>Ga0306920_100000743_pt1 | contig 39077 bp, 34 predicted proteins | sample flu12Cox44000170_FD_204666 | JGI IMG/M metagenome (GOLD analysis project Ga0306920, IMG submission 204666) | Lab enrichment of tropical soil microbial communities from Luquillo Experimental Forest, Puerto Rico - flux4day.12C.oxic.44.000.170 (v2)... | ecosystem: Environmental > Terrestrial >... | reverse complement strand
TTGAGCGCAAGCATGTGATCCGCGTAGGTTTTGGATGCCTGCACCATCTCGCCCGTCATCTTCCAGTTCAGCTCGACGTTGGAGACTGAGACCGCGAGCGCCTCGCGTTTCTGCCCGAGCTTCGCCACGGCCATCTCGATCATCTCCTTGGGATTGGCCATGCAGAACTCACTGGCCTTGCGGTGGATCTCGAGGATCGCCTTCACGAGTTCCGGCTTGTTGGTGACCGTGTTGGCATGCGCGCCCAACACCATGTTGAGACTGCCCATTGGCGTGGAATAGGGGTACTCGACCAGCTTGCCGACGCCGCTCGAGATCGACACGCCCGGGGCCGGTTCGGCGCCGACGTAGGCATCGACATCTCCCCGCGCGAGCGCCAAATGCATTTCGCTGAAGGAAATGCGCACGGGCTCGATGTCCTTGATCGACATGCCCTCCATGCGCAGGCGCTCGAGAATGAACACCTCCTGCGTCGAGCCGGGCCAGATGGCCACTTTCTTGCCCTTCAGGTCCTTAATGCCTGCAATCGAGCTGTCCTTCTTGGCGATCACGGCCATGCCTTTGTTGCAGCACGAGGCGATCACGGTGAGGGGCTCCTTGGCCGCGGCGCCGAGGATGGCGGCGGCGATGCCGAATACGCCGAAATCGACCGATTGCGTGACGACGGCGTTCTTGCACTCCGTCGGGCTTTCGAACGGGATGACCTCGACCTTGTATCCAGCAGGCGTGAACCGCTCGTAGAAGTGCGGAGCTATGGAATGAATGAGTTTGAGAGCGCCCATCTTGATCGTCACGGGAGCCTGTGCGCGCACCGCATAGGGCGCCGACAGAACGCTTGCAGCCCAAGTGAGCACGGTCCTGCGATGGATGCCTCCCATGCGCCTCTCCCGGTGAAAAATCGCAACACCCATGCAGAGCAATAGGTATGCCATGCGCCTCGGCGCGCGCTGCGACCGGGATGCAATGGACGAATTGCCGGCGCCTGCCCGTCCTATCAGCAGATGCCCAATTTCTGAGCTGACCCATGCACGCTCACCCGGATTGCCGCCGGGGTCCTGCCTCCCCAGAACCACTGTCCGCCGCCGCCGATGAAGATCACGCCGTGGGGATTCTCGCTTTGTCGCGGGAGCTCAGCTGAGCATCGATTATCATCGAGGCCGGTGCGAGAGGCCGGCCACGCGCTCCATCAGCTTTATCAGCGCGATGGTTTGGCGGGAGGCCACCGATGCAGGCCGCACAGATTGCGGATATTGACCTGCCGTTGAAGGTGCTAGTCCAGCAATGCCAAGGCGGGGGAATGGGTCCGGAAAAAATGCTACTCAGCGGCGTCGGCCTTTGGAGGCTGCTTTCGGTGCCGCTTGCCGCTATGTTGCTCGCGGTGTGCCGCGTGGTATTTGCGGCGAATGTCGGCGATGTCCACGCGCGTCGGCGGAAGCTTCAGTCCCATCTCCTCCATTGTATCAACGATGATTCGAGATACGGCCAAGTTACGAAACCATTTATGGTTTGCTGGGATGATATACCAGGGCACACGCTTCGTGCTCGTCATCGCAAGAGCGTCTTCGTAGGCCTCCACGTATTGCGACCACAGCTCACGCTCAGAGTAATCGCTCTCACTTATCTTCCACTGCCGAGATGGATCGTCGAGTCGCTGCTTGAAGCGTGACAGTTGCTCATCAGGACTGATAAGGAGGAAGAATTTGAGGATCGTTGTGCCGTTCAGCGATAGCATTGTTTCGAAGTCGTTGATCAGTTCATAGCGTTTCGACCACACCGAATGCGGCACGAGCTTGTGCACGCGCACTACGAGAACATCTTCGTAATAGGATCGATTGAAGATCACTACCTCTCCCTTGCCTGGTGCACGGAGGTGGGCACGCCACAGAAAGTCGTGGGCGGCCTCGTCTTTGCTCGGCTGCTTGAATCCAAAGACGAATGTTCCTTGAGGGTTCATTCCGCTGAACACATGCCGTATCACACCATCTTTGCCAGCGGCGTCGAGCGCTTGCAGGATGACCAGTAGCGATTTGTCCCCGTCAGCGTAGAGCAGGTATTGCAACTGGCTCATGCGTTCGACGTGCTGTTGGATCTCGCGCACGGCCTTGTCGTGGTTCTCGTGTTTTCCTGTGAAAGAAGCGTCGATTTTCGACAACCGAACCTTGTCGCCGGGCGCGACGGCGAACTTTTTCCGATAATCCATTCTGAATTCTCCAGTACGCTGTTTGTGCGTGTTCCAGCTTGCAGCTGCAAATGGTCTTGCGGTTACCTTAGCAGCCGCCAGCAGAAGCCGCAGCTGCCGGGACGTATTTCGCCAGGGACTGGGATAATTGTCGCGCGCGCTGAATTGTCCGTGATATGCTTATGCGATCCTGCCATCCCGCTTTCCTTCCCCAGACCACTGGGAACACTTGGAAGTCTCAATATCTCAATATGGGGGTAACCCTCTGTTGCATTTGGTGCCTGCCTATCGCAGCTCACCGCTTGCGGTGTCCTCGAAGATGCATGCCTGACGGTGTCCAATGAGCCGTGGCGCATGTGGTCTCTTGCTCGGCAATGGCTGCGAACTCCTTTATGGCCTGCGCGTACCGGAACGAATGCAACGACGCGAGAGCATCGTTGAAGCTCTTTTGCGCGGCTGGGGTGCAGCACACGGGAAACACCACACCCTTGCCACGGATGCCGAGGTGTGTGCCCCAGCACACACCAAGAAGAGGATGCCCACGAGGACCGCAACCTTGGTTCGCATGCCGTCCTTCGTCTGAGAATAGGGTCTGTGGCAAAGTTAATAGAGTGGTCGCGAACCGTTGCAGTAGGGCTCCCACGCCAGGCGTGTCGGGATCGGAGGAAGCCCGCGTGTGATGCGGCTCGCCTAAGAGAGGGGCTCTCGATAGCCGATCAGCCCGCGCTCCAAAGTCGCCGAAAGGCGTCGACCGCACGCTCTCGCAATCGTCTCGCTGGTTTGCCGGGCCGCGCCCAGTATCTGATTTGATATTTCACGTTCCTCGTCCATCCGGAAGCGCGCGGGTCTACCTCTCTGTTTCTCGTCCTCAACTCACGGTCTTCGTTTTCTAGGCGATAGGCTGAGCCGAAGCACTGAGCACGACCTCGCCAATCCAGCCATCGATGATCGTGTTGCGCTGAAACGGCAGCCACTTTGACCCCCGCAATAGCTGTGGAACTCCACCAGCGCGTATCACCGAGGGTTCACTGTCGGGCGGGCATGCAGAAAATGCGATCAAGGATGGGTAGCGTGGATCCTGTGCCACGTTGAAGTTGCGGGCTGAACTCCACACTCGATCGCGTCGCGGCGATCTTGGCTAAGGAATTTGCGCACAAGCCGAGGCGGCATGGTTGCCAAGTTCAAGTCCTTGCGCTCCAGCCATTTTTTGAAAACAACGCAATGTCGGCAATGCACATGCGTGGCACTTGGCCAGCGCCGGAAGGCGATCGGGCAACACAGATCGTTCGTTACTTGTGTATGCCGCAGGTGCAGGTTGTTGCGTGGTAGCGGCCATTGCCTTCAACGATGCCATCGGCACCGTACTTGTCGTGTGGCCTCGCCCAATCGGGCAGTGAATGATACGGCCCGTTCTCGTTGCGCCCTTTGGGCATCACGTCGAGGAATCGATAGATGCCGAGGAACTCCTCGCTCCCGCGGGCAAAGGTCGAATAGGTGTGGAAGATCTCGCCAGTCTCGTTCCTATAGAAGACGCTGTGGCCGGAAAGGTCTTGCAACGCCACCGCCCATGGCTCGACAGGCTGGTAGTTGTAGCTGGCGGTGCCTGCAGCGACGCGTTCAGCTGTGAACGACACGCCAAAATCATAGTTGAAATCGGAATTGAACGAGGAGACCCAGGGAAACCGCCAGCCCATCCGCCGGCGCACGACCTCAATCTCCTCGATCGGCGCACGCGCGACCACAGCATAGCTCACGTCGTGATTTTGCAGATGAACCAGGATGCCCTCGATGTGGTCGACGGTGAGCGAGCAACCCGCGCATTGATGCTGGGCGCCTGGGCCCATCATGAAGTGCTTGATCATAAGCTGGCTGCGACCGTCGAAAAGGTCGGCGAGGCTGGTCTTTCCCCCTGGACCATCGAAGATGTAGATCTTTTCCATGCGCACCCATGGCAGGGCGCGCTGTTCCCTGCTCAATTCATCGCGTGCTCTCGTGAGTGCTTTCTCTTTGGCGAGCAGGGCCTTGCGCGCAGACAGCCATTCCCCATACGACACGATCTTATGAGGCTCCATATTTTGTCCTTCCTGCAGATTGTGCGAAGAACGCGTCGAGCTTTTCGAAGGCAAGCTCCATCCCAGACGGTGATCGTCACACGTCGGCTCGAGCGGCCGAGATCTCGTGCTGGGATTACGCCGCTTCACGAAAGTCGCCGAGCTGGGCGTCGAGCGCGCGGCGGAATGCCGGCCGCGTGGTACACCGCTCGACATAAGCGGCAAGGCGCTGATCACTCGTCACGATGTCAGTGTGGCGCAGAATGCGCAGCACGGTAGACATCATCAGATCGCCCGCCGTGAAGCGATCGCCGTCGAGATAAGGCTTGTCGCCTAGGGCCTTGGATAGGGATGCTAGGCGGTGACGTAGGAACGCTTCCGCGCTGGGACGGCGGAGTTTTGCCCACTCCTGATCGGCGTAGAAAGCGTCAATCGCCGCCACGTTCATCACGAACGGCTCAATGGAGTTCAGAGCCGCGATCAGCCACTGCGTGGCGCGGGCACGCGTCTTAGCCTCCTTTGGCAGAAGGACTTCACTGCGCTCCCCGATGTGCAGCACGATAGCCCCGGTTTCGAATAGCACAACGTCATCTTCCATAAAGATCGGCACCTGCCCGAAGGGTTGCAGCGCGCGGTACTCGGGCTTGTCCCCTTCGCCTTGCTCGAGCAGGCGCGTCTTGTAGGAAAGGCCGGCCTCTTCGAGTGCCCATCGCACGCGCAAGTCGCGCACCTGGCCTCGTGCGAACGGCGGAACCCAAGCAAAAGCCGTAATCGTGATCATGCTGCGTGCTCCTTTGCGATCTTCTCGGCATAAATCCTTTCCTTGTCGAAGGCTTCGCTCCAGCCGCCCAAATGGCTGTCGCGCCGCTCGACGTTGGCGAAGGGGGTCTGGTGGAATGTTTGGATGGTCTTGCCATCACGCTCTTCGAAGGTGATTGTCACCAGCGTCTCGATGCCTGCCGATGGCCCTTCATTGTCCCAGGCAAAAGTGAAGACGAGGCGCTTGTCCTGCTCGATCTCGCGGTAAACGCCGCCGAACCAGTTCTGGTCGTGCTCGGCCGATTGGATCATTGCGCGATAGGAGCCGCCGACACGGAAATCGATCATCACGTGGGGGCATGTGAAATTCTTGGGACCCATCCAGCGCTTCATGTGCTCCGCACTCGACCAGAGCGCGAACACGACCGCCGGCGGTGCATCGAAGGTGCGGACTATGAGCAGTTCGTTGTCAGCGCTTCTTTTTTCGGCGGTCATTACCGGCTCCTGCTTTGAGCTCACCGATGTAGGCGGCCATCCTGTCGAAGCTCTCCTCCCAGAAGCGGCGATAGGTCGAGAGCCAATCATCGACGGCCTTGAGGCTTTGCACTTGCAATTTGCATGGCCGCCACTGCGCATCGCGACCGCGTGAGATCAGCCCGGCACTCTCCAACACCTTCAGATGGCGCGATACGGCCGGGAGGCTGATCTCAAATGGCTCCGCCAGCTCGTTCACCGTCGCCTCGCCTTTGACAAGCCGCGCAAGAATGGCGCGCCGCTTGGGGTCGGCGAGAGCCGAGAAGGTGACAGACAACCGGTCCTGCATATTTAACACACCATGCAATTAACGAGGACGTTAAATAAGGGGCGGCAGTCGCCCTGTCAAGCCGCCGGGAGGGGGTGCGTGACCGACAAGGCGTTCGACAAAGGGATAGCCATCATCCGAATGGCACACAGGGCCCGGCCAGGCGCCCCTGCGCCGAGAGCGCACCCTCGATCAATGTCCGCCGCATCGAGTGAAGCGAACAACACGCCTTCCGTGCACGATCCGCGCTGCAGTGGCTCGCAACTGTTAATGCACACACGTTGACTGGGTCGGAGCCATCGATGCTGGTCCTGGCTGCGGCTCAAGCGGAAGCGAGCCAACGTTGCTCGCCAGCGAGGTTCCTCTCGAGGTTCCCCGTCAGCCCCTGACCCAATCTGCCGAAGTTGCTGAAAAATCGGCCGAGCGTGGTGATGCCTCTCCGCCGACCGTTGGCGCTTGTTTGAGTGCACCTCTGGTGCTCGCTAGTGCAGGGTCTTGCAAACCTTTGCCGTCCGCGTTTTGCGGGTTTTCCCTGATGCGCAACCCGCTGGGCGTGGGCGCGGCGCCGATGACACCCACACTGAGGCATTGCGGCGACCGGCCTCGACATGAAGCCGATGCCACCAAGGCGCGGCGCGTCGATTTCTCAAGGTTTCTCTCGCCGCAGGCGGAAAGCTGTGGCGGAGGACTGCCGCACTCGGCGAGAAGAAAAGTCGCCGTGTGTTTGAGCGGCACGCACAACGAAAGGCCTGCGGGAGCATCCCGCAGGCCTTGCCGTACTCTTCACTCGCGAATTTGCGTTAGAGAGGCGAGCTCAGTCCAACGTCGCGACCACCGATATTCGGGTTGTAGTCATTGGCCGCGCTGGCAGGAGCAGCCGCAATGCCGGCCAGAACTGACAGGGCGACGAGAGCTGAAAGGATGGTCCTCATGGTCATTCTCCTCGATTCTTCGTTATTGCAACAAGCGTCAATCGCTCGTAGCCCTGATATGGCGCTTTCTGCGCCACCGAAAAGTCGGATTCACGCACCCGTTACGAATAGTGAATGCAACGCGCGCGGCCGTGATTTTGGCCCCGTACAAATCACAAAAAATGTGATGACGCTGCGATCTCGCCAAGACGTTCAGGGAAAACCTTGGCGAGATTTCAGGGATTCCCTCAGGGTTCACGCCAAGCGCATGCGACATTCGCGCTGTCGGTTATGGCACCTCGATCTGTCTCGAGAGTGCTCGAGCCGGGCGGTCTGGACCCACCACCGCGCGATAGCGCGCAAGCCAAGTTGCGCAAGGAGCGACGGGCGATGATGAGCCAAGACGGCCACTGAAGAGCCGGGCCGACGCGACGCATCCGGAGCCGGGCGTCGATGGCGGTGATGGGTATCGTCTTCGAGCGATGAGTTTAAGACGGCGGAGGCACGAACAAGCAAATTACCTTCATGGTGTCCCGCACCGATCGGATGCATGCGTGCATCTCCCCGTCTTTTGATGCCCTGCGCGGGAAATTGGGAGGCACGGGCGCGGTTCCATGTTTGGTGGTAGCAATCAAGATTGGAAGGTCGCTCTCCGCGTCTGCGCTACTTGCATACGTTACGTGCTCGACGACGGCACAGTCAGTCCCACTACAGCACTCCATCGGGTACCAGTCACTCCATCGGGTACCAGTCATGGGCCCGCTGAAGGGAAAGCGGTCATCCCGGAAAATACCAATGCGGAGCCAACGAGGGCGCGCCACCGCACACGCGTCGCGTCCAATAGACTCCCTATTGCCTGGAGCAACTCGACGGCTCGACCTAGATTGCCGAGGTGAGCGTAGCCACGGCAAGCCATGCCGGGCAGATGAGCAGCATCACACGCTACCAGTTACCGCGGCTGCAACGGCAAGAATCACACCTACCGCCGACAATCCTCCTACGACGGAGGCAAGCCAAAGAACTTCGCGTACTTCGTCCCACCATCGAGTGAGCATGACGCTCCTCCAACACCCGTGAGATATTCGCGTCCGGTCACGGTCACGTCAGTGATATGGAGCACTATGCAGCTGGGTGAACAGTTACTCACAAATGTGTGACAAATAGTTACCGCTGCGTGTGACAATATCGACAGAACTGGCGGATTTGGCGGGATTTTCCGTGGCCTGGAGATGGGTTGGCCGGCGTCCCGGCAGAGGGCGTGCAGGAGTTTTGCAGGCGCGAGCTTACGCAAAAACGGCTCGTGGTTGGGACCCACGGTTTTTGGGGAGCGTGATGCGACAAGGAGTTTGAGGAGATCAGCGGCCCGAACGCATCCCATCATGGATTGACAGCCACCTCTTTACCCAACGACTTCTAATCGAGGCACCAGCATTGACGGCATACCTGCCATCGCTGGGGGAGGGAGCGTCCAGCAATCGCTTGTATTCGCCTGACGATCGGCCGCGAGGTTTCGTGACGCTCGAACGCCGACGGCGAGATCTGCGCAGTCGTGCATTGTCCGATCGCAAGCGCCGGCTCGCCAAGCGCCTGTGCAAAGTTCAGCACGTACCGCTGTCGGGCATCTTCCTGCTCAACGTTGAAGAACGCCATCGTTTGACCGGTGTCGTGCGGCGTCGCCCCGGGCGGCGTGGCAAACGTCGTGCGTCACCGAAACCGTCCGCAATGCGGATCTCAGTGCGCGCGGCGCCGCCATACTCGACGGTCAATATGGCCGGTCAAGGCAGCCATTGCAGCCGATGCTGTATCCCGGTTCCGAGACGCGGACGCCCGAGCCAAGCTCGCGTGAGCCGGCTCGCGGGGTGCAGATCGCCTCGGCGGAGCCCGGGGGGATTGTGCCGGGTTCGGGCATCGAGATGAATTTCGAGGGCGCCGATATCCAAACCGTCGCCAAGACGCTGCTCGGTGACTTGTATCGGCACGATCTTTACCAGATTGCCCTCGCGCACGACGGCCGCGTTCGACATCCGCATCACGCTTTCGAACACCGGTAGGATGTCCTTCTTCGGAATCGAGCCGAAGGAGGCGAGCGTCACCGTCCCCTGCACGCGCGGGTCGATCACGAAATTGAGGCCGAGCACCGGAGGCGAGCGGCAACGGCAGCGTGAGCGCCGACGCCGGCCAGCCCGGCTTCGGCGTGTCGGTCGTGGCGCTGCGCTATACCTCGGCGGCAACGGTGGCCAAGACGACGGAAAACTTCCTGTCGCGGCCGGGAGCCGTGCGACGGCCAGGGAAATTCCGCAACTCCCGCGGCGGCGCGGATCTACAATCCGGATCCAAATACCAGCGCCTACAGCTTCGGCAACTTCAATCTCTACAAGCACCGGGCGCAGTGGTTCAATTGCTCCGACCCCCATTCCCAGCCCGGCGTACAGGCTATTCTCGCCTATCTGAACGCGCTGCCCTACCCGCTGTCGCCGAAATGCGATCCCGGTCACTTCTATCCGGCCGTCAACATGAGCCCCGCGTTCAATCCAGATGGCTCGCCCAGCGATCCAGCGAGCAACATTCCGCCCGTCACCATGCGGAGCATCGGCGACGCACTGAATGACAAAAATATTCCCTGGAAGTACTACGGCGGCGGCTACAACCTGGCAGTTGCCGGCAATCCGGTCAATGGCTATTGCACCATCTGCAATCCCTTTGAGCACCAGGCCAACTATATCCCTCACTTCGTGCCGACCACATGCGCGACGTCACGGACCTGTTCGTCGACCTCAGGAACGGCACACTCCCGGCGGTTGCCTACGTCAAACCGGACGGCGCCATGGACGGCCACCCCAACTCCTCCAAGCTCACGCTATTTGAGGCGTTCGTCGACAACATCATCCAATTGGCGCAAAGCAACCAGGAGCAGTGGAAGGAGACCGCAATCTTCATCACCTTCGATGAAGGGGGCGGCTATTATGACTCCGGCTTCATCCAGCCCATCGACTTCTTCGGTACCGGTCCGCGCATTCCGATGATCGCCGTGTCACCGTTCTCCAGGGGCGGCCACATCAAGCACAGCTATAGCGAGCATTCGTCGTTCGTAAAGTTCGTGGAGCGCAACTGGCATCTCGGCAAGCTCAGCGATCGCAGCCGCGACAACCTGCCGAACCCGGAAGCAGACGAGGACAATCCTTACGTACCGCGCAACATGCCGGCAATTGGCGACCTGTTCGACATGTTCGACTTTGACCACGACAACGCGGATCACCCCGACAGCGATCACAGTTAGTTGTCACCAGAACCTTGAGCGGAGCCAATCGGGTCGCAATGGTGTCCCGATTGGCTCCGCAGTTGTTCCGACCCGTGTCCATGGCAAATCGCCACTTTCGGGAAAGCGCGCGTGGGCGTCCGCTTGTCGAGGCGTCAAGTTCAGCGGCGCGATCTAAAAGTAGAGAAACAAATAGTCAGGTGGATAGGCCAAAATGGCCAACGGAAGAAAAACCGGCGGACGCAAAAAAGGTACGCCAAACACGGCAAAAGCGCGCGTCGACGAGATTATGCAGGGGCGATCGCGCCGGCAGGGGCTGTTCCCTCCGCCGCGCCGGCAGCATCCTGAACTTGAGGCTGGCGCGAGTGTGCATACCGTGGGCCGATCAGGCTTCAGCAAAAAGAAGGGCGCCTCGACCTGCACCTGGAGGCGCCCTTAGTCGCGATCGCTCAGCCCCGAAGGAATAAGAGGCAGGCGCGTCGCGGAACCATCGGCAGGGGGAGGCGAAAGCCGACGGTGCATTGACGCTACCAGCGCCGCAGCTTGGTTGTGTGTGCCCCACGGCACAGACACGACCCGCAGCACACCGCCTTAACGGACCCGATAACAGCGCCGCGCCGCGGTAGAGGCGGCGCGGCCGAGGGTCGAACCCTGACCTTGTCTACCGTCCTGGCCGGGTTGCCCTATCGCGTAACGCGACAGGTATTAGGTGGTGCAAGGGCGCCTATCCTCAATCGGGCCGTATGTTCGCGGAAAGGGTGTTCCCCTCGGAACTGATTGAGATTTACCCCTTCCCTCCCGGCACCTTGCCCTCTGGCCAGCGAACCGCCTTGTACGCCTCGATTGCGTCGGCGATGGCGCGCGCGAAATGGTTGTGGCCAGGCGTTGCAGGGTGCCTCCTTCGGCGACCTTCTCTGCGCGTGGAACTCAGGCGATGCGAGGATATGCCTTTGCCGACTTGAGTGTGGTCTAATTTCACCAGCGACGGCATGCGCTGCCGTCTCCGGCCGTCGCGGTTGAGCCCAGCTTTCCGCGGCGGCTTTCCTTATGTGTGAGTGCGACGAGGATTTCCCATCGCGGAAATCAGGTTCCTTGCGGATGGCCTGGGCCTCGCCACAATGGGCAAGGTCACCCCTGGCAGGGTGCGTTCTTCGCGTCGATCAGGCCCGCAATCTGCTTTTGATTCAAGGCACCACATCCGAACGCCAGGCGGCGCTCGACGTGATTGCCAGCTTCGATGTGGAGTGGCTGCGCAACCAGTCAGTCGGAATCTACCCGCTCAAGTCGACGGCGCCGGAAACCATGATCCGCGAGCTCGAGCGGGTGTTTGAGACCGGCGAGGATGGCCGCGGCCAGGGGGTAATTCGCTTCCAGCCGATCTCGCGCATGAACGCGGTCATGGTGGTGACGCGCAATCCCAAGTTCCTCGAGCGCGCAACTCAGTGGGTGCAGCGTCTCGACCGCTCCGATGCGAGCGGCACCACGGTGCGCGTCTATCGCCTCAAGTACGGGAATGCCGCGCGCATCGTCAAAATTCTCAATGACATGTTCGTTGGACAACGCGCTTCGCCCGGCGACGCGCCGGTCAGCCAGATCGCGCCGGGAACTCAGCCCGCCCAATCCCGGCTCGACGCTATAGCAGCAACGGCGCGTTCGACCGCAACGGGGCTGCCGCGACCACCAACTCACCGTCAAGCACCACTGGCACGTCTCCGGGCGCCGCGTCCAATCGCGCTCCGATTGCTACCGCATTCGAATCCTTCGCCGACCGCAAGCCGGGAGACGAAAATGCCGCGCTTCCCGCCGCGGCCGGCAGCATCCCACGCGGCATCTTCCAGAACGTGCGCATCAGCGCCGACGTGGCCGCCAATGCCATCATGGTGTTCTCCAATCAGGAGGATTATCGCGTCATCGAACGATCCTTGCGCGAGCTCGATCGGCCTCAGATGCAGGTGGCAATCGACACCATGGTAGCCGAGGTTACGCTCACCAACGCGCTGCAATTCGGGGTTCAGTCCTTCCTGGCCAGCAGCGACGCGCGCCTGGGCAATGACAAGGGCTCGGTCGGGTTCATGCCGGCACCGGCGGCCGCCGCGACGACAGCGGCAGCGCAATCCGTGGCCCAGGCGGCCTTCCTGCAGCGCGTGCTGCCGGGGTTCAACCTGCTGCTTGGGCCCGAGGCGCAGCCGCGCCTGATCCTCAATGCGCTGTCGACCGTGACCGACGTCAAGGTGCTCTCGGCACCTTCGCTGGTCGTGATGGACAGCCAGCCGGCGCTGCTCCAGGTCGGCGACGAGATCACGATCTCGACCGGCAGCGCCACCATCCTTTCCAACTCCAACACGCCGGTGGTCAATACGATCGAGATGCGCAACACCGGCGTGATCCTCAAGGTGTGGCCGCACGTTCACGCTAACGGGACAATCCAGCTCGAGGTGGAGCAGGAGATCTCCAACGTCGTCAACCCCAATCAGCAGACGCTGACGCCGACCATTTCACAGCGCCGCGTCCATTCGACGGTCGTGGTGTCCACTGGACAGACGGTTCTGCTCGGCGGGTTGATCAGCGAGCAAGAGCAGAAGACGCTTACGGGAATTCCGGGGCTGCGCCAGATCGCATACCTCGGCGACCTATTTGGCACGCGGGAGCACAACATGCAGCGCTCGGAAATCATCATCTTCATTCGGCCGAAGCTGATCCGCAATAGCCTAGATGCGCGCAGCGTAGCGGAGGAATTTCGCGACCGGCTCGAAGCAATGCGCAGCTCGAATTCGGTAATTTATCGGCGCCGCCCTATGCTGGGCCACGCAAATGATGATGCTGCCCGAGGACGAGGCCGCGCTTGACCTGCGGCCTGACGTGGCGATGCTGACCGTCGGATTGGTGGCGATTGCCGTCGTCTCGGCGACGACGCTGCCATTCCCGACGATGATCGCCTCGACGGTGCTCGGTCGCCTGATGATATCCGGCGCCGACATCGACGCGCGGACCCTGCTGCTGCCGGACCTCATCACCTTGAGCGCGCTGCTGTGCGGTTTTGCCGCGGCGCCCGTGCTCGATCCCCCGCAACCCCTGCTGGCCGTCGCGGTAGCCGTTGGAAGAGCGGCGTTGGCGGGGATTGCTGTTGCGCTGCTGCGCTGGAGCTACGGCGCGTTTAGAGGCCGCGAGGGGCTGGGCTGGGGAGACGTCAAGCTCGCGGCCGCGATCGGGGCTTGGCTGCCGCTGGCGGCGGTGCCGATGTGCTTTGCGCTGGCGACCGCTGCGGCCTCGATCGCCGTCGGCTTTGCGCGGCTGCGAGGTCGCCACGTCTGCCGCGACCTCAAGATCCCATTGGGGGCGTTTTTGTGCCCGGCCCTTTGGTTGTTGTTTTATGCCAACGCCGTGGCGAATTGAATGCGCATGACCGATCGACCATGACAATTCTGACCAGCCTGATCGGCAATGTGCGAATGGCCCTGTTGCTCGGGGCGCTGGCGCCCGCATGGGCCGCGACAGCCGCGACGCTCGATCGGTCGGATGCGGCCGGTGACACCATCGCGTTGAGCGGTGAAATTTCCTCCGGGGATGCCGATCGGCTCGCAGTCCTGGTCGAAGGGATGAGTGACCACGGAACGCCCGCCTTGGCGGTGCGTCTCGACTCGCTGGGCGATTGAGGCGTTCGGGCTTGCGACCGTGATCCGGCGGGCCCGCCTGTCGGCGATCGTTGCGAACGGATCGACCTGCGCATCGGCATGCTTCATGGTGCTGGCAGCGGGAGCCGAGAAGTTCGTGAGCCACGCAGCGTTCGTCGGCGTTCACGGGGCATCGGACGGTTCGGGGCGCGAGACGATCGGTTCGGGCGCGGCAACGGTGTCGATGGCGCGCACTCTCAAAGATCTCGGCGTGCCTGAGGCTATCATCGGGAAAATGGTGGTGACGCCCCCCGATGAGATGGTCTGGCTGAGCGTCGATGACTTGCGCTCGATGGGGGCGCGGGTGATCGACAGGCCGTTGCAAGCACCCCGAGGCGGCCTCGCTCAACCGCCCCCGCTGCAGCTCGAGCGCAGCGCCGATGACATGGGCCGCATGGCGACCACTGACGGCCGCTCGGCCCTCTCGACAAAGGCCTTGGCTGCGGCGGACCGCAAGGACTACGCGACGGCGCTGCGCATCTGGAGGCGGCTTGCCGAAGCGGGCGATGCGGCATCGCAGTACAACGTCGCCCAGCTCTACTATTCCGGCCGGGGCGTGGCACAGAATCTCGCGACCGCCGCCGGCTGGTATCGGCGGGCAGCCGAACAGGGGCTCCCGGACGCCCAGCTCAACCTCGGCATCGCCTGCGCGCTTGGTCTCGGCGTACCCCAGGACCTCATCGAAGCATACCAGTGGCTCGAACTGGCGGCCGATTCCTTCGCCACCGAGGAGCAACGCGAACGGGCCGTAAGGACGCGTGATTTGATCGCATTGCGGATGGTGCCGGAACAGGTTGCCCGGGCGCGGCGCCTGGTGCGCGACCGGATCGCTCAGCAGGGACAGCAGCTGAGCGGGCAGGCCGCGTTTCATGGTGGCAAGCGCTCACTCCCCTTCTCGGCTGGCCGGCGCGCGACAGTTGACGGGCCATGCGACACGCGGTCGGCGGCTTCGCGCGGGGCTGATCTTCCAGGCGCTTTATCCGAAGGCTACGCGCCAACAGAGTTATGTGCGCGTGGTCGCCAGTGTGGTCTCACGCACGCCGAGCATTACCAGCGCCACGGCGAGCGGCAGCACATAATATAGAACGTGCAGTATCAGCAGCGATGCCAGCAACTCCTCCTGCTGATATGGCGATAGCATGACGAGCATGGCCGCCTCGAACACCCCGAGGCTCCCCGGCGCGTGGCTCACGAAGCTCAGCAGCGCCGCGATCACGTAGGCGACCGCAATCACCGTATAGTCGGATGGCGGCATCGCCGGCAACAGCATGTAGGTGGCGAGCGAGCCCGCGGCGAGGTCGAGAATGCCGATGCCGATCTGCGCGAGGGTGAGCTGGGCATCAGGCAGCACGATCCGCCAGGCCGCGGCGCCCACGGCGCGCGGCCTCGGCAGCAGCCAAAGGATGTATGCCGCCAGCGCGGCCAGCCCGGCTAGCCCGAGCGCCTGGTTGGCCCACGCCGGCAGGTGCGTCACTCGAGCCGCGGTGCCCGGCGCGACAGCCAAGGCGAAGCCCAGCGCGCAGATGTTGCCGAGCCAGAAGGTCAGCCCTGTTATGAAGGCGATCTTCGCCACCTCAACCGCGCCCACACCCCATCGGGAGTAGATCCGCAGCCGCACTGCATTGCTGGTGAGCAAGGTCACGCCGAGCCCGTGTCCAATCCCATAAGCCGCAAAGCCCGCGAGCCCGGCGGTGGCGTAGGGCACATCATGCCGGCCCACGACGCGCAGCGCGAAGTAGTCATAGAGCGTCAGCGTGCAATAGCTGATGCACACGAGGCCGCACGCCGCGAGCACGGCCCGCGGTGGTGTAGCCAACATTGCGGTGATGATCCTGCCAATGCCGACATCCCGCAGGATCACGCACAGGAAGATGAACGCCGCGGCGACCAGCGCGACGCTTACCGCCATGCCGAGGGTGTTCCAGCCGATGCCCGCTTCCACACTCCGCTTCAGCCGGCACCACAGCACGTGCAGCCGCATCCAGATGGAGCCTTCCCGCTGCCTCTTCTGATTCGCGGCATCGATGGTCGCAAGCTACTGCGACAGTGGTATTGCGCTGCCTGAAAAAGCGATGGTCGCCGGTTGTAACCACACCCCCTTTTCGCTTTCACGGCACTGTTGTCAGAGCTTCATCGCTGAAGCATGGCTGGGTCACATGTGCGAGCGAGGGTCAGTCGAGCGTGTCGCCAAACGGCGCTTGAGGGCAACGCACCATGCGAGCTCCCGACTTCACGCAGCCTGTCGCCGCGAGCTCCGGCCCGCCGCCATGGTGGGCGCCTCGGCCGAGCGAGATTGCCGGATGCGCACTGCCCGCGCTTGCATTGGGCGATCGCCTGTTGCTGCGGGCGTTGGCCCTGCTGTCGAGCCGCCAGATCGCGGCGATGCGGGGACTACAGCACGTTCGTGCGGCATCGGACCCCTTCATCTTGGTCGCCAATCACAGCTCGCGCCGGGAATCGGTGCTGGTGCCGGCCATTTTGTTCCTGCATCGAGGTGGCCGCCGCATTCATTTCCTGGCGGACTGGAACTTCAAGCTCATCCCCGGCGTCGCCCTTGTCTATGCGCGCGGCCAAGTTGTCACGGTGACGCGCAAGCTGGCAAAGCCTCGCTTCTTCAATGTCCTGAAACCCCTCTACTCGCACCCACAGTCGACGCTGGAGCGGGCAAGGGCTCATCTGGTGGTCGGCCGCTCCCTCGGGATTTTTCCCGAGGGTCAGGTCAATCGCGATCCCGACCATCTGTTGCGCGGACGCCGCGGGGCCACGCGCCTGTCGTTGGCGACGGGCATTCCGGTGGTGCCCATGGGCATTCGCTTCCTCGGCGGTGCGCCGGGACCACCTGTCCTTGGCAATTGCGTCATGCAGCTTGAGATCGGCGCACCTTTGGTCCCGCCGGCACCGGTTCAGGCGCGGGCCCGATAACCGCAGTCAGCGATTGGCACGCCGCGATCATGACCGCCATCGCGCAGCTCTCGGGCAAGGCGTGGACGGGGCCAAAACTAGGAGACCGACCATGATCGGTGACGAGCGCATCGAGGCGGAGGGGATGAGGGAGGAGAGCGGGCGTGGCGCCGCGCTGCGGGTGCCCTCCGCAACCTATCAGAGGGAGCAGAAATGGATCGCAAAGCTCCAGTGACAGTTCCCGTTCACGGATCTGCAGCGGCCTGAAAGGGTCTCCAGATGCTCGACGCCCGCATCGACGTGGAGCAGTTCTTCAAACATCATCCCATCGGCGAGGCGGGCCGTTTCGCTCTTCTGGCCGAGCACCGCGACACCCGGTTCGTGCCCGTGGCGACCCACCAGCAGGGCGAGCTCAACTGCGCGAGCCGCCGCATCACCCGGGTGCTCGATCTCAAGGCGAGCTACCAGCGCCTCAAGGCGTGGCGGAGCTGGGTCTACCTTACGGCGCGTTGGCCGGCGAGCCTGCATCATCGCTTCGCCGCCTGATGGGAAGACCGGGGCCGAGGGCGCCGACAAGAAGGAGCACTCCCCCCGATGCCCGTGGGCAGCAAGGGACGAGGTCACCAATCTGCACGATTTCGCAAGCGCAATCGCCTTGTCCATTCTCCGCTACGCAAAGATGGCGCGGGGCTTCTCCTCATTGGGATCCGGCGCAGCTTCATGCTGTGGCCTGTGCCAGGAATTTCTCGATGATCGCCGCAGTCCGAGCGGGCTGGGTCACCATGAACAGGTGCCCATCATCCACGATCTCCAGGCGAGCGTTCTGCATGATCCGCGCCATGATCTGAGCGTTGATGGGCGGGACGATAGGGTCGTCACTGCCTGCCAGGATTAGGGTTGGTTGCTTTAGGGACCAAAGCCAGGGCAAGCTCGTCCAACCTGCCATCGCAAGGAGCTGATAAAGGTAGCCGACATTGCTCGCGCCCGACATGGCGGCGCCGTGTTTGACGACCAGATCCGGATCATCTCGAAACGCACCGCCGTAAATCTGAGGTGCGACACGGCGCATGAAGCCCTGGTCGAGATAGCGACGGGGCGTCGCCAGCTTCCAAAGCACGCGCGGGCTGCCGGGCACCATGATCGCACCAGGAGACGTCGCCGCCAGCACAAGCCTTCGACACATGTTAGCGTGTTGATGGGCAAATTGCTGTGCCAACCCTCCGCCCCACGACACGCCCGCGACATCGACCTGTTGGTGGCCGAGCTGGTCTAAGAGGCGCGCCGACAGCCGCGCAATCGTCGACGGCCGATAGGGAAGCGAGGGAAGCGGCGAGCCGCCGACGCCCGGTATGTCGAAGATAATCGCTTCGGTTTCATGCAAGGCGCACATGAACGGCTCGGCGAGCTCCAAATTTGCGCCGATGCCGTTGAACAACAGGAGCGGAGGGCGACCCGGGCGACCGCGTTTGATGCCAACGCGCAGCATCTGCTCGCCGACCTCGATCATCTGCACATCGACGTGCTCCAATTCCGATCGATGGTCAGCCATGGAGATACACGCTCAAGCGTAGGCGCAGCTTCATTCAAACACGTAGGTACCGGGAGCAGGCACTGTAGCGGGATGCCGATTGCTACCGAGTTTGGCGGGCGCGGGGACCTCGGCACCGGATCGCTCGCTCAGCCAATCGCGCCAATGCAGCCACCAGCTTCCGTTCCGCTTTTCCGCACCGGCGAGGAACGCGTCCCCATCCGGTGCTCTGGCGAGGCCGGCAACGAACGATGCCCTTGGATTGGTCGGCGGGTTCAGGAGGCTCTGCAGGTGGCCGCTGTTCGACAGCACAAAGGTGGTGTCGTCGCCGTAAATCTTCGCTGTCTGGTAGACGCCCTTCCAGGGCGTGATGTGGTCGGTTACCCCGGCTACGACATAGGCGTCCACCTTGACGCGCCTCATGTCGATGGCAACGCCGTTCAATGTCAGCTTGTTCGAGTTCACGAATGGGTTTGTGAAGTAAAGGTCGATGTAGTCATGATGGAGGCGGGCTGGCAGACAAGTGGTATCGGCGTTCCAAAAAAGAATATCGAAGGCAGGGGGCGAGTTGCCGAGCAGATAATTGTTGACCCAGTAGTTCCAGATCAGATCATTCGGCCGCATCCATGCGAACATGCGCGCCAGCTCCTGGCCGTCGAGGACACCGCGTAGGCGTGAGGCCTCTTTAGCGGCAAGCATCGTCTCGGGCGTCACCAACGACCCAAACGCACTGTCGCCGCTGGTTGTCACATCGAGAACGCAAACAGGAGTTACCATATTTTTGATCTTAGCGTTCCCCCTGCCTGCCAGCCACCCTGCATAGGCTGCGGAGGTAATGCCTCCCGAGCATGCGCCCATCATGGTGACGTCGTCGCTGCCGGTGATCTCCCGGGCGGCATCGGTCGCCTCGTCCAGCGCCGCGATGTACGTGTCGAGGCCCCAATCGCGCTGTTGCGCGGTCGGGTTGCGCCAGCTGACGCAGAACATCTGATAGCCATTCTTCAGGAGAAACTGGACAAGGCTCTTTTCGGGCGAAAGGTCCAGCGAATAGTACTTGTTGATCTGCGGGGGCGTGACGACGATCGGACGCTTGCGCACCTCGGCGGTCGTTGACGCGTACTGAATCAATTCGAGGAGGTCGTTGTGGAACACCACCGCCCCGGGCGTCGTTGCAATATTCTCTCCGACCTTGAAGGGCGTCTTGTCGACCTGCGCCGGCAGTCCACCGTTCTTTGCGAGGTCTTCGACAAAGTGCTTGAGCCCGCGCCATCCACTTTCGCCGCCCGAATCCAGCAATTTGCGTAGGGCGGCCGGATTGGTCACCAGATTGTTGGTCGGCGCCGCCGCATCAATGAAGATGTTGGCGATCAAGTGGGCGCGCGCCTTGTCGATGTCGCTCAGGCTGCTCTTTTCGATGAAACCGTTGACCGCCTCTCCCCAAGCCAGGTAGGCCTGAAGCAGCCCCTGGTGGAGCGCGCTGCTCTTCCAGGTGGAATCGGCGAAGCGCTTGTCTCCGGCTTGTGGGGCCCGCTTGGACTCGCCGCTGGCGATTTGCAATAGTTCAGTGAGGAAGGATAGCCACTGACTGGCCGCGACCGCCGGCTCATTGACCATGGCCCTCAACATGATGGCCGCGCTATCCATCAAGTCCTGGCCGCGAAAGCCCACAAGAGGGTTCAATGCGAGTGTATTGCGCGCCGCCTCGGCGGAGACGCTGTCCCAGCGTGGGTCACCTGCATCAGCGATCCTGGCCATCGTTCTGCGATGCTCCTTGTGTAGGTGCTTGGGACCATCCCTTTCAATGAGCCGCCGCTGTGGACCGTCGACCGCCGAGCGCTAGGCCATGTCGCCGTACTGCTGACGCAACGCCTTCTTGTCGAGCTTACCAACACTGGTTTTGGCGAGGGCTTCAACGAAGACGATTTTCTGCGGCACGCCAAATTTCGAGATGATGCCTTTGTCGCAGTAGGTCATCACGTGGGCCTTGAGGGCCTCTTCGCTCACCGGTGGCTCAATCTTCGGATCGCGTACGACAACCGCCAGCGGACGTTCGCCCCAACGCGCATCCTTGATCCCGATCACCGCGCACTCTTTTACCCCGACCCCATGCGAAATGATATCCTCGAGTTGAAGGGACGAGACCCATTCGCCGCCGGTCTTAATGACGTCCTTGATGCGGTCGGTGATCTGCAGATACCCGTCGGGCGTCATGACGCCAATGTCGTTGGTATGAAGGTAACCGCCGCTCCACAGCTGATCGGATGCCTCCGGATTTTTGTAATAGCCCTGTGTCAGCCAGGGCGCGCGCGCCACGATCTCTCCCGAAGATTGGCCGTCATGGGGCATTTCTTTCATGTCGGGGTCGACGATGCGCAAGTCGACCAGCGGGCAGAAACGCCCTGCCTTGGTGCGAATCTCCACCTCCCGGTCTGGATCGCCGGTCAGGTCGCTCGACTTGACGTGTGCCACTGTTAGCAGCGGACCGGTTTCCGACATGCCGTAGCCAGCGTAGATGTCGATGCCGCGAGCAAGAGCTTGTTTGGCGAGCGCCTTCGGCAAGGCCGAGCCGCCAATCACCATCTTCAGGCCGGCTAGGTCGATGTTGGCGCTCGCGGCAGCGCCGAGCAGCATCTGTAGGATGGTCGGCACGCCATGGGTAAAGGTGACACCCTCTGTCTTGATCAGCTTCAACAGGAATGCGGGATCGTAGCGGCCGGGATAGACCTGCTTTACACCAGCAACCGTCGCCGCCCATGGAAATCCCCAGGCGTGGACATGAAACATCGGTGTGATGGGCATGTAGACGTCGTCGCGATGGAACCGGCCCTGATTTCCCGCAGTACCCAGAAATGCCAACTCGGCCAACGCATGCAGAACAAGCTGACGGTGGCTGTAGTAGACGCCTTTCGGTGACCCCGTGGTTCCGGTCGTATAGAAGGTCGTTGCTTGGGTATTCTCGTCGAAGTCGGGAAAATCGTAATCCGGCGAAGCCGCCGCGAGCAATTCCTCGTACTCGCCGACAAACTGGAGGTTTGCCGTCTCGGGCACTTTGCGATCACTGAGAACGATGAGCTTCCTGACGTTTGGCAGCTGCGGCATAAGCGACTGGACGAGCTCGACGAACTCGTCATTGACCAGCAGCACCGATGATTCGGCATGGTTGATGGTGTAAGCGATTTGCTCGGGCGACAGCCGCACGTTGACGGTCTGCAGAACCGCCCCCATCATCGGGACGGCGAAGAACGCTTCGAGGAATCGGTTGCTGTCCCAGTCCAGCACACCCACGGTGTCGCCGGGGCGCACGCCGGTCACGGCGAGGCTGCTGGCCAGTCTACCTATCCGATCACGCAGCTCGAGGTAGCTCAATCGGCGCAGGTCGCGGTAGACGATCTCTTGATCGGGCGACTGCGCCAGGGGCGTGTGCAGCAGCTGTTTGATCAGCAGTGGATATGCGTAGGCCGACTTCGCGACCTCAATGAGCCTGCCTGCCATGGTCGTCCTCCTATTTTATTGTGTCGCATTCGTGAGCGACCTTGTTGCCTCTTGCCAAGAGGGTGTCCGCTAGACGAAGGCACTCAGACCCGTGATGTGCTTGCCTACGATCAACGTGTTCATTTCGCGGGTGCCTTCGTAGGAGTATATCGCTTCCGCGTCGGCTACGAAGCGGCCGACATGGTTCTCCAGCAGAATGCCGTTGCCGCCGAGCAATTCGCGCGCCCAGCCGACGGTTTCGCGGCACCTGACGCTACAGAGTGCCTTTGCCAGGCCGGCGATCTCGTCGGTCATGCGCCCCTCGTCCTGCAATTGCGACATGCGCAGGCACATGGTCTGCGATTGCACGACATTGCCGAGCATGCGCACCAGAAGGTCTTGCACAAGCTGGAAGCCGGCGATGGGCTTTCCGAACTGCTCGCGCTCGGTGGCGTAACGCAGTGCGTGTTCGTAAGCGCCCATCTGGCAGCCGACAGCGAACCACGCCACACCGGCACGGGTCATCTTGAGCACCTTGCCGCAGTCCTTGAACGTGTTGGCGTTCTGTAGCCTGTTGCATTCTGGCACGCGGCAATTCTTCAGCGTGATAAGCCCATTCTGGACCACACGTAGGGCCATCTTCGTCTTGATCTTCTCGACCGAGAAGCCCGCAGTGCCCTTCTCGACGACGAACCCCTTGACCTCTTTCGAGGTCTCTTCGCGCGCCCAGATGACGTTGATGTCGGAGAAGGTGGAGTTACCGATCCATTTCTTCTGCCCGTTCAGCACCCAGGTGTCGCCCTCGCGGCGGCAGGTCGTCAGCATGCCGCCAGAAGTCCCCGATCCGACCAGCGGCTCGGTCAATCCAAAGGACCCAATCTTTTCCCAGCGCATCATTGGCGGCAACCAATGCTCCTTCTGGGCATCGTCGCCGCACAGATAGATGGAACCTGCCGACAGGCCGGTGTGCACCCCCCAGAAGGTGGCCATGGATGAGTCGACGCGCGCGAGTTCCATGGCGACGATGCCGTTGAGCAGCCAGCTGCCGCCAGCGGCACCATAGCCTTGGTAGCCGACGCCGGCGATGTTGAGCGAAGACAGCTTCGGGATGATCTCGTGCGGAAACTCGTCACGCAGCCAATAGTCCTCGATGATCGGCGCGATTTCAGCCTCCGCGAACTCACGCACACGTTGCGCGACGCCACGCTCTGCCGGATCGAGAACATCGAGGATCCTGTAATAGTCGCTCTCTACGGGCGGGGGCGAATAGGCCTTCTTGCGGGCAGGAGCCCCACTGATTGCCATGTGATCCTCCCCTAGCGAATCGTTTAGCATCGGGCGCTCGCCCGCACGAACCAAGGTGGATCACCGCGACTTAGCGCTCGAACTTGCGCCTTGCTTCGGCCAAGGAATCGCACGACCAAGTGACCTGATAATCTTGACAATATGTCAGAAATTCCGGGCTTCCAAGCGGCCACTCGGTCGAATGCCGGTCAATCAAGGGGCGTCCAAATCTCACGTGACGGCAGCCACCCTCGCAGTCTATCACCGGGGTCTAGAGCCCCATGCCAGGCCCAGGCGGAATCGCACCCGCTCTTTCCAAGCATTAGGTATTTCGAGCTCACTTGCTGGGTGTGACGAGCGCGAGCGATTCCGCGATCAGCGCCGGCTTCTCCGAGCCCTCGATCTCCAGCGTATTGTTGGTCTTTAAGACCACGCCGTTGCTCTTCTGCTGTACCTCCACGAGCGCAACGCGCAGCCGGACTCGGGCACCCGCCTTGACCGGCGCCAGGAACCGGACCTTGTCCAGTCCGTAATTAAATGCCGCCGCGGCGCCCTCGGGGATGGCGCCAATTTCCATCTGCAATGGAGCGACGAGCGCCAGCGTCAGGTAACCGTGCGCGATCGGGGACCGGTATGGGCTCTCACGCTTCGCCCGCTCCACATCGATGTGAATCCATTGCCGATCACCGCTACACTCAGCAAACTGATCGATCTGGGACTGTTCCACCGTCAACCAATTCGACACGCCCAGCTCCTTACCGATGAATTGGCCGATGTTGGCAAGCGTGAATTGCGGCATGACGAATTTCCGTCTTTCAGATCAACCTAGCGCAGTCTACCGCGACTGCTGCTCGACACTGACTTAGGTTGGCTCATAGCTCAAGGAGTTTGGCCGCCAGGGAGAGCAAATCGTGCATCGCAAAGGGGTCTCTTTGCGTAACGGCCTAAATCACCGACTAAATATGGCATCGTTGATCCCGGGGGCGGAACGTTGCCAGGGGCGATCATTGTGCGTCGCACAATGGCAACACCGGCGGCAAAATTGCGACGTTCAGGCCCCCTTCGACAGCGTCGGATGCTGCATTAGAAGATCGCTCAAAAAGAGCCTCATGCGACTTTGCAGCGAGCGCCGACTTTGAGCGAGCGCGCGGTCCTCCTCCGAAGCCTGACAACGGGCGCCCTCAGCCACCACTCAACTCGAGGCTGGTCGCCCCCCAAAGCGCCGAGACGAACAGCGTGGACCCAGCTGAGACGTCGAGATCACGTCGGAAAACGCCTTCAGCGATACCAACCTTCATCCACCGCTCGATGCCAGCACGCCAGTGTCCGATCAGAGGATCGATGACCTTGCGAATCGCCGGGTCGCGCCTTCCTCGCAGGTGAAGCTCGAGCATCACTGCCGAAAGATCAGGGTGCTTCGCGCCATAAAACCGCGCATCGGCGAACTCCTGGTGCAGGCAGTCCAACGCCGCGCTGTGCGGGCAAGCTCGAACAGATCTTCGAGGAGGTCAGTCGACCGGCGCCAGAACCTTGTGCGCGCGGCGTTTGACTGCATCGCTGCGGGTGGCTTTGAGGGTTTGCGCACGCGCAGCGTGGCAAAGCGCGCGGGCGTCAATATCGCGACGCTGCACTACTACTTCCCGACCAAGGAGGCGTTGATCGCCGGCGTCGCCGAGTACCTAGCTTCGCAGTTTATAGCCCTGCATGCCATGCCCGTGCGGTCGACCGGCATTCGTGTCTCGGTGTTCGAGCGAGATCGTGCGCGGAGGGATCGCCTGCAAGGCTACCGCATTCACATCAGTCCGAAGGGCAGCCGCTCATTGCACAAATGCCTGCCCCATTATCTCTTTAAGGCCTTCGTTGAGACCTGCGGTGGCGAAGGCAACAGCTTCCGCTTCCTCACTGAGAGGATGGAGGAGCTGCTGACGCTTGATCTTCGCGGCGAGGATCATCCGGTCGAACGCCATCGTTCGGCGAGCCGCATCACCCTGCGGCAGATCTTGCTCTCCGGTCTCGATGAGGTCGTGCACTTCCACAAGATGTTCGAGCGCTACGACATCGCCGGCGACGATCAAATCATCATGCACTTCGCGGATGGGACGAACGCCACTTGCGATGTGCTCGTTGGAGCGGATGGCGGCGGTTCCCGCGTCCGCCAACAGTATTTGCCTGATGCCCAGCGCGTCGATACGGGTGTGGTGGGCATTGCGGGCAAGGCCCTGCTGACGGAGGAGACCCGCAGCCGTCTGCCCTCCAGCGTGCTGCGGGGTGCCGGGCTGGTCATGACCCCCGAACGCTGCGGAATGTTCATGGCTTTGCAGGAGTTCCGCGACAACCCGGTGCGCCCCGCAGGATCGATCGGCGGCAACGACGAGGCCGCCGCACTGCAACCCGGTGCGCTATTCGACAATACGATGAGCTATGTGATGTGGGCGTATGGCGGCTATCGGACCGACATCGAGAAAGGCAGGCCGCTCGAGCAGATGTCCGGCAACGACTTGCAGGCATTGGTCCTCGGACTCATCCGTACATGGCACCCGGACTTCCACCGCCTGATCGCAGCCTCCGATCCGGCAACAATCAGCGTGTTGCGCATTAGAACCTCGACGCCGGTGGCGGAGTGGCAAACGACGCGCGTGACCCTGATCGGTGATGCCATTCACAGCATGACGCCTTATCGGGGTATGGGCGCCAATATTGCCCTGCAGGACGCAGCCTTGCTTTGCCGCAAGCTCGCCGCGGCGGCTGAGGAGGCGCAATCGCTTGAGGTGGCGATCCACGACTACGAACGGCAGATGCGGGACTACGGCTTCGCCGCAGTCCGCACCTCGCTTAAAGCTCTCGAGCAGTCCGTCGCCGAAAAGGGATTGGGTTTCATGCTCATGAAGCTGTTCTTCCGCCTTATCAATAGGGCGCCTCCGCTCAAACGGCTCGTCTTCGCCAATCTTGGCAGTGACTGACCTCGACTTGGTTGCCCTCCCCTGAAGTCTGCGAGGTAGACATTCCGATTTGATGTACGCCGCCCAGACCTCCAGCGCGAGCCGCGCGGTGCGGTGCGCATCCCGGCATGGTCGTAGTGCTGGTATGCCACGGGCATCATTAGGCCTGGAACAGACTTCGAAATCAATGACTTAGCCGGGCGGCAATCGGTGTCGGGGGGAGAGGACCCAGCCCCCCGATGCTCCGAGGTAGCCTCCTTGGTGCCGAGTGATGCTGGGTTCAACGCCAAGGCAAGGAGCATCATTGCGAGCGGGGGACTGAGCGGCGAACTTCTGATGATCCTGGGTGCGGTCGTCTATCCCATCTTTCGGGGAGACTTCAGAACGAGCATGGAATATCCTCAGTGTTCGGAGGATTTGCCGATTAACGAACGAAGTAGCAACAAAGTAACAACGAAATGTAATAACTGAGTAACACTCTTACAGCAACCTAACCGGGATGGAAACGTTTCAGCAACACATCATGACGCAAGTATTCAAGTTGTATTCTTGTGGATAACCCTCGCCCCCCGGACGACCTTACCTTGAGCTTTGCGATATGCTCTGCAATGGGTCCAACGTACACCGGGCCATCCTCGGCCGTTCGTTCGCAACGCGACCAGCATTCTTCCCTATTCCCCCAAAGAGCGAACGAGCGGCCCATCTTCATTTTCGGGAAGCCGCCAGCCCAAACACCAGCGCCATTCCGGCCATTAGCCATGGGAGTGGGAGAGGGGGAGCGCCCAAGCCCTGCACCGACACGCACCCCCAGAGGTGTTCCCGGAGAACACCATGCGCAGGACGAGTGCAGGACTTGAGCAGCCCCAACACTGATCGCTCAGGGATGGACCGTTCAATACGAGAAAGGGGGAGACTCAAGGCTCCCTGAGGTAGAGCTTCCAGCCATTAGCCGTGGGAATGGGGGAGGGGCGAAGAGCGCCCAACTCCACTGATCGCCATGGTCATCCCTTGTGTGCCAGGACAACCGTCGCCGAGTACGTGGAGTTGGGCGGGTTGCACAATATTATGCATTATGGGCAGGGCCGGTGGTCATACGTCATCACCCAAAACGGCAAAACGGGGCCTGCGTGCTTCAGCAAGCATCCGCTCAGTGGCGGAGGCCTTCGTCTCCAGGAACCCTTCAAGCAACGAGCGGGCCTGATTGGGATCGAGTGAATAAAAGCGGGCAAAGTCTACCATTCGCCATCTCTCAAATGTGTACCTTAGTGAACCGTGGCTTTGTCGCTTCAGGAAGTCATCCAGTAACCAGCCACCAGCCCCCAACTATCACCAAAACCACAAGCCCCGTTCCGATGATCGTGAAAACAGTTCTCGCGTTCATGGTTCCTTCCTTCCCTTCATTCCTTCCCTTCATTCCTTCCCTTCATTCCTTCCCTTCATTCCTTCCCTTCATTCCTTCCCGAAACTTCCATCAGAACGATCCCCGAATGAACCGTCGTAAGTGGGTTTCGTGCGATTGTGATTGGCCATCCAGCACCCAAACAAGACCAACAGAATCCAGCCCCAAAACGTCCTTGGCATCCTCATTTCTTGTGCACTGTTGCACTGCAACAGCAATCAAGACTGCGCTTGCAATCAGCACGGCTATTGTCCAGAGGATCACGCCGAGCGTTTCAGTGGAGAAATCCCACTTCATTCTTTCTATCCTCGGTCGAAAATCCCTGATCGGGCGAAAATGCCTCCCATAGGCCGATGTTGCGTGCGAACCCAAAAAGGCAACTTGGGTGGTCATTGTGTTTAAATTCTAGCAAACCATGAGAATGTGAGCACAAGACCCCCTTGACCTGATGAGCCCCTCACTCGTTCGGAACTCGACGGCGTAACCGTGGAGGCCTCGCTACGGTTCCCCGGTGTCATCCATAGGCCCAGAACATCGCCAGACCAGACCTAAATCTGTGGCCCTTTCGTCGGTTTGCGGATTGGTGGGAAAGACTGCTCGTGGAATCCCCTGGAAATCTGTGGGCCTGTTGTCTTACCCACTTCCGCGGTAGCCCCTGAATCAGCACGAGTTTCCTGGTCCATTCCAGGGCAAGTCTGGTTCATTACCCGGGCTGCTTCATCGTCGGGAATCCGTGTTCGCCGAGACATCGGCGGTCACCGTTTAGGGGTGCGGAGTGCCGAAAACTGATGTGAAGACTATTTGTTATTGGTGGCGCTTAAATTCCTCTTTACGTGATCGATGAAGGCGCGAAGCTTTGGCATGACTTGGCGGCGGCCGGGATAGTAAAGAAAGACGCCTGGCGTCATGGGGGCCAACGGCTCTAACACATGCACCAGTTGGCCGACCGCCACCGGTTCAGCGGCTATTGGCTCGGGCACCTGCGCAAGGCCCATACCTTGGAGCGCCGCGCCGAGCAGGGCGGGAAAGTCGTTGGCGATGAGTGGTCCCGATACGGCTACCTCTATCGCCCGGCCGTTGTCGTTGAGCGGCCACAGCGCTAGCGCACCGCTGGAACGTCGCAGGCGCAGGCATGCGTGGCCGCGAAGATCTTCCGGCTGCTCGGGCCGGCCCCTTCGGGCGAGGTAGGCGGGGCTACCGACGATGACGAAGCGAAACGGCGGCGTCAGCCGGACTGCTACCATGTCGGCGGCGATGAACTGACCCAGGCGGATGCCGGCGTCGAAGCCTTCGGCCGCAAGGTCGACCAGTTCCTCGCTCGCAGCGATCTCCACTTCGACCTCGGGATAAGCCAGGCAGAAGGAGGCGATCAAAGGTTCGAGCAGGATCGGCACCACTGCGCGTGGCACTGAGAGGCGGAGAAGTCCCGCCGGCCGCTGTCCCAATTCACGCGCGACCTCGCCCGCCGCGACGAGCTCCTCGAAGGCGGGTTTCGCGCGCGACAGGAACCTTTCGCCCGCCTCGGTGAGGCCGACGCTGCGCGTTGTGCGTGTGAAGAGCACCGCGCCGATGCGTGTCTCAAGCGAGCGCACGGCTTGGCTAATCGCCGACGGCGTCACGCCGAGTTCGGCAGCCGCTCGGCGAAAGCTCCGGTGTTGGGCAACGCTCAGGAACGCCTCTACGCCGTCGAGCGCGCCGTGCCGGACTGTGAAGTTCTGCTTCATACCTCATCGACATTATCGCCAATAGTTAGTCCCGAGAAGCGGTCACAAATGAGCACCTATGCCACCGAGGCCCGCCGCATTCCCGCACCGGCGGCCTCAACCCGAAAGGAAACTCGGCCATGACCGACGCGCTTGATGGTGTGCGCCATCACTATGGTGCGACTGGACTTACCGAACGGCTCAAGGCGGCGCTCGCCATATTCGGGCCGGAGAATCGGTTGCTCACGTCCCAGCAACTGGGTCCACTCGATCAGTTTCATACCCGCGGGCTCGCTGCGACCGCCGACCTAGCCCGTTTGGCCGGGATTGAGGCGGACATGGCGGTTTTGGACGTGGGCTCGGGCCTCGGCGGGCCGGCGCGGTTCCTGTCCGAGACTTACGGCTGCCGGGTCACGGGCGTCGACCTCAGCGAGGCGTTCGTGGACGCCGCACGGTATCTGACTGGGCGCACGGGACAGACCGGACAGGTAACGTTCCAGACAGCCAACGCGCTGAACCTTCCATTCGACGACAGCCGCTTCGACGTCGCGTTCCTGCAGCATGTCGCCATGAACATCGCCGACCGGGCGCGGCTCTACCGTGAGATCCGGCGCGTGCTGAAGTCAGGTGGTCGGCTCGCGGTCTTCGACGTCGTGTCGAACGCGGGCGAGCCGCATTATGCCGTCCCTTGGGATCCCGTCCCTTGGGCGCGGACGCCGGACACCAGCTTTCTTCTGACGGCCGCCGCGACGCGCGAGACGATCGAGCCGGCCGGCTACCGCACGCTGGCGTGGCAAGACGACACCGAGCCGGCCAAGGCCTGGTTCGCGCAGATGAGGGCCTCCGGGCCGCCGCCATCGCCCAACCTCGGCGTGGTGATGGGCCCGGACTTCCCGCAGCTCAGCGCCAACTTGGCCAGAAATCTCCTCGAAGGCCGGCTAGGCATCCTGACCGCCGTATTCGAGGCCGCATCAATTTGACGAAGGAGCAGCTGCTGGTGTCACACGCGCTGCTTAGCGTGGCGCAGGGCGCAGCGAGATGCGAAATGGTTCGCGGGCAGAAGCGTGTAGTTACACATAAAGGAGCGTGCAATGCTTGACGTGATCGGAATGGTCGTTCTCGCGGCGGTTATCGCCGTCAATATCAATGCAGTCAGCAATGCAATGCCGCTGTCAGCCGCGGCACGGCTTGCGATAGCTTCCATCGCTGGAGCGTGGACCGGCCTCGCAGCTGCCGTCGCTGCTGCCGGCGTATTCGCCAACACCAGCCTCCCATTCCCATGGATTGGAATTTTCGTTGCTCTTCCCATGGTGGCGGTTGGCGCCGCGGTGGCGACAAGTCCTGTCGTGCGCGCGGCGCTCCTTGCTATCCCACCAAGAGTGCTCGTTGGCATCAACAGTACACGCGTGCTTGGGATCTTTTTCGTGTTACTCGCTGCGTCGGGACGACTGGGCGGACCATTCCCTCAGTCAGCGGGCTGGGGAGACGTCATCACGGGCGTGCTCGCGGTACCGCTTGCGCTCATTGCGGGGCGGGAAGGGGTGAACATTGACCGCGCGCTCTGGGGGTGGAACGTCCTTGGCACATTGGATCTGTTCGCTGCGATGGCGCTCGGCGTGACGTCGGCGAATGGCTCGCCCTTGCAGCTCATCTATGCGGGAGCGGGGTCGGAGGCGGCCCAACTGTTGCCCTGGACCCTTATCCCGACTGTCCTGGTGCCGTTCTACCTCATTACCCACGGCATCCTCTTCGCACAGTTGCGCGTGCGGCGAAGAACGGTGTCGGCGACACGCGCCTCGACACAGATCGCATGACTGGTTGAACCGGAGCCGCGCCAGTGCGGCTCCGGTTGTCCACCGAGCGGATGAAGGCCTGTTACCCTGATCATCGTCCCCTGGCGGCATCGATCGCAAAGTTCGAGCGAAACCTTTCAATGCCATAGTCGCAATCCAACAAGCTCCGCCAAGACGCATAAGCCCCCCAGGTACGAAACGCGGGTCTTTGGATAAGACCGAATGCCTAACGCGCAGACTGGGGTGCTGAGGGTATGGTGGGCTTGCCCCGGTTTCGTGGAGAGGTGACGGTTTGGGTTCAGGCTACATGATCCGACGGCATCTTGTCTCCTTTCTCGGCCACGACCACGGCACGCCGGCGCGAGCGATCTTGACTTGTGACGCCGGTCAGGCATTTGCCGGTGTGGCACTGCTGCGCTTGAATGCACCCGACGGCGAACATGAAGCCGCGGGCGGCGTTGCACCAATCGGCGCCAAGTGCCAGGACGCGGGCCATATCAAATCCTGAAGTGATCTTTCCGGCCGCACCAATCTTGATCCTGTCGCGCAGATTGGCCCCCACAAGCGCGGCATGAACGAACGTGAGACCATCCCGCAGGGGCATGCCGAGATGATCCATGAACTCAAGCGGTGCGGCACCGGTGCCGCCCTCCGTGCCATCGACGACAATGAAATCGGGTGTGATACCGGTCTCGAGCATCGCCTTGACGATGGCCATAAACTCCCATGGGTGGCCGACGCAAAGCTTGAAACCCGCGGGTTTGCCGCCCGACAAGCAGCGCATCTCGGCGATGAAACGGATCAGTTCCAGAGGGGTCGAAAACGCCGAATGTCGCGCCGGTGAAATGCAGTCTTCTCCGCGGGGCACGCCCCGAATGCGCGCGATCTCCCTTGTCACCTTGGCGGCCGGCAGCACGCCGCCGTGACCAGGTTTGGCGCCCTGGCTGAGTTTGAGCTCAACCACCTTGATCTGCGGATTGGCGGCGACCTCGGCAAATTTCTCTGGCGCGAATTTGCCATCCAGGTTGCGGCAGCCGAAGTACCCGGAACCAATCTCCCAGATGATGTCGCCACCGTTTTCCCGGTGGTAAGGGCTGAAGCCGCCCTCTCCCGTATCATGCGCGAAACCGCCAATCTTGGCTCCCTTGTTGAGAGCCCGCACGGCGTTTGCAGATAGCGATCCATAACTCATGGCAGAGATGTTGAACACTGACGCGCAATAGGGCTGAGTGCAGTCTGGCCCGCCTATGGTAATGCGGATCGGCTCCCGCGCCGGCGACTTGGGGGCCACCGAATGGTGCAACCACTCATAGTGCGATTGGTAGACATCGTATTCGGTGCCGAACGGACGCTTGTCGAGGGCGCCCTTGGCGCGTTGGTACACGATGGCCCGCTTGTCCCGCGGAAACGGCAGTCCGTCTTGTCGTCCTCGAAGAAGTATTGGCGCATCTCCGGCCGGATCTTCTCAAACAGGAATCGCAGATGTGCCGTGATCGGGTAGTTTCGCAAAATGGCATGTCGGGTCTGAAAGAAATCGCGCAGGCCGAGAATTGCAAAAAAGGCGAAGAACGCGAGTGGTGCGGCAAAGAGTGAAGCTTGATTTGGATAGCGCAAGGCCCCCGCGATGACGGCGGCAAAGCCTAGGAGAGCGATGCACAACAGCATGTAGCGCGGCTTGAGCGGTACCAGCAGCAGCCACATGCGTTTCCTCCCCGCGCGAGGCTTTCAGGCAACGAAATCGTCCGTTGGATGCCCTGAAGAGCAAACGGTGCCAGGCCGAGCACGCCGGCTCGCCTGTTTCAAGTCCCCTAAAAAAGCAGGCCTCTTATCAAGAGGCATTTTCTAGTCTGGAGCACATGGTGCTTTTTAGGATGCAAGCACAGGATTATGAACGCGAAGTGACATTGCGCTCCGCGGTGCCGACGCGGCTTAGCGGCGCGAGTATGCGGCGTGCTGGTGCGAGATAGAGCTGCTGTCCGCTGACTGCGCCGCATCGCCATGGCAACGGTCCGCAGCGTCACGAATCTGTCATCCAACTCGGATAGGAGACGTCTCGTGCGGCGCCGGTGGCTTTGAGGTCGCTTTGAACCTTTTGGACTTGATGGACAAGCGGATCGTGGAGTTGCAACGGCGGCTCGACGCCAGCGGAGGTGAGCGAGACTCGACGCTAACGCTTGTGCTTTCCACATTGAATGCGCTTCGGGACAGGAAGCGCTCCATTTCGCCGCCGACTTTCCGAGAACTTGTTGCGCCTCCGTCATCCGGCGGAGCCAGCAATCGGCGGCCGGCAGCATATTCCTCGCGGGCGGCTGCCGGCACAAGTAAGCTGCATGATCTCCGCACATCGGTCATCGGTGCCTGCGTGCGACGCCCGATCCACGCAAACCCATTAGACGCTCCGGCTGGGCTAACCCAAGTCTCAGGAGCCCGACACGCTGATAAGCATCCTATGGGCTACGCTAGGTCAGCTCGACCTGCCAGTCGGCAAGCGACCTGACTTGCTCACGTTTGGCGCGCCGATAATCTATCGGCTCGTCACGTATTTCCGACATGATCGCCTCGTTACCTTTAATGAGCAGCAAGCGTTGTCTCTCCAGGAAGTTGGTCGGATCGGAAGCCTCTCACGAGTGAAGTGCCCCCGCTGCCGTGGGTTGTCGATATTGTTGGGACGCGACAACTTCGATCCTCATCATATCTTCAATGCGAGAGCGTCGTGTGCCGAGATGGCGGCCAGAGCTGTGCGCGAGCAAGCAGCGATTGCGGGATCGTCAAACCGATCGTCTTCTCGAACTTCGTAGGATGTTCAATGGGCAATTCGGCCGGATGCGCACCTTGAGAATACGGTCAACATAATAGGCAGCGCGGCAAACCGCATTATTCCATGGGCGGAGCCTTACGCCCAAAAACGTGGCGAGCCTTTCAGTTCTTTCCAGAGCTTGCCCACGCCGCGCCAGACATGGGCTGCTTCGGCTTCGTGCCGACCAACCGTATAGCTTGCCGCTCGGGCCGCACTACCACCGGCCTCCCATTTGTGTTGCACCTCTATTAATCTCGGCGCCATGCGTGCATCGTTGATATAGCCGAAGACGTCCTGCAACGCCTTCAATTGTTCGATGAAACGGCGCGTGTCACGCTTGTTGAACAAAGGCGCAAAGAATTCGACCTGATAGCGCAATTCCTTGAGCGCCTTGCGCAACTCGTGGCGATGTTCGCCATCAAGCCGCTCCAGCTTGCGACCAAGCTTGGCAGCCTTTCTCCAGGCCTTACGCAGGATCCGGCGGGCGTGCTTGGTAATAGGCTTGTCCAGCTCATCGCGTTCTTCCAGCGTTCGCGGCCATAGTGCCAGATAAAGCTCCAGCTTGGTCCATTGCGGCCCGCGCAAGCCGCTCCTCACCTCCTCGCGCTTGGCCTGCTGGTGGCGGCTTAAGGCATCGCGCAGCTCGGCAAAACCACTTTTGTCGGACGCGACCTGTTCCATTGGTGCTTGGATGCCGGTTATCAGCACGTCGGCATCGCGTAGCATTCCAACGCCGCGACCCAGCTCGCGTGCTGACCGCTCGAAAGCACGTAGCGAGCCGCCATCTAGGAGGGGGCGAAGCGCGCGCAGTGCGCTTCGTAGCCGCCGCAGTCCAATTCGCAATTGGTGCGCGCCTTCCGGGTCATCGGTTTGAAGCACCGATTGCCGATTGACGGCGATTTGCCGTATCGCGGACGCTAGGATCGCGGAGAAGGCCTCCACACAGGTGTTCCGCTTCACAATGCGAGCGGGGCGAGCCTTCTCGGGTTCAGCACGGGCTCTTCTTGCGTCGGGTAGGCGATAGCGGCGCTCCGCCTTGCTTTGTCTGGTCAGCTTAAACTCGTGACCGCCCAACAGCTTCTCCACGGCCAGCAGCAGATCCTTGGCGCTCTTCGCCTTCAGTTCGAGTTCTGCCTCTCGCGCCTCGGTGGCGCCTCCCGCCCGCGCCGCACCGCTAGCGACCACCAATTTGCGGCTCGTGCGCCGGATGACTGTTTCGAACACAGGTTGTAGCGAAGTGCCCCTCTCGGCCTTTCGGACGGCGCGCCTTATGTTCTTGTCCGTGATCTTGGCGATGTCCGGCTCGCGCGATCCAACCGGGCTCTCCAGTTCAACCGGACTGGCGACGCCTTCAGCAACGGTCCGATCGGCCGTGATTGTTTGCGACCAATGCCCGTCTTGCCGTCTGAGCCGCAGCGACAAACCGGCGGCGTCAAGATTGTGCTCAGGTGTATCGAAGTAAACGGTTCTCTGACCACCCTTGCTCGCAGGCAATCCGATTGCTGGGTCGCACCCTAATTCGCCCCCAAGCCGCTTCACGTCTGATTTGCTAAGCTCGACCTTGAGTTCCAGTTCCTGCATGAACCGTCCCTCTGCCAACGCCCTCGCCCAGTAGGAGTTTGCTGGCGGGCTCTATTGCGACAAACGTATGACAGATGCTCTCAATTCTCCAGCCACCAAAAGTGTTAGATTTGCAATGCCGATGCCTCGCTGGCGCACGCCGCGGCAGTTTGCTGCTCGATGAATAGGCAGCAAGGGTGAAGCTTGAACTCCGATCGGCCATCTGAGCGGGGGAATTGCACCGGACGCCAAGGGGAAAGGCGGAGCGTCGCAAAGGCAGCGCTGGGTACCTGCATTAACCCCCGACCGCGCCGAGAAAGTGGAAACGCATCCTCAAACCCCGGTAGGAAGCACCCCTCGGCCCGCCCTTTCCCCTCCGATTGCCGCCGAGGCTCCGCCCATTCGACATCTTAATCGATTACCTCGCGGATATAGACAATAGCAACGGTGGTACCCTGATCCCGAGCGCGTTTTCGTCTTGCGATCGATCGCCAACTGGTATTTCGTCGGCGCTTGCATTGGCGGGCCGGTTTGCGTCTCGCCCTTAAGCAAAGGCGCAGCCACATCAGGGCCGGCGAACGCGACGCTCTAAGATTAGTTACCCGTGGGCAATGCGATGTGAATTCCTTCCTTCGCGAGCATCTCGCGGACGCTTTGGAGCCGCTCGTATTGGGAAATTGTCACCGGTCCAGTGTAACTTGCACTTTGGATCTTGCGTGGAGGGTATTGCACGTAGGTCTTCATCAGCTTTTTTTATCTCATCGCCGATCGTTATCATGACCCAGGTCCGCTCGGTGAAGTTGTTCATGAAGATGTCGTAGCGCTCCTGTGGGTCCTGCCAAAGGTCGAACACCTGGGGAACGGTGGCGACATACTTGTTGGGCCCCTTCCATCCCTGATTGCTGTCAACCGCAAGCCCGCCGGTTGGGACGCCGTCATCGCCACGCAGGTTGAACACCGCCTTGTAATTGCCAGCGCGGGCCGCGCCGGGGCTCAACTCGTCCTCAGTGAAATAAAACCACGAGGTACGCGCTGACTTGCCAGTGCCGAACAAAACCAGCGACATGTCATAGCTGTCGAAGATGATGGGCTGCCCGGCGCGGTCGTTTTCCGGCAGCTTGGCACCGGCGATTTGAGCAAACGTTGCCATCAAGTCGAGGCCGCCAAGAATGTCATGATTCTTGATCCCAGCAGCGATCTTGCCCGGCATCCAAACAATTGCTGGAACGCGGTTGCCGCCTTCGCGCACCGTGCCTTTGGTCCCTCGAAACGGCGTGTAGCCGGCGTCCGGATAAACATCCTGCCAAGCGCCGTTGTCGGTCGTGTAAAACACCAACGTGTTCTTGTCGAGACCGAGCTCGCGGATCTTGTCCATGATGTGCCCGATCCGAGCGTCAAGCTCGACGATCGAGTCGGCGTATTTGCTCTTGGAAAGGGATTTATGGATGTAGTCGGGGTGTGGCAGGTTGGGCTGATGCACCTTCATGAAGTTGATGCTCATGAAGAATGGCTGCCCAGAAAGGGCATTTCTGACATTGCGGTCGAGATAGTCTAGCGCCGCTTGCTCGACATAGCCGTCGAAGAACGGAATGCCTACGACGCCCTGTTGCGGCGTGTTTACATACTGACCGTTGATCTTAAAATCTTCGCGCGCGGTCTCCCCTGCGTTGCCGGACAGCGCGCCCTTGGTGACCCGCTGAAACATGGCGCGCAGCTCAGGGTTCATGTCCGGGAACCACGTTGGATCGCCGTAAGTGTAGGCGTTGAGGTGGTAGAGGCCCGCGTATTTCATCTCATCGTAGCCTTGCGCATTGGGGCAGCGCGTAGTCGGCTTCGCCAAGATGCCACTTACCACTGAAAAACGTCTTGTAACCGGCCCTCTTAAGCACGGAAGCCAGGGTCCACTCCGCGGCCGGAAGGCCGCCGCCCTCGCCTTGGAATGCCATGGTGGTCATGCCGCTCCGATTGGGGATGCGGCCCGTCTGCATGGCGGCGCGCCCGGGCGTGCAACTAGGCTGCGCGTAGAATGAGAAGAACGTCATACCCTCGTTCGCCAAACGGTCGATGTTTGGCGTGGGCATTCCTCGGCCGACGCCACCGCCGTAGGGACCGAGGTCACCGTAGCCGGTGTCGTCCGAGACGATTAGGATGATGTTGGGCTTTGCCGGTTGCTGTTGTGCTATCGCTGACGTATGCGCCGACAAAGCGCCAGCGGACAACGCAAGCAGACCGAGCCATCTTCTGTGATACGGCTTCACGGCTCATATCCTTGGCATTGCTAGGTGTTAACCATCGCCAGCCGTTCAGGCTGGGTGAAAAGTTTATGCCCACAGTAATACTCGCTGGATCAGAGTTTCTCCCCAGTCAGCAGCAGATGAACCCCGAGTGGTGCGCGTGGCGGCAGGTCGCTGATGGGATCCCCCCACCAGCGGATCACGCCGGAGGAGGGCTGCGCAAAGGAGCACGCTCGTGACGAGAAGGGCAAAATGCGTCGCCCCGAGGTGGCACCGCCAGCGCGACCAGGCAATGGGAGCAGCGCGATCGACAGCCGACGGGAGGAACCATTGGTTAATTTTCGCCGCGGGTTCAGGCCTCGCGGCTACGGCCATCTTCAGCCGAATACGCTCCCTCAAGCAGAGGATGACAGTGCGCTGCAGCGCCGTCTTCTCGCAAGGATCCCCCAAAACGAGGATGGCGGCGCACTTCAGCACTGCCATCTAAGGTGGCAATCGGATGACTCTGAACGTCATTCGGGATGGAACATCCACGAATCAGGAGGATTGCATGTCCGTTTCAAGACCTATGTTGTCGGCCATCGGGGCTGTCGCTGCACTCGGCATTGGGCTCGGCAGCTCGGCAATGGCTCAGTGGCAAAACTCACCCTTGATGCGGAGCTTTGCCGACAATTGGAGTTCAAGCGCACAAAATGTGGTTGGGCAGCTCGCGAGCAATGAGGGAATCTACGTCGACATGAAGGACTTCAAGATCGCGAAGGGAGTGGCAAAAGGTGACACTTCCGCGCAGATCACAAAATTGGGCGCCAGGAAGGTCGCGGATGGTGCAATCATCTTTCGCTCCGGCGACGACCTTTACATAGTGGATGGCAAGCCGCCGGCCAACACTCAGTAAGCGGCTCGACGAAGCGTGTGGGGCGCCCGATGCTTCGGAGCGCCCTATCCGCTCGCTGTGCGCCATGAAACCCCATCCGCTCCCCTCACGCGGCGAACACCGAGACCGAGGGCCGCGATTGCAGGGGGTCAACCAAAAATGCCGGGCTAACCTCGCTCCCATTTACTCGGTTTCAAACCACAGTTTCAAATTCTGATGTGTCCCGGTGCGTTAGGATGCGCGCGCAATGGCTTGCGAAGTAGCCTCGGCATCGCTGCTGATCCAGTCAGCGGGAAGTTCCACGCGGCACCGGACCCCCTCGGGAGCGAGCGTGAGGCCCACCGTACCGTCGAACTCGTAGGGGATTAGGTCGCGAATTGTACTCGTGCCGAAGCTCGATTTGTCAGGAGCGACGACGGGGGGACCGTCGATCTCCTGCCATTCGAGCACCAGACGAGGTGGGTAGCCGTTCAGCCGGCGATCCCAGCAGATCGACACGCGCCCCTCTTTGGTAGAAAGCGCCCCGTACTTTGCCGCATTGGTGGCGAGCTCGTGGAGCACCATTGCCATCGCCTGACCCGCCTCCGGCTTCAGTATGACTTCAGGGCCGTTGATTTCGGTATTCTTGCTGGTGGCATACGGTGCGAGCTCGCGGCTAACGAGCTCTGTCAGCGAAATGCCCGGCCACCGGCGGGCGCTCAATAGCTCGTGTGTTGTTGCCATCGAGCGAATGCGTCCCTCGAGCGCGGCCACGAAGCTAGCCACCGATCTGCTGCCCTGCCGGGTCTGGGAAACGACAGCGCTGACGGTTGCAAGCGCGTTCTTGACGCGATGGTCCAACTCCGCATTCAAGAATTTTCTGGCATCCTCGGCTCGTTTGCGCTCGGTCACGTCGGTAACGAGCGCAAGGATGCTTTCTGGGCGCCCCGCCGCGTCTCGCAACAGCGAGACATGCTTGTGCACCC
>Ga0306920_100000742_pt1 | contig 39121 bp, 45 predicted proteins | sample flu12Cox44000170_FD_204666 | JGI IMG/M metagenome (GOLD analysis project Ga0306920, IMG submission 204666) | Lab enrichment of tropical soil microbial communities from Luquillo Experimental Forest, Puerto Rico - flux4day.12C.oxic.44.000.170 (v2)... | ecosystem: Environmental > Terrestrial >... | reverse complement strand
GAAATGGAACGCGACCGATTCCATTACGGATCCGACGCTTCCAGGCAAGCGTCTGATTTGGGCAGCGATAGGCGGTGAATATTACGTCGTGCATTTCGAGCGCGGCGGGATCGCGCACACGTTTCACATCCTTGTTGCCAGGTTAAGGAACGATGAGAGCCAACCAAGAGTAGTGTGGCGCGCCGTTGGTGGTCCGTTCAAAAACTACGCAGCGTTTGCCGCCGCGTTACGCGGCGGAAAGTTGGATGATCGACTGGGAAATTCAAAGTTTTGGTAGGACGATCGCTGGAACATCGAAAGTCCAAGATATGAATGAGGAATCAAGTAATGAGCTCTTGAAAATTGAACAAGATTTCCAAAGGGCGATCGTAGACAATAACGCGGAAGCGATTGAACGCTTCGTTGCTGATGACTGGATCCTCGTGGATCCAGATGGAAAAATCGTTGAGAAGGACAGGTTTCTCGCAGTTGTGAAATCGGGCGCGCTTACGCATGACACGATGAAGCTCGACGACCCCAGAGTGCGTGTCTACGGAGGCACAGGCGTCGTTACGGGCCGCGCTACGAGTGCCGGAAAGTTTATGGGAGCAGAGTTCACAACTCTGGAACGGTCGACTGACGTAGTCGTAAAGATTAACGGTCAATGGCGCTGCGTGCTCACGCACCTGACTCGGATTGCCGCCGACAAAGCTGGTTGAACCGAATAGGCGATCGACCTGCAAATTCTATTTTAATTCCACATGCAACTTGAAGGCATTGATCACGTCGCCATGGGCGTACGCGATATCGAGCGATCAGCGAAATGGTATGTCGAAGTTCTCGGATTTGAACGCCTTCACGAAGGCGCGTGGAATGGTGTGCCTACTTTCATTGGCAAAGGAAACACCGGGATCGCATTATTCCCGGCAAGCCACGAAACCAAACCGTCAGGTCACCGCGAAATCCGAATGCTTCACCTCGCATTCCGCGCGAACCGGGAGAATTTTCTCGCCGCGCAGCGCGAACTAAAAGAGCGCGGAATCAAGTTCGAATTCCAAGATCACGAAATCGCGCATTCTATTTATTTTCGCGATCCAGACGGGCATCAGCTCGAGATTACGACTTACGAGCTCGAAGGTCGAGGTTAGGAAATGCGCCTTTGAAGACGCGCTAATTGGGTCTGATTCTCGTTAGGCGGCCGTCGGAATAATTGTGGTAAAGTCCGGGAGATTCCCACTTGAATGAGCAAGCGAACGAAAGCGTCGCAATCCCCTCGCCGGCGGCAGGGGAGTCGACGCAGTCTGAAACTTGTGATTGACCTGTTTCTGATCGCACTCGCAGCCGCACTATTCGGAGCAACGCTGTTCGGCTTCATCACTCGCCCCGTTGTGCCCTATTCCGTTTCCGGCGAAGCCGATACCGTCAAATGTAAGTTTCAGCCGACACTCCTGTTTGACGGTGAGCAGATCGTCGATCGTGCGCCTCATCTTCATCTAGCCGCAACATCGATGGTTGTGAAAGCCACGACTATTGACATGCTGGAACGCACTCCGAGTGGCCCGCACGGAACACGGCGAGCGCCACTCGGCCCAGAAGCTTTTGCATTTTTGTTGTGCAAACCGCAGGCATCGATCCGCGTGTTCATGATCCCGCACGCTACAATGACGGTGCAAAAAGGGGCCGACCTAGAGTTTCGCGAACGCTTTGAAGAATCGCAACATCTCCCAAAGGCATACTCTGTTGCGCTCGCATTCGACTATCCGCCGAGTGCAAAGGTTTGGACAATCATGGCCTCGCAGGAGACGGATATTACTGCTTGGTCTTATCTTTACGGCCCTCGCAGTCCGATAACGATGCAAGGCGCTTTCTTCACTGGTTACGCACATCCTTTCTTCGGCGCCCCGCTTGTGCTCGAGCGCGGCCGTGGGCCAAAGAGCCACGGTGAAGACACCGGGCGGCATGTCCGAAGATTATGTTCCAATGATGTTGGTCAATACACCGTCTGACCCGCTATCTGGCTCGCCAATTTTCTGTGAAAGTCTTGTGGTGAAAAATCCCAAAGGTACTCTGCTCATCGACGGTGTATCGAGATCCATCGACGGTGCAGAGGAACTCTCGCTACCAGACACATCAGCTCGGTTGGAGTTGTCGCCAAAACAAGCAGCACTCTCCGTCACTATCCGCGGCACTTCTTCGTCAATCACTCTGGACAAGACACAACTTGTTCCTACCAAGGCTGGCCGGTTCGGAGCGAAAGAACCTCTGATCACCGCGATCGTCGGAACGCTAATCGCAGCGTTAATCACTGCTCTATTTGTCACACGCGGCAGAATCATACGCACCTGGTTGAAAGAAGACTCGCAGGTACCGTCTAATTAGCGGCTGTTTGCAGACCTTTCGATTGTTAGGCCACGCGTCCGCAGCAGTTCTTATATTTTTTGCCGCTGCCGCAGGGGCAAGGTTCGTTGCGGCCGACCTTTGGCATTGAACGACGGATTGGCAGATCGATTGAAACCTCGCCTGCACCGTCGCCATCTCCAGCGACTGCTGCCATTGCGCCGACGGGTTGAGGCTGACGTACACGCGACAGAGCACCGGCCGTTGGCGCAGTCGGTGCGTGTTCACGGAGCAGGAATTGAGGCAGCGTGGCCAGGAAATTCTCGAACGCCTGCAAGTTCGAAGTGCTGCGGAAAAGATTATTCAGCACTTCGTTCTTAATGTTCGCCATCAGTTCGACAAACATGTCGTAGGCTTCGGTCTTGTACTCGATGAGCGGATCCTTTTGCGCGTAGCCGCGCAGATACACGCCCTCGCGCAACGCGTCCATTGCGTAAAGATGCTCCTGCCAGAGCCGGTCGATCGCATTGAGAATGATGTAACGCTCCAGGCTTTTCACCGCCGTGGGCTCTTCGTAGGTTGATTTGCGCTCGTAAGCGTTCTTGATCTTTTCGATTAAGAACTGCGCGTTCTCATCGACATCTCGCGTTTCAAATTGCGCTTTCTCCTTGCTTAGTCCGAGCGGAAATGTCGTGTTCACCCAATGGACAAGACCAGTGTAATTCGGTTCGTCGACGTCTAGATATTCTTTCACCTTTGCCGGTACGGCCTCGTCGATCACTTCGAAGATGAGCTTACGCGGCTCTTCGGAATCGATAACTTCATTGCGATAGGTGTAAACAACCTCGCGCTGCATGTTCATCACGTCGTCGAAATCGAGCGTGCGTTTCCGGATCAAATAGTTGCGCTGCTCTACTCGCTTCTGCGCAGTCTCAACCGATTTATTGAGCCATCGGTGTTCAAGCTCCTGGCCCTCTTCGAGCCCGAAGCGCTCCATGATTTTCGTCATTCGATCAGCAGCGCCGAAATTGCGCATCAGATCGTCTTCGAAACTGACGTAGAAGCGTGATGCACCGGGATCGCCCTGGCGCGCGCAGCGTCCGCGCAATTGCCGATCGATCCGGCGCGCTTCGTGGCGTTCGGTCCCGATCACCATCAGGCCGCCCAGCTCGGTTACCCCCGGGCCAAGTTTAATATCAGTGCCGCGGCCGGCCATGTTGGTTGAAATCGTGACCGTGCCGGGCTGGCCTGCACGCGCGACTATTTCGGCTTCCTGCATGTGAAATTTCGCGTTCAAAACGTTGTGCGGAATTTTCTCCCGCTTCAGCATTCGGCTGAGGAGTTCCGATGCTTCCACGCTCACAGTGCCGACGAGCACCGGCTGAGTTTTCGCATGAGCTTCTCTGATTTCCTTAATGACTGCGTTGTATTTTTCGCGCCGCGTTTTGTAGATGCGATCGTTGTAATCCGTCCGTCGTACAGGCCGATTGGTTGGAACCATGTTGACGTCGAGTTTGTAAATGTCGTGAAACTCCGCGGCCTCCGTTTCGGCTGTGCCGGTCATTCCCGCCAGTTTTTGATAAAGCCGGAAATAATTTTGGATCGTAATGGTCGCCAGGGTTTGCGTCTCCCGATCGATCTGGACGCCTTCCTTCGCTTCAACCGCCTGATGCAATCCGTCGCTCCACCGCCGTCCCGGCATTTTGCGACCGGTGAACTCATCGACGATCACGACCTTGTTGTCCTCGATCACGTACTGAACGTCTTTCTCGAACAAGCAGTAGGCGCGCAGCAGCTGCGAGATATTGTGGATGCGTTCGGCCTGCGCGTCGCAATGTTGCTGGCGCTCCGCTTTTCTGTTGTCCTTTTCTTCCTGTGACAGACTCGGATCGAGATCGATCTCGGTAAATTCGTTAATCAGATCCGGCAACACAAATGCGTTCGGATCATCGGGATTTAGGAAGATGCGGCCTTGTTCGGAGAGATCGGCTTCGTTCGATTTTTCATCGATCGTGAAGAAAAGTTCTTCTTTGAGTTGGAACAGCTCTTCCTTGCGCGTGTCCTGGTAGAACGAGAGCTCGGCTTTATCGATTGCGCGGCGCTTGTCCGGGTCTTCCATCATGCGCAAAAGCTGTTTGTTGCGTGGCTGTCCGAGTTTCACCTTGAACATGAGACGCCCGCCGGTCTCCACATCGCCCTGCTCAAATTTTTCGATGGCTTCGCTCGCCACGCGGTTGCAAAGCATATTTTGCTTCCGCACCAACTGCTCGATGAGTGGTTTCCATTTGTCGTATTGATGGGTGGAAATCGTCGCCGGACCGCTGATGATGAGCGGTGTTCGCGCTTCATCGATCAGAATGGAATCGACTTCGTCGACAATGGCGTAATGATAGCCGCGCTGGACTTGCTGCTCGCGCGTGGTGGCCATCCCGTTGTCGCGCAGATAATCGAAACCGAACTCACTGTTCGTTCCGTAAGTGATGTCCATCGCGTATTGTTCGCGACGCACATCGGGCTCCTGATCGTGTTGAATGCAGCCAACGGTAAGCCCGAGGAAATCGTAAAGTTGTCCCATCCATTCCGCGTCGCGCCGCGCCAGATAATCGTTCACCGTCACCAGGTGCGCGCCGCGACCTGCGAGGGCGTTCAAGTAAAGCGGCAGCGTGGCGACCAAAGTTTTGCCTTCACCTGTTGCCATTTCCGCGATCCGGCCTCGGTGCAAAACGATCCCGCCAAGCAATTGCACATCGAAATGCACCATGTCCCAGACCATGGGCTGATCGCACACGGCGAAACTGTGATTTCGCTCTTTCAGCCGGCGCGCCGCGTTCTTCACCACGGCAAATGCTTCCGGCAAAATTTCACCAAGCTTTTTCCGCTGATCCTCCAGCGCCGGAATTTTAGAAAACTCTTCCTTCCAAGCCGCGGTCTTCACCCGCAACTCGCCGTCTGACAAGCTCTTGAACTGCTCGTCCAGCTCGTTGATCCGGTGAACAATCGGCGCTAGCCGCCTAAGCTCGCGCTGATTTTTCGATCCGAGGATCTTCTTTAAAATCCAACCAACCATTGCGCATTTAATATCGGCGAGATTGCGCCACTATCAATCTGGCAGCAATCGCAGGCAGACTTTGTGCTTAATCTATAGCAACGGTCCTGTGGGCCGTTCTCCAAATGCCAAAACAACCGTGAGATAGACCGGCCAGAAGCCGGTGGCTAAAACGTTGACGAGAGCACTCTACAGAAATTTTCGTGGCAGTTCGACTGCTCTCCGCAAGAGGCGCAGATAATGGTTCCGAGAAATTTCGACACCCCCAAATTGTTGCAGGTGCGGAGTGAGCCACTGCGTGTCGAGCAACACGAATTTGCGTGCGCGCAAATGCTCCACCAAAGCGACCAGCGCAATCTTGGAAGCATCGGTGACCCGATGAAACATCGATTCCCCAAAGAAAGCTCCGCCAACCGCGACGCCGTAAAGTCCACCAGCAAGCCTGCCTTCCTTCCGAGCTTCGACAGAGTGCGCGTGCCCGAGCTCATGAAGTCGCATGTAGCTTTCGATAATCTCGCGGTTGATCCAGGTATCTTCTCGTTTCGCGCACGCAGCGATTACCTCGGAAAACGCCTTGTCGATCGTAGTTTCAAAAACTCTTCGGCGCAGCAGACGACGCAACGCGTGTGGCACGTGAAAATCTTCCAACGGCAGGATGGCGCGCGGATCGGGCGAAAACCATTCGATCGAGTCGTCCTCCATCGCCATGGGAAAAACACCGAGCCGATAGCCTTGAAGCAAAAGTTCCGGATCGATCATTTGGCGAACGGTTGAAGGGTTAAATCGTTGAAAGATTGAATGGGCAGGTTGTTCTTCCCTTTTTAACACTTCAACCCTTTAACTCTTCAACTTTGTTGCAATGAAATCGCCGCTTCATAAACTAAGTGAATGAAGCCCCTCGCAATCCCCCTCGCGCTCGCGTGGCTGGCCTTGACCGGCTGCGCGGACCCGCTCGAACAGCGGAGCACACAAGAAGTGCAAGAGCAGTTGGAACGCGGCGTGACTGGTCAGGGGACACTCGGACCGTTGGAACGATCTCCCGACGATCCGGCTGCGCAGCATAGTGTCCCGCAAACTCATCCGTAGCGTGTGAAGACTCCAGCTTCCTCCGCACACTCGAAAATTCTCATCCTCGATTTCGGTTCGCAGTACACACAGGTCATAGCGCGACGAATCCGTGAGTGCCAGGTGTATTCGGAAATTGTTCCCTTTGACACTCCCGCCGCCGAAATTGCCGCAGCAAAACCCAACGGGCTGATTCTTTCCGGCGGACCCGCGAGTGTTTACGACAAAGCGGCCCCGCAAATGGACCCACAGATTTTTTCGCTGGGCATTCCCGTGCTCGGGATTTGTTACGGATTGATGCTGATGGCGCATGATCTTGGCGGAAAAGTCGTGTTCACCGGACGACGCGAATATGGCGCGGGCATGTTGCACATCAGGAACGGTTCGGAACTTTTCGTTGGACTAGGCAACCAGCTCGACGTTTGGAACAGCCATGGCGACGAGGTGACGGTGTTGCCGAAAGGTTTTCGCGTCGTCGGGACCACCGAGGGTTGCGACTTCGCTGCAGTGGAAGATCCAAAGCGAAAGCTCTATGGGTTACAATTTCATCCCGAAGTCGCGCACACGCCGCGCGGCAAAGAGATCCTGCAAAATTTCGTGTATCACATCTGCCACTGCGCGATGGACTGGACCATGGGCTCATTCATCGAAGAAGCCTGCGGCCGCGTCCGGAAACAAGTTGGCGATCAAAAAGTGGTGCTCGGTTTGAGCGGCGGCGTCGATTCTTCGGTGACCGCTGCGTTGCTGCACAGGGCAATCGGCGATCAGCTCACCTGTATTTTTGTGAACAACGGACTGCTCCGCGCGCGCGAGGAGGAAATCGTGCAGCGCGTGTTTGGCGAGAATTTTCATGTACGGTTGAAATACGTGAACGCCAGTGAACGGTTCTTGGCGCTGCTCAAAGGTGTGACCGATCCCGAGACCAAAAGAAAACTGATCGGCAACGAGTTCATCAAGGTATTTCAACAGGCGACGGAGGAATTGCTGGAGGAAGACCAAAGAAACGGCGATCGCAAACACGGCGGTTACAAGTTTCTCGCGCAAGGGACACTTTACCCTGACGTGATTGAGAGCGTCTCGATCGACGGTAATCCCGCGCAGGTGATCAAGAGCCATCACAACGTCGGCGGCTTGCCTGAGAAAATGCACTTCGAGCTCGTCGAACCGGTGCGCCAATTGTTCAAAGATGAAGTGCGCCAGGCAGGCTTGCAGCTCGGTTTGCCAAAAGAGATTGTCTATCGACAGCCTTTTCCAGGGCCGGGCCTGGCTGTGCGCATTCTTGGCGAAGTCACGCCCGAGCGTTTGTCGATCCTGCGCGAAGCGGACACGATCGTGCAAAGCGAAATGGAAGCCGCCTACTGGTATTACAAAGTCTGGCAATCATTCGCCGTGTTGCTCCCAGTGCAATCGGTCGGCGTCATGGGCGACCAGCGCACTTACGAGAACACGGTCGCGCTGCGCATCGTCGAGAGCCAGGACGGGATGACTGCCGATTGGGTGCGCGTCCCGTACGAACTGCTTGCGCGCATTTCCAACCGCATCTGCAATGAAGTCAAAGGCGTCAACCGCGTCGTGTTCGATATCTCGAGCAAACCGCCCAGCACGATCGAGTGGGAGTAGGCTCCCATTGGTCGCATTTGTCCCATTCGTCCTCATGAGACAAATGAAGCGAATGCGATGTATCATCCGATCCGCGCGACTGCGCTCATGAATTCGGAGAAATCTTTGCCGTTGCGCGCGGCGTGATTGAGTGCGTCCAGACGCGCACTCATTGCTGCCTCAGGCAGAGCGACGCGATGTGAGTATGCGCCGGTTGCGAAAACGATCTCGTCCCATTGAATGGAAGAAATTTCATCGTTGAAACGAGCCACGGCGCGGCCACGGAAAAACGCGCGCGTGGTTTCCGGCGGGTTGAAAATGGCGTTCTTGATTTCATCTTCGTTCGTGACGCGGCGCATTAACCCTTTGCGCAACAGTTCGTAGTAGAGTCCGCGGTCGAGATCGAGGTTGTGATATTCCAAGTCGATGGATTGCAGCCAGGGATCGCTCCAGGAAAGTTTTTCCTCTTCCTGCAATGCATCGAGCAGGAATTTCTTGGCCGCCCAGTCCACGCGATCGCGAGTGGACATCGGACCCCGCTCGAGATCGTTCAGTACATTTTCCCATTCGTGCAGAATCCATGCGTGCTCGTGGTCTGGTGGATCGCGCCACAGCTTGCTCGCAGCGCGCAGATAAATTCGTTGCACATCGATCGCAGAGATTTTGCGGCCATCTTTCAATTCAATAATCCAATCGTAAGTTCGGTCGCGGCTGATTGATTTGTTGGCATCAACGGGTTGCGCAATCTCGAGCTGAGGCGCCTCCCCGCGCTCAATCAAATCGAGAACCAGCGCCGTCGTTCCGATTTTCATGGCCGTGGCCCATTCGCTCATGTTCGAGTCACCAAGAATAACGTGAAACCGGCGATAGCGGCTCGCGTCCACATGCGGCTCGTCACGCGTGTTGATCAGAGGCCGGCGGTTCATCGTGTCGATGCTCACCACCACACTGAAAAAATCCGCGCGCTGCGAGATTTGATAAATACCAGGATCGCTTTGTCCGCTCTCCGCTTCGACGCCCATTTTCCCCGCGCCCGCGAAAATCTGGCGAGTGACGAGAAACGGCAAAATGCCGGCGACAATTCGGTCCCACGCAATGTCGCGGCTCATCAGGTAATTGTCGTGACAGCCGTAACTGTGCCCGGCAAAGTCGGTATTGTTCTTGTAAAGCCGTACTTCGTAGCCGGGCGGCAGCTTCTGATTTCGACGCCGCGCGCACTCCGCAAGAATGCGCTCGCCTGCTTTGTCCTGTGCCACGATCTGGTGAAGCGTTGTGCACTCCGGCGTGGAATATTCCGGGTGCGCGTGATCGTTGTAAAACCGGGCGCCGTTTGAAAGGACGAGGTCGCTCTTTATTTCCTCGAAACTCAGAGGGCGGCGTTTATCGATCTCGTAGTAAGCCGATTCGTCGGTGTCTTGAAGTAATTCCCGCGCCCGAAACCCGCGTGCATCCAGATGTGGATCTTCCAAGTCATAATCCCATTTCATCAAGGCGCCGTGATCGGTATAGCGCCGCACCAACTCGATCGATTCGGCCACAACATCAACGGTTTCCGCGCCGCTTAGAGTGATGCCGTACTCCGTCTCCAGCCCAAAGACGCGTTTCATTCCATGCCCACCGTTTTCATCGTCCACCGACGCCCGTAAACTGTAGGGGAAGCTGACAGCTTCCCGCGTCACCTTCGTTGATGAAATCCAGATAATATGGCCAATCGTCCGCTCGCTGAACGAAGCCGTGTCGAACAGGATTATCCTTCACGTAAATCCATTCGCCCCACAAATTCTCGTCTGATCCCAATAGCCGATCAAAGCGCTGCAACTTCGTAATGACTATTTTGATAGCGTCGAATACTTCGGGGTTTCCCAGGACTTTGCGCCGATCTTTAACACAGATGGTCACAAAATAAATAATCGATTTCTCCCAAGATAGGAGAATTGCTGGCAAGCGTGGAGGTTCAGCCATATACACGGGAAGCTGTCAGCTTCCCCTACAGTCTCACCGTAATTCCAAAGGCATCAGATTACGCCAGACGTTGCGCGTGCGCGGGCGTCGGAAACCGGTTTGACGGGCGAAATTTTCACGACGTTTTCTGGATCGTAATCGATAAGCTTGAGCCAATCTTCGGTAATGTCCGTCGTCGGGAAAATATCGTTCTCCATGTACTCGGCGTTGAAGGCGAGTTGCAAATCCGTTTCCCGAATTCCTTCCTCCTGTCGGGTGGCGATGGCCCTTTTGATCGCTATCGCTTTCGCCCGCTCTACGATCGAGGCAATGATCGCGCCACTGATGAGGTCACTGCGGAAAAGCGTTTCCTTGCGCCCGCTGCGCAACGTTACCTCCAGAAATTTGTTCTCATCCCGGCGGGTAAACTGCCACTCCACGAAGCGCTCGACGAGACGATCGATAGAAGCTGCCATTCCATCGGCTTCTTTGGCGAGCACACCGTCGTAAGGAAGGCTGTCCGTGAGATAGATGCGGTAAATTTCGCGCGTACCCAGTTTATCCGGCCGATTCACTTTGATTTTCCGATCGATTCGGCCCGGGCGCAGAATTGCCGGGTCAATCAGATCAGCGCGATTGGAAGCCAGGATAATCACGACGTCGTTCAGCGAATCGATCCCATCCATCTCGGAGCAAAACATCGGCACGAGCGTGGACAGGATGTTCGAGTGACGCGATGCCCGGCGCGTGCCCAGGATCGATTCGGCTTCGTCGATAAACAGAAACGGCATGTAGCCTTCGCTTTTCTTCTCGCGAGCAGTGGCAAAAATTTCGCGCACCATTCGCTCCGATTCACCCACCCACATGTTCAGAATCTCGGGACCTTTGACGTGCATGAAATATTCTCGCATCTCGGTACCGGCTTTTTCCCGAAGCTGTTTGGTCAAATTGTAGGCGGTCGCCTTGCCAATGAGCGTCTTCCCGCAACCCGGGGGACCGTAAAGCAGAAAACCTTTCGGCGTAGCGTGCTGAAATTTTTGGAAAAGATCAGCATGCAAGAGTGGCAGCTCAATCGCGTCTTTGATGGCTTGGAGCGCTGCGTCCTGGCCACCGACCTTTTCCCACGGCAGCTCCGGCACAGTGTCGAGATAATGTTCGTGGGATTTTGTGCTGGAGAGCATCTCCAGCGCCATCCGGTAATTCGAATCGACGCGAACCTCGTCGCCGGATTTTAAGGTCGAGTGAGCGAGATCGGCGGAACGTTGTAAGACCATGGATTGCAATCCATGCTCCGAGCCGACGCGTAATCGGTCTTTGCCCAACACCTCGGTGATTTTTGTTACCGGACCGGCTGTCTCAAACCCGAGATCACCGACAATAACGAAAGCTTCATTAACGAGAACGCGCGTCCCTTTTTTCAATTTCGCAAGCGGAATGCGCGGATCGACGTTGCAATAATAATCGGCGCCACCCACCACAATGTGCGCCGTATCTTTCGACGTGGCGCCAAGAAACGTGCCGATCCGGTTCGCGGGCGAAGTGACTTTTTTGATGACCTCTTCGAGTTTCTCAATCATCCGACGCGCTTCGCTCATCGTCTCCTGTTGATCGCAAATCTGCGGCCGCAGATCCAACAAGTCGCGGCGGACAGGGTCGCCGGGAGGCAACGATGCGATTACTTGATCGAATGAATCGAGGAGATTGTCTGGAGTAGAGTCCCCTTCCCCGCCCTCAAATCCCTCACTGCGCTCGTCGCTCATTATGGTTTGGGTCAATCCGCCGAACCGAATCGTACTATAGCTTTATCATGCGCATTCGCAATCTACACTCGCGAAATCTTTCGGAGTTCGACGGCGCCATTACACAAAATGTTCAACCATCCGCGACGCTGAACGTCGCGGAAATTCCAAGTTCCAACCTCCAACGCAATCCGAGACGGAGGCTCACCATTCAGTCCGCGAGCGCTCGGTTTGCACTTGAAGATTGGATATTCTTTGGAAATTGGAGCTTGGAATTTTCCGATGAATCGATGATCGCGGTGGGTTGGACTGAGCATGTGAGTTGCAGTAAATCGGCCACACCGCTAACGTTCGCTTCTTATCGGGAGCCTTAGCTCAATTGGTTAGAGCGCCGCCCTGTCACGGCGGAGGTTGCGGGTTCGAGCCCCGTAGGCTCCGGATGATTTTCTCATAGGTGAGAATGTCACTCCGCAATGTTTCCGCTTGCTATTTCGGTCACTTTTCGGACAGTATTTGCGCACTTAAGCGCAATATGAAGACGAAACGCAACAGATTTCCCATCATCGTAAAACGCGGCTCCTCTGTCGTGAAAATTTATCTGGACCGCAAGCCAACCGGCACCTATTACCGGGTGACTTATCATCTCGGCGGCAAACGCCATCGGCTGAATTTTGTCGATCTGGACAAAGCGAAAATGGAAGCTGAAGCGAAAGCTGCACAGCTCTCTCGAGGCGACATGGACGCGATGCAGATCTCTGGGAAGGATCGATTGGTTTATGGCCGAGCGATGGAAGCAGTAAAAGAAACCGGAGTCCATTTGGATGCCGCTGCGCTAGAATACGCACAAGCCAGAAAGATTCTCGACGGTGTTCCTCTCGTTGATGCGGCGCGGTTCTACGTGCGGCATCATGGACGCGACGTAATGCGAAAACCTGTTTCGGATGCGGTCCGCGAAATGATCGAAGCGAAAAAGGCTAGCGGAGTGAGCAACGTTTATCTCCGCGATCTTCGTTACAGGCTAGGTGTCTTTGCCGAACGGTTCCGGTGTGATTTTCTGTCATTAACGCCGGACGACGTGCGATTCTTTTTTGAATCGCTCAAGCTCAGCGCGCGAAGCTTTAATAATTTCCTCATTGCGCTGAAGACATTTTTCCGTTTTGCGCAAGATCGCGGCTGGCTTTCAAAAGAGGTTGATTTACTGACGAGTGTAAAAAGGCGCAAAGAGAAACGCACACCGGTTGAAATTCTAACGCCCAAGGAAATGACGGCACTTCTAGAGCACGCAACGCCTGAGATTGCCCGCTGTTTCGCCTTGGGAGCATTTGCCGGACTGCGCTCCGAAGAGATTTTGCGGCTCGAATGGTCGGACGTGACACGTAGGCCTGGTTACATCGAGATTGCCGCAGATAAGGCGAAAACGGCAGCGCGTCGGCTCGTCCCGATCGCAGATAATCTCACGCGCTGGCTAATCTGGGGAAATTCTGCTGACGGATTAGTTTGGCCGAACACCAAAACCAAGTTCTTCAAAACTCGGCTTCGCGTAGCGTTGAAAGCGAAAGTTAAATGGAAGCCTAACGCGCTCCGGCATTCATGGATCAGTTACCGGCTCGCGGAGATTCAAGACATGAACCGCGTTGCTCTGGAAGCTGGCAATTCGCCGCAGATGATCTTCCGGCATTATCGCGAACTGGCGACACCGGAGCAGGCGCGAACGTGGTTCTCGATTGCACCGGCAATGGGCGAAAAAGTGATTGCTATCTCGGCGGGAAGAAGGTGACACGCACTAATGGCAAAACGTGAAACAAACAAAGAGCGCCGTGTAAGGGAGGATCGCCGCAGAGCACTTTTTGAAATGGCGACAGAAATCGCGACTTCAATCGACTCGCGAAGGTGTTTTTCCTCGATACCCGAGGAGGAGAGAAAATCATTAGAGCGCGGTAACGACTTTCTGGATTTAACACTTTGGACTGAAAGCCAATCGAAGCTGCGGTGGGGCATCGTTGATATGGGCGCGATTGAAAACATTGCTAAAGCCCTACGCCTAGCCGCTGATAAACTCGAAGGAAAGCCGGAAGATGGACGTAGGTTTAGCGACCACGATAGGAAAATCGCGATAGCATTCTTTCTCGCACGCGCCCGCACGACATACCCCACGTTCTCTGAGTTTATTGAAGTTTACCGCAAGCGAAATCCAAAGGTAAGGGTCGAAGAACGCACCCTTAGAAGGTCTTTACAGCGCCTAGGGCTTACCGTATACCCGGCGAGACGCGGTAGACCAAAGGGGAAATAAAAGCGAGCAAACGCTTGAACGCGCAAGCGAGCGGTTGCTTAACAAAGCCGAACTTGCGGAACGGTTGGGAGTCTCGACTCGAACCATTGATGACTGGCAGCGGCGGGGCCGCATCGCCTATTTGAAGATTGGCCGGAGCGCCCGTTACCGCTGGGCCGATGTCATTGCGAAGCTGACCCAGCTTTGCCGGGTCAACTGATGGAACCGGGGGTAAAAATGCCAGCGCAATTCACGGAATGGCTAAAAAAATGTAACGAGCGATTCGCGCGCCATAGCGGATCCCAGTTTTCCCCGCATGAACTCCCAGAGGGCCCCCCGTGCTTGGATAAAGCTGCCGTTCGGCAAGCCACCAAGCTGTGCAAGGACTGCCGAAACCGCCAGGCGAAACTGCGACAAAAATACTGCCCGGTATGCTCCAAAAACCGCACTCGAGAGTCGAAGCGAAAGCACATGAGGCGGAAACGCGCATCAGATGTGGAAAAACTCGCAAATTCGCCCATTGGCGCTGAGGCACTTACGAAGCCCGAAGTGCAAGTCGGCTATCCTCACCCTAAAACGTCGATTTTGCCATCCAGTTTTTCCACACGGCAAGGGGCTGCAATGGGAGGTGAGTCATGAGGGGTCGTCATTTCGATAGCACGGAAAATGGCGAGCTACGGGCGAAAATTGATAAGGCTAAGCGTCAATTGCCGCTGCCGGACTTGATGTCACTGCTAGGCCTTGGCGAACATGCGAAGAAAAGCGCCCGCTGCCTGTGGCACGACGATCAGCGTCCATCTTTTTCGGTGTTCAAAGGCGATGATGGGTTTTGGCACTACAAGTGTTTTGTCTGTGACATGCAGGGTGGAGATGAGATCGCCTTCTTGGTGAAGCATTTCGACATCTCCCAGCGCGAGGCGATCAAGCGTTATCTGGACATGGCCGGTTTCCCTCCAGGTAGGTCTCCTAAGTCTCGTGAATATCCTGAGCCTCGTAAGTTTCCTGCGTTTCCTGGGTGTCCTAAGTTTCCTGTGTATCCTGTGTCTCCTGTGTCCAACGGACAAGGACTAGATGGGGAAAGAGAGAAGGCACTTAAGGCATTGGCAGCGCGGAACGCTTCCACAGCACAGAACAGTGCAAGGAAACGGCGGTTCCAGCTCGTGCGTGACCTGAGAGCGTTGGAGAAAGGAATTAGCCGGGAACTAGAGATCGCTGAGCTAATGATAGCGTTCGACGAGTGGCATCGGCTCTCTGAGCGGTTTCTCGATCCTACAAAGACGCGCGAGGATTACTTGGCCATGTTTCTCGCAGAGCTTGGGAAAGTCCGGGTGCCAACAGGCGAAGGTGCCACGCTAGACAAGGCGCTTGAAGCCGTTTCGAAACTTTCGGCTTTCGAGCTGCCAGTTGTACCTGGCTATTTAGGAGCGCCGGAGAGTTGGCGGAGACTCACTGCGCTTCACCGCGAACTGTCGTGTCAATCTGCGAACGGCACATATTTCCTGAGTTACCGCGATGCGGCGAAAGCTTATGACGGCTTGAGCCATCAATCAGCACACACGGTCACTTTGGCGCTTGCTCAGCTTGGCGTTATTAAGATCGTCGGTAAAGGCAAGCCGGGCCTGAACAGCGGGAAAGCCGCAGAATTTCGGTATCTCTTGCCGCAAACCGAAAACGGGCCAGGCGAGGACGACGATGGATTGCAGATTTAGGCACAACCTTTCCTCGACCCGTCCAGCCGTGGTTCAATTAAAGCCCTGGCAAGAGTTGGGTATGTTCAATACCCACAGCTTGCAATTTGTTGGGATCTACGCCTAACAAATGCAGAATGGTCGGAGCAATCTGTGTTGTTTCTACAGGTGTAGAGATACTTCCCTTATTCAAGTGGGGGTTAGCGATCAAAAGGGCGACATGTGTATCGTCCTCAGTGAAACCGCCGTGCTCTGCAATTTTTGTTGCCGTAGTTTTTGCATAAATGACACCATGCACTGGCAGAACGATGATATCAGGTGTGCGTGAGTCTGTCAGCGGATCGTTGAACAGCTGCTTGATTGCATCACCTGATAAGACCGTGTCGATATGGGCCTGTGCTTTATTGGCGTTTAGTGCGGCAACAACAGCATTTGTTTTGCTCTGATCATTGAGCCAGATCAAGGCCACATCATCCTCGGTCGCTTGGGCCAGTAGACCGGGCTGCACACTATTCACCAGGTTAGGAATGATGTTTTTGTTGACAATCAGGTGTAGGCTGGGATCGATTGGGGATTGACCATGTTTCGCTGTAAGTATGATGGTTGTGCTTGAGAACAAGCCTTCTCTCCGCAATTCATCCAACATTTTCCCGACTGATTCATTGGTATGGTCAAGGGCAGCTTGCAGCTCAGCGCTTGGAGTCGCATTTGCATCAAGATAACCATCACCTGCCAACTTTTGTGTAACACTGACAGCCTGGAAGTTCATACCAAAGATGGCTGGGACCGGCTCTGTTTTCGTGCCAGTGTGGTCTTTGCCTGCAATCTCGTTAAGGATGGCCTGTACTTTCAGGTCATCGTATGCCTGTGTTCCCAGGCGAGTGCCATCAGTAGCAGCAATTTCCGGCGTATAAAGATCTGCTACGCCTGTGCCCGATGGCCCATTTACGATGTCATAAGCCGGGTGCTTATCGGACCAAGCGGTGTACAATCCAGCGTCCCGTGCGACCTCAAAAATGGTGTTAACACGGAGGAAGCTATGTGGATAGACCGGCGTGCAACCCTTACTGCCATCGCGTGGTAACGCGGTGGGATCGATACCGCCGCCAGCATCAAGAGCGTTCGGGTTGATATCGATGGATTCATCATAGACTACCTCGGTCCCTTTAGTAGCGCAATTCGAGCCAGGGGCCGAAAGGTTGCGATCATAGCTATCGTCATAGAAAACGCCCGTTGAGCGAGGACTACCACCTGTAACCATCGAGAGCAATCCTGGGAATGAATCGGATGGCTTGCTGGTCGATGCATTCGTATAAGTAATGCCCAGATGAGTTAACTGCGCGAGTGCTGAATTCGGATGAAGCTGTGTATAGCGAGCGAGATCCTGCTCGTGCATCCCATCAATACTAAGGAGCAAAACGTGGAGCACATGAAGTGGCTGGCCACTACCGCCACTCGCTGTCAGGCTTTGGAAGCTAAATAGTGGGACGATTGTTAAACTAACGCCAAGCAACAGCGCTCGCGTCACAAGGTTATTTCGATGATGTTTCATACAATTGAGGAATTTGCCTTCTATATTCCTTTGTCGTTTGTGGTAAGCAAACACGAAATTGTTACAGCAACGTGAAATTTCGAATGCGGTCGCATGGTGGCTGTGCGGCGACGGGATGCGTTTCGTTGTGCGTGCTGATGAAAAGCTGACTGCGTTTATGGAATCGGAATCGGCGATTTGCGTATCAGGCGACGCCTTATATAAAAATTAGGCGCTGCCTGACTAGACAGATTTGAGCGGTTTTCTTAAAACTGCTGTCGCTAAAACGGATCTGAATGAGGCGGAGGGCATCTCCCCGCTGGGTTCTTCGTCTCTTCCAGAAACGGCGACCAAAGAAAAACAACTTAAAGCGGGGGACAAAGGAAAAGGAAGAGAAGAACCATGAATCCGCTAATGACTCGGTTAGTAACCGCCGCGGCCGCTGTGTTCGCGCTCACCAACGTGTGTTCCGCACAGGAGCAGGTGAAGGTGACCAGCTTGGGCAATGCCGCGCAGTTCAAGGGTACAACGATCAAGATGAAGGACAAGGGCCAAGCGGCCTACGTCCTGTCATTCAAGGCTGGGAAGGAGTTCGAAGCCACCACCGACGGCACGAAGAACACCGACGTGAACCTGTACGTCCATGACCAGGCCGGCAAGCAAGTCGGAAAGGACGACTCGCCCGGCCCGAAGAGTTCGGTAAAAATCACGCCGGAGAAGGAAGGGAAGTACAAGTTCGTCATCACGAACGCCGGGGGAAACAACATGGTGACGTTCAAAGTAACGGTCGCCAAGTAATCATCACTGACAACCTCAGCAAAGTCGGTTGGAGTTGGGGCTGCGTCTCAGCGATGGATTCCAACGGGCGAACGCTCTGGATTGTTGATGCGCATTGTACGACTGACGGCGCTGTGTGATTGAGTACCGCTCGCTCAGGAAACTCGATGAAACTTGATCCGCGCAAATTAATCCGCTCGACCGTCCTCCTGATCATTTTGCTGGCTCCTTCGATTTGGATGATGTGGACGATTCCGCCACTATGGAGGGATGTCGATGGTTACGTGCAACTAATGCATCCATTGGGATGCACGACGATTCTAGACTACGGGCCACTCTACTGCTTTCTCGCGCGGCTTCCGCTTTACGTCGGCTACGTAATCGAATTCCTAAGAGGTGTTGTTCCACCGCCGTCGCGCGTTTTCCTCAGCTATCCCGTGCTTACTGACTCTGGAATATTCGCCCTGTTGCTATCGCAGCACGCTGCGCTGGCCGCTTCGGGATTTTACCTGATCGCATCGATTAGCAGATTCTTTTGGGTCCGCTTGTCGATGTCGATCTTTTGGGCGGCGAATCCACTTTTCTACGCGTTTGCGCAAAGCGTCGGCTCCGAAATGCTGAGCCTAATCCTGGTCATTCTGCTGGTGACGACGGGGCTGCGAATCATGCAGGAGGCGAGGAATGTTCCATGGGAAGAATTGCGGTACTTCGGGGTTCTTCTCTGGCTGGAATGGCTGTACTTCGGGGCTCTTCTCTGTCTTTGCCTGGTGACTAGATACGGCAACGTTGTATTGGTCATCTTAATGCCGCTGGCGTTGGGTGGGGTGTGGTTAGGGCATTTCGCCAAAACTCCGTTTGCTCGGTCCCGATGGTCGCTACGCCGGCTTCGGCTCTTGCGTCGCCGCGCATGGCGACTGTTTCTCGCTGCGGTTGCTACCAGCATCGCCGCCCTGCTGCTCGCGAACATATCGATTCGCGTGCTGTGCAACGTCGCGCACATTCATTACCACTCCCGCACAGGACATACATTCGTATGGCGGTTGCACTTTCTCACAAATCTTCCCGAGGAGACGCGCAACAAACTTCTCGATGAAGTATCAGCGAACACCGCCTCACCGGCAGTTCGAGAATTGCTTTCGATGATCGGCAAAGCTGCTTCATAAGGAAAGCCGTTTAATCCTATGACGGTCATTTACGAAGTGCACGCGTCGCTCTTCCCGCCCGGAACCAAATCACGATTCCAACAGTCCGATCTTGCTCTCAACCGCCTGGTCTGGGTGTTCCTTTTTCCCCCTCGGAGGGTCTTTTTGCGCGCGGTGCTGGAAGATTTTGAGAACTCCCGCTGCACCACCATTCCGATGGTAGCGAACAATCTCTCCTACTCGACCGCGTATTATTTTTGGCATCCAGAACAGATGCCGGGCTGTGCGCAGCTAATCACTTTTCGCGGCAAAAGTGCCGCACAGATCCAGAACATTTTTGCTCGGCACGCTTACTTCAGCCTCTGGAAACCGTTCAGTTACAATGTGTGCTTCACATTCTGGATGGGAAATCTCCTGCTTCTTTTTGTTCTCGCAAAGAGGCGTGCTCAGGATATCACCGGCATCGCCGCATACTCCATTACCTTAACCATCGTCGGTCTGCTTGCCATGCTCGGGAGTTGTTTCATCACGGAATTTTTGCCGCGGTACACTTTGCCTATGTGGACGTTGCTCATTGTTTCGCTGCTGATCGTCGGCAGCCGGAACCTTGAGCTTTTACGAAGTTCGCCCCCGCAAAAATCATCGCAGCGTTGATCTGATTAGCGATGCACTGCCATTCGGTCGGCTCTGCTATGGCGAACCGAATGCGGCCAGCAATGTAATCGGCTACGCTCTGCACCACAGCCGTTCACATGATGCCGTGATTCGCGTTTACCATCCAGCGGGCAAACGTGATCGAGACGCACGAGCGCAAGGGCGGGTTCAAAGAGTGCTCGTAGCCATTTACGTGCGCGATGCACGCTCGATCATTACGGAGCAGTCAGCGGGGGTGGATCAGGACGTCCGATGTCCGTGCCGCGCAACATAACATAAACATCCGGCGATGATCAGCACGTACAGAACCATCACCGATACGACCGTGAGTAAAATCAGGTATTGTATACTTATCTCCTCGGTGGCTTTGCCATTGCGCTGTTTAAAGATTTCAAGTGTGCCGCGGAACGGCTCCTCCAAAGCCTCGACGGAATAGCCCGGTGGCGCGGCGTGTGCGCCGCTGGACCAACTCAATCCCTCTCTGGCGCTGGCGTTGCAACAACACGGCCAGCAGTCCACTCTGCGTAAGCGTCGCGCTTGATTTTGGCATTAGATAGATTTTCTGTTTTTCATAAAGGCCTTTTGAGGTTTGACAGCCCCCGAGTCGAAACCGTTGAGGAATTCAAGCTGCGCATTGCAGCGATCGCGGGCGACAAGCGAGAGCACATCGCGGGTGGCCACCCCCGCACCCGCTGCTGGTTCGCCCCAAGAAGCGCTCGAACCACCAGAAAGCAAAATGTCGAACCACCCGCTAGTGCCGGCGTGGAAAATACCGTAGAAAGCGTTTACCCTCGTCAATGCCAAATGAATCTAGGACACCTGAAGAGTATCTCTCTGATGCGCTTGATTTGATGGTTAAAGCGAAATGGGTCAAACAGTATAACCCAAGTGCCAAGGGGTTCGAAGTGGATTGGACTGACCGTGGAAAACTCGCAATGGAGGCCCTTGGATATGTGATTGAAGACCTCGGACCCGAAAACTTTAATCAACAACTTTGGTGGGCAGTCGGAACGCTTGCGAACATGGAATTTACTTCGCAAAGACAGCAGACAGCGAGCCCTCCAAGGTTGTATCGCGAACCAATGGAACACGAATGATCAACATCGATGATCTGATCAGCGACGCGCTGCCATTCGGTCGCCTGTGGTACACAGGATCGCTCTAGAATCGCTTCTGTGCTCCGGTTGAATCCCCATCGTAGCGCCGATCACATCAACGCGACCTGCGGGCTTTACGACTGACGGCGCTTGATGATTCATTTCAAAAACCATTAGTTGACGTGACGCCAGAGATTCGCCCGTTAGACTGATTGACTCTGAACGGAGATACCACTCATGCCATTTGATAAATTTGTAGACATCCAAACTATCACGGAAGCGCGACGAAAGGCGATCCAGCAGTCTTTGCGAAGCATCAGCGTTGACGAGCTAAACAAGATCGCTAAGGACCATGAGGAAGAGTTTCTAGGTGACCCGTGGCGGGAAAAGTTCCTGCGCCTGATCGCGGAGCGTCCGGACGGGAGCTTTTACCATGCCGTGCTGCCGGAAGGCTTCGTCATCGTTTACTGCCGTGATGAAGACTTTGGTCTCTGGATCCTGCCCGGCAGCGGGATGGGCCCACTGCCAGAGCACGCGAAACGCCATGTTAAAGAAGCCATCGCAATCTCGCACTCATACTGAACTGTTCAGTCAAAGTGATGCACCTTTACGAAGTCCGTCCGCGCAAAGATAAACGCGGCGTCGATCTGATCTGCGATGCGCTGCCGTTTGGCGGTTTGTGGCAGTTTTAATGGATTACGGACCCCGCCTCAGTGATCGCTGCATCCAAAAGAATCGCGCCCTGCGAAACAGCTACGGAAGGGTAATTCGATGAAAGGGAAGCACATGAGACGAATAATTATTGTCCTTGCTTGCGCGATGATGGCACCCCTGGCGTTCGGGCAAAACCCCGTAGCAAATACTTCGGTTGCTGAACACACGGGCCAAATACAGCACGCGCCAACGCACATCACAACCGGCGCAGTTATCGCCGGGACGGTAACCGCGTTCAACCCCGGCCTAAGAAACGTTGAGCCTCGTCCGCCGATCGTTGTGCAGTCCTCGCCCGGCACCGAGCCGGTGTCGTACATGCTTGCCAGGAAGGTCCTTTTTGAAGATAAAGACGGCAGAGCAGTCGCCCCGCGACTGGTCCGGCCGGGCACACGCGTGAAGCTCAGTTTTGACCGCAGAGGCAAGGTCAATCGCGTTATTGTAGTTCAAGGTAATAAGCCAGACTTTCGAGCACGCGGGCGAGTTCAATGAGTGGTGAACAGACTTGCTATCCTGCCGCCTTTTACGGCACACTTCCCTCTGTGGGGCAGAAATAGATTACAAGTTGCAGTCTAATTCTAGTTAGCTGTAATCAACGCGCATGACCACCGAGTTGCGGTTTCTCGTTGCTAGCGTCGTTCTCGGCTTGGTGCAGTTAATCGCCAGCTCGCACTTGATCAGCTGGCAGCGCGGTTACCGGTGGACAGCGAGTACTCGCGAAGGTGACGTTCCGCCAGTGCGCGGTGTTGCGAACCGCGTCGACCAAGCTACGACAAATTTTCTTGAGACATTTCCTTTGTTCGCCGCAGTAGTTTTTGTCGCGCGTGTCACCGGCCACCATAGTCTATTGACTATACTTTGTGCGCATTTCTATATCTGGGGTCGCCTTGGTTATCTCCTTGCCGCCGCTGGTTTCAGCTTCGTTCGTTCGGTGCTGTGCTGGAATATTGCGATCATCGGTATTCTGCTTTTTATTGTCGCCCTGCTATGGGAGTATTCCACCAATTACGCCTAACCAATCGATGAAGCCGACGGCCCCATTTCCAATTGCGTTCAGCGTGTTTGCGATAGCACCCTGCCGTGGCTTATCTCGTTCTCATTAGACCGCAGTCTGCGAAATCAACGTTTTGCTTTGTTTAGGTTTATCGCTTTTCTCCGAGCGATAAATGTTGGCGGTGGCCGCACCGTGAAAATGCAGTCCTTGCCGCAAATCTTTGAGTCACTTGGGTTTTCCAGGGTAGTCACGTTCACCATCTTGTCGAGATAGGACCAATTCCAGTCATGGAACTTGGGGTGTCATTCCAGCGCTTTTCAGAGGCGGGCAAACTCGCCACGCCACACGTCCAGATGCCGGTCCGAAGCGGAGCGACGAAAATCCGCTCGACACCCTTGCGGTCCAGTTGGTCAGCCGAATGGAGATGATTGTATTCAACGCGCTCAATGCGGAGATTTTCTTTTTCAGCCCACCCATCAGACGTCTCGACGATCGCATAATGGACGGCCGGATCGCCATCGTGGTCGGGTTTGCCGACGACGCCGCAGTTCACTGCGAATCGGTGATTGGCAAGCAGACGGACCCACGGAAGACCGGAATGTGTGCAGACCAAGCCGACTGCCTGAAATTCATCCAACCATCGATTTAGCCGAACATCATCGAGCTGTGATTCGAAAAGGAATTCATTCGTTCGCTGCGGGCTACCGTGGCAGAGAAGAATCGTCCCGCGTTTTGTTTGTACCGTTGCCAGATCCGGCCAGGTACGAAGCCAACGGCGATTTTCCGCGCTCAAGCTTCGCATGGCGTACTGGTGGGCCACACAACCAAAACGCTCATCGTCCGCAGAGGCGTAATCGCAGTCACAGTCTAGAGAATTTGCCACCGCCTGTTTCTCGTGATTGCCGGCGACGAAAACGGAAAAGTTGCGGCGAATTAAATCGATCGTTTCATCGCTGTGGCCGCAAAAACTCGTGGTGTCCTCGATTTTAATTAGCCTCCAGAGTAAAGTGTCGGGATGAAAATCGCGGTTGCAGGTAAAGGCGGGAGTGGAAAGACGACCGTAGCCGGCATTTTGGCGCGAGCGTTGGCGCAGCGGGGCCATGAAGTGTGGGCAATTGATGCCGATAGCAACCCGAATCTCGGCGTGACAATTGGCGCACCTATCGAAGCGCGAAAAAAGATCCAACCCCTTGAAGCCGGTGTTCTTAAAGAAGTCACAGACGAAAAGGGGCAGCGAACAATGCAACTGGTCGCTCCGCCGCGCGAAGTGTCGCGGAAGTTTGGTTTGCCCGTGGCGGATCGGCTAACGCTGCTAATTATGGGTGCGGTGGATCACGCCGGCGCCGGGTGAATGTGTGGCGCGCATGCCGCGGTGCGGCATCTCCTAGGCAAAATGCAGGAAACCAATGTGATCACGCTGATCGACATGGAAGCCGGACTGGAACATCTCAGTCGCGGGACGGATCGAAATGTCGATGTACTGCTCGCGATAGCGGAGCCGTATTTTAAGGCGCTTGAGACGGCACGGCGTTGTATTGAACTGGGTCGCGAATTAAGAATTCCGCGCGTCGCCGCGGTAGCCAACAAGTTTCGGAGCCTGAGCGATCTTGAAGCTGTGCGCAAATACGCTGCCGGTCACAACATCGAGGTCCTGGCCGAAATTCCTTACGACGAGAAAATTCAAGAGGCGGATCTAGCGGGAGTTGCACCGGAACTTGGTGAGGATAACTGCGCGGGAGGGGCAATTAAAAAAGCCGCGGTCGCTTTAGGATTATAAGAAGCATCTTTACCTGGTTTGCTTGACAATAGTTCGTCGGCTTCTAGTCTGAGTTGAACTGGACAGCGCGTATGAAGAAAATTCTCTCTGCCGCGACTGCTGCCTTGCTAACATCTCCCCTGCCGGTATCGGCGTGCGATGGTTCGATTCGTTGCGCAATGCGAAGCGCGCCCCGGCAAATGCTTCATTTGCTGCCGGGCTTTTTTGTCAACACATGCTGGCTTGTTCATTGGTGTAGTCATCAGCGCGGTCGTCGTTGCTGTCGTGTTTCGACGCGAAGCCGAAGTTGTTAAGAAGGATTAACATGATACCGATCCGCAGCGAGAAAAGTGATCTCGCAATGGCACTGCTCTTGATGAACGGCGACGCCAATTGTGGGGTTGATCTTTGGCAGCCGTTGGCGCGAGGCGCGATAGATTAACGGGTATGAATACGGCCGTTCTTGAACCGCCGGAAACAAAGGAAGCTCGCCGGCGAGTGGATCTTTTCGAGTCTGCCGCTGAACGCGAGCGTAAACGCGAGCCGCAGCCTGAGGAAACGACGCTTCCGCTTGGGCCACTAAAAGTCGTGCATGCGTTTTGGTTGGCGGGAATGAGCTGTGACGGGTGTTCGATCGCTGCAGTGGGCGCAACCGAGCCCTCGGTGGAGGATTTACTCAGCGGAACTATTCCAGGCGTCCCTCGCGTGGTGTTGCATCACAGCGTGCTCTCGGTGGAAGCGGGCGAGGAATTCGTCCACAATTACGAGTTGGCCGAGGGGGGCGAGCTAGGCGCACCATACGTTGTGATTTACGAGGGCTCGATCGCCGATGAACGGATCGCCGCGCGAACAGGCGGTTATTTTTCGGCGATGGGCGTGGAGAAAAGGGCGGACGGCACGCACAGGCCGATTCCTTCGGCTGAATGGTTAAAGCGTCTTGCGCCAAATGCGGCCGCCGTAATCGCGATCGGCACCTGCGCGACTTGGGGCGGAATTCCCGCCGCGGTCGGTAACCCGACCGGTTCCATGAGTGTCATGGATTTTCTGGGTAAGGATTATCGCAGCTCTTACGGCCTGCCGGTAATCAACGTGCCTGGCTGTTCACCCGTCGGTGATAATTTCACTGAGACGATCGCCTGTACGCTCCTCTTTCTGCAGGGATTAGGCCCACTACCCGAATTCGATGAGATCGGACGGCCGCAATGGTTGTTCAATGAAACAGTTCATCGTCACTGTGTGCGCGCCGGTTACTACGAAGAAGGCACATTCGCTAAGCGTTATGGTGAAAAAGAATGTCTGGTAAAGATCGGTTGCTGGGGACCGGTAGTACAATGCAACATCGCTTCGCGCGGCGCCATCAACCACATGGGCGGCTGCATGAACACCGGCGGCGTTTGCATCGGCTGCACAATGCCGGGATTTCCCGATCGTTTTACACCGTTCTATGTACAACCGCCGGGAGCGGAGGTTTCGAGCACTGGCTCTAGAATTCTAGGCACGTTCATGCGGCCGCTGCGCCGGATTTCACAAAAATATCTTAATCGCGAGCCGCAGTGGGGCACGCATAAGGAGGTACCCAGCGGCTGGGGTCACGTTTCGAAACCCGGCCCGTTACTGAACATGATTCACAAGCTGTATGTGAAGTACCAATCGATTGGTTCCGGCGAAACGAAAAAGTGGCCTGACTAGACGCTATGTGGTGGAGCTTCGGCTTTATTTTGGGCGGCGCGATTGTGCTTGTGGTTGCCATTTTGCTCATCGCCATTCTTTTAGTCGCACGAAACATTCGACGACTTGCGGGCGAAGCGTTGAGCGTAGCCGGTGAAATCGAAAACGCAACGAAGCCGATTTGGAACATCAGCGCCGCCAACGGCATTGTAAGTGAGGTTGCAATTACGGCGAAATCAATCGAATCGCGACTAACGGCAATTGCCGCCGCACTGGAGCGCTCGTAATGGACCCGACGACACAACAGCTCTGGATCGTCTCTCTTATCGCCGCAATTGTTGTGGTTTTAGTTGTCGCAGTTGTCCTTGAGCTAATCGTGCGGACCGCGCATCAGATTAACGAGCTCGTGCAGCAGATCTGGTACGGAGGGACGCGCATTGCCCAGAACACTGTGACGCTTGCTCTCTTACGTGACACTAACGACCTGGCCGGAAAAATTCTCGGATCGGCCAGTGAGATCGCGAAAGCGGCATCGAGAATCCGTCAACGAACATCGGCGCCATGATTGTCTGGCTCACACTTGCCACCTGTCTCGCCGCCGTTCTGCTTCTTGGTGTCATCGCGGTCAACCTGTGGCGTATCATTAAACAACTCGAATCGATCGGTGGCACACCGATCAGCTGGCTGGCCAAGATCCGCTTCGGTCTGTGCGCGATCGAGACGGAAACAGCGCAGATTGCCCCCCAGGTTACAACTCTCAACAGCGGCCTCGCCGCTGTGGATAGCGGATTGTGCCAGGTGGAGCGCGATCTCGCCTCTGCCATCACGGGTCTCCGAAAGAGGCAATCATGACTGCGGTATATTGGATCTGGAGCGCAACACTGACGATCATCACGTTCGTGGTCGTTCCACTTGCGGTGCATTTGCTACATCGAACGTTGAAAGCCACGCGAGCCATCGAGCGTTACGCGCGCGAATCGCTCACTGCGGGAGTCGGAATTGCTACAAATACGTCCGCGATCCCGGCACTGGAACAGACGCTGGCCACTGCCGGATCGTTAGCTGAAGCGAGCAAACTGTTGCGAGCACGCGCCGAAGAGATCGGCGGGGTGGCTGTCGATGTTGCTGCATCGAGGTAGTCATGTTCGAGATACTTACAATTTGGACTCTGGCTTTAACCGCTGTGATTGTTCTTGTCGTCGCTTCCTATCTCATTGCCATCGCGTATTACCTTTTCAGAACGGGTGGAAATAAGCGCAGTCATCTGGCAAAGCTGGTCGGCGGTTTGAAAGCGGTGCGCGATAATGCCGCGCCGTTAGATCGACACCTAGCCAAGCTCGCCCAGGGATTAATGGGGCTACGCAGCGAACTGCGGGCGGTGGACGCGAGTCTCGGCGACGCTGCGGAAATTCTGGGACAGTAAACGGCTATGTGTTTCAAGAACCTGCCAATCGAATTTGATGAATCGGGCAAAATGACGTTGCGCGGCGACGGCACGGCATTTGACCTTAGGCGGCAGCCGCAGACGATCGGTCCGAAACCACTTAGCGATGAGCAGATTAAAAGTTTGCTCGCGAAAAATGGTTACATCCGAGATGTCGATTTCGATCCGGTAACGCGCGTAGCTGGCGCGCTAGCGTTTCATGCTGTCGCTGATCTCAAAGAGCGAAAAGTACTCACGACGAACTCCATGGCCACGCTGTTCCGCGGTTATGAAGTGATCATGCTCGGGCGGGATCCCCGCGATGCAATCTTTATCACTAGCCGCGCCTGCGGCGTCTGCGGAGGAGTGCATTCCGTGACTTCCTGCCTTGCGCTGGAAATGGCGATGGGCCTCGTACCACCGCCGCTCGGCGTCATCGTACGCAATTTGTTGCTCGAAATCGAGTTTAATTACGATCATCCGCTTCACCTCTTTCTTTTGGCCGGGCCGGATTATTCGCGCGCCATCGTCGAGCAGACCAACCCCGAAGTATGGGAGAAAGCCAAAAGCTATCACGCGCCCGGGCGAGATTGGCACGGTTACGAGACGATCGGCGCAATCATGGAAGATTTAAATCTGCTTACGGGCAAGCTGTACCTCGAAGCGCTCCACATGACGCGCGTGGCGCGGGAAGCCTACGTCGTGCTTGGCGGCAAATATCCCCATCCGCAAACCATCGTTCCCGGCGGCGTGAGCACGACCATTTCACTCCAGACGTTCAATGAATTCTATCTCCGCCTGCAAAAATTTTTCGACTATTCCAAGAAGTGCATCGCTATTTGGGACGACCTCACCGAGTTTTTCTACACCGCAAACCCGCGCTACAAAGAAGTCGGCACGCGTCCGAAGAACCTCGTTGATTGCGGCATCTGGGATGATCCGGAAAGCTACGATTCTACGTACGTGAATTGTGATCGCTGGGGCGAGCGGCGATGGTCTACGCCAGGCGCGATTGTCGACGGTGAGCTGGTCACGACGCGCTTGACCGCGATCAACGCTGGCATCGAGGAATTTGTTGATCGTTCCTACTACGAAACATGGAATGGGCAGCGTTTTCCACGCGATCCGTCAGGCAACCCACTCAGTCCATTTCATCCCTGGAATAAAGAAACCAAGCCAAAACCGACTGGCCAGAATTGGAAGGAAAAATATTCCTGGTCTTGCACGCCGCGTTGGGACCGCCAAACCACCGAGGCGGGCGCCTACGCGCGACTTTGGATCATCGCCGCAGCGAAGAAACTACGGCCCAATCCGTTCCTCGAGCCGACGGGTACAAGTTTGAAAATAAAATTGCCGAAAGCCGCACGGCCGGAGCGCGAAGTAGAATGGAAAATTCCAGAGACCTGGAATGCGTTCGAGCGCAATCGCGGGCGCGCCTATTGCATCGCCCTCAATGCGATGGCTGCTATGAATGATTGGCTAAAGGGTTTGGATTTGCTCAAACAGGGCAAAACGGAAGTGTCCACGCCGTTTAAAATCCCGACGAAAGGCACGCAGATCGGTGCCGGATTTTGGGGCGCCGGCCGCGGTTGGCTGACGCATCACCTAGTCCTCGAGAAAGGTCACGTTGCCAACTATCAGATCGTCACGCCATCTACGATCAACGCTTCACCGCGCGATCCGTGGGACAATCCCGGCGCGTATGAGGAAGCGGTCTTGAACACGCCGCTGCTGGAAACATTCGACGATCCCGCGGATTTTAAAGGCGTTGATATCCTGCGCACCATTCGCAGCTTCGATCCCTGTATGCCTTGCACGACGCACATTTACGCTGGCAAACGCGTCATTTCCCGCGAAGTAAACACCTGCGCGTGCGGCGCGGATGACGAGCACGAACACTCGCACGCCGTCGCGACTGCGCGTTGATGCGCACTTTGATCGCCGGCGTCGGTTATAGCAATCTGAGCGACAGCTCAATCGGCCCAATCGCCGCAGCTGAACTGAAAAGAGAATCGTGGCCGGCGGATATTAAGATTGACGATCTCAGTTACGGCCCCATCTCCGTGGTGCACAATTTAGCTGAGACACGTCCGCAATATGAAAGGTTGGTCTTGATCACGGCCGCAGATTTCGGCGCACAGCCGCCGGCGATGCGGTGGGATCTCTGGCCTGCGATCTTGCCTGACGCCGAGGATGTGCAGGCTCGCGTGGTTGAAGCTGCCGGCGGCGTGATCGACTGGAAAAATCTTCTCATCATCCTTCAGCAGTTCGACGTTTTGCCGCGCGAAGTTTTTGTCATCACGGTGCAACCCGTGAAAACGGATTTCGGAATGGAACTTAGCTCCGGGATGCGCGAGTTGCTTCCCGAAATACTGCGGGTTGCGCGCGTGTTGGCAATGAATGCAAAGCCGGAGGTGGTACAACCGACCGTCTCCAATAAGGCGTAGAGAGATGCCTACAGTCGAAGAGATCGAGCAGGATGCTGCGCGCATAGCGCAGTTGGTAAAACATTTCGAAGAGACCAAGGATTACGAGTCGCAGGAAAAAATATTTGAGTTGCTGGAGCGGATCGACCGCCTGCATCGCACGTGCGTCTGGCGAATTTATGAGCTGACAACCGAGCTTGGCGGCAAAGGATTGCTTGATCGTCTCGCCCGCGATCCGATCATCAAAACCTTATTTGTGCTTTACGACCTGCTTCCGCCCGAAGAGATCGAACTTAAAAGCCAGTAATGCGCATTCTGATTGCCGGCGTTGGGAACGTTTTGCGAGGTGATGATGGCTTCGGAATCGAAGCGCTTCGTCTGCTCCAGCACAATATCGATGGCGTCGAGTTTTTCGAAAGCGGCATAGCTGGCATCTCGCTCGTTCAACGGCTCATGGACGGCTTCGACGCGCTGGTTATCATCGATGCGCTCAACCGCGGCGGCGCGCCGGGGCAGGTTTACGTCTTAGAGCCGGACCTTGAATCGTTAGGCAAAGAGAACGCCAACAGCGAAACTATCGATTTGCACCAGGCCGATCCCGAAGGCGTGCTTCGACTTGCTAATGCTCTGCGCGCCCTCCCCAAGCATGTATGGATTGTCGGCTGCCAGGCCGTTGGGTGCGATGACCTCGAAGCGCCGCTCAGCGAGCCCGTCGCGCGCGCCGTGCCTGTCGCAGTTGAACAGATTCAAAAAATTGTGGGAAATTTGCTTTCAGATTCAACTCCTCATGCCGAGCGAAGAAGCTGATTCACTTGAGAAGCAACTCGCCGCACGCGACGAAATCCTGCAAGTCATGTACTGGCTCCACGGTGAGGGACTCGCCAGAGAAGTCAGTGCGGCCGATCTCACTCGATGGGTTAGCATCGACGCAATGAAAATCCATTTGCTGTTAGTCGGTCTTGCGGAATCGAAATTAGTCGAGGCGGTGCCGTCTGACGGAACCGATCACGTGCACTTTCGACTGACTGATGCTGGTCTCAAGGAAGGTGGCCATCGTTTTACTGATGAGTTTGCCGAATTGACTAAACCCGGTCACTATGAGTGTGGCGATCCAAATTGCGAATGCCGCCGCACCGGCAACCCTGCCGATTGCATACACCAACATTGAACTAGATTCAGCGCACGGGCGGGTCAGCGAAATTAAAATGCCGGTTCGGGTGCGATTGGGCCGACATCAGTCGCTTCAGTAACGTGTTGATAGGCGACGGCCCAGGCTTTTAGGATCAGGCCGGCACCGATCAGATACATGAAATAACCTGGGATGAAACGGAGATTCACGTCGCCGACCATCCAGTTGCCGAAGATCGACAATATGTTGCTGCCGTAGTGACCGATTAGTCCGCCGACAATCAGCCACGGAATCGGTCGCAAACCGCCTAGCAAAAGCAATCCGACGGCAGCCAAACCAATACCAGCAAAGTAGGTGAACCCGTGAAACAGAGTCGGGCTCGCGCCCGCCGTGACGCCAAGTCCCGCAATCGCGCCGGTCACCATGCAACAACTGCAACCCGTCGCCACAGCTGTTCCTGTGAACGCGAGCGCCTTCGCGAACGGACGGGGTGACGCAGTTGGGAAGGCGATCCAGAATGCATAGCCGAGAATTGCGGCGAAGATAAGATAGAGAATTGCACCGCCAATGTACGGCTCGCGCCACGGTTGATATGGCGTACTCATTATCGATGGTGGCGTGATAGCGGCAGCGGCGCCAAGTGCAACGAATGAAATTGCAGCGAGCCACGCTGCGCGTCGCCGGATCTGCCATAGCCCACGCAAGATCAACGCTACGCCCACCATCAAGAATAGCGGATGCGTGATCTTCGGCGTCGCGCCAACACCGCACATGTTAAGCAGCCTGGCTGAGCTCGCGCCGGCGCTGCACGCGCACGCCATTAACACAGCCGTGCCAGCCAAAGTCGTTTGGGTGGGAGTAATCTTCATGCGAGAAAAACTCAGTTTATCTGTTTTCGATTGCACTCGCAACAACGCGTTGCGGGCGACACGGCGTGTCAATCGAAAACGTGATATGATTTCGTTCCAATGGGAACGCCTGGGTGTGAGCGCCTTCGAGTCACAATTCGCGGGGCCGTGCAAGGCGTCGGCTTTCGCCCGTTTATTTATCGACTCGCATCCGAGCTAAAACTCAATGGATGGGTTTCCAATTCTCCACGGGGCGTTTTCGTCGAAGTCGAAGGGAGGCGTGCTGCGCTGGATGACTTTTTGGTTCGGCTCAGAAAGGAAACACCGGCGCGCGCTGTCATCCAGAGTCTTGAATCATCTTTTCTCGACCCAATCGATTACGCCGCATTTGAAATCAAACAAAGCGAAACTGTCGGGGATAAACGCGCGCTGATTCTCCCCGACATCGCCACCTGCGTAGATTGTCTCCGCGAAGTTCTCGATTCAACGAACCGCCGGTTTCGTTATCCATTCACCAACTGCACAAACTGCGGTCCCCGATTTTCGATTATTGAAGCATTACCCTACGACCGAGCGAACACGTCGATGAAAAGATTCGCGATGTGTTCCGAATGCGGGAGCGAATATCACAATCCGCTCGACCGCCGTTTTCACGCGCAACCGAATGGGTGTCCGAACTGCGGTCCGCAATTGCAGCTGTGGGACGAAAACGGCGGGACTATTTTTGAGCGCGATGAGGCTTTACGAAAAGCGGCCGACGCGATTGGTGCTGGCGAAATTGTCGCCCTCAAAGGCATTGGTGGTTTTCAACTAATCGTCGATGCGCGAAACCAAACCGCGGTCGTTCGTCTGCGCGAACGAAAACATCGCGAAGAAAAACCGTTCGCGCTCATGTATTCCTCGCTCGAGGCTGTTCGAGTCGATTGTGAAGTCTCGGAGCTTGAGGAGCGACTGCTCCTTTCGCCGGAATCGCCAATTGTTCTCCTCTCTGCAATGCCCAACCGGCGATCGGCAATTGCTCCTTCTGTTGCTCCGCGAAATCCGAATCTCGGCGTGATGCTGCCGTATTCTCCGCTGCACCATTTGTTGATGCGTGAGCTCAATTTCCCGGTCGTCGCCACAAGCGGCAATCTGATCGACGAGCCGATTTGCATTGATGAACATGAGGCGTTGCAGCGGTTATGCGGAATTGCCGATGTTTTTCTCGTTCACGACCGGCCTGTTATTCGCCACGTCGATGATTCGGTCGTTCGCGTAATGTGCGGGCGCGAGATGCTCCTGCGCCGCGCTCGCGGTTACGCGCCGCTACCGATCAGGGTCAAATCCGAAACTCGAACGTCGAAATCGGAAACAATTTTGGCGCTCGGCGCGCACTTGAAAAACGCCGTCGCTCTCAAGATCGACGAAAACATCTTCGTGAGTCAGCACATCGGCGACTTGGAAACCAAGCAGGCCTACAGCGCGTTCTGCCGGTCAGCCGCCGATCTGCCGCGAGTCTACGACGCGAAGATAGACATCGTCGCATGCGACATGCACCCGGATTATCTCTCGACGAAACACGCGCGCGAACTGCAAGGAGCGGCGATCTCCAGATGGTCGTCTGGAAACTCAGCGGGTCCGAAGCCGCGCCTCGTTGCGGTGCAACATCATTGGTCGCATGTCGCTGCTTGTATGTCGGAAAACGAAATAGCTGCACCTGCCCTTGGTGTGGCGTGGGACGGCACCGGCTATGGTTTGGACAAGACGGTTTGGGGCGGCGAATTTTTGCTCGCGAAAGATGATGGCTCATTCGAGCGCGTCGCACATTTGCGAAAATTTCGGCTGCCGGGCGGCGATGCAGCCATTCGCCAGCCGTGCCGTAGTGCGCTTGGACTGCTCCATGAAATGCTTGGCGCAGAGTGTTGGAACGTTCCTTCCCGCAGTGCCGGGATCGATTTTCCCGAGGACGAACGAGCATTACTAAGGCAAATGTTGGAGAAAAAAATAAACGCGCCGCAGACTTCTAGTATCGGGCGCTTGTTTGATTCGATTGCGGCACTGATCGGTTTGCGACAGCGCTCACACTTCGAAGGACAAGCAGCTATGGAGCTGGAATTCGCACGCCAGCCTGGCGTGCCAGAAGCGTATTCTTTTTGGCTACAAGACGCTTCGCCAATGATTATCGACTGGGAGCCCACCATCCGCGAATTGCTCAGCGACCTCACGCTCAACGAAGAGCGAGGCGTTATCGCGGCAAAATTCCACAATGCACTTGTCGAAATGATCGTGGCGGTCGCGCGGAGAGTTGGTCACGAGAAAGTTGTGCTAAGCGGTGGCTGTTTTCAGAACCGCTATCTGACCGAACGCGCGGTGGCACGATTGCGCGAAGAAAATTTTCGACCGTACTGGCATCAGCGGATTCCGCCTAACGACGGCGGCATCTCACTTGGCCAGGTGGTCGCAGCAGCGTGGATAGAAGATCGACATGATTAAAGAGCACACGGTCGCGCTCGTTGCCATCGGAGCCCATGCGGAGTTTATTGAAGCAGCGGAACTGCCATGAACCTAGCTTACGGCGAAGTTGTCGATCTTAGCGTGGAGGAAGGAATGCGGATCGGCACGGTGCGGATCTTCGGGGCGCTCAAGAAAGTTCCGCTCGATCTGGTGATCGAGGCGCGATGCGGCGATAAAATTTTGATGTGTGATGGCGTCGCGATTGGGAAAGTCAATGATTCGCAAACCGATCAAACTGGGCGCGAACCACAGAATACGAAGTAAGCCATGTGTCTAGCAATTCCAGGCAAGCTAATCGAGATCGTTCAGCATCCGAGCGGGATCCGGATGGGCCGGGCGAACTTCGGCGGCATCGTAAAACAGGTCTGCCTGGAGTACACGCCGGACGCAAAGGTGAACGATTACGTGCTCGTCCATGTGGGCTTTGCTTTGAGCACGGTTGACCAGGAGGAAGCGACCCGCGCCTATGATTTGCTTAAAGAAATGGCGCAACTGCAGGAGCTCGACATCCCAGAAGTCGAGGAACAAATGACTGCGGTTCCTAATGACGGCAGCATGCCCGCGAAATCGGCCTCGTGATGAAATTTCTCGACGAATATCGCGATGAAGCATTGGCAAAAAAAATCGTCGATGAAATTCGTCGTGTCGTAACGAAGCCCTGGGTTTTAATGGAAGTTTGCGGCGGTCAAACCCACACTATCGTTAAATACGGAATCGATCGGCTTTTGCCGGATGAAATCGAACTGGTGCACGGGCCGGGCTGCCCGGTTTGCGTGACTTCACTGGAGATGATCGACAAGGCGCACGCGATCGCGCAGCGACCGGATGTGGTTTTCTGCTCATTCGGGGACATGCTGCGCGTGCCGGGTTCAGACGTCGATCTTCTCGTGCTCAAATCGCGCGGCGCAGATCTCCGCGTGGTCTATTCGCCGATTGATTGTTTAAAAATTGCTCGGGCCAATCCTGACAAGAAAGTCGTGTTCTTTGCAATTGGTTTCGAAACCACCGCACCGGCGAATGCAATGTCCGTTTTTCAAGCGAAGAAAGAGGGAATCAAAAATTTCTCAATCCTCGTTTCGCACGTGCTCGTGCCTCCCGCAATAGCATCGATTTTGCAGTCGCCTCTCAATCGTGTGCAGGGATTTCTCGGGCCTGGTCACGTCTGCACGGTAATGGGTTATCGCGAGTACGAACCAATTGCGGAACGATTTAAGGTCCCCATCGTCATTACAGGATTTGAACCGATTGATATTCTCGAGGGGGCCTTGATGGCGGTCCGTCAGCTCGAGGCCGGCACGCACGAAGTGCAAAACCAATATCGGCGCGTGGTGCAACGTCAGGGCAACCGCACCGCGCAACAGCTCGTGAACGACGTGTTTGAAGTATGCGACCGAAAATGGCGCGGCGTCGGTTCCATCCCGAAAAGCGGTTACAAGTTGCGGTACGAATTTCGTGAGCATGACGCCGAGCGAATCTTCAACACGAAGGAGATCGATACGAAAGAGTCGGACATTTGCATCAGCGGCCTTGTTCTCAAAGGGGTGAAAAAACCGCATGATTGCCCGGCATTTGGCAAACAATGCACGCCAGAACATCCGCTCGGTGCGACAATGGTCTCGGCCGAGGGCGCGTGCGCGGCGTACTATGCTTACGGCCGCCATCTCGAGAAAAGAGAGCCTGCAGCGGCTCTTCCAGTATGACCACTACAGCCATCGACAAATCGATGGAGAGCTTCCGCGACAAAATTTTGCGTAAATGCGGCGAGAGCGTGGAGATGAAACAGAAGTTCTTCGACAAATATGCCGATCAAATCGAAGAACTAAGCCGGGAAATGGCGAAGCGTTTCGCGGCTGGGAAAAAACTTCTCACGATGGGAAATGGTGGCAGTCTTTGCGACGCAGTCCATTTCACGGTCGAATTCACTCATCCGATAATTGAGAAACGTCTAGCTTTTCCGGTCATTTCCCTAGTGAATGATACCGCCACGATGACTGCGGTTAGCAACGACATCGATTTCTCACGGGTGTTTGTGAATCAGTTGCGTTTGTTAGGCCAATCGGGCGACATGACACTGGCCGTGAGCACAAGCGGCAAGTCGCCAAACCTGATCTACGCGCTCGAGGAAGCGCGCAGGAAGCAGATGCTCACTATCGCGTGGGGCGGAAAGGACGGCGGACGCTTCCCGGAAGTGGCCGATTATTGCTTCATCGTCCCTTCCTACAGCATTCATCGCATCCAAGAGGTCCATGCCACGCTTGTCCATGTTCTCTGGGACTTGGTCCATATCGCACTCGGAGCCGAGGATGTGATTTGAAGACGTAAATCGTGATCGCTGAATCGTGATTGTATGCAACAGCTAAATGCATCATCTGATCACGATTCGCTTCTTACCGCCTCTTGTCCGCTTCCCATTACTAATTACAAGGAGATCGTTCTCGCTCATGGCAGCGGCGGGAAACTTACGCGGCAGTTGATCGACAAGATCGTGCTCCCACAGTTTCGGAATGAGCTGCTCGAGCCGTTACACGACGGCGCAATTTTTTCGCTGGCCGATGCGCGACTCGCGTTCACAACAGATTCGTTCGTTGTTAGCCCGATCTTTTTTCCTGGCGGCGACATCGGGTCATTGTCGATCAACGGAACGATCAACGACCTAGCAATGTGCGGCGCCCAGCCGCTTTATCTCTCGGCCAGTTTCATTTTGGAGGAAGGAACGTCGATACAGGATTTCTGGCGGATCGTGCAATCGATGCATGCGGCAGCCAATGCTGCCAGCGTAAAATTAGTCACCGGCGACACGAAAGTGGTCGATCGCGGCAAGGCCGATAAAATTTTCATCAACACGTCAGGCATTGGCATTGTGCCTGCTGGGGTGAACATTCATCCAGCCCGCGCCCAAGTCGGCGACAAAATCATCATCAGCGGGCCAATCGCCGTTCATGGCATTGCGATTATGTCGGTGCGCGAAGGTCTTGAATTTGAAACCCCAATTGCCAGTGACAGCGCGCGCTTACATGAACTTGTAGCGTCGATGGTCGCCGCTAAGATCGACATCCACGTTTTGCGCGATCCGACCCGGGGTGGAGTGACTAGCGCCCTTACTGAGATCGCCCAGGCGTCGAAAGTCGGCATGCTTCTCGACGAGGCTTCGATCCCAATCAGCGAGGAAGTGAAAGGCGCCTGTGAAATTCTCGGGCTCGACCCCCTTTACGTTGCCAATGAAGGCAAGCTTCTAGCCGTCGTTGCGTCGCGAGATGTCGATCTTGTGTTGAGCGCGCTGCGCTCTCATTCGTTAGGCAAGAATGCAGCTGTAATTGGTGAAGTCGTCGATGAACATCCCAGTTTCGTGACGATGAGAACGCGTGTCGGCGGCACGCGAGTTGTTGATATGCTTTCCGGTGAACAACTTCCCCGGATCTGCTGACGTGTTGCCGCACGCTGCTGGCGGGCATTTGTTTGATCGTGATGAACATTGGGGCCTGCGACCGCACAGGAGGAGACGACAGAGCATGTAGTCGATGTTTGAGGAACAGTTGAGGCATGGGAGACTTCAAATGACGGCGTCACGGCTGGCGCGGATGTTGAACGATTTCAAAATCCGCCCGCGCACCGTCAGAATAGGGAATCAGACGCCAAAGGGATTTCACCGCAACGACTTTGAGGAGGCGTGGAAACGCTATCTTCCAGCTACGGAAAAAGCCGCAACAAGCGCAACACGCGCCACACACGATAGAGGGAATGTTGCGGCTGTGGCGGCCGTTGCGCCTTCCCAGGAAGAGGACGCAGGAGTCGAGGTTTAGGGACCGGCATTCCTACGCGCCTACGCGCGCGTGCGCGAGGCATCCGGTTCGGCACCACCCAAAAGATTACGCTGTGTGGGAAATTCATCTGGTCATGAAAATTGAACCGATTCAGTGAGAACAGTCGGCTTCTTTTCCGGCTGATTCAGACCGTCTGCTTGTCGTGGGAGCCAGCCTCGCCTTCGCTATTCGTTCTTAGGCTGGGGTTGTTTGCTCCATTCCTCGCCACGCTTTATCGCATCTTCCACCCACCTTTTTATCATAGCGGTGTCGGCAGGTGTAGCTTCTCCAGAAATCATGGCGCAATTGTAAATCGGCGCGGTTCAGAAGCGGGATTCAGCCCGCCGACGCGTTTCCACGCCGCCTGACCCAACGGATGCCCGCGGCAATCGCCAGGCCAAGGAGTGGCCATACGGCCCAGAATTCTCCGTGCCAGGAAAAAAGGTTGATGCCGACGATGAAGAGACCAATGACCACCAATGTCCCGATGCCGCGGTCGCCGAACTGGCCGTTTTTGACACATCTCAAAGCGCCGATCAGGGCAAGGACGAGCAGGGGCCACTTCGCCCAAAAAACGCCTGCTCCGGTCAACAGATTTACGACGACGAGCCCGGCTCCGACAATGGCAAGCACCGCGAGCCTAGAGAGGGGGCGCCTGCCGTGACCGGCAACGGAGCCCGCCCGAGGCGATGACTCCGCAGAAGCGGGCGCGGGTTGCGGCGTAGACGCTGGAGCGACCTTTGGTTCAGCTCCAGATAAACTTTCGCCCACCTTGACGGCGTAGCTCGGCACGTCCTCCGTGATGTTCTTGACCGAGAGGTTTCCCAAAAATTCGAAGCTGACAGCTACCTTGTTGCGGACCTGATCATAGACGGTGTTCGAGATGACGATACCGCCGGGCTCCGCCCGGGTCTGCAAACGGGCGGCGACGTTGACGCCGTCGCCATAGATGTCGTCGCCCTCCACAATGACGTCGCCGAGATTGATACCGATACGAAAGACCATTCGC
>Ga0306920_100000741_pt1 | contig 39130 bp, 36 predicted proteins | sample flu12Cox44000170_FD_204666 | JGI IMG/M metagenome (GOLD analysis project Ga0306920, IMG submission 204666) | Lab enrichment of tropical soil microbial communities from Luquillo Experimental Forest, Puerto Rico - flux4day.12C.oxic.44.000.170 (v2)... | ecosystem: Environmental > Terrestrial >... | reverse complement strand
CGCCCAGCATCGGCCGTCCGCCCTACCGGCGAGCTCGCCGCGTTTCTCGTTTTCCGCATTGGACGTCATCGTCAATCCTCCTGGGCGTCACGGCCAATCATTGTCTTGGCGCTGTTACTGTTCTGCGTTTTCGACCCGCAGATCGCGCATGAGCCGGTCGAAGCTCTCCTGGTAGCTGTCGTGCTTTTTCCAGCCAGTAAAGTCTCCGATGTTGCGCTGTCCCCGCAACAGGCGAGCCCAAGCTTCTGAGGTCTGCATCACGACATCATCCAGCCGCACCGGAAATAGAACCACCTGATTGCGTGCGCGCTCCTCGTCGAGAGCCCTTGTCACCTCGCCCTCGACCCAGTCGCTCGCGATGGCACCCTCGGACAAGATCAGCAGAACCTTGTCTCGCAGCCGGATCGCTTCGTCGAGAGCGTCGATGATCTTGGCACCGATGGGCATATCGTGAGGGGCGAACCAGCAGCGCACACCGCTGTTCTGCAGGTCAGCGTGGAGGCGCTCGGCGAAAGCCTGGTCCTTGCTCGCGTAACTGATGAAGCAGGAGTAGTGTTGCTGGATCGGTTCAAAGCCGATCAGCTCGTCCGGGAGCCCTACCCCGCGCAGGAAGGCAACAGGAATGCGGCGCCGCTTCACCCGCGCGTTACTACGTGCGTGCCGAGATCGATGGTGAACAGGTCGTAAGCCTGCGAATGGCCGCCGTCCGCGGAGGGCCAGAATTCAAATTTCAGCTCTTTCGCGGAGGCTGTCACGTACAAGTAACCATGCTTCGCCATCGCTGCATCGTACGTCGTGTCGTGGCTGCCGGCGGCAGGCTGGCCGACCGCCTCGGGGACGTTCTGGGTACCGATGCCGCCAGTCCCAATTACGATGTAAGGAACTTGCTTCCCGCCGATCCGCCGGGTGTAACGCTGATAGTTGTGAGCATGTCCGGACAAAAAGGCGTCCGGAACGACGCCCGCGGCGCTGCATATGGTATCGATGCTCTGGCCCATCTCGGTGCTCCCAGTATGGCCGGCGGAGCTGTAAGGCGGGTGATGGGTCGCGATGATCAGCGATTTGTTGTCTCGCTTACCGGCAACCGCCTTCAGGGTTTTCTTGAACCAATCAAGCTGCGACTTGTCCTTGCCGCCGTTTCCTTCGAGAAACCCCGGGTTCTCAAGGCAATTGGAATACAAGCCAATGATCCGCACGAAGGGAGCCTCGACCATCCAATAAACGCCCGGCTGCGTCATCGTTTCACGATAGATGCCGCTGCTGGCAGCCTGGTCGGGGACGGCTGCGGTCTTCGTGCAGAAGTTCGCTCGGAATGCCTTCAACGACGGCTTGTCCGCCGCTGACTTCGCCTCACCGTCGTGGTTGCCGGGAATGGCGATGATTTTGCCGGGATAGCCACGGTAGGGGCGATAGAAACGCTCGCCGTAGTGATCTTGCTTGCCGGGGCCATAAATGACATCGCCCAGGTGAAACAGGAAAGCCGGATTGAGCGGACCCGCGCCCGCGGTGAAATCGGTTGCCATCTCATTTGCGATTTTTTCCGCCTCTTCGGCATGATTGACGCCGCTGTCGCCGAGGGCATGAAAACGGATCTCGCCAAGTTTTTGGATTTCATTGACGCCGTCTGAGCCGATGATCTCGCTCAAATCAATGTCACCATTGCCCCTGACCGGCGGCACCGGCCCCAATTGTTTTTTGCTCCAACTCGTCATCTGGCGATCGCCGTGAATCGGCTGGCGCGCGTCGGGCGGCGCCGGGAGATAAAACGGGTGTGCGTAGCGAGCGCGGGAATAGGAAGTGGAAGTGCTTAGGTTCTGAGCCTTTGCGATTGTTGCTTTGCGTGCCATGGTTTTCTCCCAGGAGAGTTCCAGAGGCGGTCAAGTGATCGAGAGAGTGTTGCGGCAGCGTAAACCGCGTGATCAGCCCCCGCTGAGTGGTCCAGATGGAATGTTAGTTTAAGGTTGGCGGTTGCACCAGCGTGGCCGTCGGAGCCGGTTGGCGTAGCGCAGCCGACCACGCGGCGAAGGGCGCGACCGGCGCGCGTCCTTGAGTGCATGCCAAGTCCGGCAGGGTCGTTGCCAGCCTCTGCGACCATGTCAGACGAATTTTCTCAACTCCGCCGAAGTACGCCCTCGATGCCCACCCCACCAACATGCACTGACGTCCTTTCGGGAACGGACAGCGCCACCGTCAACCGACTAAGTTTTCGCGTGCGCGCTAGTTATTGCCGAATTGCGCCTCTCTCGAATACAGCAAGCATCGGGCCAAGCGACAGGATGTTGCCATAACGATTGAGCGACGGCGCATACAAACTCGCGGCGCTGCCTCCGTCAAGAAACAGGGCGTTGGGGCAATTCAGCCCGTCACGGAACAGGCGTGCAAAGGCGTCAAACGACACCTCTCCCTGAGAGATACCGAATACGACTTTGCCATCCGCGCGTACGCCCACACCATTGCGCACTTTGAGCGATGTGCTGCGCCGGTCGAAACGGGGATGCAAGCGCCCGTTTACTACCAGCATCGGCCCGGATTGCGTCGCCAGGTCCGCCTGGGGGCGATGCTTGAGAAACGCTCGGGTCTCCACGACGGCCGCCCTATCGCCAGATACATAAAAGACCCCATTCGGCTTCATGTGAAAATTGCCATAGCCCGACGTGGTGTTTACGTGCACGAGCCCCCGCCCCTGTTCCACATAGAGTCCCACAGGCTTGAGTGCCGGATCGAACATGCCGCCATTGGTGGCGAATAGCAGTCTGCCACCTCCCCTTAGAGCTTGCGGCAGGGAGGAGAGATAGGCATACGGCGTCCCGTCTGAATTCTTCCAATAGAGCCTAAGCATGTGCTTACGCAGATCGACCTCACAGATGGTGTATGGATTGCGCTCATACTCCATTGGGCGGCACGATTGGGTCTCGGCCAGCACGCTGCTGTTATGGGGGGCAAGGCTGGTTGCCGCCGCAACGAGTAAAGCAATCGTCCTCGGTTTAGGCATTTTGCATCGCCATGACTTCGTGCTCGTGCCAGCGGATCGAATATCTGGACGAACGGCAATCCGGTTCGTTCGCATTACACAGACAAGGTGCATTGGTGCGACGTGGTCTCAGCCGGGGTTCATCCCTTTGGCCTTGATCACGGCGATGGCCGGTGGGCTCATCAGATAGGCGACGAACGCTTTGGCCGCTTCGGGTTCCTTGCTGGTGGCGGCGATGCCTACGGCGTAGACCACTTCGCGCTGCACTTCCGCGGGGAACGGCCCGACGATGTCCAAGCGCGGATCAACGAGCACGTTGAGACCAAAGACGGCGAGCTCGGCGTCGCCGTTGGCGACCGCCTCAACGATCTGCTTGGGTGCGAGCTGCGCCTTGGTCTTGGCCTTCATCTCGTCGGTGATGCCGAGCCGCTCGTATATGCCAGCCAGCTGAGCGCCGGTAGCGCTCGCCGGTATCGAGGCGACGGACTGCGCCTTGAGTAGCGTCTGCTTGAGCGCCTCCGCCGTCCTGATGCCGGGTTTGGGCGCGCCGGTGCGGACCGCGACGCCGATGCCCACCCTGGCGACGTCGGGCGTCGGCCCGGGCGCGACCTGCGCACGCGCGGCAGCGTCTGTCCAAACGTCCTGGGGTACGACACCAAGATCGAATGGAACACCGCTCGTGGCCATCTTGATCAGTTCCGGCGTCGTGCCGTAGCGAATGACGAGCTTATGGCCGGACGCACGCTCGAACAGGGTGGCGATCTCGTTCAACGCGCCGGCGATGCCGCCCCCCGCTATGACCTGAAGTTCAGCGGCTTGCATGACGCTCGCCGACGCCAGAACAAGAACCGATCCGAGCAGGCCATTGATCGACCATTTGCCCACGATGTCTCCCTCGCGGCGCGCTGCGACGGCCGTTGACAACGCGCATATTGGCATTCTCCTTGAGGACGTCGGTGACCCCGCGCGCGACGGCGGCCAACGAGCCCCGGCGGCTCAGGAAGAAGTCGTATCGCTCGCCCGGCCTGCTTGACATGAGTGCTGGTGCCCAACCTCAACTTTGGGTGGGCTTGTTTGCGCGCTCCCGCATCTCCTTCCCAGTTCTGAAAAACGGGAAACGCTTCTGCCGAACCTCAACCAATGCTCCAGTTCGGGGATTACGGGCGGTCCGAGCTGGCTAGGTCTTGACCGCAAAGGTACCAAAGCCCCTCAGCTCGACGCGGTCACCCTGGGCCATCGCAGCCGTAATCTCATCTATGATGGCGTTGACGACTTTGTCCACGTCGCGCTGGTATCGCAACGGAAATGCGCTGGGCTAGTTCAGACTTAATCATTCAAACAGCCCATTCAGCGAAGGCGAGGCGCGTGCCTTGATACACTCAACCACGCCGTCATGCAGCGGAGAGCCCCCGCCCCTGGGGACAGGGCGGGGCTCAAGCCCTCGGGGGGTGTCGGGGGGCGAAATACTCGAGGGCAAAGGCGCACCCTGTGCCGCATGCCTCCCGCATCCACAGACGGCGGCGGAGCCATTTCTCCGCGCGCGCCGCGACAGCCAATCCGAGCAGCGTCTTCGGGTGCTCGTCTAAGGTGATGTGCCGCGCCAAGCCATGAAGCAGGGCGTCGTCGCGATGCCGCGCGTGCAACGTGGGACCGCTGACGATGCCTTTTGTTTGTGCCGGAGCCTTCGTGAGGAAACATTCACGCACTCAGAGTGTTTCCTTAATGGAGTCTTCCCAACCCCTGGCGAGGGTTCCCGAGACCCCGTCCGACCTCCCTTTGGACACACACTCGGGCGGGGTTCTCGTTGACGGACTAACCCGCTTAATCGGAGCGGTAGGGCGGCGATTTTACGCCCCGACGTTGGCAAATATATGAGTTCACAAAAAGGAAAAACCCCGGCCTGCTAACGGGCACGGGGCTTGAGGTGGATCCCTTGAGGCACTTTAAGTCTCCGGCCTCACCCACCATCACTAAACTCGGTTTCAGAGACGTCGGCAAGTCCCGGCGATGATGCGGTTCTGCGTGTGTTATTTCCAGAAGTCTCTGAATCTATCTTCTGGTGACATTTCGGTTTGTCGCGGGATGGGCTTTTGTCGCGGGGCGGGCTCTTCCCCTGACCGGCTCGACACGGGACGTTTAGAACACACTTCACCTTTCGCGTCGACACGTGGACTCCCGACGGCGCAAGCATCGTCGAGCACGTTGCGGGTGTCGAGGACTACAGGTCGCACTCGCCACCTTCCGCGCGGCGTGTGAACGCTGGCCGGGTACTCCCATCACATTGCGACAAGGTGCGCGGGTGATTGAGGACAGTCGACGGCTGCGGGCGGTGTAAGAAGTCTGAGCGATGACGGGTGCCCGCTGACGCCGCTCACACACTACACTCGCAGCGTGTCTGACCGCATCGGATAGGAATGGCGTGAGAGTTCACCGCCGCTCCGCAACGACTCCATCATCCCCTTCCCGGCGGGACAAGGCTAACTCTGGAAACGGAGGAACACCCTCGGGGCAAAAGATTTCGGCCTTGAGGGCAGCAACCGAAATTCTCAGAGATTCGTCAGTCGAGGGGAAAGCGGTTTCGGACGGTCGGATGAAGGTTCGATGATGTGCTTTGTGAAGTGGTCGAGACATTCCCTGCGGCTGAATTGCGAAGCCACGAAAGCGCGGTTCCTCAGGTGGATTGCGGTGCGTTCTTCGATGGACAGCCGCTTCACTTTTTCGATGACCTCCAGGAACCCATCTACGTCCCCATTCTCTACGTGAAAGCCGCCCGCGCATGGCTCGAGCACGTCGCTCACGATGTGGCTGTCACGCGGACCCACGAAGAGGTACGGCCGCCCACTCGCGAGAATCGAGTAGATCTTGCTGGAGTGTAAGAGACCGGAAGCCGCATTCGCCATGACGATGAGATGCAAATCCGCCATTCCGAGCGACTTTCCGAGCAACTCGCGCGGCTGGTAGGGGAGCTTGAGAACGTTGGCGAGTCCGTGGCGGCGGACGTGCTCGTTGATATCTTTTTCCCGCACGCCATAGCCGACGAAGACGATTGACGGGTCGTCTTTCAATCGGACTATGGCCTTCAGCACGGTGTCCAGGGGGTGGACGTAACTGAGATTACCAGAATGCACCACGACGAACTTGCCAACGAGTCCGTACTTATCCCGGAACAAATTCACACCTCGCGGGGCCGCGAACTCGTCATCCTCGTCAGGTGTGATAGGCCAGAGCGGGACCATGACGATGTTTTGATGGCCGCCGACGCCCTCGCGTTCCACCCGCGATTTCATCCAATGGTCCATCACGACGACCCGCTCGCAAGTGCGCAACGTGAAGCGATAGATCGCGGTAAGGACGCGGCCGAGCAGACTTTTGCGACGCACATACCCTGTCTCCATCGCCATCTCGTGGTTTATGTTCATGAGCCAATGGATGAAGCGAGCGCGCCACAAACGCGCAGCGAGAGCGCCGTGAAGGCCCGCCAGGGGCGGCGACGTAAAGGCGATGACCATGTCGTGGCGAGGGAGACGGAGAAGGCGCCATAAGGACAGCAAATCGTATGTCACGGCGTCTAGAATGCGAGTAACGAGGCTTTTTTTCCCGAACCGTGTCGAGCCGACCCGGTGAATGCGGATTCCGTCAACGACCTCGAAACGTGGGTAAACTCGTTGGGGCTCTGTGTAGTCCCGCCGCGCGCAGAGCACGGTGATTTCGTGCCCTTGAGAGGACAGTTCATGCGCAATATCGGTCACGTACTGTGAGGTCGCGACGCTATCAGGATAAAATGCCTGATTCAGTAAAAGGATTTTCACGCGGCTAGCAGGGCCAGGCGTGCTTTGACCGGAGGGACCTCACGCACGATGTCGCGAAGCCCTGGCGGCGGGTACGGGGTCAGCATCGCCTCACGACGGGCGATCCGCAGGAGCTGGTCATCGGCCCCTAGCCGCTGCAGCAGTGGTTGAAGCGCCCGCAGCGCCAGTTTCCGCGAAAAGAGGGCGAGACCAGTAATTAAAATGAGCTCCACATCCAGCCGCAGCGATTGCTTTTCGAGGTAGAGAAGGCAGAAGCGACTCTTCCATGGGCGCACAAGCTGGTGATAGGCGAGGTCAGGGTCAGTCGTGGCTGCTGCGAGAATGTTCTGTTCGTCTGAGAACACAATGGATGAGATGTCAGTGATGCCGGGATTGACGTCAAGAATCCGCTTTTCTGCATCGGAGTACATGAGGCACTCACGTAAGCAATTCGGACGTGGGCCGACGAGGCTCATTTCGCCTGCAAGAATGTTAAGAAGCTGGGGCAACTCATCGACCTTTATTCGCCGTATGGCGCGCCCGACGCGCGTAATCCGTGGATCATTGGCCGGAGTGGATTCAACACCGCTCTGCTCAGCGTTGGCCACCATCGAGCGTATTTTGAATTGGCGGAACGGCCTCCAATTCTTGCCGACGCGCGGACCAGCGTAGATGGGCCCGTGTCGATCTTCGAGCCAAACGGCGAGCGCAAACGGAAAGCCGAAGAGGATCGCAAAGGGGAACAACGCCGCGGCGACTGTGATGTCGAGCCACCGCTTGCTCTTAAGTCCTGATTAGAGGGCCTTCACCGGTCCGCGGTGGAGCACCTTGCTTCGACTGGGTAATGCTCGACGCTACCAGCATGGGCGTTTTTCCTTTAGCAGGGCATTCTCTTGCTTGCCGATCGCAGCAAAGGTCGGAACATCGAAGGTGGGATCGGACGGCCAGTAGCGCCTCGATCAACTCGACAAGTATCTGCTGGACTGAAGGAGGAGATAAGGAGGAGATGAAGTGACCGTCATGGTACAACACGATCCGCGGCTTGATCTCGTTCTGGAGCGCGTGGTCGACGTCGCGCCCGAGCTCGTATGCGCGGCGTGGACCAAGCCCGAGCAGCATCACCGTGCGGAAGATTCCATGGCGCCGGCGTGAACCATTTCTTGACATGGTCGCGGCAGCCGTCCTTAGGTGGAGCTTCGTTGGCGTCCGCGATATCAATTGTTTGTGCCCGAGACCACGGACAAGCGAGCCGCGGCTGCCAAAGCGCCAAGCGATTGCTGTTATTAAACGGGATTCCCCGGATGAACTCGGAAGTGGGGCAAACTGTAGCGATTTTCTGGACTGCCTAGAAGTCCCGACCCGAGATAGGGGCGACTTCCGGCATAGCGGGCTGCTGCATGGCGTTCGAGGGTCAGTCTGGCGATTTTGCGTGGCATTCGGACGCACCCCTCCCATTGGTTGCCGTTGATGCATGAAGATCGGACGTCTCATGCCGGTGCCGACGGCGGCAGCAGCCGCAGTTCCGCGTTAGACGAAGAAAAAAGTAGCGTCCAAAAAATACGCCTTGACCGGTACGGTCGGATGGCGTCTCCTCACGCCCTCAGGCTGTAAACCGACGCCAGGGCGAAAGGGAGCATCTCCATGAAATTGAAGACTTTATTGTTAGCTACCAGTTTCTCATGCGCGCTTGCGGGAGCTGCCAATGCTAACCTTGTCCTCGTTGGGGGAAACCCGCCGGTGCAGGTGTCGACTGTGGCCGCAAGCTTCACTGATCTTGGCGCACAAGGCTTCGGCAATGCGCCTAGGATGCTGACCCTCCAAACTAACACCGTCGAGACCGGAAACGTTACCCCGGTTGACGTAGTGCACGGCGACGCCGTCCCTGGCGCGAACAAGTCCACCACCCCGACGCTCGCTGGCTTGGGTTGGACCAGCGGCGCGTTTGTCGGCATTGGCTTCAACAGCGATCAGAGTGGTCAGACCGGCATCACCATGCAGAGCTTGGTGCTGACGATCTTCAATGGCACCACGTCGGTCGGCACCTTCAGTCTGGCGTCGTCGCTGACGCCATTGACATTCACGGCGGCGGATTTGGCGTTGCAGCAAGGCAACGGCACTGCCGTCTTTAATTTCGGTCTCACTGCAACCGAACAGGCGCAGTTCAATGCCATCCTAGCGATGTCCGGCTCGTCTGGCTTCTTCGCAGGACTGTCGTCCCAACTCGGCTGTCCGGCCAGCGCGCCTCCGAGTTGTCTAGTATCAAACGACGGCCCGGACAGCTTCATCGGCTTTCGACAGGTTCCGGGGCCGATCGTTGGCGCGGGACTGCCGGGTCTGATCGCGGCGTGCGGTGGTCTTCTCGCCCTGGCGCGACGCCGACGTCAGCAACTGGCCTGATCCGCGGCAACTGTTAAGACTTAGGCAAGCGTGCTGGCTCGCTTCCGCCAGCACGCTTTCGCTTTGGGCCAAGCGTAAGCATTGAGACTGCGAGCGAGCGTGGCTGGCAGTCGCAGCTGCGAAATTTGAGGGCCAGGCGCCAATTCCATCGGAACATAGATGCGTGACGGTGCTCTCCGGGATCATCACGGCGCAAGTACGATCCAAAAAATGAAGTCCTCCACCGGCGATGAGCGCGGTTACTGAGGAACCATTTCAGAGCATTCCGCGAGCGCACCCCTTGCGTCGTCCGCAAGTCCCGGTGAGAGGTTCAACGTTAAGGCACGCTCCAGCGCTCCCTTGCATTCGTCCCACTGTTTGAGCTGGTGGTGCACCTCTCCCAGGTAATAGAGGGACTCAGGATCATCCTTGCGCTTGGCGATTGCCTGTTTCAACAGCTCTACCGCTTGCGGGTACAACCCACGCCGATAGTTTAGGATGCCAAGCGTTTTGGCGATGTCGGGATCGTCCGGGTAGGCTTGGCGGGCCTTGGTGACCAGCTCGTACGCTTTGGCGCTATCGGTCGAAAGTTGACCGTAGAGCAAGGCGAGTTGACGGGTGGCGGGGGCATAAAGCGGATTGTCGGCAACCACTTTCTCGTAGGTCTTGACCGCCTGATCCACGGCTCCGTCGCGTTGTTGAATCTGTGCGAGTCGCATCAGCGCCGCGGGATCGTTCGGCTGTTTCCGCAAGTAATTTTCCAGTTCTGTTCGTACGCCAGGATTTTTCGCTCCGACGTCAATCGCCAGCAGGGCCAGTCGTTGACGCGCTTCATCCTTGCCGGGAAAATCCGCGGTTGCATCCGCGGCCTTCTGCAGCGCAAGACGGGCAGGCCCTTCTTCACCCATCATGTAATGCGCCATCCCCGTATGGAACTGAATTTCGGGCAAGTCGGGCAGCTTGCCTGCACTTTCCTGAAGCAGTCGCAGTGCGTTGCCATAATCGCCCTTCTTGAACAAAATCCAGCCGAGCGTATCGGCTAGGTGCGGCTCATTCGGGGCAGCGTCGTTCGCCTTCTTCGCGAGGTCATGCGCCTTATCAAGCTCTCCGAGGTGTTCGGAATAGAGAGCCGCGAGATTGTTGAGCGCCAGTGGGAAATTTGGCGCCACGGAGAGTACATTCTCGTAGGCGTCGCGAGCTGCAGGAAAGTTCTTCATCTGCTGCTGGATCATGGCGAGTTGCATCATCGCGGGAACGGCCTGAACGGTTTTGTCCTTCTCCACGAAAGCGCTGAGTTTTGCGATCGCCTCCTGTTGCCGGTTCGAAGCGACATAGAGCTGCGCTAGCAACAGGTATGCCGCTTCGAGCTTCGGCTCCAACTCGACCGCTTTCAACAAGTCTGCTTCGGCGTGAGCGAAATCCCGTTGGGCAAAATAAATCTTGCCTTTAAGGCCCCACGCTGGTGCGGATTTGGGGTTCTTATCGATCTGCTTCTCTATCCGGGCCAATGCGGTGGCATACTGTTTTTCGGCGATGTCCAGGTCAACCAGCTTTTCTATAGGCGGCAAATAGTCTGGACCAATCTCAGCTGATTTCTCGAACGCCCCGCGTGCGTCCGACTGCTGACCTTGTGCCAAGAGGATGCTTCCCACAAAAAAGGGAGGCTGCGGATCTTTCGGGAATAATTCCGTCATCTGACGGTAAACCGCCAAGGCGTCGTCTCGCTTTTGTTGGGCCAAATAAGCGCTGGCGAGCAGGTAGTGCGCCTGAGCAATCTGGGGCCGTTCCTTGGTCAATGGCGCTAGCAAATCTACTGCGGCGGCAGCGACGCCTTTCCTGATCTTGAGCTCGGCCAGGAGCAGGGTCGCCTGGGCGAATTGCGGATTGAGTTTGATTGCCTCGGCGAGACGGCTTTCGGCGCTCTCCACGGCCCTGCGGCTTTCGACCGCGCCGGCGCTCTTGGCGTAAAGCAAATAGGCGAGGGCAAGCTGATATCGGACGTCAGCAGCCTGGGGGTAGGTATTGCTCAGGTATTCGAATTCGCGGATCGCCTTGGCGACGTCACCTTTGCTTAGGTTCACAAGGCCATCCACGTACAAAGCGTCATAGTTGATGGGGTCTTGTGAGAGAATGTTTTGCACACGAGTAATGCAGTCGTCGTCCCGATGTTCCGCACAGGCCATTTTCATTAAGAAAACGCGGGGCGGCAGATAATCGGGCGCCTTCCGGTAAATGTCTTCCAGGAAGCTTTTCGCCTCTGCGCCAGCCCCGGTTTTAATCAGGAAATCGGCATATCGCTGCCACCCCGGAGATCGCGGTGACGCGAGCTCGGCGGCGGTTTTGAAAGCTTGGCCCGCTCCTTTGAGATCGTTACGGCTCCAATAAAAGGAGCCTAAAGCCGCATTGGCTTCAATCGATCTCGGGTCCAAATTGAGAGCTGCTTTGAATTCGCTCTCTGCGCGGGCCTGGTCGTTTTGCCGCAGATCAAGCAATCCCAGTGCCAGATGATAATAGGCGCGGTCTTGATCTTTTTCATCTTTTTCCCGAAGGCTCTGAATGAGCTTTCGGGCATCCTCGATGTCCTCGGGCTTTCGTGAAGCATCCGCAAACAGCAGAAGTGCTTGTTCGTTTCCTGGTTGTTTGTCCAGCACCTGCTGAGCGGCGTCGCGCGCGTCCGCATATGCACCGGACGAAAGCAAGATCGTACCAAGCTTGAGTTGTATTTCGGGATCGTCCGGCTGGAGTTCCAAGGATTTCTTAAGCAGCGGGTAGGCCTGCAGCAGTTGTCCTTGGCTGACGTATACGATGCCCAATTGGCGCAGTGCCGCGGGATCCTCCGGCGCAAGTCGGAGCACCTCGCGGTACTCTTTCTCGGCTTTGTCATATTGCTCCGCGGCAAGATAATCGTTTGCTCGGGAGAGACGCTGCTCTTTGCTATCTTCTTCCTTTGCGCACCCAAAACTCGCGATGGCAAGCAGGGGAAGCACGAAGGCCAACTGTCGGAACCTTGGGGAGATTTTATTCTTGAGTACGGAAGTCATGGCTGGCGTCGAGGTCACGGAAGGGACTGCCGAAATCGGTCCGGCGGCGCGCTCTCATTTCACCGGTGCGCTGCGGCCTTTAGCGCCTGGCGCTCGATTAATCAACAGTTGGTTGCGTCGCAGCCTTGGTAGCAAGGTAGACACGGCTCGCTTGCACTCGCTGCACCCAACGCGCCGCGCATCGTTGAAAGGAGCGCATCGTGGCGTGAACGGCTCCCTCAAATCGACCTCTGCCAACCTACCCCATTGCAGAGCCAAAAGAAATGATCCCAACGGGCCGGCCTTGGGCCGCATTGGAGCCGCATTCGAACGGTGTCGCGTCCTCGCGGATCAAATCGCACTGAGCTTTCGGGGATGAAAGTGGAGCAATTCGTCGATGTCTCATCGGTAGCAGAACTGGAGTCGTTCAGCAGGTCACACCACTGCCGTCAGCTGCTTCAATTGTCCAAAAAATAGCGGTTGACCATACGTCCGCATTGGGATTGGCTGAAGTTGACGGCAAGTCGGAAGGGAGACTTTTTTTTTATGAACAGCATGCCCTCAAATAATGTGTCCCGTGTGCGCTCTGCTTTTCTGGCGGCGCTCACGTTGTCCACCATAAGCCTGGCTGTGCCTACTGCTGGTCATGCAGATTTTTCCTTCCCAAACGGTCTCGGCACGGTAGTGGTCACCGGCGATGGTACCCCAGACATCCACCTCTCGGTTACTTTGACCGGGGCCACGTTCATTGACAGCGGTTTTCCTGTCTCCTTCGCGTTTAACCTGGTAGGCGATCCCGCGATCTCGATTAGCAACTTCACTAACGGGACTACCACCGGCGGCACCACGGGAAGCCTCTGTCCGACTAACTGCGCCGGTACTGCCTCGTGGTCGCTCCTTGACCCAGCAACCGCTTTCAGCCTTCATATGGATGGAGCTGGCAATTTCAGCGACGGGTTGGTTTGGAATCTCGGCAATGGGTGGGCCAATCATGATGGGACGACACTTTCATTCGACATAACAGCGACTGGTGGCGGCAACATAACGCTGGCTACCGGCGTCAACAATCAGGGAACACCAAACGAGTATTTCTTCGCGGCAGATGTTGGGCAATGCCTCCCGAGCGCGTCTACGTGTGCCTCCACCGGGATCATCGCCGCACCGGGTCCGATCGTGGGTGCGGGGCTACCAGGTCTGGTGATGGCTTGCGGTGGTCTTCTCGGCTTGGCGTGCCGACGCCGACGACGTCAGCAACTCGCCTGATCGGCCTCTACTGTTAGACTTAGGCAAGCGTGCTGGCCCCCTTCCGGCCAGCACGGCTGCGCCAATGGACCTCCTGGGGCGATTTATTCAGTCCCGGAGGGGCGCCGTTAGTGGCATCGATCTGGCGTCGATTCCATCGGAAACATAGATGCGTGACGTTAAGGGCGTGATGTCGGTACGGCGCTCGTCGTCAGATTGCACGAGCCATCGCGACTGCAGTTCTCATCCAAAAAAAATACGTTATCTGCCGCTTTGCTTGGCTGGGACTTTGGGATAAACATGGCCGCGTTCGATGGGGGCGGGGGCTAAGATACAGTACTAGGGTTCAGACAGCCTCGTGCCTCACACTGAGAAGCTACAACCGACTTTGATCACTGGGCCTGACTTCCGGGCGTCATCCCCGCTCCGGGATCGCATCGACTTTGTCTTTAGCTTCTTACGTCGGCGATATTTAATCATCCTGATCTGTCTCCTGGTGTCCCTCCCGGTAGGGGCATTGTACCTTTTCTTCGCGCCACCGACATATACTGGTTCTACCACTATGATGATCGAGACGCGGAACTCGCAGATCTTACAAAAATCCCCCGTGGGCGATCTGCGACCTGATGCGGCCTGGATCGAAAGTCAAATTGGGATCCTAAAATCCGTAAACGTGGCGGCCTATGTGGTCAAACAGCTGCGCCTTGCGGACGATCCTGCATTTTTCCGATCCGATGACGTAATTGACAAGCTCCTTGCTCAGCTCGGTTGGGGGGACCCAGAACCCACAACAGAGGCGGAGCGTACTGGCGCAGCGATTGGCGCAGTGATGGGCGGACTTGAAGTCCGGCGTGTCGGCCAAAGCTACATGATGCAAATTAATTTTAGCTCGCGTAACCGGGAGCAGGCCGCCAAAGTCGCGGGTGCGATGATTGATGCATATATCTTCGATCAATTGAACTCGAAATACCAGGCCAATCGACGCGCGGGCGACTGGCTGCAGGAGCGGCTTCAAGCGCTGCGTGAACAGGCCGCGGCCGCCGAACGTGCCGTCGTCGAATTTAGGGCCAAAAACAATATTGTGGCGGCCGGCGGCACGCTCATGAACGAGAAACAGCTCACTGAGATGAGCACTCAGGTCGCCACGGCTCGTGCCCAGACCTCAGATGTTGCAATCCGTCTTGAGCGCGTTGGAGCTGTGCGCCGGGCGTATCAGGCAGAGAAGCCTGCCTCAGGCGAGGACGAGAACGTCGTCGAGGCCATGAGCAATCCAATCATAACGAAGATGCGGGAAAAATATCTGGAGTTGGTGATTCGCGAGGCCAATTGGTCGGCGCGTTTTGGGAAGAACCATCTTGCCGTGGTAAATCTGCGCAACCAGATCCGAGACACTCGCAGAACCATCTACGATGAGTTAGGCCGAATTGAAGAAACCTGGAAAAGTGATTACGAAGTTGCCAAGAAGCGTCAAAGCGAGTTGGAGCAGTCGTTAGGTGCACTCGTAGCGCAATCAACGGAGACAAATCAGGCACGGGTCGCTCTCTTCAGCCTTGAGGCTAGTGCACAGAGCTATCGCAAGCTTTATGACAATTTCCTTCAGCAACATACAGAATCCGTTCAGCAACAGACGTTTCCGATTAGTGATGCGCGGCAGATCTCGCCGGCATCGGTGGGCAAGACCGCTCCGAAACCGCTTAAGGCTTGGCTCGTGACCGCATTTGCAGGAGTGATGCTCGGTGTAGGACTGGGCGCCTTCCGGGAAATCATGGACCGCGGGTTCCGAACCAGGGACCAAGTACGATCTGTTCTTGGAACCGACTGCATTGCCCTGTTTCCGCTGCTGCCCGACGAGAGGAAACGGATCTTTTCGAGGCAGCAACCCCTTGCCCTTCCGCGCAACGAGGTGTCGGCTTACCGAAGCGCGCCGAGGAGCATCTACTCCAGCGCAAAAATCATCCGGACTATCGTTAACTCACCATCGTCGCGGTATGCAGACGCTATTCGATCGATAAAGCTCACCGTCGATAAAAATGGTGAGGCAAAATACAGTAAGGTCATTGGCTTCACCTCATGCTTACCGAGCGAGGGCAAATCAACCCTCGCGGCGGCGGCGGCCGCACTCATAGCGCAGAGTGGAGCACGTGTCGTTTTAGTGGATTGCGATCTTCGTCGTCCGGCGCTTTCGCGCGCGCTTGCGCCGAACGCCAGCACCGGATTTATCGATGTCGTTGCTGGAAATCTTGAGCTTGAAGAGGCAGTCTGGAATGATCCGACCATAGATATGGCATTTTTGCCCGCAGGAGCTAATCCAGAGGCGGCAAGCGCAACTGAGATCATTGCCGCGGAGACGACAAAAACGCTCTTTGGCACAATGCAAATCAAATATGATTATGTGATTGTCGATCTTCCGCCGCTTGCTGCTGGTATAGACGTCAGAGCGATGTCGGGCCTCATAGATTCCTACGTTCTCGTAATCGAATGGGGCGCTACGAAAATCGATGCCGTGCAGTACGCGCTGCGCCATGCACCCGATGTGCATGAAAATATTGTAGGCGCCGTGCTCAATAAGGTGAATATTCCTGCCATGAGCCGTTATGACAGTCATGGTGCTAGGGATTATTATGGTCGGCCTCGATACAAAGACTCAGTGCATTGACCATGTTGCGCTTCGATTCCAGATCTCGGGCGCTCGTCGGAAACGAGCGGTGGTTTTTAGCTCACACGCTGCCAAAGAGCGAATGGAAGGCCGAGCTACACCTCCGCGCACAAGGATTTAGGACCTATCTGCCGCAGATTGAGAAAACGATCCGTCATGCCCGCCAGCTTAGAACGGTCCAAACGCCCCTGTTTCCGCGTTATCTTTTTGTGATCCTGGATCTTGAGCGCGATCGCTGGCTGTCGGTGCGAAGCACCGTCGGCGTTGCGCGGCTATTCGTCAGCCATGACGGTCGGCCGGTTCCCGTTCCCGTTGGTGTCGTGGAAGCGCTGATCGCGCGGTCCGATGCCAACCTAATAGGACTGGATAGCGGCCTCGTCAAAGGGCAACCCGTGCGCATCCTACGCGGCCCTTTTGACGATTTCGTCGGTACGCTCGAGCGGCTGGACGCGGCGGGACGGGTACAGGTTTTGCTCGAAATGATGGGAACCGCGGTTCCAGTTACACTTCACCGTTCGGCGCTTATGCCGGCGGCATGAAAAACGGCACTGCGTTCATGGCGCGCTGCTCCGGGTTGGGCTACACCGGGTGGATGTGATTCACCCGAAGGGCGGTAGCTTGGTCCCGTGGGTCCCGACATTAGCTCTCATCAGCACTGGCTGGTTCTGAAAAAAAAGGACCATGTGTGGCTTGAACCGAATCTTCGCACATCACCCGGCCGCGGGGTTGCCCGCTAATACCGAGCTGGCAACGCGCGAGGCTGCGTTGGCGAAAGCGCCTTCACTTGCGTTGCCAGATGAGATCGTGAAGCGCGCGAAGACCGGGTTCGGGGAGACTGGATGGCGGCGGGGGCAGCACGCCAAACGGCGGTGGTTGAACCGAAGGGGCTCGTTGCACGCCGCTGGTCGCGAATGGTCCTAGAGTGCTTGGACCATCCCATGCGGGAAGCATGCGCCGCATGACCGAGCGATGACGAAACGGCTGGTTTATATTTGCGATTGGCTACCGCCGGACTTTGGTGCGGTCGGGCAGTACGCCATGCTGGGCGCGCGTGAATGGGCGAGTGAGGGATGGACCGTGACGCTCGTCGGACTGACGAGCGGCCAATCGACCCGGCAGGCGGCTGAACCCATGGGCGACGGTTTTGTCGAGGTCGTCCGGGTCCATCGACGCAGCTACCAGAAGCAAAAGTTCGTGGCACGGCTGGTCTGGACAATCCTTTCGAACGTGTTGTTGCTTGGCGCAGCCTTCGGCGCCATGCGCCGGGCGAATTCGGTATTGTTTACCGGAAGCCCGCCGCTGATGCTCCATTTCATCGCACCACTTAACTTGCTGCTCCGGAAGCGGCTCGTCTATCGCATCATGGACTTCCATCCGGAGTGTCTTATCGCCGAGCGCGGACGCAGCGGACTCCTTCTTGGCTGGCTCCTCCATCTCACCAATTTTTGGCGGCGCCGCGTCGACACGTTTGAAGTGCTGGGCCTCGACCAGGGTCGGCGATTGACGGAGATCGGTATTGCAAAGGAACGGATCCGCCTCAGGCGTAATCCATCACCGGTTGCATTCGCTGCAGGGCTAACCCCTCTGCCGTTGCCGAAGGAGTTGCGCGGCGGATGTGGGGTTATTCTTTACTCGGGGAATTGGGGGGTCGCCCATGATGAGAACACGTTCGTCGAAGGATACGCCGAGTATTTTCGACAATCAAAATTCGCGCTTCGCTTCTGGTTGAATGCGACCGGAGCGAAAGCCGATCGCGTCGAAAGCGAGTTTCGCGCGCGTGGCGTGCCCGTTCATCGATCGAATCTTGTTCCTCTGGAGCAGCTTCCGCAACTTCTCCTCTCTGCGGATGTGCACCTGGTCACGCTGCGCGATGCCTTCGTCGGCTACGTGCTGCCTTCGAAAATTCACGCCTGTATCGAGTCGGGAAAAAGAATCCTCTTCGTCGGAAGTCAGGACTCCGATATTCACCTCCTGGGCAGCCGCGCGCTGCCGACTGGCGGCTATTCTCGGGTCGATGTGGGCGACGTGGAGGGCTTGGTGAAGGTGCTGCATGCTTTGGAGCGCGCGGTCGCGGGGGAACGCAAGCCCCGGCTCGTACGCACAGATCGCATCCACGTCCCGGACCTTCTTGCAACCGGGCATGGTCACATCTAATCGCCAGATGACGATGTCGACACATCAAACCGATTTTGTCGAGGACACCAACGTCGTTTCAATGAACGAGGACAACCAAGTTCTGCGCCCAGCCGTTTTCGACCGAGATCACGAACTGATCATCGAGCCCGGTCGCACTGAGCGACACTATTGGCGTGACTTGTGGCGATACCGGGAGCTTTTCCGGGTCCTGGCTTGGCGCGATATCTCCGTGCGTTACAAGCAGACCGTGGTCGGGGCCGCCTGGGCGCTCATTCGCCCGTTCCTGACCATGGTGGTGTTCACCGTCATCTTCGGCAAGTTGGCAGGGCTCCCCTCGGACGGAACGGCGCCGTACGCGCTGATGGTGTTCGCCGGTCTGCTGCCCTGGAGCTTCTTTGCCACCGCGCTAAGCGATGCTTCCAACAGCCTCATCGGCAACGCGCACCTCATCAGCAAAGTGTACTTTCCGAGGTTGATCGTCCCGATTGCGGCGGTGATGGTCGCCTTCGTTGATTTTCTCATCAGCTTTGCCATTTTTGTGGCGCTGATGGTCTGGTACCAGTTCATGCCGAGCTGGCAGATTCTGCTGTTGCCGGCGTTTGCCAGCATCGCGTTCGTAGCCAGCCTCGGTGTTGGCGTGTGGATCACAGCGCTCAACGTCAAGTATCGGGATTTCCGCTACGTCATTCCGTTCGTCGTGCAGCTGGGCCTCTATGTGTCGCCGGTTGGATTCAGCTCAAGTATCGTCCCGGAGCAGTGGCGGCTTGTTTATTCCCTCAATCCGATGGTCGGCGTCATCGATGGATTTCGTTGGTGCTTGCTTGGAGGTGAAAGCCAGCTCTATTGGCCGGGCCTTGGGCTCGGTCTTGCCGTCACCAGCTTTTTTCTGTGGTTGGGCCTCAGGCAGTTCAGGAAGATGGAAAAAAGTTTCGCCGATCTGATTTGATCGGCGTCGAATCATTCCGCCCCATGTCCGACATCGTCATCGCCGCCGAAAATCTTTCCAAGAGCTACCTGGTCGGCCATCAGTCCGCCGAGCGCGAAAGCTATACCGCGCTGCGTGACGTTCTTGCCCGCGAGGCCCGCAACTTCGCGCGAAAAGGGCTCGATTTCATTCGCGGCCGCCAAATCGTGCAGGGAGATGACGTCGAAGAATTTTGGGCCTTGCGAGACGTGAGTTTCGAGCTCAAACAAGGAGAAGTACTCGGCATTATTGGAAGGAATGGAGCGGGGAAATCAACGCTCTTAAAAATCCTGAGCCGGATCACGGAGCCCACTCGAGGACGTGTGACTCTCCGGGGCCGTGTCGCCAGCCTCCTCGAAGTGGGGACTGGTTTTCATCCCGAGCTGACTGGGCGAGAGAACGTCTTCCTCAATGGGGCGATTCTCGGCATGACTCATAATGAGATCGCGCGCAAATTCGATGAGATTGTCGCTTTCGCGGAAGTCGAAAAGTTTCTCGACACGCCTGTCAAGCGTTACAGTTCGGGTATGTATGTCCGTCTCGCCTTTGCAGTGGCCGCCCACCTGGAACCGGAGATCCTGGTGGTCGACGAGGTGCTCGCCGTGGGCGATGCCGAGTTTCAAAAGAAGTGCCTTGGCAAAATGAATGAAACCTCTCGGCACCAGGGAAGGACGGTGGTGTTTGTGAGTCACAATACCACTGCTGTGCAATCATTATGCGGCAGATCGATTCTTCTGCAGAAAGGCCAATTAACTGCAATTGGCTCGTCACGCGACGTTGTCGCGCGCTACTTGGACTTGAATGCAAGAGTTTCTATTGCGAATGGAGACCTGAGGGGTCTTCGTCGTTCTGGCGCCGGAAATGTACGCTTCTGCCGCATCGCATTTTTCAATCGCAATGGCCTAAAACTCAGCAGCCCATTAACCGGCGAAGAGTTTGTTATCCTTATAGAATTCGAGGGATCTTGTAGTGAGCGCCAGCCTGCCCGAGTAGGGATCGCTTTCTTTGATGCTTGGGAAACTCCGCTGTTCAATTGTGGGACTGAGGCATCCTACGATCAAACGCTCCGGATTGGCGCCGGCGATAAGATGATCTGTCGGATCCCACGACTGCCTCTCAGCGCGGGTCGATACAAGATCGGCCTTTTTTTGGAACGAAGCGGCATCATCGAGGATTGGTTGGAGGATTTCGTACTCCTTGATGTTGCTGACGGCAGCTTTTTTGGGACCCCCCGCAATGTTCCTCCGGGTTGGGAGGGCAAAACCGTTCTAGTCCATCACGAATGGCGTCGACTAGATGATCCAAGCACGCTAGCCATAGCAAGGGGATTTCGCTTGTAGGTGGCTAGCTGCAAAGGTAAAGGCGCCAATCTGTCTCTCGATGGAATGCCTTCGAGTATCCCCGTGAAATTCCGGGGTGGCTTCTTTATCGACTCAGTGCTGGAGGCACTTGGGATCGCCCGAGTGGATCTTGCTCGATGTTGAAGGTTATGAGGCCCAGGTACTACGCGGTCTCAACTTTGACAAGCACGCGCTCGGTCAGGGGTACGAACTTGTTGCAGAGCTATCACACCACGACCGACTCTATGGTTTTAAGGAGGGGGATCCTAGCGATGAGCCCGCCTGTCCTTTTCCTGATCTTCAACCGCCCAAATACCACCGCTCAGGTAATGGAGGCAATTCGAATTGCCAAGCCACCTCGGCTCTATATAGCGGCAGATGGGCCGCGACAACGGCCAGGTGAAGTTGAGCTTTGCGCTAGAGCGCGCCAAATTGCAACCAACGTAGACTGGCCGTGTGAACTAAAGACCTTGTTTCGTGATGAAAACCTAGGCTGCCGGCTTAGTGTAAGTGGTGCTTTGGATTGGTTCTTCGGCGAGGAAGACCAAGGAATCGTCTTGGAGGACGACTGTCTTCCGTCCTCCACGTTTTTTCCCTATTGCGGCGAATTGCTCGAACGGTACCGTAGCGATAATCGCATCATGTGCATTTCAGGAAACAACTTTCAGCGCGATCGCCAAGTTACGCAATATAGCTATTATTTCTCACGCTACATGCACTGCTGGGGTTGGGCAAGCTGGCGACGAGCGTGGGAGCTCTATGACGCCGAAATGCACTCGTGGTTGGAGTGTCGTAGATCAGGTCTGCTACGAGCTTGGGGCCAATCTGATGACGGATTCGTCGAATATTGGACGGCTATCTTTGACAGCGTGGCTCAAGGCAAGGTCGATACTTGGGACTATCAATGGACTTTAACGTGCTGGCTTAATAACGGCTTAACCTGCATTCCAAATGTCAACCTTGTTAGCAATATTGGTTTTGGGGTGCAATCCACGCACACACCTGATGCAAACAGTGCGCTTGCAAACCTACCCACTCGCGAGATGGAATTCCCGATCGTCCACCCAAGAATCATAGCTCGATCCGTACATGCTGACTCGCACACTCATTTTAGCATGTTTTGCCCACCGTCCTCTCGACTAGCGAGGCTTGCTCGCAAAGGTGCGGGTTTACTCTCACGAGTGCGCAAGAAGCCACCAAAGCGAGCCCCTTAGTAACGGCCACACTAATAGAGGGATCGAATGATAGCGCAGAGCAGCGACTCACATTGTCCGATATGCCGTAGCCGAACTGGACGGGCCTATTCAGTAACAATTCTGAAAAAACATGCGTCTGAGCTCCGAGCGTGCGCGACATGCGATTTCTGTTATCTTTCTCCAGTATATTGGTTGGATGAAGCATACGCTCAATCAATTAACGTGACCGACATCGGCTATGTTTGGCGAAATAATTCAGCATGCCAGTTCGTTTCTTCTCTCTTAATAAGTAATTTTGATTCGAAAGATCTATTCCTTGATTTCGGAGCTGGCTACGGCATGTTCGTCCGGCTGATGAGAGACCGCGGCTTCCGGTTTCAATATTACGATCCGTCGTGCCAGAATTTATTTTCGCGGTTCAATGAAGCGAAGCTAAACCAGCGAAGCCGGTATAAGCTTGTCACTGCTATAGAGGTTATCGAGCACACGATAGATCCTGTTGCCAGCGTCAGAGAAATGCTGAACTACGCCGATAGTATCCTACTTTCGACAGAGATAACGCCCTCAACGCCACCAGACCCGGAATGGTGGTACCTCGGGTTTGAACACGGGCAGCACATTGGCTTCTTTGGGGAAAGATCTTTTATCGTTTTGGCCGACAATCTTTCCCTTAAGTACATGCGGATTGCTGGAAACTGGCACCTATTATCGACAGCGGACATTAATCTTCGCAAACAGCCAACGTCGCGAATTGGCCGTGCCATTAATAGGCTTTACCGAGCGAAGAGAAATTTTCGCAGCCTTATGATATCGAATTTTGAAGCCACGCGAACTTTCTTGGATGATCCAGAGTTGGCAGCGCGCTTCGGCAACTCGATTGATGAGTACTATGATTGGCAGGAGGGGTCCTGCCGCGCAGATTGATTGGAAGTAGACCTCGAGTCCTCGGAATAGCAACATGATATTGTCCTAGGAATACGAATATGATATTTAAGCGTATAATTGGAAATGGGAATTTGGGTAGCGCGAGGTATTCGCGGAGAGGCATATCAAGCGCTGGGATTCTGTTCGTAGGCATTGCAAGAAACGTGCGGCGGTCAATTCAGCGTGTTTTAGAAAATGTAGATGCGTACGGCAGACTGTTTAATCGCCATAAAGTTGTGATCGTGGAGAATGATTCTATTGATGGGACAAAAGAATTTCTCCGAACTTGGGCTCGACAAAAACCCTATCGCGAACATATCGAGGCGGACGAGGGCAGCGCGCACAGTATATCGGGACACAATACTCACCGGCTTGCTGGTGTTCGTAATCTTTACATGAAGCGCATTGATGCAGAAAATGAGCAATTATACCATTTTGTGATCATTTTCGACTGCGATCAAGTCAATGTACGGGCTATTGACCCAGAGTCGATAACGGCGGCTATTCGGTTCCTGTGTGAGGAGCCGACCAGAGCGGCGGTTTTCGCAAATCAGAGGGGGTTTTACTATGATATATGGGCCCTCCGTCACGACATTTGGTGTCCCAACGATTGTTGGCAAGAGTTCAGAGCGTGGTCAAAAGTGGGATTTAGCAGTGAGGCAGAGTGGGCGTGTGTCGGAGCTAGGCAGGTTCACATCTCTCGCACTGCTGGACCGATTGAGGTCGAATCGGCCTTTGGCGGGTTTGGAATTTACAGAACGATCTTTCTAAAGGGGCTCCGATATCGTGGGTCCGATAGGGATGAGACACCGACTTGCGAGCATATAAGCCTACATCGGCAGATAAGAGAGCGAGGAGGGCGTCTTTTCGTATTTCCGTCATTAAGGAATTCTACCCAATACGAACACATCAAAAGACCGCACGACCTCTATTACTGGTCTACTCGGTTGAGGGAGTACCTTTTAGGCACAGTCCTTGCGATCGCAAAGCTGTGAAACAACCAGAGTTTTCGGTCAGAACTGGGGAGGAGTTTATAATAACTAATCGTTACCATCAATGTCGATCGATAGGATGCCGAGATCCTGATCGAAGCCACTTCTTGCCAACAAGTCGTTTGTATTTTCCCGAGTTACGAAGGCCTGTATCGCAGTTAATTGATATTTCCAGTAGAAATATGAATTAATCAGTCGATCAGTATTGTCTGTCGAGGAGTCGATAACGAACCCGATCCAATTATCCTTCATCAAAAGAAAGCGAGAGAAAACGGCACGTCCACTATGAGCGGAAACCTCTTGTATCTTCTCATACGATGCTAACTTTTGCAGAACCGAGAAGCACTATTCCAATCTTTATTCCACGATGACGATTGGATCGACGAAAATTTCATCGAAAAATGCCTAAGCAGTTTTCCAAATACGTGCGCATTCTCTTTTTCCGCTGCACACGTGCATTCGAAAGTGGGTATCAATCATCAGTAAAGATTTATTCGAATCTGGAGTGCATGATGCAAGTGCCATAGAGGCGATGCTGCTGAGCATGACCTTGACCTTGAGCCCCGGTTGTGCGGTGTTTAGGCAGTGTGAAGATCGATAATGCCAGTTGGGCTTTAAGGACTCGGCCGTTGAAGCGAAGCTTCATCTGCGCTTTTCAAGTCGCCAATATGGAGTGGAGACGGCTTTGAGGGTCCGTGCCCTCTTGCCGTCTTGCCGAACTTGCGAAGCTTTAAAGCCGGGCTAGCCCCAAAAGCTTTTCCGAAATCGCTGACGGTCTACTCGTTTCAGAGAGACATGAGGGTGGTACTGAACTCCCCAAAGAGTAGTACCAGGAACTCCCAAAAAATTTGATCTTCATGGTTAGACCGGATAAGGTAAGACAAGACGTGAATTGTCCGTTTCCGAAAATTACGATCGTGACGCCTAGCTTCAACCGTGGACAGTTTATCGAGCAAACCATCAGGTCCGTCATCGACCAAGAATATCCGAATTTAGAATACTTCGTATTTGACGGCGGGAGTACTGATGGAACGGTCTCAATTCTAGAAAAATACAATGAACACATCGACTTTTGGACAAGCGCGCCCGACAAAGGCCAGGCCGCGGCTATCAACAATGGTTTTGCGAAAGCCAACGGAGAGATACTAACGTGGCTTAATTCAGATGATACGTACGAACCAGGAGTGCTTACGGAGGTTGCAAAAGCGTTTCAAGAACTTCCTGACGCTGATGTAATATCTGGTCGTTGCCGCATCTGGTACGGCGATAGCAGAGATCAACTCGTCGCCCCTTCGCCTCTCCGACGTTTAGGTGACTTCCTCAAGATTAGAACGAATTGGATGAGCGGTCGTTTGATCGTGCAGCCGGAGGCTTTTTTTAGGCACTCGGCATTCGAGAAAGTCGGCCGGATTCGGGAGGAGTTATTTTACTGTTTCGATGTTCGCTTGTGGATGGATATGGCTAGGGAGGGCTGCGCATTTCATAGCGTTGATAGGCATTGGGCAAATTTGCGAATCCATAAAGACCAGAAAATTCAGAACATGGCTGGCAACTATAAGGAGCTTGCAGGGGTGGCGTGGACCCAGCTGCGCGAAAATTGGGCGACGGTAGAAGATCCACTCTCGATTGCCGACGAGATTTTTTCTGTACTTGATCTTGTGATAACGTTGGAGCGGGACGCATCAAAAAGGCTTCGCGAGTCGAAATCTTATCGAATTGGACGCTCGCTAACAAATATCATGCGGACACTAATCCCAGCCGCTAAATGACCCCTCTCTGGAAATTGCCGAATCGAACGCTGCAGTGACAAACCGAGCAGTTTACCAAAGGTTACGGACGGGAATTCGGGCCATGACGCCCCGGAGAACTTGAGCTTCTCACATGTACCCTAGAACGGCTCCGCCTCGCCCCCGTCAATGCCGGCTCAATGCGTCCGGCTCCAACCTGAAAAAAGTTCCCATCGCTGGTGCCTCCGCCGGAGATAAGGTGCCGATTACGGTGGGACCGCCGGGAGCGCGGACAGAATGAAGCCTTGGTACAACATCGTTACCGCATGTGACGACCAGTTCGCTCAACACGCAGCTGTCATGCTGGCTTCTCTTTTCTCTCACCATCCACATTGCTCATTTCAAGTCTTTATGCTGGTTCCAGCGGATTTTCCTGAAAAGACTGTTTCAAAGGTAATTTCCTCATTTGATAAAAACTTGTGCGTGGTTAATGTTATCCGAATTTCTACCGACGAGATCAGCGATTTAAAAGTAGACGGTCACATAACGAATGCCGCCTATCTCCGTCTCCGCATTGCCGAGCTGCTTCCCGGAACGGTGGGACGCGTGCTTTATCTGGATCCAGATATAATCGTAACGGGTGATCTAACTGAGCTATTTGAGATGGATCTTCTCGAGTTTGCCCTTGGGGCTGTTCCCGATACATTCGTCGAGGTATATAGAAGAGACATTCGGGCCAAAATCGCGCTAGCTGCGAACGTGCGGTATTTCAATTCCGGCGTCTTGCTAATAGATTTACCTCGTTGGAGGTCTCTAAACATCGGCGCAAGAGCGATAGATTACTGTCGATCAAATCGAGACTCTATCACACTGCACGACCAGTGTGCATTAAACCATGTGGTGAATGGTCGGTTCTATCTTCTGGGTGAGAAATGGAATTTCCAAACTAATAGCGTTTTTGACATGAATAGCTCCCATAAACTGCAATCTGCTTTGATAATTCATTTCACGGGTGAAGTTAAACCGTGGGATTTCCTATGTACTCACCCACTGAAACATCTGTATTTTGAGTCTGTACAGGCAACCGCATGGAGGGACTTCAAGGTTCCCTGGACCTACCGTGACCTGATGAAGAGGATTTTGGGCCCAGCAATGTCTCGAGCCGCGGTCGCTGCAGTCCGGGGGATCAAGGTCTGGCCCAGCCGATGACCCCTTTCGTTTCGATTAAGCTTTCAGAAATAGTTCAAAGCACAAGCTCTTAAGTGAGGTGTTCTTAAAGTGACGCCCAAATTCAGCATTGTCATCCCCGTTTACAACCGGCCTGAATACTTGAGAACAGCAATCGCCTCTTGTTTAAATCAGACCGTGCGCCGCGAATTTGAAATAATCGTGTCCGATGACTGCTCCTTGGAGGACCTCCGGCGGGTGACGGAGTCCTTTGGGGACTCTCGCATAAAATATTACCGAAGCGAAAGACGTCTGGGGGCAGCAAGAAACCACCAACATGCTGTGTCTCTTTCTTCCGGGGTATATGTAATAGCGCTTCACTCTGACGATCTACTGCTGCCTGAATGTTTAGAAAAGGCGGGTGCTGCATTAGATCTGAACCCAGGTGCTGCAGCGGTGTATTTTGCGTGTATTCACTGGTCTGGATCGAAAGTAAACGGATTCAGTCATGTACCCATCCTACGCTTTGCGGATAGGGGGACATCTCGCAAAAATCCGTGGCTCGAAAAATTCAGCGGTGTTAATCCAAGCTGTTGCCTCTTTCGGAGGAGCCCATTTGATTTAATTGGCGGTTACCGAACTTCACTAAAGTTCGCCTACGATTGGGAAATTTATATGCGATTTATGGAAGTAGGAGGCGGTGTGGTTTTTCTTTCTCAGGTGCTTTCTATTTACAGACAGCATGACGAGCAGGCAATTCGCACGAGCAGGCTGGACGGGTTGCGCGATATGCTAGATCTCTGGAAACTAGAGGAATACTCCTCTCGGTTTGCAGCGTGGGAAATAGCCGAACTCGTTTTAACCCAATGCGGTGTAGCATTTCGGAATGACAGCCAAATATCCGACGTAATAACTGAAATTACGAGCCGGCATCTAACGCGCAGAGTTCTCCTAGGGTTACCCAAGGCACTTTATGCAAAGGTATGTCGTCGCATCCGTAATGTTGTGAACATAGATCCCAATTACGAGAAGCCTTTAAATTTAGATGAGGCGATGCGGTCAGTAATGAAAATTATTGCCGACCATCCCTGAAGAGGTGTGGTTGTTTTCGATGGAGGTTTTGGGTTCAGTTGGCATGAGGAAGTGCCATCCGCTGGCGAACTCCTAATCGGTCGTCCGTGAGCCCTGTGGTCGCATTACGCGTTCAACGGCGGACACCGAAACACGGCTAAGCGATACGCTTGGCGCGCGCTGCGTTCGAAGCCTCTGGCCGTCTCATCTTGGAAGGCGGTCCTTCGCCCATATGTTCGCAGTATGCCATCGAAGTCATAGGCAACGAAATTAAAGAAAGTTGGCTCGTACCTGGGTCTCGCTGCGCAAACGCCAACGTGGGTGAGCCCGATACAACACGATGAGCGCCAAAAAAGGCTTAGTGGACTGCATCTACGTGGCCGCATCCAGCCGCGATTCTCGCTACACACGCATTTCCGTGGCTAGCATACGGTACTTTTATCCTGAAATTCCCATCCGGATTCTTGCGAGCGGTCGCATGGGCCGGGGGCTGCTAGAAGAGTTGAGGCAATATTGGGGCGTTATGCCAGCATGCATTCCAACGGGGGATTATGGTTGGGGCTTCGTGAAACTGGAAGCTCTATTCGGCCCACCCGGTGAGAGTTTCCTCGTGCTCGATTCCGACACGGTACTCACCGGGCGGATACTCGAGTCATGGATGGACAGCGACGCTCCATTCCTGGTGGATAACGAAGAACAGTCCGAATCGGCGAAGAAAGAACTCTATTACGATTGGTGCAAACTTCGTGAAATCGATGCGACCACCCAGCCGCCTCGATTCGTTTTCAACTCCGGACAATGGCGAGGAACCGCCGGCATACTGACGCGAGATGATTTCTCGCCTTGGGTAGAATGGACTTTCCCGCGCAGGCTTCGGCATCCGAAATATTTTATGCCCGGCGATCAAGGCGTCCTCAACTATGTTCTCAATCGAAAAGCTATGCTGGATGGTTTACGCATTGAATGCCGATCGATCATGCGTTGGCCAGGACGCAAATTCCAGGGTCTAGATGCAGACCGCCTTTCAAGGAAGGCGGCAGATCCATTCATAGTTCACTGGGCGGGCCTAAAGAAGGCGCGTCTCGGTCAAATGAACGGCTGTGATTTGCTCCTGTTTTTTGAGAAACGTTATTACGGTCGACTGCCCGGTGGAGCGGCTCGGAGAATTTTAGCGGCTCAGCTTCACGCGGTGTCGTTCTGGCTGCACGAAATTGAGGTGCGGCTGCGGCTGGGGACAATCCGGGTGATTGACGCAATTTGCGGCTGTAAGCTCGCCCTTTTCAAGCACAAATGAAAGCAATGGGCGCGGCCCCTCGAGTCTATTTTTTCTGTCGGAACGAGCCTGGCAATTTGCAAGAGGACGTTATCGCCCTCGCTGAGGGTCTCCTTGAGCTGGGAATTCCGTTTTTTTCGAATTGTAACTATTGGCAGCAGTCGCTGAGGCCCAATGATTATTTGCTGCAACACAATCCCGAAGTGGGGCACGAGGATTGCGATATAGTAGTAGTGAGTTACACGTGGCCGTGCTGGGTGAGAATGGGAACTTTCGACTTGTTTCAAAAGCAACTCCCAGCAGAGCTTTTTAAAAGGGGTAGGAAATATCTCGCCATCTTCATGGACAACCACGATGGTTACCGTACCGTTTCGTGGGAGGCGGAGTATCGTCAATTCGATTTTATCTTGCGGTCGAAGTTCAATCCGCGAGCGTGGCACCCAGACAACATGCGGCCGTGGGCGTATGGCCTGACGAATCGAGTTATGGAGGCCACTGCAAACGCACCTCCGTTTAATTCCCGCCGCAGGGCGCTTTTGGTCAACTTTGGGGCCTCCCATCCCTATCCATACCGAGCTCGAGATCTATCACGGAGTCGACTCGAACCGAAGATCGAAAAATATATCCCGATTGATCGAACCGTAGACAACCTGTCGGAGCAGCCTTCGGATTCCTATGAAGCACTCATGTGGCGGCAGACGGGAGGACGATTCAACCGACGCTACTATGAGCGGCTTAAGGAGAGCCAAGCTGTCGCATGCTTTTGCGGAGATATAATTCCACCAATGCCATTTCGCGGCGCTGAGCGATATCTGGTTGGGGGCAATAAAGCCAAACTTCGTAGGGCATTTTTCGAAGCCCTGGGTGTTCTGGACCCGCGGCCACCGAGATCTGTGGGGTGGGATAGTTTCCGATTTTGGGAAGCTCTTGCGGCGGGTTGCGCGGCCATAAATATCGATCTGGAGCACTATGGCGCAAAGCTTCCGGTAATGCCGGAGAATGGGAAGCATTACTTGGGGCTGAATTTTGCGCGAGTGGAGCGGTTTGTTGAGCAGTTGCGCCAGGAACCCAAATTGCTTGCAAGCGTTGCGCGGGCAGGAAAGTGCTGGGCGGAGCTACACTACTCGCCAAAGGCGGTAGCTCAGCGCTTTCTCCATCTTTGCGGCTATGATGCTCCGGAACGTGGTGACCCGCTAGAGCCATCAACCGAGGTTGTTACAAGTGGAGCGTGGGCTTGCGGCGAATAGGCTCATGATTGCGTACTGTCCGGAAAAGCCAATAGTGAGCAAGTTGGATAAATCGGCCAGCTTGACATGTTCCAGGCCGAAAAGGGTGCTTCACGTAGTCGAAAATCTCAATCGTGGAGCGGTAGAAACCTGGCTCGTGCGTATGTTGAGACATGCCCGGAGGCGGAACGTTGATGTCGATTGGACCTTCTACTGCGCACTTGGCCAGCCAGGGGAAATAGAACAAGAGGCGCGAGCGCTTGGCGCGCGCGTGATCTATTCGCCAGTGCCGCTTGCGACAAAGACGCAATTCGTTCGTGCTCTGCGAGTCGAGCTGCGGCGCGGGAACTATGAGGTTTTGCACTGCCATCATGATCTCGTGAGCGCAGTATACTTGCTGGCTGCAGCGGGGTTCCCGATCGGCCGACGAATCGTACATGTGCATAATGCGGATGAAACGATACCTACTCCTAATCGTTTCAAGCAGCGCTTCTATCGTGAGCCGATGCGTTGCATTTGTCTTGCGATGGCTGATCGCCTCATCGGCAATTCCAATCACACCCTTGATACCTTCCTCGCCGGGCGCTCACGCCGGCTTGGTCGCGACGACGTCCACTATTACGGAGTAGATTCCAGGCCGTTCGAGGACATCACCGCTGACAGGGCAGGTTTTCGCCGTCAGCTCGGCTTATCTGAAAATGCTTTGATTTTGCTTTTTGCGGGACGATTGGTCCCGGAAAAGAATCCTGTTTTCGCAGCGGATGTGCTGAGCGAATTGCAGCACATGAACTCGCAAGCTGTCGCCGTATTTGCCGGTGCTGGGTCGCAGGAGGAAGCCGTCCTGGCCCGAGCGCGGGAACTCGGGATTGGCAATTCGATACGGCCACTTGGCTGGCGAAGGGATTTACCGGAAATAATGGGATGCAGCGATTGGTTCATCCTTCCTCATCCCGAGCAACCAATGGAAGGGTTTGGCGTTGCCGTCGTTGAAGCGCAGCTCGCGGGGCTGCGAATGCTACTGTCATGCGGGATTCCAGATGATCCTCTCCTGCCAGCGGCGAGTTTCCGTCGCCTCCCGCTATCAGCGGGGCCTAAGGCATGGGCGGAAGCCGCAATTGATCTCTTACGCGCTCCCATGCCATCGCGTGCCACGGCACTGGCCGCATTGAGAAAATCGCCGGTGGATATCGACCGTGCTCTCGATGCATTGGTGGGACTCCACGCATAGTGGCGAAACATCCAGTTAAGGTCCTGCAAGTGATCGATTCTCTCGGCATGGGCGGCGCCGAGACATGGCTTTTAGAGGTGTTACGGCTCTGGTCCAAAAGTGAGGCCGGCCAGCTTGATTTTCTCATGACGAGTGGCAAACGGGAAATCTTTGACGAAGAGGCGCGCAGGCTAGGAGCGAAGATTTACTACGTACGGTATAGCCGTAGGCATGTCTTGCGATTTGCCAGCGAGTTCCGCAGGATCGTGCGCGAGGGGCAGTACCACGCCATCCACGACCATCAGGATTTTGCGAGCGGATGGCACTTTCTCATGGGTGCAGGCATGCTGCCAAAAATAAGAATAACGCATGTGCACAATCCGGCGTATCAAATTCGTAACAACTACGGTGTGACGGTCGGTCGCCGACTTATCGCGAGTATCGGAAAGGCTCTCGTCGCGCGATATTCAACGCACATTACTGGGACATCGCGGCAGGCTGTCATCGAATATGGATTCGACACCCCACGATTTCGGAAGGTTCCGAAAGCTGCGCTGCATTGCGGGTTTGATCCTGCACGGTTCCTCGGCGATTCCGATTTGGCGAAGGAGTCTGTCAGCCACGAATTCCATTGGAATAAGGACTCAAAAATCATTCTGTTCGCAGGCCGAATCGACCAGTCGCCGGATGTTGGCCATCCGCAAAACCACAAGAATTCTAGTTTCGCCGTCTCAGTCGCTATCGAATGCATGCGTCGGGACGCACGTGTGCGATTGCTCCTCGCTGGGGCAACCAGTCCCGCAGTTCCATTTTTGAAACAACGCATTGCTGCGGCTGGATTTGAGAGTCGCGCCCAGTTCGCCGGTATTCGCCAGGACATCCCACGACTCATGCTCGCGAGCGACGTCCTTCTTTTCCCATCGCGGGGCGAGGGGCTCGGCATGGTGGCGGTCGAGGCGCAGGCCGCAGGACTACCAGTCCTTGCCTCCACAGCAGTACCGCGCGAATGCGTGGTCATACCGGAGCTCGTTCATTTCCAGAAACTAGAAGCGGGGGTGGCGCGATGGGCGGATGATTTGCTTCAGCTTGCGGCGCGGCCGAAACGTATTGCTGAAGCCAATCAGCAAGTGGCCGCCTCTCATTTTGCAATCAATTATTCTGCCGGTGCGCTCTTAAAGCTCTACAGCAAGGGCTTGCTCACTTGATCAACTTCATCTCCAATCTGCCGAAAGATCTGCGGTCCGGCGGATTTTCGGCCATGAACGCCGCGGCATTTGCAGTTCTGAGCAAGGCCTTCGACGTGCGTTACGCGGGGCCGATCAATCCAGGGGTGATTGGGTGGCAGAAAGCATTGTCCAAATTCTTGCGGGTTGCTGGCGCACAAGGCGATTTCTTTTTCTTCTCCGAGCGAAGACTGAAAGCGGTTGCCCAGGAAGTCAGTAGCCGATGCCGGGCCGAGGCGCAGCTCGATTTCTTCCATGGGTTCACCCCCTGGATTCTGACAAAACCGCGGCGCCCCTACGTGGCCTGGGGCGACTGTACCTTTCTGGACTATATGAATATTTTCCACTGCCGAGAGCAATTCAGGAAAGGGGACCTGGGCCGGATTGAACGAGCCGAAGCTGAATGGATGGCAAATGCCCGCCACATAATCTTAACGAGCGATTGGGCGGTTCATCTTGCAGCGAATCAGTACGCCTTAGATGCAAGCCGAATCAGCTCTGTAGGTATTTTTGGCGAGATCGAAATGCCTAGACATGACCTTTATGCGGGAGGCAAAGAGTTCGCATTCGTGTCGACCGACTTTGAGGCTAAGGGTGGACAGGTTGCTCTGTCCGCCTTTCGTGAGGTGCGGAAGCGTCACCCAGACACATCTCTGGTTGTCATCGGCGACCGACCACGTGAGGCCCTGGTAGAATCCGGAGTGACCTTCGTAGGTTATTTACGAAAGGAAGTTTTGGCGGAACGCCAGCGTTTCCAACAGATCCTCGGCCGCGTTCGAGCGCTTATCCATCCAACCAAAAGCGATACTGCTCCGGTACTGCTCGTTGAAGCAGGCTATTGTGGGTGCCCGGTGATTTCCTCTAGAAAATTCGCGATTCCTGAATTAGTCGATGACGGACGTTCTGGGTTGCTCCTGGACGATTCATCGCGGGTAGACGTAGTAGCGAGTGCCATGACTTGCCTGCTTGAGCAGGAAGATAAATACAGGCAGATGCGGCATGCTGCCTGGACTAAGTCCCGAGTTGAGCACTCTAAAGATAGGTTTGCAAAGCGTCTGGTCTCGCGTGTCCAGGAAGTACTGTCAGGTGAATGAAGTATTCACGAACATCTGCTGTAGGCGAATTTCGCTCGTCGGGTTGCTGAAACTACAGCGGCATCGCGACATGATGATAATCCGCGTCTGCAGCAGATTATCGACCTCGGCGTGTGATCGCTTTCGCATCCGCCGTTGATGATTACAAGCACGTTTTCCTATCAGGGCGGAGAAATATATGCAGATAATTACTTACGCGCGCTTACGGTCATCGAAGATTGGGGTGACCTTTATCGGTGCGCGATCAGCTCGTGCTCGCCGGATCGAATAACGTGAAGATCTTATTCTTAGGCGAAATCGGTAACGGACAGACCAGCCTCATGCGCATGAATGCTGTTGTGAGGCTTGGGCACACGGTGCGCGGAGTTCACACCATAGAACCGTGGAAGCGGGCATCGTGGTTCAAGCGGCAGTTGCAGCGCCGACTCAATCGCGGCTCCATAATCGATGAAATCAATCGTTCTATTGTAGAGACGGCGCACGCCTTCCGTCCCGACCTGGTCTGGGCTGAGAAGCAGCAATTTGTTCGCGTCGACACGCTAGCCGCCCTGCGCCGATTGGGTGCCCGCCTAGTTCATTTCACACCCGACCCGTACTTCTCCTTGGCCTGGAAACGAACCTCGCTCATGGATAAGGCGATCGGTTGCTTTGACGTACTCGTCTACTGCAAGAACTATGAGCGGGAACAATATGCGGCATTCGGGAAGCCCCTCATCTACATGCCGCTGGGCTATTGCGACGAGGTCCACCGACCACTGCCATCGGACGATCCGCGTTGGAACTGTGCGGTAGGATTTCTCGGCGGTTGGGAGCCCAGGCGTGAACATCTGCTGCGCGTCATTGTTGCGGCCGGCATCGATCTCAACATTCGCGGTAAATACTGGGAGTTTTTGCGTGACGGTAACTGGACGCCGCGGCGGCAAATTATTTTAAAGCAACTTGCCGGCAGCGACACCTTTCGAATCCAGCGAGACCAATTGCTGGGAGAAGCGTGGCGGGGCGGGGAGGTCTACGCCGATGACTATGCGCGTGCACTGACCGGCGCTCGTATTGGTCTCGGGCTGTTGCGAAAAGTCTGTTGGGATCAGCACACCACCCGAACTTTCGAAATACCCGCTTGTGGCAGCCTTCTTTTGGCTGACCGCACCGACGAGCATCAGGAATTCTTTGAAGAAAGCAGAGAGGCAGAGTTCTTTGAATCTGCTGAGGAATTGCTTGATAAAGTGAGATTCTATTGCAGCAACGAACCTTCCAGAGGAAAGATTGCCAAAGCGGGTTACGAACGCTGCATCAGGGGTAAGTACGCATATGTACACCGCGTCAGCGCTGTACTACACCGATTGAACCAAATCTAAATCTCTTGTGATGCGGCGCATTGGGCCTTTGATCTTCTATGCCGACGTTTTCCTTTCCGACAGACGCGCTCTGGCGTGTAGCTGTTGGCAATCGAGCCGCGGCAGGTCTGTGAAGGGGGGAAAGGCTGTGATTGGTTGCGTACGTTCAGTTGACGTCGCTCGTAAAGGCTTGAACGAAGGAGCGCACCGCTACCAGAAAAACGTAGCGTCATTTCCAAGGTACTGGGTCAAGGCGGTTTTACAAATTGGGAGAGTGATCACATGCCAAAATCGTGGTCGGGCAAGACGCTTGTGTGGAGCTACATGGCCGGATACTTCATTTACGTGGCTGCCGCTGGGATAAAAGTACCGCCACAGATGTTGGTTACGAGGGTATCCGGCGTCCTATAGGTTGCTAGGCTGCGACATATGAAGAGACTAAGATCCATGTTGCGTACCGCTCTGGAAAAGCGCGGTTATTGGGCGGTGTCAAAATCGGTATTGCCTTTCGGCATTGATTATCTTTGGGATATCCGCCGGGTGGCTGAAACACACGCGGTACCGATTCAATGTTTCTTCGACATCGGCGCCCATGAGGGACAGACGGCCTCGGCCGCGCTGTCACAATTCCCAAAAGCGCGGGTCTATTCGTTCGAGCCGCACCCGATTAGCTTTTCTCACCTGACTGGACTTTCGTCTCAGCGTTTCCATGCCCATCGATTAGCCATTAGCGACCGAACCGGCAGCGCTATACTGTATGAATATGATGCTCCACATCCTGGCCACGCAGCGCAGATGAACAGCCTCGTCGCACGAGCGCAATTCGCCGCGGCGGTGGGATGCTGCGCCAAAGAAATCGAGGTTGGTTGCACGACAATTGATGACTTCTGCTCTGAGCACGAGATCACGTCAATCGATGTTCTCAAGATCGATACCGAGGGCCACGAATTGGCGGTCCTTACCGGCGCAATGCAAATTCTATCGTCTGGCGCCGTCCGCTTCGCATTCCTTGAATACAATTCCATCCTGCCCATCGCGTCCGCGTCCGGCGGTGCGCTGGCACCTCTTGCGGCGGTGCTCGAGCCGCTTGGATTCAAACTTGTGGCCACCTATCCCGTATATATGATGCAGAAGCCTCTATTCGCCTCGTTCAACGCGCTGTTTTTTCTTCCCGATGACCGCAAGCAAGGCGCATTAAAATGGCGCTCAGGTGCTTAGAACAGAACCCAAGCGATGACAATTCTTGCCAAAAGCCCCGCACTGTAACTGAGGAAAAGATTTTGTCAGGAATCAACCTCTCGATCTACATTTGTTTGGCCGCCTTCATTTCGCTCATAGCGATGCTTCGATCGGATCGGATTTCTCTTGGTCTTCCAGTCGCGTATTTGTCTTTATTGTTGTTGGACCACGTGCCGGGGGCGTTTGCCCACGCGTTCGACGAGGGAGTCCTAGCTGAGACGGGCACCGTTGAGATCGGCATCCGTCTCACCGCCATTGGGGCAGTGTGCTTCGTAGGAGGGGTTTGGTTAGCGCGCCTCGGTAATCCAAACATTGTGTATAAGCGAGTCGCGAATCATACTCGGTTTTGGTTATTTTGTTTGATTGGCGGGTCGATCGTTACCTTCGGGCTCGGCTTTCTTTATTCTATCCCTACCCTCGGCGCCATAGTAAATAACTTGGGGGGAATATGGATTCTGGGCGTGATGCTTGGCCTGCAGGCAGCGTTGCACCGGGGCGATTACAAATTGACGTGTTTCTGGTTGGCTGCGCTGGCGGTTTTCCCTGTTACGGGCCTTTTGTTTACGGGCTTCTTGAGCTTCGCAACGAGGTCAGTCATTATTGTTTGCTGCGGGCTTATCATTTCTAGCCGAAGCTTGTGGCGTGTAATTGTGAGTATAAGCCTCGCCACGGTTCTTGGCGTGACCATCTTCGTAAACTATTTCGCTCACCGTGACGCTATCCGAGCCGCCGTTTGGGGCGGAGCGTCCATGGAAGAACGTATAGACGTGGTCAGTAATGCGCTCACCTCATTCGAATTGTTTGATCCAACCAACGTAAAGCATCTGAACGCCCTTGATGAAAGGCTAAATCAAAATTTTTTCGAGGGGCGGGCAGCCGAGCGGATCGAGGCTGGGCAAGTGAATTACCTTTATGGGCGTTCGGTGTGGGAGGCGCTGCTTGCTATCATTCCGCGGGCGTTGTGGCCAGATAAGCCAGTATTCGGTGGCAGTGGGACAATAGTTGCCGACATGACTGGCTTGGAACTTTCTACAACAACGTCATGGGGCGTTGGCAATGTGATGGAGTTCTATATTAATTTTGGCATTGTAGGTTTGATAGCTGGTTTTGTGCTACTCGGGTGGTTACTGGGGATCGTTGATCGCAAAGCCGCCGCGGCGGAAATTCAGGGAGATCTGGGGCAAGCAATTCTATTCTTTCTTCCTGGCATCGCCCTCATCGTGCCCGCCTTGTCGATGGTAGAATTGTCGGGCGGTACGGCAGCCGCGCTACTTGCAGCGTACGGTTGGAAATGGGCATGGGCGCAGTGGGCCGGCATACCCCTGTATGTAACTAGAATGCCTGACAAGGACACTCGCAAACTGTCGTGAAAGTCTTTCTGGCGGTAACGAGTTTGTTGCCCAGCTACGGAGGTCCGGCGCTTTCCGTTTCGCGATTGGCAGGGGCATTGACGGAATTGGGGATCGAGGTCGGCCTTTGGGCTGCGGATCAGTCCGCCGCGACAACTCCGTTTTTGCGCCCCGGACCGTCTGTGCGACGGCTAACGGGCACCGAATGCGAGGCTCTGGACGATCTTGGCGGAGCTGACATTGTGCACGACAATGGTATTTGGCTGCCACACAACCATCGACTAGCCAGCCTCGCGTCAAGGCATGATATTCCACGCGTGGTGAGCACGCATGGCATGCTCGAACCCTGGGCGATAAACCACAAGTGGGCGAAAAAGAGCGTTGCTTGGTGGCTGTATCAAAGGCGGGACCTGAAACGGGCGCGTTGCCATCATACTACCGCGGAGACGGAAGCCCGTAACGTTCAACGCCTCGGGCTCGGTGTACCTGTGCGGGTTATTCCGATTGGGGTGGACCTGCCAGAGATAGATTGTCGAGCCGAAGGTATAGAAGATGGGAGGCGGCGTCGATCTGACCGAAAAGAGGCACTTTTTCTGGGTCGAATTTATCCAGTGAAAGGCCTGCCAATGTTGGTCGAGGCATGGGCGCGAGTTCGGCCGCAAGGTTGGCATTTACAGATCGCTGGACCGGATGAAGCTGGACATCTGATCGCGGTCAAAAATGCGGTGCTTGCCGCCGGTCTGAGCGAGGTTGTCTCATTTATAGGACCGGTTAGCGGCGCTAGCAAGCAGTCAATTCTATTGGATGCCGATTTGTTCGTACTCCCGACCTATTCGGAAAGCTTTGGTATGGCTATCGCCGAAGCATTGGCGCACGGCCTACCAGTTCTGACAACGACCGGTGCACCATGGCCAATGTTGCAGAAGCACAACTGCGGCTGGTGGGTCGATGCGACGGTGGATGGGATTGCGGAGGGTCTACGTCAAGCCACATCCTTGGACTCAGAAACCCTCCAGAGAATGGGTCGGAGGGGCCAAGCGTTTGTCAAAGCAGAGTATAGGTGGGGGCGTATTGCGAAGCAGTTTATCGCAATGTACGAGTCGGTTCTTCACCGAGCTAATTCACATCGTCGCGTAAACAGGAGGCAATCTTGAACCAGCGATATGTGCCATGAGTCTCGCCCCGGATAAGCCTATCCTGAAGGCTACGGGCCTGTGCTCCGGAACTGACTTCTTTCTGGCGTATTCACCCGAGCGGGAAGATCCGGGAAATTCTCGGTTCACTACGGCAATAATACCAGTTGCGCTTGGCTCTTCACGCATCCTTATAATTGGGCTCACTTACAAGAAGAACGTTTCGGATATCCGAGAGAGCCCAGCACTGAAAAATTATGGAACTGCTGGAGGAAAGGGGAGCAAAGGTGGATTATCTCGATCCACACGTGCCAGTGGTCCCTCCTAGTCGCGAGCATCCAAAGTTTGCCGGCCGTCGCGCTGTGAATCTTGAGGGTTCTGTGAGGTCGCGTGGTGAGAACGGGCCCGCTGTACGGTCATGAGTGCGACCTCATAGAAGCCGGATTGAACGAAGCCGCGGGAGGTTTGGCACTATGGGGATA
>Ga0306920_100000740_pt1 | contig 39139 bp, 45 predicted proteins | sample flu12Cox44000170_FD_204666 | JGI IMG/M metagenome (GOLD analysis project Ga0306920, IMG submission 204666) | Lab enrichment of tropical soil microbial communities from Luquillo Experimental Forest, Puerto Rico - flux4day.12C.oxic.44.000.170 (v2)... | ecosystem: Environmental > Terrestrial >... | reverse complement strand
CTGCAGGATGCGGAAGAACAGGAGTGACTGCAGGCTCCAGGCAAATCCGCACAGCACCGAGCTCGCGGTGAAAAGCGCGAGGCAGATCAGGAAGAAGTTCTTGCGGCCGAGCAGGCGGGCGAGAAAGCCGCTGGCCGTCAGGGCAACCGCGTTCGCGACGAGATAAGTGGTGACAACCCAAGACGCTTCGTCCTCGCTCACCCCCATGCCGCCGGCGATGTAAGGCAGGGCCACGTTGGCGATTGTCGTGTCGAGCACCTCCATGAAGGTGGCGAACGCGACCAAGACGGCGATCAACCACGGGTTGGCGCTCGCGCGGCTTGCCGCGCCAGGAGCACTCGTCCCGCTTGCGCCGGTGCTCATACCCAGGCCCTCAGCCGCTCGTAGAGCGAGGGACTCGGATCGATGCGCACGCTGGGGACCACGGACATCCCGGGGCCCAGCGCCACGTCGGTCGGCGGGTTGTCGATGATGACCTTGACCGGCACGCGCTGGACGATCTTGACGTAGTTGCCGGTCGCATTCTGCGCCGGCAGCAACGAGAACGCGGTGCCCGATCCGGGCTGTAGGCTGGCGACATGGCCGTGGATGGCGCGTTCCGGATAGGCGTCGATCTTGAGCGTCACCGGCTGTCCCGGCCGCATCGCGTCGAGCTGCGTCTCCTTGAAGTTCGCCGTGACCCAGATTTCGTCGGGCACGAACATCGTCAGGTTTGTGCCGGGCTGCGCGAATTGACCGGCCGCCGCGCTCAGCTGAACGACACGGCCCGCCTGCGCCGCTGTCACGGTCGTGTAGGACAGGTTCAGTTGCGCCTGGTCACGCTGAGCATTTGCTTGCGCGAGACTGGCGACGGCGCTCTCGCGCTGCGCCTTCACTGACTCAAGTTGTCGCTGCGCGACCGCGAGGTTCGCTTGCGCGCTGGCGAGTGCCGCCTGCTGCTGCTGCTGTTGCGACGACCACTGTTGCGCGTTCTGAACGGTGCCGGAGCCCGTTTGCGCCAGGTCCTGGTAGCGCTTCGCCTGCTGCTGCGCGAAGGTAAGCGCCGCTTGCGCCTGATCCACTTGGGCTTGATTGGCGTTGATCTGTGCCTGCTGCACGTTGATCTGCGCGTCGGTGTTCTGGATGCTCGCCTCGGCGCTGGCGACTTGCGCCTGCGCCTGGTCGAGCGCGTTGCGATAGTCGCGATCGTCGATGCGCGCGATCACGTCGCCGGCGGCAACGTGCTGGTTATCGGTCACGGGAACCGCAGTGATGTAGCCGGAGACCTTCGGGGCAATGGGGAATTGCCGGGCCGCGACGAAGGCGTCATCGGTCGATTCAAAATGCCGGGCGTAATCCCAGTAGAGATAGCTGCCCGCCGCCGCCAGAATAAAGAGAACAAGACCGATCGCGAACGCAAAGGGGTGCCGCCGCAGAACCCCGCGGCGGGGCTCGTCACCGCGTTCACGATCCTGTTCCGGAGGCTCTTCGCGCTTCGGCGGCACTTCCACGATGCGCCGCTCGTCGGGGGGCACCTCTCGCGGCGCCGGCGCCCGGGCGCGGACCTGACCGGAGTCTGCGGTGGACCGCTCGCGCTCATTCGGGGTCCAAGTGGACGCGCGGGCTTGCTGCCGCAATGAACTTCGGAGGAGCCCTGGCGCGCTGCGATCTCGGTTTTGTGTCTGTACTGCCATCGTTCGATCTCCTGCCGATGGCGGCGAGCACCCGCGGAGCCTGCCAAAAAACGAAACGATACCGTTTCGTTCCTTTACTAAAGGGCTCGCCAGGCATAAATCAAGGGGGGTAGGCGGAATGCCATACCGAGGCACCGCCCCCATGGATGCGGTCGCGAGGATGTGATGGCAGGGTTCCCAACAGGCGCGCGTTTACGGAGGCGATCCCCCCGACGCACCGGGCGGCCGCCACGCAAACTCGCCGGCGAGGTGGATGCCCGCATCCTCGATGCGGCCCGCCGCGTGTTTCTGGAGCGCGGGCTTGCCGGCGCTAGTATCGACGAAATCGCCGAACTCGCCTGTGCCGGGAAGCCGACGATCTATGCCCGGTTTCCAGGGAAGGAGGCGCTCTTCATCGCCGTCGTAATGCGTAACGTCGCCACCAATATCGCGCGCTTCGAGAGCTACGTGCCGACCGGGACAAGCATCGAGGAACGGCTTGCAAGCCTGGGCGCTGCCATCCTGCACTGGCTTTTGGCCGGCAATACGGTGGGCTTGATGCGACTCTCCATCGCCGAGTCGCGCCGGTTTCCGGAGCTGGCGAGCAGCGTCCACCACATGGCGCGCGGGCGCGGGCTCGAAGCCGTGGGGCGGCTGTTGGCGGAGGCGGCGCAATCCGCCGAACTTGGCAACTTACCCGCCTTCGCCCCGCAGCGCCTCGCCACAACGGCCGAGCTCTTTGTGGATCTGGTGGTGTTGCCGCTGCTGCTGCGGGCGCTGCACGGAGAGAAGCTCAAGTCGCTATGCGCCGAGATCGAGCCGCACGTGGCGCGCAGCGTTGCTTTCTTTCTTGCCGCCTGCCGCCACGGCGGCGTCAAGCAAGGTTGAGTCGCGCGGTGATTGAGCGCAACATCGGTATCATTCGCAGCGCGACGACTGGAGGAGAATGACGACTGGAGGAGAATAATGAAAACCCGATTCACCATCGCGGTATCACTGCTGGCCGGGGCAGTTCTGGGCGGCGCTCTTATCCAAGCGCTGCACGCGCAAGCCAAACCGCCGGTTTATATGATCGCCATCAACCAGGTGAGCAATCCAGACGGCTACGCAAAAGAATACGTTCCGCCTGCTCGGAAATCGGTCGAAGATCGCGGTGGCGAGTATGTCGCGGCAGGGCCGGGAACGCAGGTTGTGGGAAACCTACCTACCCGGCCGGTTGTGATCCTTCGGTGGCAAAGCATGGAGGCGCTACAAGCTTGGCTCAATTCGCCCGAATTTCAGGCGGCATTCAAGGTCGGCGAGAAATACGCGAAATTTAACATCGTTGCTGTTAATGGCATGAAATAGTGTCGCGCGCACGTGCGCACCGTCGTCTCGAAGTCCCAATCTGCTCGCGATCACGTAGCAGCAGGCGCAGTGTGCTATCGTTGACGTCGCAGGAAGATCAGTGCGGGCAGCGATCGGCTAGGGTGCAGATCATGAGCCGCCGTCTTGGATATGGTTTGGCCGAGGATCTGCGTCGGTACGCCGCGCTTCTTGTCGCTGCACTGGCCATCCTCGGATATTTTGCGCCCGGCGCGCGTGCCGACGACGTGGCAGCGTTCTACCAAGGCAAAGATATCAAGCTGCTTGTCAGCGCAACGGTGGGTGGCGGTTACGACATCTACGCACGCACTCTGGCAAAGCATCTCGGCGAGCATATTCCCGGGCATCCCGCCGTTATCCCGCAGAACATGCCCGCGGCGGGAGGCCTTGCGGCAGCGAACTACACCTATAACGCCGCGCCCAGGGATGGCACCGTCATCTGTCTCCTGCAGAACACGGTCCCGCTCGAGCCGTTCTACGCGAACAAGCAGGCGCAATTCGACGTGACGAAGCTTTCGTGGCTCGGAACTCCGACCACCGAAGTGGCGGTGTATCTCGTGTGGCACACGTCGAAGATCAGAACGCTGCAAGATGCGCAGACTTTCGAGATGATCACCGGCGGTGTCGGAGCAGCTTCGACGCCTGTGTTCTACGGTCGCGTCTTCAACCAGATTTTGGGCATGAAGGCGCGCCTGATCACTGGCTATCCCGGACAGAACGAGCTGCTACTGGCGCTGGAAAACGGCGAGGTCGAAGCGATGGCCTCTCCGTTCTGGTCGAGCATCAAGACTTCGCGCCCGAATTGGTATCCGCAGGGCAAGATTCGGTTCTTGTTTCAATACGGCGCGGAGCCCCATCCCGAGCTCAAGGATGTGCCCTTCGCCCTGGATCTTTTGCGGAACGAGGCCGACGAGGCGCTGTTGATCGCCGCCTCCGCGCCGCTCGCTCTCGGGCGTCCGTTTATTGCCCCACCGGGCGTTCCCGCCGACCGCCTAGCCGCGCTCCGCTCGGCGATGACGGCGACGTTCAACGACGCCCAATTCCGTGCCGATTGTGAGAAACAACGCATAGAGTGCAACGATCCAAAGACCGGGGCACAGATCGAAACGCTGATCAAGCAAGCCTACGCAACCTCCGAAGATATTAGGAAGCGGTTGATCGACATCTATCAACCCGGGTCCGGTGCGGAAAGCAAATAGACCGCTCGCGAACCAACCGCGCAACGTGGACCTACCGCGCGCCGTGAACCCGCGAGTTCATTGACCGCAACGACGCGGGTTCACTGAGCCGCGCGGCGGAGCAAATGGCTTATAGCGGCATGATCGCCGGTTTGGTGTTCGGAAAGCGGGCGACGACGGCGGGGTCGATGTTGAGGTGCTGCGCGACCAAGGCGCGCGGCGTGTGTGCCAACCAGTCCGACAGCGAGATGTCCTCGAAACGGTCGCTCCTGAAAATCTCGAGAAACACTAGATCCGTATTGCCGGTGTTGCGGATGTAGTGGCCGAGCGATTTCTTGACGTAGCCGATGTCCCCGGGCTTGAAGTTCTGCGTCACCGCCCGGGGACCTGTATTGAATATGGTCATGGTGGCCTCTCCGGAGACGTAATACTGCCATTCGTCCGCATTGGGATGCCAATGCATCTCGCGTAAGCCGCCCGGATATACCTTCACCAAGGCGGCCGCGATGGTCTGCGACGCCTTGAAATTGCGGCTATCGGCGATGCGCACCTCGCCGCCCGCGGTCTTTTTGGTGGGCGGCATGCTGCTCAATGCAAAGGTCGATGGATTCGGTATTTTGCCGGCGGCACCGGCCGCCTGCTCCTGCTCGGCGGCCAATGGCCCGGGCATCTGTCCGGGAAAAATATAAAGCTGGTGCAGCGGAATTTTCGCAAACGTGTCGGCCGGCAGCCCGAAATTCAACGCCAATATGTCGGGCGGGGTATGTGCCATCCAATCCGAGAGCAGAAGCGTGTTGTACTCGGTTTGGCGCCCGTTATCGAAAGCGAGAATGAATTCGGCGCCATCCTCGCCGATGCCTTGCAACGAGTGCGGCAAGCCCGAGGCGAAATACCAGAGCCCCCCTTCACCGATGTCTTCCACATTCGACCGGCCTTCGGTATCGATCGTGGTGACGCGCACCGCGCCGCGCGAGACGAAGCCCCATTCCGCGGCCTGGTGCCAATGCAGCTCGCGAATGGCTCCGCGCGTAAGGCGCATGTTGACGCCGGAGATTTCCTCCGCGATCTGGAAATCGGCCTGGGTGACCTGTCTCGCCCAACCGCCGTTCTGAATGCGGCGCGGAGCATTGTTGAAGGATGCCCAGAACATCGGCATGTCGCCGACGTCGGTCGGCGGCGGAGAGAAGGCATCGGGAAACTGCGAGGCCAATGCGGGGTTCTGCGGACCGGGATCCGTTACACTCGCCGGATTGTCCCTCGTGTTGATGGCGCCTTGGGGCGGCAGGTCCGGATTGCCGAACGTCTGCGCGTTTGCCGCAATGCTTGCGGTGACGACCGTGCCGGCGGCGGCTGCGGTCAGCACATTGCGTCGAGATAGAGGTTGCATGAAACGTCTCCTCAAAACATTCAGGGCAGTCCTTTACGTTGCTATCAAGCGATAGGTCAACGCACGCTGCGGGTGAACCCAGAAAGGGCTCAAGGCCGTCGGGGCGAGACGATTGATGGCGTTGCCCGATCACCTTTGTGGCGAGGTGGAAAAGCTTAGACGCGTGGGCCGCGATCCATGGCTGTCGATCAAGTGCTGATCGACGTCACGTGACCGATCGAATTTTCGCAATTCATTATACGGCGCGACCGCGCGCCGCTCGCAGCCGTTTCCATTGGCCTTCCGCAAAGGCCTCCGGCGAGGCTAGCTCGGCAACCCACCAGTCCTTCAGGCTGTAGTCCTCGGCATAGGATTCAGCGTCGGCCTTGTCGGCAAACAAGCCGACGACTTGGAAACCATCCGCGGGGCTGCCGCAAATCAAGATCGTCGTGGGCATGCGCCACGTCATCCAGATGTTTTGACTGTGCTACCCGACCGCACCCGCGGTAGCTCAAACCGACGGGGTGAAGAGTGTGCCGCTTTTTTTCTTTCGCGGATGTGACGGCGATCACAAAAAGGTCGATTGCATTCGCCTCAAGCGGGCCGGCGAGATCCCGGCGACGAGCATCGCCAGCAAGGAGCGGCAAGGCCGGGGACGGCCGGAATAATCATGATTGCCGGGGGTTTTTCGTCATTGATCGGCCAGCGAAGTTCGGGAGGACCACAATGGACGGAATAACGCGGCGCGCTTTCGGCGCGGCGGGCTTTGCCCTGCTGCTCGCCACAACCACGACCCTTGCCCAGCAGCAATCGCCCACGGTGCGGGTGCGCGGCACCATCGAAGGGGTCGATGGACCGATGCTGACGGTCAAATCGCGGGATGGTCAGACGACGTATAAGGTGAAAACGGCGGACAACGTCGCGCTTCGTGGCATTGTCAAAGCCTCGCTGTCCGACATCAAGCAGAATTCGTTCATCGGCGTCACCGGCATGCCCCAGGCGGACGGCAGCCAGAAGGCCGTGGAGATCCACATCTTTCCCGAGGCCTTGCGCGGCACCGGCGAGGGGCATCGTCCTTGGGACCTGATGCCGAACAGCACCATGACCAACGCCACGGTGGCGCAGATGGTCAAAGGCGTGGAGGGTGACGAGATCACGCTCAAATATAAGGACGGAGAGAAGAAGATCGTGGTCGTGCCGAGCACGATCATCGTCACCTATGTGCCGGCCGATAAGAGCGAACTCAAGCCCGGCGCCAAAATCTTCATCGCCGCCGCGAAGAAGAACGACGATGGCACGCTGGATGCGCCCAGCATCTCGGTCGGCCGCGACGGCCTTGCGCCGCCGATGTGACGATAGGCCGGCAGAACATTGAAGCGAGCAGAGGCCGGCGCGCTGCCGATCACGCAGCGCGTCGCAGCGCGCATCATTGATGCCCTGACCGGGCCGACCTCTCCCTGAAGCTTTCTTCCCGTTACAGTCACCTGGTCGAGTGATAACGTGAGGTCGCACCGGCCTGAGCTATAAATTCGAAACGACGCGTGCAGCTCCTCGAGCCCGGATGCGGCCACTTCCAGGGGCCGGGTTTGATCCGATACGATATGCCGCCACGTGTTGAGGAGAGGCTCGGCGATGACGACAGCAATCACACTCAAGGACGTCACGGTTCACCCGGTGGTCGAGCAGCAAGGGCCGTTCTTCGACGCGCTGGAGTTCTTCCCGACGCTCACCAAAGAGCTGCTCAAGGAGAACCGTTCCTGGCTGGAGCCGACATTCATCGACCCGGCCACCGGGAAATTGGTGCTGTGCGTTCAGAGCTTCGTCATCAAGACGCCGCGCCACAACATTCTGATCGATTCGTGTGTCGGCAATCACAAGCCGCGGCCGGGGCGGCCGTTCTGGAACATGCTGAACAGCGACCGCTTCGAGAAGGGTCTCGCGGCATCAGGATTGAGGGTCGACGACATCGATTACGTGATGTGCACGCACCTGCACGTCGACCACGTGGGCTGGAACACGCGGCTGGAGAACGGACGCTGGGTGCCGACCTTTCCCAAGGCGAAATACGTCATGGCCGACCGCGAGCTCGCATACTGGACGCAGAAGGAGAAGGAGGATCCCTCCGGCGTTCCCTGGATCACCGACTCGGTGCTGCCGATCGTGGAGGCCAAACGCGCGCAGCTCGTGAAGAGCGATTACGCGCTCAATGAATCGATCCAGTTCATTCCGACGCCGGGCCACACCATCGACCATTACTCCGTGCTGGTCGGCCGGCCCGGGCACGACGCGTTGATCACCGGCGATATGATCCATTCGCCGATCCAGGGAAGATATCCCGAGCTCGGCATGCGCGCGGATTACGATTCGCGGCAGGCCGGACAAACGCGGCGCCAGGTGTTCGATCGCTTCTGCGATTCGTCCACGCTCATGTGCGTGGTGCACTTCCCGTCGCCCTCGACCTGCCGCGTGCGGCGCTGGGGCGACGGCTACAAATTCGTCGCGTGAGCGGGAGGATGAACCGCGTGGAAATACCGGGGCTGATCGTTGCGCCGCTCACTCCCTTCACCGCCGACCTCGAGGTCGACGCGGGCGCGCTGCGGCGCGAGATCGACTATGTGGTGAGCGACTGCCGCGCCACCATGGTGGTTGCCGCCGGCGTCGAGACCCAAGAATACACCTACCTCAGCCTCGAGCAGCGCAAAGCGCTCATCCGCCGCACGATCGAGTGCGTCGATCGACGCGTGCCGGTCATGGTGGGAATTTCGCATCCGTCCTTCAAGACCGCGATCGAGCTGGCGCACTTTGCGGAAAGCCTGGGCGCAGCGGCGGTGCAATTGCTGGCACCGCTGCGTCCGTTCGCGGGTCCGCCCACGCAGGCCGACCTCATCGCCTATTTCTCGGCGGTGGCGCGCGAAACCTCGCTCCCGATCACGCTTTATCTCAACCCCGGGCCGGGCGCGGACGTCTCGATTGCCGATACGATCGCGCTGGCGAAACTGCCGAGCGTGCAGCTCATCAAGGAGAGCTCGCGCGATCTCGCGCGCGTCTCCCGGCTGATCGTCGAGATCGACCGGGCCGGCCATTCCCGCTATTTCACCACCATGCAAATGCTGCTCGCCACGCTGGAGCTGGGCGGCTCCGGCGCCACTATGCCGCCGCCGGCATCGGAGATCGCCCGGCATATCATCGATGCCTTCGCGGCCAAGGATCGTGAGCGTGCCGCGGCGTTGCAACTTGGGTTCGCGCTGTTTCCGTCGAAGTGGATGCATCGCGGGCTCGCCCCCGTCATGAAGGCGGCGATGAATTTGATCGGCGTGCCCGTCGGCGATCCCTATCCGCCCTATGGGGCGCTGAGCGAAGACGAAATCGAGGCATTGGCTGCGGTCTTGCGCACGACCGTGCTGGCGAGCAGATTTTCCGTCACCGCGGCCGCTTGATCCGCGCTCGCCTCCCGGATTGCGCCGGGCTTAATCGGGACTACTTGCCAAAGGGGCCCGCCAGCGCCAGGGCGATGAATCCAGCGTAGACGATCAAGCCGAATACGGCATTTGCTTTGAGCCACCGATCGAACCTGCGCTGGTCCTCCTGCGACATGGTCCTATACTGACGTGCAATGATGTCATCTCCCATGCGACGCGGCTCCGTCTGACGTGAGGGATCGCTTACTGGAAGGCGCGGGGCTTTGCCGCCCGCTTGATTCTTGCTGGAGAAAACTTGGATTTTTCTTTGCGGCGCCTGCGCGGGCGGGAGCTGGGCCGATTTTGGAATTACCTTACCCGGCGCGCCGCAACATCGGTCGACTCCCTCACCCTGCCATAAGCGCGTTTACGCGCGTCCATAGCCCGTCGAAGACGGGCGTGAACGCCCTTAAGGACGCGCTATGGCGGAGCGGGGAGGGGTTGGCGTGAGGGGCAGCCCGGCCTGGGCCTGATCTCTCAAATCGCCCAATCCTGGCTACGGCCGATAGACCCACATATCCGCCACGATATTGCAGCCGGGTACCGGCATCGGCGCCGGCGTGCGCACCGCGCCGAACGGGATCGGCGCGCCCGCGAGCTTCTCCTGCCAGCCGCGCAACGCGCAGGGAACGATATGGAGATCGCTGAGGAAATGATTGACGCGAAGCAAATTCGCAAGCGAGGTGCCTGCCGTGCGAGCGATGTCCTCAGCGGCCGTCAATATCGCCTGCATCTCGTGATGGGTGGGCGCGCCGAAATATTTCAGGCCGGCGGTGCTGCGCGCTTGCGGGATTGCACCATCGGCGTTGGCGGCATAAAGCCCCGATAAGCACAAGAGATCGCCTGCGCGCACCGCCGCGGGACCGAGCCGCATGTGCTGCGAGGCTTTGTGCTCGATGATTTCCTTTTTGGTTTTGCCGCCGTCGCGCACGCCGAAAATGTTGATCTCCAGAATCGACTCGAGAAGCGCAAGCCCTTTCGTCGCCACGACGGTGAGCGCACACGGATGCTCCCCGAAATGGCTGTTCCAGACGTCGAGAAATTCCGGCAGGTCGTTGATGTTGGTGAGATAGACCTGCGCCTTGATCGCGTTCCGCAAGGAGCTGCCTCCGGCCTCGAGCGCCGGCTTGAGCCGCGAGGTGATGAGAAACTCGCTCTGCAAGCGGATATCGGTGCCGTTCCAAACCGCATTGGGCGGACGGTAGGCGGGTTTGGCGATGCCGGTCATCTCCTCGTTGTTCGGCATCTGGCCGGCGACAAACACGTAGTCGCCCGCGATGAGCGAAGCGATGAAGCCGGAATGCTGGGGAACCGGCACGCCGTCCGGCTGCGCCGGTCGCGGCTCGCGCCCCCCGCCCGGCAGCACGGCAATCATGGAGACGTCCATGTTGGCGCCCTCGACCAGCAATTCCCGCATGAGCACGGACGTGCTCGGCGGCACGAAGTCCTTGAGCACCGCCTTGCGTGCGCGTTGATACGCATTCACCACTTGCGCATCCGGATAATACTGGTCGACGCGCACGATATGGCGAAGATCGCCGCCCTGCGCTGCGATCAGCTGGGCCAGTCGCGCGATAATGAAATCGCCCTCGCGGCGATAGCGCGGCGGACTATCCAGCGGGTGGCCGGGCTTGCCGGCGACCTGCGCCGCCAGCCCGTGCTCGAAATCGCTCGCCATGTGGCCGGTGAAAAACAGCCATGATCCGGCCCGCATGCCCTGGGCGTATTCGATGTCGGTGCCGCCTATTCGCGTCGGCGCGATGCACTTCACGTCAGCCACTGCCATCTCCTGTGCTGCTCGACGCGCGCCGCGCGCGGACGCGCTCGCGGCGCGCCCTCGCAACGACGACGTCAATTCCGGTGCGGCGAGAACAGCTGCGCCCCCTGGTTCATTGACACTCGCGCAGGGCAACCTTACCGTTTTGCCACCGTCGTGCTCCTGCTGTCCACCGGAGGCAGAGTTTGTTGCGGGTCGTCAACCTTCGCAAGACCTACGACGCCGCGCATCAGCCTTACGTGGCGCTGGATGGCGTCAATATCGAGATCATCGACGGCGAGTTCTTTTGTCTGCTCGGCCCTTCCGGCTGCGGAAAATCGACGCTGCTGAATATTCTTGCCGGGTTTGAGCCGGTGACGAGCGGATCGGTCACGTCCGACGGCGTCGTCGTGACCGGCGCCGGTCGCGACCGGGTCATGTTTTTTCAGGATGCCGGTTCGGCGTTGTTTCCCTGGCTGTCGGTCGAGGAAAACGTGCGGTTCGGCTTGCGCGTCCGCAACATTCCCAAGCGGGAATGGGATGCGATCATCGACAAATATCTGCAGATGGTCGATCTCGATCGCCATCGCAGCAAATTCCCGGCGCAACTCTCCGGCGGCATGCGCCAGCGATTGCAAATCGCGCGGGCGCTCGCGGTCGAGCCGGAAGTTCTGCTCATGGACGAGCCGTTCGGCGCGCTCGATGCGCTGACCCGGCGTCGGATGCATGCGGTGCTGCTGGCAATCTGGGAGCGCACCGGCAAGACGATGGTTTTCGTCACCCACGATATCGCCGAGGCGATCTTGCTCGGGGATCGCATCGGCATGATGTCGGTCGGACCTCGCTCGACGATTTCCAAGGTGTTCGACGTCGATTTTCCGCGTCCGCGCGATCTCGCCCATCCCAAGGTCGCGCAGCTGTTCAACGAAATCGAGAGCTTGTTGGCGCCGGACGTCGCCCGCTCGGAGCAGGCGATGGCGTCGGCATGAACGGGTCTGGATAGAGACCGCCGATCAATGGTGAACGTTCGCGACACCAAGCCGGGGCTGGCGCAAGCGCCGCTTTTGCGGCGAACTTCGCTCGGCGGGCTTCGCGCGTCGATTGCTCCGGGTCGACATCGCGGCGTTCTCCTCTCGGCTGCGTCGCTCGCGCTCGCCTTCTTGATTTGGCAGCTGCTGTCGACCTTCATTTTCAACCCGTTCCTCATCCCTCCGCCGCTCGAGGTCATTCGCACCGCCATTCCGATGGTGATGAGCGGCGAGATCTTCGCCGACGTGGCGATCAGCATGTCGCGTATCCTCGTCGGCTTCGTCACCGGCTCGCTGTTTGGCGTGATCTTCGGCGTTCTCCTCGGGCGCATCCGCGTGCTGCACGACCTGCTCGATCCGATCATGGAGCTGCTTCGCTACCTCTCGCCCACCGCCATGATTCCCATTGCGGTGATTTGGTTCGGCATCGGCGAGATGTCGAAGTATTTCTTGATCTTTTGGGGTACGTTTTTCATCGTGTTGATCAACACGACGGCGGGAGTTTGGCGGGCGCCGATCGCGCGGCAACGCGCCGCCGAATGCTTGGGAGCTAATCGCCTGCAGATTTTCCTGATGGTGATGATCCCTTCCGCGGTGCCCTACATCGTCACCGGCATGCGTGTTGCCATGGCATCGTCCTTCATGAGCATCATCCCCGCCGAGATTCTGGCGGCCGATTCCGGCATCGGCTATCTGTTGCAGAAATCGTCGATGCTGCTGCAGACGAACCGCATCTTCGTGGCTTTGGCGACGATCTGCATTCTCGGCTTTGCCGTGGATCGTCTGTTCCGCTTCTTGGTCCAGCGGGTGCTCGCCCGCTACATGTCGTACGTTTCGGTGATGTGACCGCGCACAGGGAGGTCTCAATGTCCAAGCTCGCAAAGATGCTCGCGGCGGCGATCGGCGCCGTTCTGCTGGCCGCGCCGGCGGCGCCAGCGCAGCAAGCGCCGCTGAAGATGACGTTGTTCGGACAACCCTCCGTCAACAACGACGCGATCTGGATGGCGTTCGAGAAAGGCTACTATCAGCAGGAAGGCCTCGACGTCACCTATCGGCTGTTTCCGTCCGGCACCACCGCGTTCCAGTCGTTCCAAACCGGGCAGGGCGACATCGTCATGAGCGGCGATCTTCCCAGCGTGCAATACTTCTTTCGCGTGAAGGGCGATTACCGCACCATCGCCGTCATCGAGCGCGACGCCAAAGGCTACGTCGCCGTCGCACGCAAGGACATCACGAAGCCGCAAGAGCTCGTGGGCAAGACGGTCGCGACCCGGGTCGGCTCCACGGGCTCGTGGTTCATTTCCGAATATTTGACCAAGAACGGCGTCGATCCGACGAAGGTCGCGGTCAAGAATCTGGACACGCAGGTGTTGCCCGCGGCCCTGTGCGGCGGCGAGATTGCCGCTTTCTTCATCTGGCAGCCGATCGGCTCGCGCACGCTCGAGATTTGCCCGGACAAGTCCCATTACTTGACCGACGCGACCGGCTACATCCAGGGCTACCTGGTCGCGGGCGCGCGCCCGCAATGGCTTGCTTCTCCGCAGGGCAAGGATACGGCAATCCGCTGGTTGCGCGCGACGATGAAGGGCCGCGACCTCGCGGAGAAGGACTTCCCCGCCGTCGCCGCCTATGCCAAGGCCAAGCTCGATCTCAGCGAGAAAGCCACCCGCGAGCAGTGGGACACCAACACGCGGCCGCTCGCGATCGACAAGGTTTACTACGACGACTTCTGCAGCCTCAGCCGTTGGGCGCAGGCCGAGAAAATGACCGAGCAGAAGATCGACTTCAAGCAATTGACCTGGCCGGACGGCTTGCAAGCGATCAATCCGAAATTGGTCGATGCTCCTCCACCGCCTTGCTGACCCTCGGCCTGCGAGCGCGCAGTCGAAATTGGCGAACGCTGCCGCCGCGAGGCCATAAGCACGTTTACGGGGCCGCGACGCCGCCGACGTAGCGTGCGAGCTTCACCGCCAGATCGAGCAGCGCTTCATCGCCGCCGTGCCAAGCGATGAAGGAGAGTCCGACCGGACAGCCCGCAACCAGTCCCACCGGCAGCGTGACCTGCGGCAGCCCGCTCATGCCGGAAATACAGGTCAGCCGCATGACGCGAACGCGAAACGACTCGAGCGCTTCCGCGCCGGTGTCGACGCGCGGGGCGATGCTCGGCGCCGTCGGCAGCGCAAGCACGGTTCCCGGCGCGATGAGCGCGCGGATGTGTTCGCGCGCCCGCTTCTGTTCTTGCCGTGCCATCTCGGCATCGCGCTCCGACACGGTCGCCGCGAACTCCATGCGCTCGCGGATGCCGGGGCCGAGCTTCGGCCGATGCTTTTCGACGAACGGCCCGTAGACGCCCCAGATCTCCCGCGCCTGAATGATGCGAAAACTTTCCCGCCAGCGATCGAAGCCGTCGGGAGCCACCGTGCCTTGGGTCGGCGCGGGCAGATCGCGCGCCATCGCCGCGATCGCCGCGCGCAGCAAAGCCGCCACCTCCGCATCGGCCTCGGCGAACGCGTCATCGGGGATGATCAATTTTCGCACGTCGGCGCGCGCTACAGCGCCCTCGAGCAGCGCCTCGCCGACGCGGCGGAACACGCCGGGGCCGGTGGCTAACCAGCCGGCGACATCGAAAGACGGTGCCATCGCCATGGCGCCGCTCAGGTCGACGCGACCGTGGGTCGGACGGATGCCGTAGAGCCCGCAGAACGCCGCCGGCACGCGCACCGAGCCGCCGGTGTCGCTGCCGACTGCAAAGTCGCATGCGCCGGCCGCTGCCGCGGCGGCGGAGCCGCTCGAGGAGCCGCCCGGCAGCCGGCCAGGCGCGCGCGGATTGACCGGCGTGCCGTAATGCGCGTTGGCGCCGGTGACGCTGAAGAAGAATTCGTCGCACACGGTCTTGCCGATCACCGTGGCGCCGTGCTCCAGCAGCCTGCGCACCGCCGCCGCGTGCGCGGTCGCCGGGGGATGCGCGGCGAGCCAATCGGGATTGCCGCCGCCGGTGCGCGTGCCGGCGATGTCGTACATGTCCTTCACCGCCACGGTCAGCCCGGCGAGCGGTCCCTGCGCCGCGCCGGCGATGGGCGCGGGCAAGTCGTGCGGGACGAAGGCGCTGCGAAAACGATGTGACATCTCAGTGCCTCGCGCCTTGCGCGCGATACCAGTCGAGGATTTTTGCGCCGTCCCACGCCACGACGCCGTCATGGCCGAGAATTTCCTCGAACGCGCGCTGCACGTGCGCGATGCGGTGCGGAGCACCCGACAGATAAGGATGGCAGGCGATCGCCATGATCTTCGCTCGCTCGGCCGCCTCGTCATACAGGCAGCGGAAGTGATCGAGCGAGCGCGAATACATGACCTCCGAGGGATGGTGCTGCAGCGCCATCATTACGATGTCATGAATCTCGAAGTTGTAGGGGAGGGCGACGACGGGGCGGTGGGCGGTCTTGAGCGTCACCGGCTCGTCGTCGAGCACCCAATCGCCGATATATTCGACGCCGGCTTCGGCGAGGTAATCGAGCGTGTCGAACGTCTGCGTCAATCCCGGGCCGAACCATCCGCGCGGCCGCCGGCCGGAAAACTTCTCGATGATATCCATCGATTTGTTGATCGTCGCGCGCTGGTCGTCGAGCTTGTGCATCGGCACCTGGTCGTAGCTGTGGGCGTTGAGCTCCCAGCCGTTGTCGATGCAGGCTTTGATCACCTGCGGATAGGTCTCGCACACTTTCGCGTTCAGCGTCACCGTGGGTGAGATGCGCAGCCGCTCGAGCATTTTCTTGAGCCGCCAGAACCCCACGCGCATGCCGTATTCATGCCAGCTCCAATTGGGCAGGTCGGGTAGTTGCGGCACCCCTTGCGGCGGGGAGATCACCATCCGCGCCATCGGACGCGACAAATCCCACTCTTCGAGCGCGATCAGCGGCCACACCACCAGGCGGATTCCCGGCGGAAACCGCAGCGGCGGTCGGCGATCGATCGGCGAATAGTCCAGACGTTCGCGGGGATGCATTGATCTCTCCTTGCACCGGCGGCGTTACTCCATGGCCATCATGCCAGCGCTTGCCGCGGGCATGACCTCTTTACCGCGTGAAGAAAATAAGCAAGTAGCCCGGATGAGCCTATGGCTCATCCGGGCTACGCTTGCTGCCAGACTCGCAGTGCGCCGATCAATCAGCGGCCGTAGCAGGAATAATCGCAGAAATTGCCCCAGCTCGCGCCGGACACCCCATGCATGCAGGCGCGGAAGCAGGCCGCGCCTGCCTTGCCCGACAGTTTTTTCGTCTGCGGCGTCGCCTTCGGCGGATTTTGCGTGCCGGCGTGCGCTGTGGCCTTGCCGCCGCCGCTCGCTGCAAGGGTCGTCTCGGCAGGAAGGGTGATGGCCGCGAGGGCAATGATCGCCATACCGACGGTGCGATACATGCGCGTCTCCTTGGGTTCGGAAGGCTCGATATTATTCGTCGCCGCAACTGCGGGCCTGGTTCAATCTGACCCGAGCCAGGATTGACATGCCGCCGAAGCGGGAAGGCAGCTTATTATTGTGCTGGCCGCTTTGCCGCCCGTGGCCGCGACGAGCTGCGGGCACCGGTCCCCTCCGGCGATCGATACTGCGCGTCAGAGTTCCACAAGCTTGTTGCGAATGGCGTACCGCACGAGGTCGGCGGTCGAAGACAAATTCAATTTGCGAAGCGCCGCTGCCCGATGACTTTCAACGGTCTTGAGACTGATCGAGAGGACATCGGCAATTTCCTTGTTTCCGTGGCCTTCGGCAATGAGCTTGATCACCGATTCCTCGCGCGGAGAGAGAGCATGCTCGGAAGTCGTGCCAGCTTTTCCCAGAAACGAAGCGAGCAGCGTCTGCGACACTCGCGCGGTGAAGAACGGCTTATGCTCCGCTAAGGACTCCACCGCCGCGATGATATATCGCTTCGCGTCCGCCTTGAGCAGGTATCCCAGCGCGCCGGCCTCGAGCACGCTCCTGACCAAGATCTCCTCGTCGTGCATGGTGAAGATCAGGACCTCGGTTTGCGGCTCGCGTTTTCGGATTTGCCGCGTCGCCTCGATTCCATTCAAGAGCGGCAGCGAATAGTCGATCACCGCGACGTCCGGCTTGGTTTCGAGCGCCTTTTTGATAGCCTCTTTGCCGTTCGCGGCCTCTGCAACAATTTCCCAGCCGGGATGCGCTTCGAGGATCGAACGCAATCCCGACCGCACAACCTCATGATCGTCGGCAATGAGGATCCGCGTCATGATCGACTGTCGAACCGTTGTTAAAAATCGCAGGCGAGCAGATGCCAGAACGCAATTCTTTCCCAAGCAGCATAGCAGCAGGCCCACGGCGTTCGAACCATCCAAAACCCTAAAATGTGCGGGGAGAATCCCGCATCGTTGGAATGAGAGGGATGAAGGGAGCCAAATCGCTTTAATCGCGTTCAGGACTAGCTTTTTTCGTCGTCCTTTGGCCGTCGCGCCTGCTGCTGCTGCTGTTGCATCACTGGCCGGGTCTCGTTGCTTGCGGGTGGCGCTATCGAGTTGTCGTAACTTTCCGCCAACCGCAGCCACACTCGCGCCATCTCTATCAGAGCGTCTTGCCCCTCTCCCGCTTGAACGGTGGGCACCATCTCCAAGCACGCTTGTGCGAGGCGCCGATATTGCTCGCCGGGCGATTCCTTGCTGGTACGATCACCCATGCAGTGTCACCCAATGCACCCGTTATGACGGCCTCGACAGGACTGAACTCGGTTCAGACCGAAAAACTGATCGATTTATTCCTGGCTTCGCCAAATACGAATCTCGATCGCGTGGCGGCTACTTCGTGATCATTCGTCTCGGCGCGGTGCTCGGCGTCTGCTCCGCCGGCGAGATCACGAATGTGACCCAGGCGTTCCAGCCGTCGGGCCGGTTCTGGTTGGCGAATTCCCAGTAGCTTTTGAGGTTGAGATAACCCTGCGTCGTGGTGCTCAGCGGAATAATGAAACCGAGCTGCGGGCCGGCGCCAACAACCTCCGACTGGAAGCAGCCCACGCGATTGCCCGAGCCGCTGTCGCACCCGACCTGTTGGTAGACATAGCCGACGGCACCGACAAGAAACTGCTTCGTTAGGAACTGCGACGCGCCCCAATCGAAATGCATGTCGACGCCGTTCTGATATTGGGTCGATTGATTGGTGAAATTGTAGGTGAAGCCGAGCACGCCCGAGAACTCGTGCCCGGTCTGCGGATTGAGATAGGTGTAGCCGCCGCCGGCGTCGATCGCGCCGTGGCCGATGCCGATATTCGACAGGCGCGTCGAGTCGTAGGCGCCGACCGGGATGTCGCCGGTGATGTAGGTCATGTAGTTGTGAACGCCCGCGTTCCAGCGCAGCGTCGCAATCGGCAAGACATCGCCGAAGCCGGTCACCGAGTCGCTGATGGCGTCGGAGCGGGAGAATGGCAACGTGCCGAGCGGCGTCGCCAACGCGCCTGAGACTGTCCCCGTCAGTGTAGTGCTGGTGCGACCATAGAGGCCAATCGCGCCGACCGTCAGCTGGCCTCCCAGCACCGGCGTCGCGAAGGTGTAGGTTGGCATCAGCAAGCCGAGATCGGCTCTCGCTTGGAGGCTCGCGTTGACATTTGCGGTGGCAGTGAGGGGGATTCGCCCGATCTGGAACTCGCGTGCGCGGGCGACGTCGGCGCCAGCAGACACGCTGGTGTGATAATAGATCGACGTGAGCGACCATCCCGGCTGCTGGGGAGCCGCCGCGAGGCTCCCGAAAAAGCCGGGCAGCCAGAAGCTCACGCCGCCTTCGTCCGCTCGCGCGACGATCGGCACAGCGATCGAAGCGATGAGAATAAATGCCAACGCGAAGGCACCCATGCGCGTGCCCCGCTCGATCATCAGCTGTTTCATGTCCGCCCCCGCGGCTCCATGCCGGTATCATGCTGCCGCGACCGCCGCCTCGAGTTCGTCGCCCGTTGTGGACGCGCGGCGGTCAGCGCGCGAGACCGGACTTCATGACAGTGCCGCGAGTGCGCCGAGATCAAGGCGCTGGGCCTGAGGGAAAACCCTGAAATTGCGCCTTGCGAGGGGGACAACGCGCGTTTTTCGGTTGGCGTTGCCGGCCTGCAACAGCCGGCATCTGGCTCCGGTCCCTCGTGTGAGCTTATTCCATGGCGGATCACCGCTGTGTGAAGGGGAGGTCGCGCGGCGCAATGATATGATGCGCCGCGGTAGAGAACGACACCCAGCCACACGATGGGGTGGGGAGCGACTCGGTGTCATTCATCACGATCCCCGACGTTGCGCTGCGATCAAGTGTGGGTTGGCTGCGCGAGGCCACCGCCTCGCTTCGCGGTCCTGCGCTCGTCGCGCTGATCTACTTTCTCGGCGCCGAGGCAGCGTTCTATATCGGCACGCTTTCCGATCGCATCTTCGCGCTGTTTTGGCCGCCCAACGTCGTTCTCTTCTGCGCCCTGCTGATCGTTCCGCAACGGCGCTGGTGGCTCTATATCGCCGCCGCGTTCCCAGCGCACGTTCTTGCAGAACTTGGAGTGGGAATGCCGGCGCCGCAGCTCTTGGTCGCGTTTGCGACCAACTGCATGGTCGCGCTGCTCAACGCCTACGGTGTGCGACGCTTCGTGGGCGATCCGCCCTGGTTCGGAACATTCCAAAAAGCGTCGCTTTATATCGTCATCGCCGCAGGCGTCGGTCCGGCGCTGTCTGCCCTGGGCGGTGCGTTTGTGCCGATCCTGGGCGGCGGCGCGCTGTCGAATTATTGGATCTATTGGGCGCACTGGTACGTCGCCAATGCTCTCCCGAACCTCACGATCGGTCCGGTCTTTCTGATTTGGTTTGCCAGCGGTACGAGTTGGTCACGATGGGTGCCCTCTCGCCGGCACATCGAGCCGTTGATCCTCGCGGCGCTTCTTCTCGGCACCTGCATGGTCGTGCCACATATCGGCGGGCGGCTCCCGAGCGTCTTTCTTCCCGCGCTGCTTCTTTCATCGCTGCCATTCGTGCTGTGGGCGGCCGTGCGCTACGGCGAAAAGGGAGCGAGCGGCGCGATCCTCGTCGTGACGGTCGTTCTGACCTGGCGCACGTTGCATGGGTCGGGCCTGCTGTTTGACGCAGACCCGGAAAGGAGCGTCCTCGCCCTCCAGCTGTTTCTGACCGGCCTTTCGATACCAGTGCTTCTGTTGGGCGCCCTGATCGACGAGCTGCGAGGTACCGAGCAGACGCTGCGCGAGCTCGCCATATCCGTGGTTCGTGCGCAGGACGAGGAGCGGCGTCGGATCGCGCGCGATCTCCACGACAGCACCGGTCAAAACCTGATCGCCGCGACGCTGCTTCTCGGTCGCATCGAGGATGCGCTGCCGGCGGCGGCCAAGCCGATGCTGGGACAAGTGGAGGAAGCGCTGCAGCAATCGATCCGCGAGGTCCGCACTGTTTCATACCTGCTGCACCCGCCACTGCTTGACGAGATGGGCTTGGCGCCGGCCCTGCGCGGCTACGTCGATGGCTACGTGGAACGCAGCGGCATCGCGGTCGACCTCGAAATAGCCCCGGACATCGACCGTCTTCCGGCCGACACCGAACTGGCGGTGTTCCGTGTTGTGCAAGAGGCGCTGACAAACGTGTCGCGTCACTCCCGAAGCCCCACCGCAGGAATTCGGCTCGCGCGCAAGAGAGCAAGCGATGGACAGACCATTGTCCTGACCATCGAGGACGCGGGGCGGGGGATTCCGGCAATAGGCAACAGGCGTGCGCCGATCGGCCGAAAGGTCGGGTCGGGGTATCCGGGCGTGGGCTTGGCCAGCATGCGCGAGCGGCTGCATCAGATCGGCGGCCGGCTTGAAATCGATTCCGCCTTGGGGCGGACGGTCGTGAAGGCGATTATCCCGGTACCAAACGAAGACGCCGCCCCACGCTAACGAAGTGAATTTTCAGCAGCGCCGCGATTGATCGCAGCCGTCCGGCGAGCGCCGGCGAAGCGCACGCGTTCCTGCCCAAAACGAAATCAGGGCAAACCGCACTCCCTTATCCGGTGAAACCCGGATGGCCGGTCGGGAGTCGGCAGAGGACAATCTGGCAGCGCCAACCTCAACGCCGCAAAGGCATTCCTTCGGCGGGATGATAATTGGCGCTGACATTCGAGGAGATCCCATGAGGAATAATCTCTTCCTTGCGCTCGCACTGGGACTTTCCACTGCCGCCTTCGCCTCGCCAGCAACGGCCCAGCAGAGTGCTGGAAGGGATGCGGCGATACACCGGTGCATCAACCAGGCTCACCGTGAGTTTCCGGGCGGAGAAACCCAGGACATGCAGCGTTCCGACGCCTACAAGGCTTGCATGGCCTCCTTGGGCTTCCAGCCGTAACGCAGGATCTTCGACATCATCGCGCCGAAACGTCGGCGCGGTCGCAAATCGGGCGCCGGCTGCCGGCCCGTCTCGGGCAGCCGACTGGAGGAACAAATCGCATGATTAGGACGATCCAGCTCGGTGTGCTGGCCTCGCTTGTTGCCATGACGGCGGCGAGTGTGCCAGCGGCGGCGCAACAGCAACAACCGCAGCAACAGCAACGGCCACCCAACATTCTCGTTATCATGGGCGACGACATTGGTTGGTTCAACATCGGCGCCTACCATCGCGGGATCATGTCGGGGAGGACGCCGAACCTCGACCGGCTGGCCTCTGAAGGCATGGTGTTCACCGACTATTACGCCGAAGCGAGCTGCACCGCAGGCCGCGCGAACTTCATTACCGGTGAATTACCGATCCGCACCGGGCTGACGACCGTCGGCCAGGCCGGGGCCGACGTCGGCATTCCGGCGGAAGCCGTGACTCTTGCCACCGCGCTGAAGGCGCAGGGCTATGCAACCGGGCAGTTCGGCAAGAACCACCTCGGTGACCTGAACAAGTACCTTCCGACCGTTCACGGGTTCGATGAGTACTTCGGATATCTCTATCACCTCGACGCCATGTCCGACCCGTACTGGTACTCGTTCCCCGTCGACGAGCGGTACTACAACACGTATGGCCCGCGCAGTCTGATCCACAGCTTCGCGACCGACACGGACGATCCGACCGAGATGCCGCGCTGGGGCAGGGTCGGCAAGCAGAGGATCGTCGACGAAGGCCCGCTGCCGCCGTTCCCCGACATGCCGAACGTGCCGAACATGCACGACTTGCCGTTCCTGAAGGCGAAGTACGACATGACGACCTTCGACGAGGTACTGGTCAAGGCGTCCAGCGACTTCATGGATAGGGCCAAGCGGGACGGCAAGCCGTTCTTCGTTTGGCACAACCCCACGCGGATGCACGTCTGGACGTTCCTGTCGAAGAAGTACAGCGCGATGCAGAACAGCGAGACGAACTACGGTCTCGAGGAAGCCGGCATGGCGCAGTTGGACGACAGCGTCGGCGCGCTGCTGAAGCATCTCGACGACATCGGCGAGGCCAACAACACCATCGTCATCTTCACCACGGACAACGGCGCCGAGGTGTTCACGTGGCCCGATGGCGGGATGACGCCGTTCAAGAACACCAAGGGCACCGTCGGCGAGGGCGGCTTCCGCGTGCCGGCGATCATCCGCTGGCCGGGGCAGGTCAAGCCGGGCACGGTCGAGAACGGAATCTTCTCGGGCCTCGATTGGTTGCCCACGCTCATGGCCGCGGCGGGCAACCCGAACATCACCGATCAACTGCTCAAGGGCGTGAAGCTCGGCGATCGGACCTACAAGAACCATCTGGACGGCTATAACCAGATGGATCTCCTCACCGGCAAAGGCCCATCCAAGCGCCGCGAGCTGTTCTATTTCGGTGGCGCGCAGCTCGGCGCGGTTCGCCTCGACAACTTCAAGTTCATCTTCTACACGCAGCCTTGGGGCTGGCCGGGCGAAAAGACCACTACGGACATGCCTGGGCTGGTCAACATTCGCCAGGACCCGTTCGAGCGCACGCCGAATCTTCGCGGCGAGTCGCCCAACACCGGTGCCTGGGGTTATGGTAACGACTTCTTCGCCCGTGAGTTCTGGCGCTTCGTCATGGTCCAGCAGTTTGTCGAGAAGCTGGCATCGACGGCTTCAACCTCGATGCGGTAAAGAAGAAGATCCAGGAGATGCTCAGGCACCGCGAAGGGCAATAGCCAAGCGGCGGGAGGCCCAAAGAGCACCCGCCGTGCAAGCATGAACCGACAATTTCTAACGTGAACCCGATCGCACCTTGCTCCGGTGTCAACCGTCGCGTTCTGCTCTCGACGTTGGCGTTGCTGCCGGCGTTATCGGGACCGCTGCTTCCCGTGTCCACGCGGGCGCAAACGGCGACAACAAACGATTTGCTGCCGTCGTGGAGCGACGGGCCGGCGAAGCAGGCGATCTTGGATTTCATGCGCACAACCATCGACCGGTTGAGCCCGAGCTACGTTTTGCCCGAGGACCGCATTGCGGTGTTCGATCAGGACGGAACGCTCTGGGTCGAGCATCCCATGTACACGCAAGTGGTCTACTGCCTGGAGCGTGTTCCGGGGGTGGTGGCGAACAAGCCTGAGCTCAGGAACGTCGAGCCGTTCAAGACCGTGCTTTCCGGCAACCGCGAGGCGATAGCCAGGCTCTCGATGCGCGACCTCGAGAAGATCCTCGTTGCGACGTTGACTGGTATGTCGGTTGAGGAATTCAATGCCGAAGCAAAGAAGTGGCTTGAAACCGCGCGCGATCCGCGCTGGAACCGGCCGTATACCGAGCTCGTCTATCAGCCCATGCTCGAAGTGCTGCGCTACCTGCACGAGAATGCCTACAAGACCTATATCGTGACCGGCGGCGGCCAGGACTTCGTGCGCGTCTATGCCGAAAAGGTCTATGGCATCCCGCCCGAGCAGGTGGTCGGCACGGCGGGCGGAACGAAATTCGGCTACGCCAAGGACGGCAAGCCATTCCTGACCAAGGATGCGAAGCTCTTGCTCAACGACAATAACGCCGGCAAGGTGGAGGGAATTCATCTCATGATCGGCCGTCGGCCCTACGCGGCATTCGGCAATTCGACCGGAGACCGGCAGATGCTGGAGTGGACCGGCGCCGGCGCCGGTACGCGGCTGAAAATGCTGCTCCTGCACGACGACGCCGTGCGCGAATACGCCTATGGGCCGGCGCAAGGTCTGCCTGATACCAAGGTCGGCACATTCACGCCTGCGCTCTATGACGAGGCGAGGAAGAAGGGATGGACGGTGATCAGCATGAAGAACGACTGGCGGCAGGTTTTTCCCTTCGAGAACCAAGCAACGGAGGCGAGGCCATGAAAGCGAGTGCGGCCTTGGTCGCTACCGCCCTCTGTCTGGGCGTCACACCGTCGTACGCCGGCCCCTGTACCACTGCCATCGCACAATTCGAGCAGGCCGTGCGCCAGTCCGCGGGCAATCCGAACGCCGGGCCGATGGCGCGGCAATCGATCGGCGCACAGCTCGATCGCCAACCGACGCCCGAATCGATGAAACGCGCCGAGGAGCGCGCGGACACGTCCTTCGCGGCGACTCTGGCCCGCGCGAAGCGGCTCGATGCGCGAGGGGATCGCGCCGGGTGCAAGCGCGCGCTCGCCGCGGCCAAGCGCATGTACAATTTCTGATGAGAAAGTCGACGCAACAGTCCGGAGACCCGCCATGGCGCCGCGCCGGCTGCTGATGTGTTGTGTCGCCTTCGCCGCGGCGAGTTCGATGATCGGTACTTTCGCGTTCGCGCAAAAGCGCGGTGCGGGCGGCGAGCTTGGAAGTTGCGCCGCCTATTCCGGCCTGCCCTCGGAGGACAGCGACACCGCCGGGATGGTGTTCATCCGCGGCGGGACATTCGTCATGGGCTCCGAGCGCCACCGTCCGGAAGAGCGCTTCACCCACGTCGTGCGCGTCGACGGCTTCTGGATCGATCGCCACGAGGTGACCAACGCGCAGTTCCGGGAGTTCGTGGCGGCGACGGGATACGTGACCTTGGCCGAGCGCGGGCTCGACCCCGCGACCCATCCCGGCATGCCCAAGGAGCTGCTCGCTCCCGGCTCGGTGGTGTTCATCCCACCCACCAATGTCGCGGGCGGCGGGCGGATCACGCAGTGGTGGCAATACCTGGCGGGCGCGAATTGGCGTGAGCCGACAGGTCCCGGCAGCTCGATTGAGGGCAAGGACAATCATCCGGTCGTGCATATCGCCTACGAGGACGCGCTCGCCTATGCGCGCTGGCGCGGGCGCGAGCTGCCGACCGAGGCGCAATGGGAATTCGCCGCGCGCGGCGGACGCGACGGCGAGGATGACTGGTCGAGCGCCTTCGATGCCGACGGCAAACCGATCGCCAACACCTGGCAAGGCATCTTCCCCGTCTACAACACGAACGAGGACGGCTACGGCGCGACCGCGCCGGTCGGCTGCTTCAAGCCGAACGGCTACGGCCTCTACGACATGATCGGCAATGTCTGGGAGTGGACGAGCGATTGGTATCGGCCCGGTCACCCGCGGGAGAACGCGACCAATCCGAGCGGACCCGAATTGCAGGATCTGGCATTGACCGCCGGCCAGTCGCCGAGCCGCGTCATCAAGGGTGGCTCTTATTTGTGCGCTTCCAACTACTGTTCACGCTATCGTCCGGCCGCGCGCCAGCCGCAAGAGGTCGACCTCGGTGCCGCGCACCTTGGTTTTCGCACCGTGTTAAATCGCGGCCGTCCCGGCCCCGTTGATTAAACGGCGGCTGTCCGCATCTGGCTCGGCGTCTTTCCGGTCCAGCGCTTGAATGCGTGCGTGAATGCGCTCACGTCCCGAAAGCCGAGCAGCCACGCGATCTTGGAGACATGCAGCTTGCGGTCATCGAGGTAGCGCACTGCAAGGCTACGCCGAAGGTGCTGAAGGATTTCGGTGAAGTTCAGCCCTTCGTCCGAGAGCTTGCGTGCAAGCGTCCTCTCGCTCATTCCCAGATTGCGGGCGACGTCTTCGACTAGCACTCTTCCGTGCGGAAGCACGGACGAGATCGCGTTCTCAACGCGCGTGCGCAACTCGCTCATATCGGCCCTTCGACCGGCCAGCGCTGTTTCGCAATATTTCATGAGAAGATCGTTGAGATAAGAATCGGCGTGAACGAGCGGCAGCTCCCGTGCCTCGACGTTGAGGGCAAACTCGTCGCTGTCGGCGCCGAATTTGACTTTCGTGCCGACAAATCGCGTCATTTCGGGGATGGCCGCGGATCGGTGATGAGAAAACGAGAGGTGTTGCGGCACGATGTTCTGACCCGTCAGGAGGCGGCAAATTCGCAATGCCCCGAACATGCAAAATTCGATTTGCTGCCGGTCCGAGTGCCGGGCGACGCCGGAGTAACTTAGACTGAGGGTAAGCCTGTTTCCCTCCTGATATCCGAACACGAGGGCCTCGTTGGTAATCTTGCTGTAGCGCGCGACCCGCTTCAGTCCATCGCCCAAGGTCGCCGAAGACGCCATGACGTAGTAGAGCAGGCCGATTTCGCGCGGATCGAAATCGCGCGCGAGCGTGAAGCCGAGAAAATCATCCTTCAGCGCAATCGCTGCCTGGTCCAACAGCGTGATTTGGCTTGGCACGCTCAGCCGCGCTTGCGGATCGGCGATGAGCTCCGGCGTCAATCCTGCGCGGTTGAGAAGCGGCTCCACCGGAATGCCCGCGCCGTTTAGCCGCGCGATGGCGAGCCGGCTAAGGCCGCCTTGCGCCATCGGGATCGAGGCCAGGTCGTGCTCGGGATTCAGGCCTGAAGAGGTGCTCATCCTTGACCGCCCGGTAGAGGCAATCGTCGCCATGGCCGCGAGGAACAAATCTTTGGCGAAAAGTAACAAGTCCGGCTGTCGGCGCAAAGCGACTAAGACGCGGAATGAACGGATATGGGCATTGACGCACCATGACGCTGCAAGAAGCCAAATCGATCGCGCGCCATCTCGGCTTCACCCTGCGCAAGGTGCGCTCCGGCGACTATCGCGTGACCTTCCGCGATGGAGACGAGACCGGGTCCTACTACACCGACGATCTCGAAGACGCCGTCAATACCGCGGTTGAGATGGCGCGCAAGCGAGCGTTTTAAGCCGTGCCATGCAGACGTGGGATCATCGACCTGCAAACCGCAAGGAGGCTTTGGCGTCGTTGCAATCAGCGGCCGCGCCCCCGCCGATCTGATCGATTCATATCCGCGCTTCTATTGGGACAACGTCTCGCCGCATATCCAGCTTGCGATCCGCTATCTCAACATCACCTCGAGCGGCCGGCAATGGATCGCGAATCTATACGGCAACGTGTTCAGTGCCGAGCACGATGTGCGGCTGTCGGGACCGGAGCATTAGGTCGAATCAGGGACCGAACAGCCCGATATATTGCTTGAGCGTGAGGCGGAAGGGCCAGCCTGCTGCCGGGTTTGCGGCGAGCATGATGGACCCCAGGCCCTCCGCGAGATCCTTGAGCTCGTTGGGAGTGAACACCCAGCGCCCGTCTTCCGGCTGAATGATGATCTCGGCACGCACCTGCAGGTCACCACCGACTTCGACGCCGAAGCTGCGCTGGAGCCAATCCTTGAGATCGTCGAGATTGTGATCCTCACCGCTCATGCTCTGCCCCTCTCGCGCGCGTCGCGACATCGCCTCCACGCGTCCTGCGCGGAGGTGCCGAGCGCAGCGAACGAAACGACTGGGATCGACGGGCCGCGGCCCTTCCGCTCTGGCGCCTTCGGAACGGCCCGGATTCGCGGCCCATCGATCCAATATTCGGGAGTGGTATTGCCCCCAGGCCCGAATAGCTGGCCCCTTAACATTCCGTCCGCTTGCTTGGTTCCGCCCGCACTGGGGCTTTCTCTAAGCTTGGCCAGCAGTGTGGCTCGTTTGCCACATACCGGCGGCTAAGTCGCTTGCCTGCTTCGACGATTGACTTGGCAGCGATGCCTGCGGCGCCCTTGCCGTGCTTGCGCACCCTCAACGGCGAGACCCTCGACTTGCCGATGCAGGCGCAACACTCGCGCGCAGGCGAGCTACACCATCCGCGCCGCTTCCTCCTCCGTCGGCAGCCGGCCCTGCGGCGTGAGCTGGTCGACGAAGTGCGGGAGATGCTGGCTCAGTTCGGAGAGCACGTCGCCGCGATCCATCCCGGTCTGTCTCGATAATTGGTTGAGCGTGTCGCCGCCGAGCGCGTCGGCAAGATCGCCCTGGGAAATCGTCTTGTTGGGGCCGGTGCCCACCCATGACCGCGCGACATCGCCCTGGCCGCTCTCCTGCAGTTGCTTGAGCAGCCCGCCGAGCCCGCCATTGAGCGCCGTTCCGGCGGCGGCGCCGCCAAGAATGCCGCCCAATGTGCCGCGCAGCAGGTCGCCCAGACCGCCGCCAAGCGCGCCGCCTTGGCCGCCCGGCACGCCGACGTTACCGCCGGGCCCGGCCGGCTGCGTCGATGGCGCGTCGGCGCGGCGCATGTGCTTCACCGCATAGACCGCAAGCAGCGCCAGCAGCGCCTTGGCCGCCGGCGACATGCCTTGGCTTTGCGGCGCGGCCTGTGCGCGCGGATCGCCGGACGCGCCGCCGGCACCAATGTCATTGAGAATATCGAGCAAGCCCATGTCAGCCTCCTGACTTGCCCTCCAACCCGCGGGCAGCATCGCGCCTACGCATGGCCGATGCAAGACATTGTAAAGCCGAGCACTGCAGACACCGGCGCAAGGCTTGCGCTTCACGTATTCGTGCCACGCCTGAAACAGGCTTGCGGAGACGACGGAAATGGGCGGAAAATGTTTTTTAGTAAAATCTATAAGGAGGCTCCCATGTCAGTGCGTCACATTGCGGCGTCCGCAGGCTTCATGGTGCTCGCCGGCACGGTGTTGATGAGTTTTCCGCAACCGGTGCAGGCGCTCACCATGAAGGAGTGCAGTGCCAAGTACCAAGCGGCCAAATCCGCGGGCACGCTCGGTGGACAGACTTGGCGCGATTTCCGTAAAGCGCAGTGTGGGCCCGATGCGACCGCTGCTGCCCCAGCCGGCGGGACGTCGACCGCCGCCGCTCCGCCGACCTCCGCCCCGGCCGCGGCGCCGAAGCCCGCGGGAAATGCCGTATTTCCCACGGCGGTTTCGCCGAAATATTCGAAAGAGTCGGCGGGAAAGGCGCGGATGCACACCTGCCTCGATCAATACAACGCCAACAAGGCGACCAACGGCAACGGCGGGCTGAGATGGATCCAGAAGGGCGGCGGCTATTACAGCGAGTGCAACAAGCAGCTGAAGGGCTGAGTTGATCCGATCCAGACGGGCGCCGCAGTAGTGCGGATGGAGCTAGGCGAGATCCGGTTCCTTCCGGGTTTCGCCATAGCGCGTTGAAGACGCGCGTAAACGCGCTTTAGGCTCAACCGCGCTATTTGGTTAAGCGCCTTCATCGCCACCCCAGCGCCAGCGCGGTGGTTCGCCTTTCAGCCAGCACACCGCGACAAGCAGTCCGCAAAGGACGGCGACATACGCAAGAAAAGCATCGAGCGTTGCGGCGGGTGGAAACAGGAACGAGCCGGCGACGAGGAGCCCGGCGAAAATACCCAGGACCAGCCAGCCTTGCCAACGATTGGGGATGCCCCAGCCCCAACCGTAGCGCTTGGCCGGAAACCAATAATCGCGTTCGGTCTGCATGGGACTTCCTCCTGTACGGCGAGCGCGCAGCGACAGGTCCTGACGCTCAGGCGCTGACTGCTAGACTATATAATGTCAGTCTTCGCCATCGCCCGCCGGCGGTCTGACCGAGGCCGGGATGCTGCCGGAGGCGGTGCGGATGCCCCCACCTTGATGGCGCTGTGACCGCACCGCCGCCAGGAACGTCGCATTCATGCCGCCGTCGGCGCCAGTCGTCACCGGCGAGGCCGGGGTGCCGCGGTTGATCAACTCCACGGTCTCGATCTCGTCACGGCGCTGCTTCTCGCGGGCTGCGACCGCGATGTCCTCCGGCACTCTGTAGGCCGGGCACCGCTCGGCGGGGCTGAAGCGGTCCATGGATTCGCCGTCGAAAATGTAGCGCCTCTCGCAGACGTCGACCTTGGGCTCGAGATGCGTGACCTCGAAGTGGTCGTAACCGTCCTTGATCATTTTCCAGAACGCCATGTGCGGCGAGTTGCGGTGCCGCGCCATGTTGAGCGGTGTCATCCGAAACGGATAGGCCTGCAGCTGGAACGACCTCTGGCCGCCGAAGAATGCTTCGCGGGCGAGCGCGTAGATTTCCGCGATCTGCTCGTCGGTCATGGCGTAGCAGCCGGCCGACGAGCAGCCGCCGTGAATCATCAGGAAGGCGCCGGTGCGGCTGTTCGCCCGATCGTAGGCATTAGGAAAGCCGGTATTGATGGCGAGATACTGGCTCGAGTCCGGATTCATCAGGCCGGGGGTGATGGTGTAGAAGCCCTCCGGCGCCTGGCGGTCGCCGGTTTTGATTTTGGGGCCGAGCTCGCCCGACCAGCGGCAGATCGGATACGTGCGAAGCAGCGCATAGCGCCCGCTGTCGTCCTGCTTCCAAACTTCCAGCTCCGACTCCTCCTTGAACACGCGCATCAGGATCGGAGACTCTTTCTCCATGTGCTTTGTTTTGAGCGTGGCCAGCATACGCTCCGACAGCGGCTGCATGTGGCGGCCGCTGATCGCCGGTGGACCGCCGCCGCAGCCGGCGAGTGTCAGCTGCGCCGCGATCGCCGCGGACGCCAGAAGCGCACGCAAGTGAGCTCTTGAGGTTGTAAATTGGTAGCGCACGCCAGCCCCAATCCCGAACATGACCGACCCTAGGTCGGGACTTGGGTTACATCACGGCCAACGCCCACCGACCATCAATTCAGCTACAGTTGGCAAACAAAACGTTACCCGACCATTCCTGAAGTGGGGGCGCGCTTCGCGGCGAGGCGTCACGCCGCCGCCGGGCAGCCGGCAATCGCGCCCAGGTCGGGGTAATAGCGGGCGGTCATGCGTCCGACATAGCGCCTGAGATTTTCGTGGTGTTGGGCGGCGGTATGCAGCGGCGTATCGAAGTGCGGACACAGCGCGCCGGCAACGAAGGCGAACATCGTTGCATCGGCGCCGGTCGGCTCCCCGCCCATGAAGAACGGCTTGGACCCGAGAAAATCCGCAATCGCGGCGATAGACCGCGTGCCGAGCGCGACGATCTCGGTTCCCGTGTGCCGGCCCATGCCTTGACCGTAGAGGGTGCGCTTGAGCCGACGCCGGACGAAGGCGACCATGATCGGGCGCACCGGCGCGGGGATTTTTTGGAAGAAATTTTTCGGACCCTTGGCGAAATTGGCCTCATCGAACCAGCGCGCATCGACGAGCGCCCAATAGAGATGGTCCTCCGCCATCTTTTCGAACGCCCAAGCGATTGCGCGCTGCTCCGCCGACAGCCCCTTGTCGAAATCGATGCGATATTTGTTTTCTAGATGCCAGCGGATGAGCGTCGAGTCGGCAACCTGCTCGCCGTCATCATCGATGTACGGCAACTTACCCTTCGGGGCTTGGCGAAAGCCGGTGGTGTCGGTTCGGTAAGCAAGGCCAGCCATTTTCAACAGCACTTCAACCTTGGTGACGAACGGGCTCGGATCGGGCAGACCGAAGGCGGGCCCAAATGTGTAGAGTGTGATCATCGTTCGTTGCTCGGGTCGGTACTCAGTATGTGAAGATGTAAAGATGTATAGCCTCCCGCAATAAAAAAGTCGCGTCTACGGCTTCGTGCCCCAACAGATGTAAAATGTACCGAAGCGGAATTCCTCCATTTGGAAGCCTTCGACCAATGCAGCATGGTGCTCCCAAGGTCGAATGAACGGGTTGCCGAGCAGCGTCCGCTTCATCAGCCACAAGGCAAATGGCAGAATTAGCCTTCCAAGATAGCCCTGCGGCAACTTTGCGTCGACGATGACAAGATGGCCACCGGGACGAAGTTGGTTCCAGACTTGCCTCAAAATCGTGCGGTGTTGCGGCATCGTGTTGTAGGAGAAGCTGAAGAGTACGCCATCGAACGGCTCGACGCTTGCGTAATCCGCGGCATCGCCTTCAATCAGGAAGACATTCGGCCAGTGCTGGCGCCGGCATAAGCTCCGCGCCTCGCGCAACATGCCCGCGGACAAGTCGACTCCATAAATTCGCCCCTCGGGTCCGACGGCCTCTTGCAGAAAGGGAAAATTTCTCCCGGTTCCGCAACCGACTTCAAGGACACGGTCGCCTCGGTGTAGCTTGAGCCGATCCGCCGCCCGCTTGCGCAGTCCGAACGGCAGGAAAAATGCCCAATCGAATAGCGCAACAAAGGGGGCGATGCGATCATAGCGTTGACAGATCAAACTGCGATCGCACGTCACCCATCGCCGAGTTGCATCCCACTCAACGTCATCTGTTTCGCCGCCCGCGAGGCCAGCTTTATCACTGTCGAGAAACTCCGACAGATTGGCGCCCTGGCCATGATTAAGCATCTCGCGACCTATTTCCGATTAACGGGCGAATGAGGAATGCGATGTCTCGGCCTATGTTCCGCCAAATGCGCATTACTCCTGCGTCACTTCGTGACAAATAATTCAGCAAGAAGTTTCGATATCCAGTCCCTGTGCTGAATGCACAGCTCAAGAATGTCGATTTGGGCGGACGGCGTGAGGTCCACTTATGGCCCAACGAAACTTGTCCTGACTTATAAGTCAGAGACTGACGCATTAGTAATTTGAGTGTTTCGATCGAATTGTTTATCGCGTCGAAGTGTTGCTCGCTGTTGTGATCTTTCCTCACCACCGCAGCGTCCGGCAGCGAACATAAGTTCTGCGGGCGAAGATCCTAGCGAGCGCGTGAGCCGTGACGGTTCTCACCGCTCACGTTGTAAAGGCGAAGAAGCGCCGCACGTTTCCTGACCGTCAGGGGACGAAGCTCGCCGACGATAAACAACACTCGGTGCTTCAGGCGACAAATGGAGGAAATATCATGGTGCGTAAGATCATCATCGCGTTGGCCGCTGTCGTCTTCGTGGGCGCGGTGCCAGCGTCAACGACAGCAGATGCCAGGATGGGTGGGGGTGGTGGTGGCTTCCACGGAGGAGGAGGCTTTCATGGCGGGATGGGGGGTGGTGGCTTTCGCGGCGCGACGATAGGCGGGGGAGGGTTCCGCGGCGCGGCGATAGGCGGAGGAGGGTTCCGCGGCGCGGCGATACGCGGAGGAGGGTTTCGCAGCGCGGCCCTAGGGGGCGGCTTCCGCGGTCCCGCTTTCCGCAGTGGATTCGTCGGCGCCCACCGCTTCGCGTTCCGGCCGGGATTTGCACCGCGCGTCAATCGGTTTGCGTTCGCTCGTTTCCATCGATTCCACCGCCGCCGCTTCTTCGCCTTTGCCGCCGCGCCGTTCGTCGCCGGCGTTGGCCTTTATGGCGGCACGTGCTGGACGTGGCAGCCGACACCGTGGGGCTGGCAGCGAGTCTGGGCCTGCGGCTACGACTATGGCTACTACTAAGCGCTCGCAGGCGCGCTGCGTGAACAATACGGCAAGGAGCCGGCGACATGAAAACGCACGCGACGCGCCCAGCAATCTTCCGCGGATGGTTGGCGCCGGCGACCGATAAGCGAGCGGCCGAAGAACAGATGCAGAGGATCGCCAACGCTTTCTTCTTCGGCGTGACGATATTCTCCATCGCATTCGCCTACTTCGTCCTTTCGGCGAAGGCGCAAGATTACCGTCTGCACCGGCACGCACAACTCCATGAACTCTCTATAAGTATCTGAAGGGGGTGCCCGAGGACGAAATCGTGCTGGCACAAATCAGACTGCCACCCAACAGCTCACCCTGTCTCTGACTTATAAGTTAACGTAGTTTTCAGGCTCCAATTCATGATATTCGATGCAATCGAATGCCCTCGCATATCGGTTTGGAGAAGCGGGATTATGGTGGGAGGGCGGCGCCGGATTCTCGTCATTGAGGACGACTCGGAAACGGCCGAGCAGCTCGTGGATTTCCTGTCGACGAGCGGCTATCAAGTTGATCTGGCGAGCGACGGCAATGATGGATTGAGTCGCGGAACTTCGGCCGATTATGCCGTCATGGCGATCGACCGCATGCTTCCGGACATCGATGGGCTTGCGGTCATCCGGCGCCTCCGGGAAAGTGGGGTCGTCACGCCGGCCCTGATCATCAGCGCTCTTGGCGAGATCGACGATCGGGTGCGCGGCCTTCGTGCCGGCGGCGATGATTATCTCGTCAAGCCGTTTGCCTTCACGGAGCTGCTGGCGCGGATCGAAGCTCTAGCCCGACGCAGTGCTACCGTCGTCAGGGAAACGGTGCTGCGCGTCGGTGATCTCGAGCTGGATTTAGTGGCGCGGACAGTGAGCCGTGGGGGCCGGAACATCGAGCTGCTGCCACGAGAATTTCAAGTTCTCGAGTACCTGGTTCGCCATGAAGGCCAGGTCGTCCCACGCGCGATGCTGTTACAGCACGTATGGGATCTCCACTTTGATCCCACGACCAACATCATTGACGTGTATGTCGGACGCGTCCGCCGAAAGGTCGACGGTCAGCAGGCCTATCCGCTCATCCATACCGTCCGCGGCGTCGGGTTTTGTCTCCGTGCTCCTGGCTAAGACTTTACGGTCATCGACGTTCAAGTGGGCGCTGATCTGGATCGCCATCTTCGGCGCCGTGGTCATCGCCCTTTTCATCTATGTCTATTGGTCTACGGCTGGCTATGTGCAGGGCAGATCGGATCGCGCCATCGCCGCGGAGCATGCGATGCTGCGAAAAATCTACGACGGCGCGGGACGCGGGGGTCTCATTGGTGCGATCGAGGATCGAATCGCCAATGGACCTTTCGAAGGCGGAGTCTACGTCCTCGCCGATCCCTCGTTCGCTCTCTTAGCGGGTAACCTCAAGGTGTGGCCATCGACACTGAAGGCTTCCGCAGGATGGGAGAACTTCACTGCCGGCGAGTGGAAGCCGGATGCGCCAAACCGTCCGGTGCTGCGAGCGATGTTTGATACGCTCCCAAACGGCGATCATTTGCTGGTTGGAAAAGAGATCGACAACCTCGATGAGTTCATCGAGAAAATCAAGACAGCCTTCATGTGGGGCATCGCGCTGATATTCGTCCTTGCGGGAGTGGCCAGCATCTCGGTCACGCGGCGCACGGTTGGGCGGATCGAAGCCATCAACACGACGAGCCAAGCGATCATGCAAAGCGGTCTCGGCAAGCGGATACCCCTGCGCGGGACACGGGACGAATGGGATCAACTCGCCGGGAACCTCAATTCGATGCTCGAGCGCATTGAAGCGTTGATGGCCGAGGTGAAGCAAGTCTCCGACAATGTAGCGCACGACTTGCGGACGCCTCTGACCCGCATGCGCGGACGACTGGAGAAGGCGCACGCGCGGCAACGCAGCGGCGACCATGACCAGGCGCTGATCGACGACACCATGTCGGACCTCGATGCAGTCCTGCGCATGTTTTCTTCGCTCACGCGAATATCGCAAATCGAGGCCGGCGATCGAACTTTCGCGTTCCGTCCCGTAAACTTATCGAAGATCGCAAGCGAGGTCGTGGAACTCTTCGATGCCGCTGCAGAAGACAAGCATGCGCATCTCGCTGCCGTCGGGGATCAACATGTACTCGTATCGGGCGATCGGGATCTTCTGTTCGATGCCGTGGCAAACCTCGTCGACAATGCGATCAAATATGGCCGTGAAGCCGGTCGTGTGACTGTGGAGGTCACTCGGAATGGCGATGCTCTCATTTCGGTCGCCGATGATGGGCCTGGAATTCCCACCAACGAACGGCAAAACGTCTTCAAGCGTTTTTACCGGCTGGAACAGAGTCGCCGCACTCCGGGCAACGGGCTCGGCTTAAGCCTTGTCGCCGCAGTTGCCCGTCTTCATGGGGCCAGTATCGAGATGGTGGACAACGCGCCGGGCCTCAAATTCGGACTTCGGTTTCCGTCGCCCGCGAGGTCGTGACGCGAATGGCGTCCTGATTGGAGCTGATACGGGGGTCGTGATCGCCGGCGGTCCAGGCCACGCTCGCGCGCGTGCTTGGCGGTCTCATCCCGACCGGCAACGCATTATCTTGGCCCCTGCCGCAGCCGCTCTTTTGTTCTCGCCAGCCTACTCATTGCAAGCGGCGCCCCTCCCGGCTGTGGTGCGGCGGGGAAGGTCAGGACCTGGATTGAAAGCCGCAGAAATGTGCAAAAAGGTGACGTAGATCACAGACGCCGGGGCACTGTCCCTCTATCCCTAACGCCAGGATACGGAGCTTGAGAGGGGGAAATCATGACCTGGACTTCGGATCGCGCGGGCATCGTGCTGTACACGATCGTCGGCATTTTTCTTGTGCTGTCGTCGGTGTGGCTTCCGGCTTAACCCAGCGTCGGCGAGCAGCTCAAATGTCTAAGTTCAAGATTGTGGCAAGCGTCGTCGGCCTCGCCTTCATCGCCGCCTTCATCACCAAGCCGGTCGATGTTCGCGGTGAAGTCGCCAAGGAACCGGCGCCGGTGGCTGCCAAGGCTGACCGTTCCGCGATCACCGTTAACAGCTGGGCCTGTGCCGACGAGCCATGGCCCTACGGCTGCCAATGGCGGACCCCTTCGAAACGGGCCTTTGTCCGCACCCCGCGGCCGATCTGACCAAGCTGTCATTGCCGGGCTTGACACCGCAAGTCGGATAGATCCGACTTGCGGCGGATAAACATGCGCAGAGCTTTGACAAAGCTGCGACGGCGCGCATGAAGCGAAGGTGAGGGGCAGCATGTCCAAGGCAGATGAAGATGCGATCCGCGAGATTGAATTGCGGTTCAACGAGGCATGGGGTCGGCACGACCCGGAGGCCATGGTCGAGTCGCTCCTCGACGATGCCCAGTTCGTGACCGTCAACGGCGCCTGGACCAAGACCCGCGACGGCTTCCGCGACCTGATGCGGCGCCTGCACGGCCCCACGGGGCCGTTTCGCTCCAGCACCCGCGAGACGCCCGAGATGGATGTGCGCTTTCTGGCGCCAGACGTGGCGGTGATGCACACGCGCTTTCACATCTACGGCGACATTGACGAGCCCGAGCGCAACAGCGTCGGTCTGCGCGTGGTGCGCAAGGTCGATGGGCGCTGGCGCACCGCCGCCGTGCAGAACACCGACGTGCGCGCCGGCCGCAGGCACTGAGCAGCAAGGCACCGCTTTTAAAGTCTGATCGCGTCGCGACGGATTTGCTGCGGCGTTACGGCGCCACCGGCTCGTTCGGGAATCCCGCCTGGTCGAGCGCGCGTCGCACGCTGCCTGAGGCTTTGGCGCCATCAAGGAAGGCTGTCACGTAGGCCAGGGCGTTGGGACGGTTCTTCGGCACCGCGATGGAAATGGCGGTGTGCTGGAAACCGCCATCGACGATCCGCGATCCCGGCAATTGCGCCACCAGCGGGGTGAGCGAGTCGCGCGAGAGCGCGAAGGCGTCGGCTTTGCCGACGTGCATCAGGCCCAGCGCCTCGTCGACGGAGGCCACGGGTGCAATCGTGGTGTTTTTCAGCGAACGGGCGGCGGCGCGGATGGTCGTGGTGTTGGCGATGCCGATGATGCGGGCATTTGCCCGGTCGACGTCGACGACCGTTTTGAAGCCGGAGGCGGCGGTGGCGACATAGGTGCTTTCAATCAAAAAGTAGGCCGGCCCGAAATCGACGCGCTTCTTGCGCTCCTCGTCCACCGGCATAAAGCTCACATCGATCGCGCCGAACTCCGTGGCGTCGGTGATCAATCCGGAATTGGCCGCCACCATGAACTCCACCGGCACGCCCAGCTTGCGCCCGAGCTCGCGGCCAAGATCGGCGGTGACGCCGCGCGGCTCGCCGTTGGCATCCTTGACGACGAAGAAGGCGGAAGCGGCGGGCGCGAAGACGACGCCGACGCGCAGCTTGCCGGTGGGAATGAGCTCTCTCACTGCGTTGTTCTCCTGCATGCGTACCGGCGGCGATCATCTTTGACGCGAATGCGCCAAAGCCGCCATCAATCCTGGTTCGCGCCGGATGTCGGCGCGGGTGGTGGCGACACCACCATCTCCTTGCGACATTGCAGGCAGCGCGCACTGGTCCCGACGATCTCGCAAGCGGGATCGCCCGAGACGATCGCGCGCCGGCATTTCGGACAGGTGTACCCGGCCTCCGCCGGGGGGAAGTCATATTCTGGGCCGACATAGGCGCAGATCATGTGATGCAGCACCGGAAAAATCTGCAATCCTTCGGCGCCGCACGCCGGGCACACCGCTTGCCCCCGTTCAATCTGCATGCTGTGGCACTCCGCGCGCAGTCCGCGGTGTCATTTCAATAAAGTCCGAAAACGCGGATCAGCGCCTCGGCGATGCGGGCGGAATACTCGCTGTAGTGCATGCGAACGTCGACCGTCGTGTTCAGCGGCGGCGGCGACGTGCCCGGATCGAAGCGGATGCGCGCGAGCTGCGTCGCGGGACGATCGCGCGTCAACGCCTGCTGCGTCCCCGCGTACACGCCGGAAACAGGCAGGATCTGCGCGATCTTTGCGGGAATGCGCCGGTTGCCGAACAGCACGAATACATCTTTGCCGACCTTGGGATCGATCAGCCGCTCGTTGGGAATGTACCAGTCGACGAAGATGTCGGTCGGGTCGAGGATGTCGGCGATCGGCGTGCCCGCCGGCAGCGACTGGCCGATATGCGCGAGTCCGGTCGAGACTATTCCGGCGATCGGCGCAGTGACCTTTCCCCGCCCGAAATGGCGCTCCACCTCGTCAAGGCGGCCGCGCAGCTGTTGGATGAACTCATCGAGCGAGGTGAGTTGAATGGCGGACTCGGCGACCTCCGCCTCCTGCGTAACAACGGCTTTGCGGGCGGAGGCGTACTCGCGCAAAACTTCCATGCGGAAGGTCACTGTGGCCGCGGACACAGTGCCGAGTCGTTCCACTGCTTCCGTAGTCACGAGCAGATAAGAGCGCGCCGCTTCGAGAGCTTCCTGCGCGACCCGCGCCTTGATGCGCAGCTCCGCCGTGCGGCCGGAGATGTCCGCCAGCGCGCGCATGTAGGTCGCGACGATGCTGTCCTGCTCCGGTGAGAGCACGTCGGCGATGTCTTCGCCGGCCTTGACCGTGGTGCCGGGCACCAGCTTCATCTGGTTGACCTGCACGGTATAAGGCAGCGAAACCACGTAGTGCGGCGAGGAAACGGTGCCGGGACCGCCGAGATAGACGAAGGGCGCGCCGATGATGAAGAAACCGAGCACCCCGAACACGACGATCGTATAGGCGAAGCGCACCAGTCGTCCTGCGGCGCGGCGGCGGCTTTCGACGGGATCGGGAACGTTGGGATCGAGGCGGTTGATCTTGACGTCCATCAGGGTCGGCTCCTCAAGCACGATTTCCCAAAAGGGCGTGACGAACGCGCGGCGGCACGAAA
>Ga0306920_100000738_pt1 | contig 39171 bp, 42 predicted proteins | sample flu12Cox44000170_FD_204666 | JGI IMG/M metagenome (GOLD analysis project Ga0306920, IMG submission 204666) | Lab enrichment of tropical soil microbial communities from Luquillo Experimental Forest, Puerto Rico - flux4day.12C.oxic.44.000.170 (v2)... | ecosystem: Environmental > Terrestrial >... | reverse complement strand
AGGGGGAACCATCTGGTCGGTGTGTTGATATCGGCCGGTCGCCAGTTGGTAACGATAGAATTGTCAGGCTGCACTTCAAACAGGATGCCGTCGCCGCGTAGCGCGCCCTCGGCCAACTGCAACGCGTCGGCAACCGGGTAATCGACGACGTGCTCTTCGCCCAGTGCGGTGTCGGCCGCAATATAGTGTTCGGTGTAGTGTTTGTAGCCGACATAGCATCCGGCGCCGGCCGACAAGATGCATGCAACAGTCGCAAGTAGCCACGACAACAAGTGATTCCGCTCCATGCTCATTGAAGCACCAAGAGACCAGCGCAAGTGCTACGCTGAGAATGTTCTGAAGGAATCCCAACCCTGGAGCGGTCGAGACCGTCACGCCCGGGCAAAAGCACCATCATCAGCATTACGTTGCGGGGCAACGCGAAGTCGCAGCCGCGAGTTGCCAACATGAGTGAAATTGCAAATCGATATGTCGTCGCCGTGGTCGGAGCCGCAACAGCAGGATCGGAGATCGCGCGGATTCTGGCGGTGCGCGGCATTAGGGTGATTGTAATCGAGCAGAATGCACGCCCGTACGGCAAAATCGAGGATGGGCTACCGCGGTGGCACGTAAAGCAGCGTAAGGATGAGTACGAGGAGATCAATAAGCGCCTCGACCATCCTAGTATAGACTATGTGCCACTGACCCGAATGGGCCGTGACCTCTCATTCGAGGAACTCCGTACGGGTTGGGGATTAAGCGCGATTATCCTGACCCACGGCGCATGGCGTGACCGCCCATTCCCGGTTAGGGATGCCGACCAATTCCTGGATCGTGGACTCATCTATCAGAATCCGCTGATTTACTGGTTCAATCACTACCCGGAAAAATCCTACACAGGGCCGCGCTATGAGCTGAGCCCAGGAGCAATCGTGATTGGCGGCGGACTCGCCTCGCTTGACGTAGTCAAGGTCCTGCAAATCGAGACGACCCTCGGCGCTCTGCGCGCGCGAGGTATCGACGAAGAGATGCTCCGGCTTGAGCGTGAAGGGATCGAGCCAGTGCTGAAAAACTATCAGCTCGGCTGGCAGCAATTGGGCATTTCCCCATGCAAGCTATTCTACCGCCGGCGGGTGCTCGATATGCCACTGTCGGATATTGCGCCTGATGCTGCTCCTAAACGGGCCGACGCGATGCGCCAGGCGCGGATCAAGATTCTAGATAAGGCGCGCCGCAAATATTTGTTCGACTTCGAAGAGCGACGCGTCCCGACTGGCCTCATTGTAAGCGATGAACGCCTTGTTGGAGTTCAAATGAGCCGGACCGAGGTCAGCAACGAGCAGGTACGAACAATTTCTGGCACCGAGGAGCCGGTGCGCGGTCCATTAACGGTGAGTTCCATCGGCAGTATTCCGGAACCGATTCCGGGTATCCCGCAGCACGGTGAAGTCTATGAGTATGCCGACGAAAAAATCGGGCTGCTGCTGGAGGGGAGGACGGCGGTTTACGCGGCAGGCAATGTGCTCACCGGCAAGGGCAATATCAAAGATTCGCTTGAGAGCGGCACTGCTGTCGCGACGCATGTGGCTGAAGCCTATCTGGGAGTGGCCGACGATGGCAGCCGCGCTTCGTTGGCGGAGAGCGCACGTCGAGTAGCACACGGCGAGGGCGAACAAATCGCTGCCAGTATAGCGGCGCGGGCAATGCCGCAGTCCGGCGAAGTCACTGAGATTATGCGCCGGGTGCGTGCACGACAACTCGCAGTCGGATTTGAGGGCAACTACCGGCAGTGGATCGCAAAGGTAACCCCGCCCGATTTGCAGTAGGGCTTAGCTTCGGGCCGCAAGCGCTCAGCCTTGCTGGTTCTGGCGGTAAGCCCAAGACGAGTGTCGGTCCGCTGGCTGTTAGCGGCGGTGACGACGAGGCCCGCTGCCCCGAAACGGAGCTATGTGATTTGCCCTTCGCGCAAAAATGAGCCGAGGGCTTAGACAATTTTTTGCTTCGAGCCACCAGCGGCGTTAGGCTTGATCCAACAGGTACAGGAGCAGATTGCGTGGACGAACTTGAGCGGATCGACCCTGAAATTTATCGGCTGATGAAGCAGGAAGAAGCCTATCAGATCGAATCGGTCCGCCTTATCCCGTCGGAGAACTATGTCTCCAAAGCCGTGTTGGAGGCGACCGGGTCAGTGCTGGCCAACAAATACTCGGAAGGTTATCCCGGGCGCCGCTATTACGAGGGCCAACGGTATATCGACCGGATCGAAACGCTGGTTATCGATCGTGCGAAGAGCCTGTTCGGGGCCGAGCATGCTAATGTCCAGCCATACTCCGGCTCGCCGGCCAATCTTGCCGTGTATTTTGCGCTACTCAAGCCGGGGGACGGCCTGATGGGTCTGGGGCTACCACATGGCGGCCATCTGACGCACGGATGGACTGTCAGCATTAGTGGCAGCTTCTGGCGCCCGATTCATTACACCGTTGACCGTGAATCGCACCGGATCAATTATGAGGCAGTGCGCCAGCTGGCGCGGGCGGAACGGCCGAAGATAATCGTGACCGGCGCGACTGCCTATCCACGCCAATTCGATTTCAAGATTTTCAGCGAAATCGCCCGGGAAGTAGGCGCTTACCTGCTCGCAGATATCTCGCATATTGCTGGTCTGGTAGTCGCCGGCGTGCATCCCGACCCTGTGCCCTATGCTGACGTCGTAATGACTACCACGCACAAAACGTTGCGCGGCCCGCGCGGTGCGATGATTCTGTGCCGCAAGGAATTAGCCGCGCAAATTGACAAGGCGGTTTTCCCCGGTCTACAAGGCGGACCACACAATCATACGACCGCCGCAATAGGAGTTGCCCTAAAAGAAGCTTCAACACCTGAATTCAAGGATTACGGCCGCCAGATCATACGTAACGCAAAAGCATTAGCCGAGGAGCTGCTCGCACGAGGCTTTCAACTCGTGTCGGGTGGTACCGACAATCATCTGATTGTGGTCGATCTAACCAGCAAGCGGGTGATCGGCAAGAAAGCCGCGCAGGCCCTGGACCGCGCAGGTATCGTCTGCAATTACAATACAGTCCCGTTTGACCCACGAAAGCCGTTGAGTCCAAGCGGAATTCGCCTCGGCACCCCGGCGGTCACTTCGCGTGGAATGAGGGAGCGCGAAATGCGGCAGATAGGCACCTGGCTTGATAGCGTGGTTGCGAATATTGATGACGAAGGCGTGATCGCGCGTGTTGCGGGCGAGGTTCGCGAATTCAGCTGCCAGTTCCCGGCGCCAGGCCTGATTCAGTAGCTTGCGCACTGATGAGTTTTTGGGGCTCTGATTGATAGCCGCCCTATCGTCTTTAACCTTTTGCTCAACCGGTTTATGGACTCTTGTCATGATTAGCGTCGACGACGCCCTAAAGATCGTGCTTGACAACGTCGCACCCCTCGGCGTGGAACGCGCCTCGATGGTCGATGCCGTAGGCCGCGTGCTCGCCGAAGAAGTTCGCTCACCTCGCGATATCCCCGGATTCGACAACTCGGCGATGGATGGATATGCAATACGAGCCGCTGATATCGAGGCTGCCAACGACTCGCGTCCTGTCAGGCTGAAAGTACTTGAGACGGTGGGAGCGGGCGTGATGCCATCAGTACGGATCGATGCAGGGCAGGCGGTGCGCACGATGACCGGTGCACCAATCGCCGAGGGCGCCGATTCGATCGTACCTGTTGAGCGTACCCGAGGATCCGAAGCTGAAGTCGAAATCCTGGCGCCGGCAGAGACAGGTGCGTTTGTCCGTCCGCGCGGCGAAGACTTGAAGCGCGGAGAGCTCGTGATCTCACCGGGGAAAACTCTCAGCGCCTCTGACCTCGGCATGCTGGCGTCGCTGAACCGGTCGATGGTTGACGTGTATCGCCGGCCTCGCGTCGCGGTCGTCGCGACGGGGGACGAATTAGTGGACATCGACACAGTTCCGACTGGAGCGCAGGTGATTAATTCGAGCGCCTATGCGCTTGCAGCTGCTATCCGCGAGACCGGAGGCGATCCAATCATGCTCAAAGTTGCACGTGACCGTCCCGAAGAAGTGCGCGCACGGCTGGCCGAAGCATTGGCGTTTGACGTAGTACTAACCACTGGCGGGGTCTCGGTTGGCCAATTCGATCATGTGAAGGTCGTGCTCGACGAATTAGGATTGCGACAACTATTTCACGGTGTTGCGCAAAAACCTGGACGCCCGCTGAAATTCGGCACGATCGGCGGCAGGCCGATTTTTGGATTGCCGGGTAACCCGGTCTCAACCATGGTCTGCTTTTATCTTTATGTGCGTCCCGCGCTGCGCCGCATGACCAGCCGTAGCGATCTGGGTTTGCCGCGAATTAAAGCTCGATGCGCCAGCGATATTCAGAAAGCCAACAATCTGACTGAATTCATACGGGTCACGCTCAGTTGCGGCAACGGCGAGGTCTTCGCGACGCCTACAGGAAATCAGAGTTCAGGCGTGCTCAGTTCGCTCTCCCGCGCTCACGGCCTTCTCATAGGGCCGGCCAAGGAGCGCGTGCTGAAGACGGGCAGTCAAGCCGCGGTATTGCTGCTGGACGCGGGCGCGGCGGCCGACGCGGAGGCGTACTTCGAAGAACGCCGGCGCATCGCGAACTGAATCAGCAAAGTCAAACCAGCACCAAAAACCGCGGAGCCGAATATAATCCACGACAGCCGTACCACCGGATGCACCCACAACGGCACCACCCAGAGCGTCACGGCCGTTTCCAAATTACCGCTCAGGATGTATCCGAGCCACAAGATGAGTAACAGCCCGATCCAGAATCGCGGCCATTTCCAGAATTTCGGCATAGATAAGCCAAGCTTGGATGCGCCGCCAGCCATTGTCAACTTGGCCCTTTCTGGATTAACCAGATGATCTTTCGGATAGGACAAGGCTTCGATTTCCATCCCTTGGTCGAGGGGCGGCGATTGGTCGTTGGCGGGGTCGAGATCCTCCATTCGCATGGATTGCAAGGTCATTCAGATGCCGACGTAGCGGTGCATGCGCTGGCCAATGCAATCCTAGGTGCCCTGGGAGAAGGTGACCTGGGACGCCACTTCCCGGATACCGATATGCGCTACAGAGACGCTGACAGTATCACGTTGTTGTCGGCGGTATGGACGCGGGCGGTTGAGATGAACTGGGGCTTGGCGAACGCTGATATCACGATTCTTGCTCAGCGGCCAAAGCTCGCTCCGTATCTTCCCGCAATGAGGACGAGATTGGCGGCGGTGATTGGCGTCGATCCATCGCGCTTGAACGTGAAGGCGTCGAATCCTGAAGGCTTGGGTGCCTTGGGCCGAAGCGAAGGCATGGCCGCCGCCGCCGTTGTATTGTTGGAAAAATAGCAGGGACGGGCGTCCTGCCTGTCCCGCTAACAGCTTCCCGAGCTATTCTGATTAGTGCGCGACGCAGCCGCCGTCGATTGTCATTGGGTGACCGGTTACAAAAGAAGCTGAATCGGAGAGCAACCAGACCACGCCTTGGGCGATTTCTTCCGGTTGGCCCATTCGGCCGACCGGTTCGCCTGCGTTCAGCTCCTGCTCGGTGAAACCGCCGGTATCGATGATCCGTTCGACCATCGGCGTGCGGATTACCCCTGGGCAGACGCAGTTCACGCGAATATTTTTGGCTGCGTATTCGAGCGCGGCCGTACGCGTCAACCCCACGACGCCATGCTTTGAGGCGTTGTAAGCCGGCAGCCGTTCGAAGCCGACTAGTCCGGCGACCGATGCGGTGTTCACGATTGAACCGCCACCCTGCTTCAGCATCTGCGGAATTTCGTACTTCATGCAAAGCCAGACACCCTTGAGATTGATCGCAATCGTGCGGTCGAAGTTTTCCTCGCTGGTGTCCACCGTCGTCGCCATGCGGCCTTCGATGCCGGCATTATTGAAGGCCCCATTGATGCGGCCGTAGGTCTCCACTGTCTTCGCTACCATCGCTTCAACCTGCGGGGTTATCGAGACGTCGGCCTGGATGAAGCTGGCGGTGCCGCCGGCATCTCTGATCATTTTGACGGTGCGCTCGCCACCTTCCTGAATGTAGTCGGCGATCATCACAATCGCGCCCTCCTGCGCGAGCTTCAGTGCAGTGGCGCGGCCTATCCCCGACCCGCTGCCGGTGACCAGCACAACTTTGCCTTCAACCATGCCCGGCATTACCCGAACCTCCCTGGAATATGTGCGATTCAATCGCTTTATGGACACGTATCTCCCAATTTTGCAAATGCAGACCGAGAACCCTCGAGGTTAGAAATTGCAAGGCGGACGTGCTTTGATGACAATCGAGCGCCGCGTGCCGGAGGAACGTTATGGAGTTCAAGGACACGACCTACCACAAGTCCGAGCGAATCGCGACCATCACGTACAACCGTCCAGAAAAGATGAACGCCTGGACGCCCAGAATGCTCGAGGAACTTCGCCAAGCCATCGACGACGCAGAAAACGACTTCGACATAGGCGCGATCATCATAACCGGAGCCGGCAGGGCCTATTGCTCCGGCGCCGACATGGCAGGTCTGAATCGGCTTGCGCAGGGAGCCGAACAGCCCCGGCAATCGGCGTCACAGACCCAGGTTGAAGCCGATGGCATGGGCCGCTTCGCCTTCATGTTATCCCTGAAAAAGCCGATCATCGCTGCAATCAACGGGCCGGCGGTGGGGATGGGATTTGCCAACGCGCTCTACTGCGACATTCGTATCGCGTCGGAGCAGGCGCGCATGGGTCTTATCTTCCCTCGCCGCGGTCTCGCGATCGAGTTCGGCAGCTCATGGCTTTTGCCGCGAATTGTGGGGCTTGCCAACGCGGTCGACCTCGCTCTCACCGGCCGCTTAATCGATGCGCAGGAAGCACTGCGCATCGGCTTGGTGACTCGTGTGGTTGCGGATCACGAACTTTTGCCCGCTGCGCGGGCGCTGGCTGCTGACCTCGCTACTCAATGCTCCCCACTGGGGATCTCATACGTTAAGCGCTTCGTCTATCAACACCTTTATACTGACCTTGCGACGGCGTTGCGCGATGAGGGGGAGAGCGCAGGGGTAATGTTGCACTCACAGGATTTTAAGGAGGGGGTAAAGGCCTTTCTCGAAAAGCGCTCGCCCAAATTCACGGGCAGATAGGAGAGCGGAACTTCTTGCTTGTCCTGCGAGTAGGACAAGCGCCTGACCAATCCCACCAGGGAACCTCTATGCTGAAAATGGTAATTAGCCGGGATGCTTTCGAGACAATGACTTCCCACGCCGAGCGTGAGTTCCCGTTCGAATGTTGCGGTTTCATAATTGGTGATGCGTCGGACGAGGTGCGGCCGATCCGCAACATTCAAAATGAAAGGCACGCCGCCGATCCGGCGATGTTTCAGCGCGATGCCCGCACGGCCTACTTGATGGACCCCAAGGAACAACTCGGAGTGCTCCAGGAAATCGATCGGCGCAACTTGAAGCTCAAGGCCGTTTACCATTCTCACCCAGACCACGACGCGTACTTCTCGGCCACTGACCGCGCTCGGGCATGTTCGTTTGATCCAACAGGGCCTGACTATCCGGAGACCGCTTACATCGTAATGTCGGTGCGCGACGGCAAATTCGCCGCCGCGGCCGCTTTTGTCTGGGACGTACTAGAAAAGGATTTCGTCGAGGCCGAGTTGCGTAGCTCCTGAAATTCTGAAGGAGGCGGGGACGCGTGTGCTGCAGCGCTGGCCAGCAGCGCCGAGGCAGTACGATTCGGACTTCTCACTGCACTCCACGCTCCGTCTAGCGAGTTCCCGCCTCTGTAAACCACAGAAGGTACACCGCGTCATCGCGTTCGTGCTTGGATTTTTGCTGACATGTTCGTCAGTTACAGACATACCGACAACGAACACTTCAGCGTCAACCCAGATCGAGATGCTGAAGACATCGGTGGAAACGTTTGCAGCTTACGCGGATTCTCGAAAACCCCCTGGCAATGAGTTCAACGCGACCGAGCCCCATACCGAGGCCAAATTCGTACGGTGATTAGGAGCGCCGTATCGGCGGATGGATCGTGCTGTGATTGCTCTTAATGATCCCGGCGATGCTCTCGATCAGCTCGTAATCTTCCACCGTGCACTCATGCGCACCTGGATGCTTCGCGCAAAAATGAGGGACCCGAGAGACCGCCAATCCTCGCTCCATTACGGGGCAATCAGCACCACGGCGGCGGTCCTTCCGCCCTTCCGAAAACGTAAGTCACTGATTGATTACGCCAAAGCTCAAGTGCCCTGCAGCCACTCCCGAGCAGCGTCGAGTCTCCCTTTGTCGATGCAGGTACCGAAGAACAATAGTTGCAGCTAGTTAGCAGCCATCTTTTATTCGAATATCAAACCGTATTGAGTTACAAAGGACTTGCCGATGGTACCGCCGCGAAGTAGGAGAAAATGTATGGAACGAACATCGATTCGACTAGGTGGCATCGAACTCACTTCCCCGGTGATGAATGCCTCAGGACCCCATTCAGCGGAGAAAGGCGAGATCCTAGAACTCAGCGCGCGCCATCGCGGCGCTATTCTGTTCAAATCGTGCAACCTTGCCGGATTAGAAGCGCCAGATAATTTGAAAAACCGTGGGGTCGAGCATTTCGCGGTCTTGGCGCGCGAACTGACCGCGCGGGACAAGACGGTTTTTGGCAGCGTCGTCGCCAATAATGACGACGAATTGGTCAACGTCGCCAAGATCCTGGACGGCGCCGGCGTGAAAGCACTTGAACTGAATCTGGCCGACGACTACGTGACGAATTCGATCGGCGCCTTCGCTTCGCTCGAACGGCTCAAAGACCTGATAGGGCGGGTTCGGCGCGAGGTCCAGGCCGTGCTGGCGGTAAAGATTCCAGTAAAACTTTCGTTAGAACCACGAGCCGTTGCGGACATGTTCATACAGGGCGGCATCGCCTTCGTGGTGTGCGCGAACGACTTGGCTAAGGATTTCACCGTCGATCTCGGGACGGCCGTCACCCACGGTGCCCGACGGACGGTATCACAGGTCCATGCCTTCTTTCAGGCCGGCGGCGGCCAGCTCGATGTCGTGGCGGTCGGGGGAATCAACGGTGGCCGTGACGCTTACATTGCACATTTGACCGGCGCCAAGGCGGTGCAGGTTGGCTCGGCTTTAATCAAGGAAGGCGCAGGCGCACTTGGCCGCATCGATCGTGAACTCGACAATCTGCTGGGCGAGAACGGCAAAAGTTCTGTGAGCGAAATTATAGGAGCCCTCCGTTTTCAGGATTGATGTGGTGCTCATCCTGGCTTAGTCCGGGCCAAAGGTAACGCGAGCTGTGACCGGAAAATCAGTGAGGCGAAGCCTGCACGACGACGGAGAGAAGCACTCGGGGGTCAACGACCATTGTTGATGAATGGAACATGCAGGCTGGCATGTCCCTTGCCCTCTACAGTTACGGCGTTGATGCAACCTGATAGGAGCGCATTGTTATGAAACAGCTCGCGATCATCTCTCAAGCGGAGAACGACATCGAGCGCAAATTGAGCGACTGCGTTGAACATCTCGAGAATACAGGAGTTTTGGTCTACGCAACTCATCGTGGGCGAGGCTATGCTGTCATTTGGGCTGATGACTACTTGCTCTATCGAGCTACACAACAACTGAGAGATTCCGGTTTCGACGTCGCGCCATTGACGTACAACCGCTCGCCGCAAATCGGGACGCCAGCGCCACCGGCTATTGTCTCGGATCAGAACATGTGTGGGCACGCGTCTTCTCAGACTTCCCCGGACGAACGTGAAAGAGCTATTCAACATGCTAGCAACTCACTCCAGCGATAATATCAAGTGTAAACGAGATAAATTCAGAAGGAACCTCTCGTCAACTCTCTTTTTCTGATTTCTTCTCATTCCATTTACGGTAACAAGCCGATTTGTTTTAAGACGGAGGCCTGATCCCAGTATATACGCTCGGCAGCCATCAGTCCGTCACGGAAGTCGATGAAGACCACGATGTCGATTTCAATGAGCTTGCCGGTTGGCGGAATTCCGGGCAAAAACCAATCCATTTGCTTGTTGTGGTGGAAGCGGAGTTGGGCCTCCTCCGCGATGCCGCGCTCAGTAGTCAGGCGGTTTCGAAGTGTGAGCGTCCAGTCTTCGGGAATTGAAGGGATAAACTCGTCGCGATAGTAACGGCACAGCGCGTTTTTGCCGGTGCCGCCGGACCCAGTCGGCACATGACATACTGAGGCGTCTTCGACCATCGTGGCCAGTGACTCCTCGACATTGCGGTGGCTGAATTCGCCGGCCAGATGCGCGAGCCATAGAGCAACGTTTTCCTCTGCAGTCATCCCGAACTCCTCTGCCCGGCCGATTTCATTGCTGCCCATGATTACAACTACGTCAGCAGGTTGTCACGAAGGAGCTGCAAGGTCGAAGTTGCGCTCCTTTCACGAAAACGCTCAAGTCGCACGTGCCAAAACCAGGAACCGTGCGAGGCAGATTAGCGACGGCCGCGGTTTCGTCTCCACAATACCGCCACAGCACAACATCCTCCAGATTCCATATCTCGAGTCCGTGCCGTAACCATCGTAGGTGTGTAGGCAGGGTTCCAAACCAGATCGCATCTCATTTGATGCCAAGGTCGCGCATCACACCTCAGAGCAATCTTAACATCAGTCAAAATGGCCTGGAAAAATAGCGGTACCAGCGTGTTTCTCTCCCCCGTGAAGTAGTCCTAGCAGAGTGCTGCTAACTGGAATTGCCACGATTTTTAGTATCCGGCTTCCTTAGCACACCCATGGAGAGCGTGTCTGGTAGTACATTGGGCGAATCCAGCGCCGCCCCGGTTTGTCCCCGGCCGTCTGGCCGGCAAAGCCGGAAGGGGTGGGGCGATAGGCATGGACGCCCGGGGAGCCTGAACTCTAGGTGGCTTGTTAAGGTATGATGGCGACTGTTGAGTATGGCCTAACCCCGAGCAGGCCGGGCGCCCATATCTTGCTGGAGAGAAGTCTATGGCTGATAGCGCCACGCGCGAAGATTTTTATTCCCGTATCGGAGCGTGCAACCTCAAGCCGCTGTGGGAGGTGCTACGCGGCCAACTAACGGCCGAGCCTAACCCTCCCGAGGCCACAGTCCTCTGGCGTTACGAAGACGTGCGTCCATTCCTGCTCGAAGCCGCGAGGCTAATCTCGGTCCAAGATGCGGATCGCCGGGTGTTAGTACTAGAAAATCCAGCCTTGCCAGGGAAGACGCGGGCCACCCAATCACTGTATGCGGGCTTGCAGATTATTATGCCTGGCGAAGTGGCGCCGTGCCATCGCCATACGCCGACGGCGCTCAGGCTGATGGTCGAAGGCGAAGGCGCCTACACCTCAGTTGACGGCGAACGCACCTCGATGAAACCCGGGGATTTCGTGATTACCCGCTCATGGTCTTGGCACGATCACGGCAATGAGGGCAGCGGTCCGGTTGTCTGGCTCGACGGCCTGGATCTGCCGCTGGTCGGCTTTCTCAATGCGACATTTTTCGAAGGCTACGGAACGGCGGTGCATTCGCTAAACAGGCTGGAAGGAGATTCGCGGGCGCGCTATGGCAGCGGTATCCTGCCGGTCGATCACGAACCAATCGCTACCAGTACGCCGCTGCTGAATTATCCTTATGCAAATACACGGGAAGCGCTGAGGGCGCTCGCTCGCGCGGGCGATCAGGATCCGTGCCACGGAGTGAAGTCCCGTTACATCAATCCGCTCACCGGCGACTACGCGATGCCGACGATGGCTGCCTTTGCTCAGCTGCTGGGGCGCGGATTCCGCGGAGTACCATACCGCTCCACTTACAGCACGATCTACCAGGTGGTCGAGGGTAGCGGCCGGACGACGGTTAGCGGGGCAGTGTTGCCATGGCGAGCGCACGATGTATTCGTCGTGCCGAGTTGGAAATGGCATCATCATCAGGCCGATGCTGAGTCGGTGCTATTCAGCTTCTCCGACCGTCCCGTCCAGCAGAAACTGGGATTATGGCGAGAGCAGCGAGAGCAGCGCGGCAATTGAATAATATCCTATGATAGCGCCGGCGCTAGCGCGGCCAATCCCAACAAGAGACCTCGAATAGGTTAGCCAATGACTACTGGGGCTCTTCTCTCTTTGCTATCTCCCTGGCACGCAGTTCGCGGCGCAGGATTTTGCCGTTCGCGGTTTTGGGAAGCTCACTGAGGAATTCCAGTTCCTGCGGCACTTTATACGGCGCGATCACCGAGCGAAGGTACTCGCGGATTTGACCGGCGAGAGTAGCGGACGCCTGATCGCCGGATTTTAGCGTTACGAAGGCTTTAATTTTATTGGATAATGCGGCGTCGGGTATCCCCACCACCGCAGCTTCAAGAATCGCCGGATGTTCGAGCAAGGCGGATTCGACTTCCTTGGGCGAAATCAGGTAAGCGCGGCTTTTGATCAAATCGTCGGATCGCGCGACATACCAGTAATAACCATCGTCATCGATGTACGCGATATCCTGCGTGTAATACCATCCGTTCCGGTTCACCGCGGCCCATCGCGCCATGTCCTTGCGGTAGCCCAAGGCCAGCCCCGGATGGTCCTCGTTGCGAATGGCTAAATGGCCGGAGGTGCCGCATGGCTGTGGACTGCCGTTATCACCAAGTACCGCGGCTTCATAACCACGCAGCGGTTTACCCATCGAACCTGGCCGTATCGGCATGTTTAGCTGGTTCGCGATAAAGATGTGACCCTCCGTCTGCCCGAGACCATCGTAGATTCTGACTCCGAAGCGTTCGCGCCATTGCGCGTACGTGTCCGGCGCCAGCGCCTCGCCCGCACTCATTCCTAGCCGCAGCGAACCGAGATGATAGTGTGACTCGGCCTGTGGAACGGCGAGAAGCAGGCGGTACATGGTTGGCACCGCGGCGAATATGGTGACGCTGCGGCGCTCTATCGTTGCGAGTGCTCTCTCCGGGTCGAAGCGGCCCTGGTTGATGACCACGGCGGCGCCGGCTAACAAGGGATGAAAAAAACTGGAGCCAAGTGGATACATGAATGACCAGTCCTGCGGCTGGTAACAGATGTCATCAGGTCTAAGATCGATCATCTCGCGCATTACCGGATCGCCCGTGCCCAGCAGCCATCGATGAGCATGCTCGACGCCCTTAGGCGCGCCAGTCGTGCCCGAGGTATACATGATGAAGGCAAGTTCCCGGGCCAGCGTTGGCGCCGGGACGAAATCTGCCGAAGCGCGTTCCATCAACGAATTCCAGCTCAAGGCGCCGCCCCCAACCGTGAGGATCAGATGCTTCAATGATGTCCGCGAGCGCACGGCTTCGATCGGACCGGCAAGTTCTGGCGTGGAGACAGCGGCGATGGCATCGCTGTTGCGCAAAATTTTTTCGACCTCATGCTCGCGCAATAGAAAGCTGGACGGGATAACGACGGCGCCAAGCTTCAGTGCCCCCAGAATCGCGACCATCGCATGGAGATTCGTGCCAAGCCGCAGCATCACGCGGTCGCCGCGCTGTACGCCGAGCCCGCGCAGGACGTTGGCGAAACGATTCGATAACTCCCGCAACCCGGCATACGTATACGGGGAGTCATCGAACCACGCGGCAACCTTCGAGCCGCGGCCAGCATCGACATGCCTATCGATAATTGCCCGGGCGATGTTGAACTCGGCGGGGATGGAAAGATATGGCCGTGAGGCGAGTTCGTCCGACTTCATAACTTCCCTTCCTATGCCCGTGCCAAGGGTCGCTCTCCTGACGGAGCCGAGCGTGTAACTGGCCGGGATGAGCCAGCGCGCGGTCAGGCATTTCCAAGGCTACTCGGCTGCTTGTCGCATGGTAACTGTGTCGGCTAGGCTCGCGCCAGATTGTGCCGCATCGGAATGGCTTTCCGGTGGGGCTTTATCCGGCTAGGGGGTCTTGCTGATGAACCGGGAACTCGCCGGCAAGGTTGCGATTGTCACTGGCGCGGGTCGCATGCGTAGCATCGGCCGCCCGATTGCGAAGACGCTGGGCCAGGCCGGCGCCGCTATCGTGATTACCGGGACCGGGCGTCGCCCGGAGGATTATCCCGAGGACGAAAAAACCGCCGGATGGCGCGACATCGAGAGCGTGGCTGACGAAGTCCGTCAACTCGGCGCACCTTGCCTGGCGCTGGTTTCCGATATTCGTGACGAAGGCGCTGTTGTGCAAGCCGTCCAGAGGACGGTGGCTGAATTCGGACGCCTCGATATCGTGATCAACAATGCCAGCGCGGCGCGAGGTCCTGACCGTGTGCCGGTGACTGAAATGCCTTACGAGATCTGGCGCAAGGTTATCGTCACCAATCTCGATGGCACTTTCCTGTTGTCGCGCGCCGCAGCTCGCCAACTTATCGCTCAGGGCGAAGGCGGCAGCATCGTCAACATCTCATCAATTGCCAGCAAGCTCGCACCCCCCAATACCGCTGCCTATGCTTCCTCGAAGGCCGCGATCAACGCCCTGAGCCGCTCGATGGCGCTGGAACTCGCGCCCCATCGGATCCGGGTCAACGCCGTATGCCCCGGGGTGATTGACACCTTCAGGATGGACGACCTCGGCCGAGGCGAGCGATGGCGAAATTTCGTCAAGACCATGATCCCACTAGGCTATCCGGGTGACGGCAGCGAATGCGCCGAGTTTGTACTTTTCCTGGTGAGCGAGCGTGGCAAATGGATAACTGGCCAGGCCATCAACGTCGATGGCGGCAGCGCCTGGGGCAATTAGCTTGGGGGCGAGGGTTAAGGCTCGTTGAGATGCGGCTATGAATCCGAAAGTGGAGGCGAACATGTTCGAAGGATTTACCGCTGAACGCATCAAGACCTCGGGTGCCGAGATTGCACTCGTGCGCGGCGGCCATGGCTCGCCGCTACTTCTGGTCCATGGCTATCCACAGACGCACGTGATGTGGCACAAGGTCGCGCCGCGGCTGGCCCAACGCTTTACCGTTATCGCTCCTGATTTGCGCGGCTATGGCGCGAGTAGCAAGCCTCCCAGTGATGACGAGCATCTGACCTATTCCAAGCGGGCGATGGCGCACGACCTGGTGGAAGTCATGGCAGCGCTGGGCTTCCAGCAATTCAATATTGCCGGCCATGACCGCGGTGCCCGGGTCACCTATCGCCTGGCACTGGATCATCCCGAACGTGTACGCCGCGCCGCTGTGCTCGACATCATACCAACCCTGGAACAATTCGATCGGATGACTCGGATTAGCGCCCGAGCTGCTTATCACTGGTATTTCCTTGCGCAGCCGCCGCCCTTTCCGGAAACTCTGATAGGGAAGGACCCGGATTATTTCCTCGACCATTCGCTGAGAACGTGGCGTGGCGCCACGGACGCCTTCATTCCCGAGGCGCTCGCTGCCTATCACGAGGCGTTCAGAAGTCCGGAAATGATACGCGCAACGTGTGAGGACTATCGCGCCGGGATAACGTGCGATTGCACTTTCGACGAGGCCGATCGCACCGCAGGCCGCAAGATTCGGTCGCCCCTGCTGGTGTTATGGGGCGCGTGGCGATCGAGAGCACGCCTTGACGAGGTGTGGAAAGCGTGGTCCGACGACGTCCGCGGTGAGCCGATCGACTGTGGCCATTTCATTCCCGAGGAGGCTCCCGAACCGCTGCTGGAACACTTCTTGCCCTTCTTCGGCCAGTAACATCGGTTCCGCGTAGGGCGGCGATTCAAGAAGCCCCGCTCATGCGATGTAGTGCGGTGGGTTTCGCGAATCGATTCAAAGCACTACATTCCGAGTTGGCTTCTGGGCGGGATGTTCGAATTACGCCATCTGCTCTTTGCGCCGTACGCGCCTGCGACCATCTCTCGGTCGCGACCGTCCCACGCATCATTGGCGCCCCCCCGCCTTGGCGATTGCAGTTTCGGCCGTGAACAGGGACAAAGCGAGAAAGCCATCAATTTTAACTCCGTTAGCTTCTACCGTTTGGCCCCATGACGGCTGGTGATGTAATTCATAACAAGAAAATAATTCGGGATAATTCCGCCGTCGGGCTTCAGATCGCGGCGAACGTCTCGGGAGGTAATGATGGTCCAAGTAACTGAACTGGGCTACATCGGCTTCGGCGTCAAGAACGCCGACGAATGGAAGCATTTTGCCACTCAAATCGTCGGCTTTGAATTGGCCGACGACGGCGAATCCGGCCGCTTCTATTTGCGCATGGATAATTGGCACCACCGGCTGACCGTTCACACCAACGGCAGTGACGACCTGGAGTACCTGGGGTTTCGCGTGCCCGGTCCCGATGAATTCGGTGAAATGCAACACCAACTATCCGAGGCCGGCATCAAATATCGCCTCGGCTCCGATGACGAAGCGGTCGAACGTCATGTCCTTGAAGTCTTGAAGATGGAAGACCCGGGCGGCAATCCAGTTGAAATTTTTCACGGACCGGAAATTCAATTCAGCAAACCCTTCTATCCGGGACGTCGAATGCACGGGCGCTTTAATACGGGGACCGGCGGCCTGGGCCATTGCATAATTCGCCAAAATGACGCAGCCGCGGCGCGGCGGTTTTACATGCAGCTGGGAATGCGCGGAGGGGTCGAATACAAAATTCGCATGGGGAATCGCACCGTCACGCCCGTCTTCATGCATTGTAACGACCGCGATCACACCGTCGCCTTCGGCGTAGGTCCGCAGAAGCGCCGTCTCAATCACATCATGCTCGAAGTGGACAATCTCGACGACGTCGGCCTGACGCATGACCTCGTACGCAAGCACCGTGTCCCGGTGACGATTAACGCCGGCAAGCACTCGAACGACCATATGTATTCATTCTATTTCCGCAATCCTTCGGGATGGATGTTTGAGTACGGTTACGGCGGGCGGCCCGCGACTTACCAGTCCGAGTACTACGTCGAGGATGTTTACGGGCATCAACCTGAATCAGGCGGATTCGGCGATGCCGACTAGACAAAATTGAGTAACGAACAGTGAGCAGTAAGACAGGCTCTCCCGCGCTCGGATTCTGCCTTCACTCCTCGCTCATCGGCTCACGCTCAGGGGAAGTATGAAACTAATTCGCTTCCACGCCACGGCAGACGGGGCTTCCCGGTTCCAGGAGGTGGAGGTGCCACTAAACCAGTCGCGGCCGAGTCCCGCGGGTGGAATACTTAGACAATCCAACGCCTGGCCGTCCCCAGCGGTGCGCTTCGTTGAGCTGCCTGCCGGACTTGAACAGAGCTGGCATCATGCACCCGCGCGCCAGATAGTCCTTGTGCTCTCGGGCTGCCTCGAAGTCGAGACCACCGACAATCAGAAAAGGCAATGCACGGCTGGTCAGGCATTCATTGCTGACGATCTAAGCGGCACAGGCCATTCAACCCGGGTGATCGAGGGACCGGCAACCGTGATGTTCGTGGAATTGCCGCAGGGCTTCGATGTGGCGAAATGGTCTACGTGACCGTCCGGCACAACAAGCTTCGCTTGTTGAGATGGACAGTCGAATGTAGTGAAGGGCAGCAATGCTGACGAATTTGCGACCTGCGCACTTAGCATCGCCACAGTTTCACGCTAATCGTGCGGCCCAATCGTGGAGGAAGTCAGATGAAGCTCTACAATTTTTCACACTCCTCGGCCAGCTATCGTGTCAGGATCGTGGCCAATCTCAAGGGCATCACTTACGATTACGTCTCCGTTAATCTAATGAAAGGGGAATCGCGCCAGCCCGCATACGAGGCAGTTAATCCGCAAGGACGCGTGCCGGCACTTGAAGACAATGGCCGCCTGATTCCCCAGTCAATGGCGATCTGCGAATATCTGGAGGAAACCCATCCCCATCCTTCGATACTTCCAACAGACCCTTTCGGCCGCGCGCGGGTCCGCGCGCTCGCGCTGATGGTGGCATGTGAGATTCATCCCGTCGGCGGCGGCCGTGCACAGGGCTATTTGACCGCGCTGATGAATGCCGACGCTAGCCAACGGGCAGATTGGGGCCGCCATTGGATGAGCGAAGGCTTTCGTGCAATCGAGGTGATGCTGACAGCTTCACCCCCCAGCGGCCGCTTTTGTCATGGCGATACGCCGACGATAGCTGATGCGTTTCTGATACCGCAGGTTTACAACGCCGAACGTGCTGGTGTGGATCTCGCGGCGTTTCCAACCATCCGCCGTATTTACCGGGAGTGCAACAAACTTGAAGCCTTCGCCAAAGCGGCTCCAGAAAGCCAGCCCAATGCCGCCTAGAGCGGATTTCTGTCTGACCCCAAATTCGTCATGCGTCTAGACTATATCAGAAAACCGAAATCGGCTCCGACGAGGGATAATGAATGAGGATGGTGAAGATTGGTTTAGCGTTTTCCACGATGCCGGATAGCCCGCTTCCAACGATTGTCGAATGGACAAAACAGGCCGAGGAAGCGGGCTTCGACGGCGTCTTCATGACGGAAGCGAACAATGATTCACTCGCCTGCTGCCTCGGCCTTGGCTTCAACACTCGGCGCATAACACTGGGCACCGCGATTACCAACATCTATCTGCGCCATCCCAATCTATTAGCCAATGAAGTCGCCGCGCTTCACGAATTTACCAAGGGCCGGTTCATTCTCGGGCTCGGCACCGGCCATCGCCAGAGCAATGCGGCGCTCGGAATCGACATGGGCGGTCAGTCCGACCCGATGAAAAAGATGCGCGAGACGGTCGCCTCAATGCGCCGTATGTTCGACGGACGGACTAATCCCAAAATCTCAGGCCGACAGCAGATCTTTCTAGCGGGCGTTTCGCGGCCAATGGTGCGCTTGGCCGGCGAGATTGCCGACGGCGTTATATTCAACTTTTTCCCAGCGGCGCGTGTCAAAGAGGCGCTCGGTGAACTCCAAGAAGGCGCACGCAAAGCGGGACGTGATGTGAAAGACGTGGTCCCCGCGCTGTTTGCGACCGCTTTCATTTCTAATGACATTGAAGCAGCACGGCGGCCTGCTCGCACCCTGCTCTCGCGCTATGGCGCGATGCCTTACTACGGCAACATGCTGGCGGCCGCGGGATTTGAACGCGAGATCTCCGGCATCCGAGCTGCCGCCGGCGACGCGAAGGCGGCCCTTGCGGCGGTCAGTGATGCAATGATCGACGCAATTCTCCTGGTCGGACCGGAACAACGCGTACGCGAGCATCTGAAGGAACTAATCTCACCAGGCGTGGGATGGGCTATTGTATTCATCAATCCGGTAAACGAGGAGCGGCCGAGCAGCATCAAACGCGGGCTTCGAGCCTTGCGGCCCTAATATCTTTTGTAATTCCACAAAGCAGGAAAACATTTCGCCGCCAGGCGGCGTTTCGAGTTGCTACATTCAGGAGGCCTGATGTTGTTCGCGGCTGCTTTTAGGCCGTCGCCGCGGCATGTTGCGCGCGGTGATGCCGAGGATAGGCGACTCCCTCATCTCGGCTGCTTGCAAATGGCCTTGAGAATCACTGCCGCCCGGCTTATTGCCCGCGCTCCAAGCGGTTATGACAGCTCATGCCTCTCGAACTGTTGGAGGTCGTAGTCGAGCCACGTGGCGCTTTTTCCGGGTCCTCGCCTCGCGCTACTATCAAATTAAAGTTCGGCCGAAGCTCCGCTCGAACGCAACTCTGCGTCCCAATTGTTGGAGACGGTTATGGGGCCAACGCACGCTGTGGTCATCGGGGGGAGCTTTTCCGGTCTTGCCGCCGGGCGCGTGCTGAGCGAATTCTTCGACCGCGTGACCGTGCTTGATCGCGACAAGTTTCCAGAACGCATCGAGGACCGCGCCGGCGTGCCGCAGGCGCGCCATGTGCACGGTCTATTGGTGCGCGGCCTAATCGAATACCAAAAGCTCTTCCCCGGGTTTGAACGGCTGGCGGTCGACAAGGGCGCGACCTTTCACGACCATACACTCGATTTCGTAGTGCTGAGGCCCCAGGGATGGCAGTCGCGCTACCGCTCCGATCTGAAGTTCCTCAGCGCCAGCCGCGAACTTATCGAATCGTGCGTGCGCGAGCTATTTCGACAAATCCCCAACGTCGAACTGCGCGAACGCACTGCAGTCACCGGTCTGCGCCTAGATGCCAATAGCCAGCAATGCGTCGGCGTCCTAGTCCCGTCGGGGCCTCGAGGCCGTACCGAAACGATCGAGGCCGATCTGGTGGTCGACGCTACCGGCTCCGTTTCGCGGGCGCCGATGTGGCTCGAGCAGGCCGGCATACCGCCGCCACGCGAGACCGTGGTCGATCCTTTGGCCGGCTACGCGTCACGCTGGTTCCAGGGACCAGCGAGATGGCCGGATGACTGGTGGTGGTGGGCCGGCGCTTACATCAGGCGGCGGCCTGACGATTTGGTTGAAGCTAATTTCCAGCTAAAGGAGCATAATCGCTGGCATCTCACGCTTTCCGGTTTTAACCGCCAATACCCGCCTACGCGCGAGAGCGATTTTATGGCATCGCTCAGGAGTCTCCGATCACCGTTGATAGCCGAGATGGCGCGTTTGATGGAACCGATTTCGCCGGTTTATGCGAATCGCGCGATTCATAACCGTTGGCGTCACTATGAAAGCTGGAAGCAGCGGTGCGGCGGCTTTATTGCAATCGGCGACGCATATGTCACTTACAATCCTGTCTATGCTCAAGGTATGACGGCCGCCGTACTTTCCGCGCAAATGTTGCGCTCGTGTCTCAATCGCCACGACCCATTAGACCCTGCACTTCCTCGAGCGTATCACCTTTCTCAGGCCGTAATTCAGCACGACCCATGGATGCTCTCGGCTGGGGTCGATCTACGGTTTCCGTTCACCACAGGCGAGAGGCCTCTACCCATACGACTCTTTAATCTGTACCTAGACGGTATCGGCTTGGCCGCACGCGAGGACCCCGCCGTGAGACGAAGCTTGGTCGAAGTGGCGCAGTTGATCCGCCCATTATCGGATTTTTTTCACGCAGGCATTGCCGCGCGAGTTGGTCTGGCAGCATTTCGGACCGGACTTCGTCAAGTCAAGGCCACGCTGCGCCGACAGGAGGTGGCTCCGGTTCCGCCGATGCCGCCGACTGCCACGCGTGTGGACGCCCCTCCGATAGCCGCCGCGTAATATTGTTGTTTCAATACCGGCCGGGGCGGCTTGGAGCGCTTACGGGGTGGTCTACAGCCCGTGGCGGGTTTCCTCTATCCGTAAGCGAACGATTCGAAGGGTGTCGAGATTATAAGGAAGGCCGCAATGAGTTGAATCGACTTCAAACGCCCTCACGTTCGGACCATCCTCAATACAGCTTGCCCAATCGACTACGCCGTCGCTTTTGGAGTAAATCAGCGTTTCCGGAATATGAGGCGCATCTGCGCCGTGCACACCACAGATGGTTGCCAGTTCACCGGTACAACCGTGACCTGTCTCGCGGATGCGCCGGGTCATCAGAGCCAGCATCTTAACATAGGGATTAGAGTGTTTGTGGGGGTCCCTTATCGGCGAACCCAGCAAGATTACCTGTTCGATACATTCAGGGAGTCGCCGCGCGAGTTCACGGGCGTAAATTCCACCGAGGCTGTGGCCAATCACGACAAGTTTCCGCCTTGCTTGAGCACAGCGTTCAATCACGATATTCGCTAAACGCTCTATGACGCGCCGAGGGCAATCCGTGTTAGCCAAAATACCGGAAAAGAACACTTGGTGACCGCGTGAGCGCAGCCAATTCGCAAATGGATAAAGGGTCGCATCGCCCGCCAGAAAACCAGGAATCAGCAAGATTGATTGACTTTTGGCCGCCCGGCCGCCCAACCGCCAAGTCCATGCATGGCCAGCAAATTTTACGAATTCTCCGACTGCGCGAAACTCCTGCAGTAGGTTGATGAAGCTGAGATCGGTCGTTTCAGCCTCGCGCATCCGACAGCCTCCAATCCGCGACGAAAGGCTTTAGTTCACGCTTTACTAACGGGATTTTAGCGCGATCGCAAGATTTCGGGAATCGACAAAGCGCTTTTCATGCAGAGCTAGCGGTTAAAGAATTTTGGGTAACGACGCGATGCGATTGCGCCACTGAGTGATGTAGCCCCTTCCCGAAGCGGACACGGTGGCTTAGACATAGGACAGACCTATGACCAAGACACCGGAAGGGATCGAAGTAATCGAAGGCCCGCAGCCTGGGAAGCGCCGTCGGTTCACGGCTGAAGAGAAACGTCGGCTGGTGGCCGAGGCATCAGAGCCGGGCTCCAGCGTCAGCCTGGTAGCGAGGCGCAACGGCGTTTCGTCGAGCCTGTTGTTTCGCTGGCGGCGACTGATGGAACAGGGAGAGCTGGAGAGCCTGGGTGCGGATGAGCAGGTAGTGCCGCTCTCCGAGGCCAAGCAGCTGCAGGCGCGGGTGCGCGAGCTGGAGCGGCAATTGGGCAAGAAGACGCTGGAGGCGGAGATCCTGAAGGAAGCCCTGGAGCTGAGCCGCTCAAAAAAACTGCTGTTGCGCTCGAACTGGCCCGGACCGGGAGATTCCAAGTGAAAGCGGTAGCGCAAGCGCTGGGAGTGGCGCGCTCGAACCTGGTCGAGCTGCTTAAGCCAGCGGTTCCACTGCCGCGACGCCCGCGACCTGATGACGAATGGCTGCTGCCGATGATCCGCGCGATTGTCGCCGAGCGGGCGAGTTATGGATATCGCCGGGTTACCGCGCTGCTCAATCGCCAGCTCGAAGCGGAGGGTCGTCCGCGGGTCAACCACAAGCGAATCTACCGCATCATGCGGACCAATCAGTTGCTGCTGCCGCGTTATAGTGGGCGGCGCGAGCGCAGTCACGATGGCGTGGTGATAACGCTCAAGAGCAACCTGCGCTGGTGCTCGGATGTCTTCACTATTCGCTGCTGGAATGGCGAGGCGGTCCAGGTACTGTTCAGTCTCGATTGCTGCGACCGCGAGGTAATGGGATGGCTGGCGACCAGTGGCGGAGTCTCGGGTGAGATGGTGCGTGATTTGATGACCGAGAGCCTTGAGCACCGCTTCGGGCCCGCCGTGCTCAGTGCGCCGCATCCGATCGAGTGGCTTTCCGATAACGGCCCCTGTTACACCGCGCGTGAGACCTGTGAGTTCGCCCGCTCCTTGGGCCTGTTGGTCTGTACCACGCCGACGTATTCTCCAGAGTCCAACGGGATGGCGGAGTCATTCGTCAAGACCTTCAAGCGCGACTACGTTTATGTAAATCGGCTGCCGTCCGCCATCGAAGTGATCGCGCAGTTGTCGACCTGGTTCGCTGATTACAACGAGATCCATCCGCACAAGGGACCGGGGATGCGCTCACCACGTGAGTATCTGAGGGCGGTGTCATGACTGGCCGTGTTACACGGCAGTCGCGTCAGCGACCGCCTAAATGCCGCTTCAGCCGGAGCGGCGGCCGCAGTCAAGGGCGGCGTCAGCCGGTGCGAATGCGCGTACCCTTGACGGCGGCCGGCGCGGAGGCTACCCGCTATTCAGATTGGTACTACTTCAACCCGCCACTCGTGTCCGGTTTGATGGGGGCAACTCCACTGAGCAGTCAGGATTATTCGGTCTCAGGCTCTTAACTGGAGGTCGCGCACTTGTGAGCGCAAAGGCTCCGGCAGAAGAATTTCCCGCGCATCGGTCCACGTCCGCTCCAGCCGGTAAAACTCACGTGTCGGTTCAAAAAACACATGTATGACTACGTCGTCGTAGTCCAATACGACCCAGTGCGCGCGATTGAGACCTTCTATCGCTATCGGCTGCGCACTTTCTCGGTCCATCCGCTCTTCGACGCCGCGCGCGATTGCCTTCACATGAACGTCGGAGCGACCGGTGGCGATAAGGAAGTACTCCGCGATAGAACTCAGGTGCTCCACTTCGACGACGATTAGGTCATAGGCCTTCTTTTCGAGCGCTGCTTCCGCAGCAGCAAATACTTTTTTAAGCACGTCCACGAGTCAGTATGACCTGCTGCGCAGCTTATTGAGAAGCCGAAGACAACAATACAATCCTTTCTCTAGCCACGCATTTCCCACCCGCGATTGCTCAGCCAAAAGATCAGTACGGGGAATGTCGCTCGATGTAATCAGCAACATCAGTTGGCACGAGGTAGCGAATTGATTGACCCGCCGCCAGCTTGTGGCGAATGAGCGTGGCGGAAATAGGAAAAAACGTCGTATTGACGAAGCGGAGGCTATGACCAGTGGGATGGACGTAACATTCGTCTCCTTTAGCGTAACCAAACCGGCTCACCATCACAACCGGAAGCTCGGCGTCTGGCTGCTTATCGCTCACACGCGTGTGGACGATAATATTGCATAACTGCGTTAGTTCATCCGCGTCCTTCCACGTATCCAGCTCTGCAAACTGATCGCCGCCCATAATCAGATACAGCCCCGGCTGTGCCCGCATTGTCGACCGGAAGTAGCGAACCGTGTCGATCGTGAACGAGCTGCCACCACGGCGTACCTCGATGTCGGAGACCATGAAATACCGGTTGCCCTTGGTCGCCAGCCGCACCATTTCTAAACGATGCTCCGCGGGCGCCAGGCCAATAGGAGGCTTGTGGGGCGGCGAAGCGGCTGGAACAAAATAGATTAGATCAAGACCCATTGCCTCCCGGTCCTCTTCCGCGGCTCGTAAGTGCCCGAGGTGGATCGGATTGAAACTGCCCCCGAATAAGGCTATTCGCATTGCCTTTGCTCGGTTATACGGACGAAGGGTGCAACCCAAACTTGGCTACCCATATCAATCACACTGTTAGCTAACGTTATCTGCTTAGATCAGCGGCAAGTAGCCCCTTGCCCGGAATGTAATTGATTTCCAGCCGAACACCGTCCGGATCTTCGAACAATGTCGAATAATAGCCTGGCGCCCAGTTTCCCTCCTCCGGTGCGCGTAGGATTCGGGCACCGAGTTCCCTAGCAAGTTGCCAGACCGCATCGACATTATCGCGTGAGCGCGCGCGAAAGCACACGTGATGAAGGCCTGGACGTGTCTGGTCGCAATGCTCATGGCGATAATGATCGGCCGCGCGAGAGATACCGAAGCTGGTCCGTCCGCCGATGCAATAAAAATAATCCGCGCGGTCGTGGACGATTCTAGTGAGCCCTAGAAACGGGAGCATGCGTCGGTAAAACGCCACGCACTCGTCAAACCGGCTCACAGTTACGATAATATGTGCGATTCCGTTAATCTCCATTTGCGGCCTCCAAGAACATTGTCGCCCGAGAGCCGGATTGGCGGAAGAGATGTGGCATCATCTAAAACAGGCCTGGTCTATGAGGTGAACGGATTGCTTGTCAGCGTATCGCATGGCGCTAAACTTCCCCTTAGCAACCAGGACGAAGGGGGTTTCCAACATCTCAAACGGATAGAAGCGATAGAATTCGTCGCTGACCTTTCCCAGCTTGGCGCCGGCCGAGGCGACCATGCGAAGACTGTGGATTCTACGGCCGCGGAATGCAGCTCCGATGGGACGTGCGCAAGTCAATGAATCGCGAACGAATCATCGTCGTTTTCTTTTTTGCCTTCCTAGCCCTGATTACGTACGAACTGTACGAACTGCTCGCGCCCTTTCTGACGCCGATCGCTTGGGCTATCCTGCTGGCGTTCCTCGTCCATCCAGCCTTAACCGCACTTAATGGAATCGTTAGAAATCGCACTGGTTGCGCGATCATTCTTACGGTCGTAATCGCTCTCGGCGTAATCTTGCCGGCCACATGGTTATCAGCGCGGCTCTTGCACGAGGTTCAGACTCTATACACCGAGATTTCGACGGTATCGCCGAATAGCGGGGTTCACAGTCTCAGCGACTGGATTCGGCAGACTCACCTCGGCTCCACGGGCGACCGTCTGCTGGAGCGTCATGGCGTGAGGCTCGAGGACGAAATGCAGACGGTGGCGCTTCGCGCTGCCAAAGCGACCAGCGATTACGTCGTCGTCCATAGTGGCGCCGCAGCCAGCAATATCGCCAGTTTCGTCTTTCACTTCGCGATAGCACTGCTCACCTTCTTTTACCTCTTGCGCGACGGCGAGACATACTATGAGGCTTTGCGTGATTTGACTCCGCTGCATGAGGAAGACAAGGCGGCGATCTTCGACACGCTGCGCCTCACTTTGTCATCGGTAATGCGCGGCCTGATGCTGACCTCGCTGCTCGACGGGATCGCGCTGGGGGCTGGTTATTTTATCCTTGGAGTGCCGTACTGGGCACTGCTTGCGCTGGCAACGGCCGCTGCAGGGCTGTTGCCAATAGGTGGCACAGCGCTCATCTGGGTACCAATAACCATCTATCTGTTTGTCGAAGCCGGATTCGGCAGCGCTGTGGCAATGGTCGCTTGGGCCGCGGCAACTCTCGTAGTCATGGACAATTTCGTGAAGCCAGCGGCTATGCGCCATGGTACGAACTTGCCGACACTGGCCCTGTTCTTCGGACTGGCAGGCGGAATCAGTGCTTACGGTCCTATCGGGATTTTTGCGGGCCCGGCGCTGATCGCGGTGTTTGCCGCGTTGCTGCGGGTTTACCGCAGGACGTATATCAGTGAGTCAACATTGGCCAAGACGGCACCCCCACAGCTCGATTTGCGCAACCGGCGCCGCCGCTTCCGGAAAGGACAAAGATGAAATACACGATTGAGACTGCTGGGCGCGCGGATTGGGACTCGGAATCGTTCGCACGTGGTCGCAATCGATTATCGCATCATTCTTGGTCTTCCCCCGTTGTGCGAAGCCTAATCCACATCGCACAGTCTACCGTGCTACTTGGGCAGCGATCTGATAAACGCCAACAAGTCTTGCAACTGCTGCGTATCCAATTTGTCGCCAAACGCCGGCATGATGCGAGACTTGCCGTTGGCTTTGCCGCCCTTGGTAATCATCGCAACAATGAAGCTGTCGGTCAGCCCCTGATTGCTTTCCTTGTCAGTCCAATCGTCGGGCGACACTGCCGACTGAAGCTTCACCAGGTCGGGTCCGTCGCCTTTGGCTCCGCGGCCGTGACACCTGGCGCAATTGGCAGCGAAAATCTCCGCACCACGGTCCGCACTGCCTTCGGCGGCAGCCGCACCGACCGCCGCCGCTACAGCTATCGGGACCACTGCCCGAATTGCTTTTTTGATTCCAGAGATTGGAATCGATCGATTCACTGCCCACCAGCCGCCCGTGAAGCGTTGAGAGCGTAGTTGGGAATATAGAAACACAGGCGCGGCGGGGTCTTACTCGACGACGCCGCGCTGATTCAGGGGTGTGCGTACTTCGCAGGACTACTGAACCTGGATCGACTTAACGTAATTGACTAATCCGTTGATTTTTGCATCCACTTGCTGCTGGGTCAGGCCAACGCTGGCCATGCCCTTGCCAGCGCCTTCGGAGGCGGCGCGCATGCGGAAGGCATCACCCCAGATCGGCATCGCTCGGCTACCGTGGGACGCCGAGGTCTTGGTACCGTCGATAAAGTCGCGAACCTCCTGCTCGGGAAAGACTCCGCCGTTGTTCTTGGATAGCAGCGTGAGATTCGCCGGCTTCTTCTTCAACGCCGGAGCGACCGGACCATCGCCTGTACCACTCATCCCATGGCACTGCGCGCAGTAGCGGCGGAAGTCGAGCCTCGGGCTGGTCACTATGCCGCTAGGCCCCATTTCGACTTGCGCGTATGCCTTTTCCCCGGCAAACCCAACGAGCGCGCCGCCCAGCACCAAAACAGACGCCAGATTCCAGAAACAACGATGTATAAGCGCCATTTTACCTCCCCGCGTCGTGAGATTCTGAGCCGCAACCGTTAACACTTCTTTACCGTCGCGTCAATGTTCAATCGCAGGGTCTTGGGGAGGCAAAGTCTCGCCAACCGCCCTCGCTCACTGCCGGCGAGCATGGCGCCGAAGCCTTCGATGAAGACTTAGGGTTGGATGTGTGGCGGCACATCGACGTAACTCGTTAAAGTAGGGAGGAAGTGAAGCAGGATAAGGAAAAACTCGCGCTTTATATCGTTGACCGGCTTCGGGCCGCCGGGTTTGCGGCTTACTTGGCGGGCGGATGTGTGCGCGATCGGATTCTCGGGCTGCGGGCCAAAGACTACGATATCGCGACTGACGCCCGCCCAGAGAGCGTTGCGCGCCTTTTCGACAATACAATTGCCGTCGGCGCCAAGTTTGGCGTAATGCTGGTGGTGCTCGATGGCGAGCAATTCGAAGTCGCCACGTTTCGGGCAGAAGCCGGTTACACCGATGGGCGACGTCCGTCTGCGGTTCGGTTTGGCACTCTCGAAGAAGACGTAAAGCGGCGCGATTTCACGATTGGCGGGATGTACCTGGATGCCGCCACCGGCCGCATTATCGATTTGGTGGGCGGAATCCGCGACCTGCGCGCGGGCGTGATTCGGGCAATCGGTGACGCCGACCTCCGCTTCGCCGAAGACCATCTGCGAATGCTGCGCGCGCTGCGCTTCGCTGCTCGGCTGAACTTTACCATCGATCCTGCAACCTGGTCGGGAATCCGCCGCAGCGCCTCGAAAATCGCCCAGATCGCGGCGGAACGAGTCGGGGAAGAAGTCATGATGATCATGACTCAAGGTGGAGCCGCGCGCGGGTTGGATTTGCTGGTCGATAGTGGCCTCGCGGCAATCATAATCCCTGAAGTGCTCCCGCTGCGTGGATGTCCGCAACCTGCCAATTTTCATCCAGAGGGGGACGTTTATCGCCATACCCGCCTGATGCTCTCAATGTTGCCGCGTGGATGTGCTGAGACGTTGGCATTCGGCGCGCTGTTCCACGATATCGCCAAGCCGCAAACATTGGTAATCGAAGCCGATGGCAAGATGACTTACCACGGTCACACCGATATCGGCGGCCGGGTCGCGGCTTATATACTTCAGCGGCTGCGCCGCCCGCGCGCGGTGCAGCTACGTGTCGCCTACCTGGTGCACAATCATCTCAGGATGATGATGGCGCCGCGGATGCGGCGAGCGACGCTCAAACGTATGCTGGCGGAGGAGGGTTTTGACGAACTGCTCGAACTCTCGCTGTTGGACACGCTCGGTTCCGGCTCAACACTCGGCTTCTATCATCTTTGCAGGCGCGCGTTGGCCACAATGAGTGCGGCAGAAATTCGTCCACCGCGATTGATCAACGGTGATGATCTGATAGCGATGGGGTTCGTGCCAGGTCCGAGTTTCAAACGTATCCTGCATGAGGTCGAGGACCATCATCTCGATGGCACGCTGAAAACGCGAGATGAGGGATTGCATTACGTTCGTGAACATTACAGCCCCGCCGATGCTGAGCGCAGCTGGCCGAAGCCCTGAGCAGTGCCGTAAGGAGGCGGCGCATGCCAAGCCGGTGACAAGGTGCTCGCTGCCAAGGCCATAACTAAGCGCTTCGGGCAAACCCTGGCGCTCGCCGATGTCGATTTCTGTGCACGAGAGGGCGAAATCCACGCCCTCGTGGGTGAAAATGGTGCCGGCAAAAGCACCCTCATCAATATTTTTGCCGGCCGCATCCGCCCGGATTATGGTCACGTGACGCTTGATGGCGCTACAGTCGGCGCTGGCTCTGCCTCGGCCGCCCTGGCGCACGGAATTGCGGCGGTCTATCAATCGCCGATGCTCTTCGAGCGCATGGCCTGGGAGGAAAATCTCGCGCTCGGCGGTTTTAGTTCCCGGCACTTTAATCTCGGCACAGTAGTAACGGACGCGGCGGCGCTGGCTGGCGAATTAGGTTTCACCTTGCCGCCTCCTGGCACGTTTGTCGACCGCCGGTCGGTCGCCGAGCGTGTGCGGCTCGAAATACTACGTGCGCTTAGCTTCCGGCCGCGCGTGCTGATCTTGGACGAGCCCACCAGCGTCCTTTCCCCGGCCCAACTCGAACCCTTTCTCCATTTGCTCCGCCGCTTACGCAGCCAGGGGCGAATCGTGATTATCGTGACTCACAAGCTGGCCGAGGCACTGGCGGTTGCTGATCGAGTTACTGTGCTACGCCATGGACGCGTTGCTGCTGAAAGGGTCGCCACTCTCACCGGTGAGGCTGAACTAGCCCAACTGATGATCGGCGATGTCGCGCTGCCGCATTCCACGACTTGCTCCAGTTCCAATCATGGTGCGACGGTCGTTGAACTGCTTCGCGTCACGCTGAAGTCCGGCGAACGGACGGCATTGGATGAAATCTCGCTGACGCTCAGAGCAGGCTCGATCGTCGGAATCGCGGGAGTCGACGGCAACGGGCAACAAGAATTGGTCGAAGTGATAGCTGGCGTACGGGCGCCGACCTCAGGCACCGTGCGGTTGCCTAATCTCGACGACGTCGCGAAAGACGTCTTGGCAGTCATTCCGCAAAATCGTGATGTGGAGGGTCTGATTCTGGACCTTTCGCTGTGGGAGAATCTGATGCTATCTCGGAGCCTCCGCAAAAGGCTGGGTGCTCGGCACGGGTGGATCCACCGGTCGCGCGCCGCGCAGCTTTGCCAAGAGCTAACCAAGCGTTTCAGCATACGTGGCAGAGGGCCAGATGCTCTGGCCGGGTCGCTTTCCGGCGGTAATCGACAACGCTTGGTGGTCGCGCGAGCACTCGCCGCCGCGCCCGCCGCGATTGTCGCTCATGATATCTGCCGCGGTCTCGATTTGAGCGCCGCGGCGGAGCTTCGCGGCAGATTGCGCGACTACGCTGCTGGAGGAGGCGCCGTGCTTTTGATTTCCACCGATCTGGAAGAGCTGCTGGCGCAATGCCACAGGCTATACGTGATCAACCGCGGCCGTCTGACGGAAGTCCAGGCCGAACGGCGCGATTTGGTTGAAATCGGGTTGCTGATGTCAGGCGCCTCGCGATGAAACTGGCGGCGCTCGCCAGGCCATTGGCGGCGCTGGCAACCGCGACCGCTTCAATCTCGGTCATCCTGCTCGCGTTGGGCGCCTCGCCGATAAAGGTTTTTGACGCGCTCTACGACGGCGCGTTCGGCAACTGGGTGGTGTTTGCCGATACTCTAACCAAATCAGCCCCGCTGCTCTTTTGCGGGCTTGCGATCGCAGTTGCGTTCGAGGGTGCGCTGTGGAACATCGGTGCAAATGGTCAATTGCTCATTGGTGCGATGAGCGCGGGCGCGCTCGGACCGTGGCTCGGCGCGTGGCCCCATGCGTTTGCCAGTTCGGCGCTGTTGGTAGCAGGGGCTGGCGGTGGTGCTCTGTGGGGTGGAATCGCAGGATGGCTGCGCGCGCGCCGCGACGTCAACGAAGTCATCGCCACCATCATGTTAAATTTTGTGGCCGCGCAAATCTTAAGCTGGCTGGTCCACGGCCCGCTGATGGAGGCGTCGCGAGCCTATCCGATGAGCACACCGATTGCGCCGGTGGCCGAACTTCGGCTCTATTTTCGGCCATGCCGTCTTAATCTTGGGATGCTGTTGGCAGTCACGCTGGCGCTGGTCTGCTATGCGTTCCTGTACCACACCGAACAGGGGTTTGAATTGCGCGCCATGGGGCGCAATCGGCACGCCGCCGCCTTTTTCGGTATCGATACGGGCGCGCTGACTGTGTGGGCAATGGCGCTCAGCGGCGCGCTCGCCGGAGTCGGGGGCGCCACACATTTGGCTGCGATTACCCACCGCTTGTACGAGACGCTCTCGCCGGGATGGGGCTACGAGGCGATCGCGGTCGCACTGATTGCGCGTCTCAACCCGCTGGCTATCGTGCCGTCGTCGGTTCTGTTCGGCGCTCTCGATAATGGGGCGCAGGCAATGCAGCGAACGCAGGACGTGTCACCCGTTTTGGTGCAGGTCATCGAGGGTTTGGTGATAATGACTCTGCTGGCCTTCGACACTACCGCTTGGACCGCCATCCGCGACGCTCTGTGGTCGCCGCAGTCAACCGCAACCAAAGGTTAGCGCACGTCAGTTCAATACTCGAATTAAGCCACAGCCACGGCATTGCCGCCGTACACGGGTGGTCCGTTCTCTCCGGAACGACTGCTCCGCCCATGAGTTCCATAACTACTGCTTTAAGCCCAAATCGCCGGATATATCGAAATGGATCTTACGCACTTTGAAGCGCCATTCGCCCGCTTCCTTGACCAGCACATCTTCATAGCGGCCCGCCAGTGATGCCATGATGCCGGCAGAGGACTCGCGCAGGACTACGATGTAGCTATGTGCGCGCGCCTCGGCTCCGTTGACCTGGATGATGTGATTGAGCGTGCAATGTTTTCGTGCCGGACCCTCGCCAGGGCGCGGGACTTGCGCATTGATGAAGTCATAAATGGCGCGGCGGCCCTGGAGCCTGCCAAATGGTCCGGCTTCGAAGATCGCGTCCTCGGTGAAGAGCTCGGCGAACTTGTCGAACTCACCGTTATCGACATGAAAACAATAGGCTGACATCAGGTCACGTATGGCTTCCTTTTCTTCCAATTCAGATGCCATCGGTTGCGTCCTCCTTGATTGACGCGGCCCCAGCCCCGGCCTGCCTTTACGCTACGATCCCGACCATCCGCGCTATCTACCGGGAAAAATAGCACCGGTTGTGGTCCGCGCCTCGTCTGAGGCAAGAAGAGCAATGTGAGCGATATCGTCTGGTTCGCCCATGCCGAGCAAGTGATGCTCATTCATCCGGCTATCCGAGGATCGTCGGCAATGGTTGGCGTCGCCGCCCGTATCGCCCTCGGTCACGCGCGACGATGCCATCGCCGCCTTCGCGCGAAATATCGGCCACAATCACCTTGGCCTTCACGCACGAACAGAATTGCACAGGCACGGACCAATTCCCGAGCCGCTGCCGGTGATAAACGCCACCTTGCCGTCGAGCCTGCCCATGACCAAGACTCCAGCCCAACCGCGACCGGCCAGCTTTTATTAGCGTCGCTTATAGCAACTTCTCAATATATATCTCAAACGTCTTGATATGCATGACGGCTTGTGCTTAGCGGCTCCGGCTCGCCCTGCTTCGCACAGTCCACGGGAATCCTTGACATTGCGAACCCGCCATCGCTAGTGCTTGCTGATAATCAGGGCGCCGGCAAGACGCGCCGGCCGGAGGGTTTCTATGCCGGGCAACCATCATGATCCCGTGCAGATCCATGCGCGGCTGAAGCATCCCGTGATCGACTCCGACGGTCACTGGGTTGAGTTCTTTCCTCTGCTGCTCGACTACATCCGCAATGTGGCGGGCAATAAAGCAGCCGAAGGAATGAAGTCGGGTGACGAAATCGTCGGCCGGATTTTGACAATGTCGCTGGAGCAACGGCGCAATGAGCGCAGGGCGCAGCAATCATGGTGGCCGTTTCCGACCAAGAACACGCGAGATCGGGCAACCGCGATGATTCCGAAGTTGCTCTATCAGCGGATGGATGAACTGGGGCTCGATTTCTCCGTACTCTACCCAACTCAAGGTCTCGGGATCTACGCCATCCGAAACGACGAGATACGTCAGGCGACCTGCCACGCATTCAACATGTATATCGCCGACAGCTTCCGCGAATTTGCCCATCGCCTGACGCCCGCGGCGGCGATTCCGATGAATACGCCCGCCGAGGCAATCGCTGAACTGGAGCATGTCAAAAGCCTCGGCCTCAAAGCGGTCGTAATGGGCAGCGTAATCCGGCGCCCGATTGCGGCGTACGCCGGCAATGGTGGACATCGGACTGCAGCTTGGTATGACGTCCTGGGGCTTGACAGCGAGTACAACTATGACCCCGTCTGGCAGAAATGCGTTGAGCTGCGATTCGCTCCGACCTTCCACAGTGCGGGCAGAGGACTTGGACTACGAATGTCGCCGTCGAATTTCACTTACAATCACATCGGTCACTTCGCAAGTGCGGGCGAGGCAGTTTGCAAGGCCTTGTTTATGGGCGGCGTCACCCGTCGATTCCCGGCTTTGAAGTTCGCCTTTCTCGAAGGCGGCGTGGGATGGGCCTGCCAACTTTATGCTGATCTTATTGGCCACTGGAAAAAACGCAACTACGACGCGCTGGCCGACGTGAATCCGGCCAATCTCGATCGCCAACTGCTCGCTGAGATGCTCGGAAAATACGTCGGCCGCGATGCCGCTGACAAGCTCAGCGATTGGAAATCAGTCTCCGAAGGTGAGGAGGCGGCGGCCGCCTGGGCTGCGCGCGGCCGCGAAATCATTGACGACTACGCGGCCTGTGGGATCAAGCAGCCTCAGGATTTCCGCGAACTCTTTGCCCGCAATTTCTATTTCGGTTGCGAGGCGGACGACCCGATGAACGCGTGGGGATTCAACACAAGAGTGAACCCCTACGGCGCCCGCATCAAGCCGTTGTTCGGCTCCGACATCGGACATTTTGACGTGCCGGATATGCGCGAGGTGCTGGTCGAGGCGCATGAGTTAGTCGACGATGGCATCATCACGCCGGATGAGTTCCGCGACTTCGTCTTTACCTATCCCGTTGAGTTCTGGAGCGGCGTCAATCCAGATTTCTTCAAGGGCACCGTCATCGACGGCGAGGTGCGATTAAGACTGGAGAGGTAAAAAAATGCTAGCAGTCTCACATATAGCAATTGGCGTGAGCGATATGGATCGTGCGCTCCACTTCTATCGCGATTTGCTCGGGCTGCGCGTGACACTGGACACGATGGAGCGAATCGGCGGAATGGGAACACTATTCGCTAACCCGCAGAAGGGTCAGCGGCGCGCGGTCTACATGCGGTTCGAGGATGGGCCACACGCTAGCTTTATCGTGCTGTCACAGAATCCAGGCGAGCCGAGCGGCCATCCGCTGAAAGTCGACCAGGTCGGCTTACATCATTTTTCGTTCTGGGTCGATGACCTGCGCGAACGACTTGAAAAACTCAGAGCCGCCGGTGTCAAAATTCTAATGCCGCCGACGGAATCGGACACCGTCGCGTACGGTGAACCGCCGGGCGGCAAGGTACTGACGGCACTGTTCGAAGACCCCGACGGCACGATCGTGCAATTCGACCAGCGATTGTCATGACCAAGCTAGCAAAACGGAGAGCAGTCCCATGAACGGAATTTCGCACGTGGCAATCGGTGTCCGCGACATGGAGCGTTCGCTCAAGTTTTATCGTGATTTGCTGGGACTTGAAGTCAGATACGACCAGATGCAACCGATTGGTGGAATGGCGAGCCTTTATGCGAATCCGCAAAAGGGCCAACGCCGCGCCGCTCACTTGCATTACGGCAAAGGCGAGAGTCGCGGGTTCCTGGTGCTGACCGAGATGCCGGGTGGTACGCACGGGGAAGCGATCAAGCTCGACGAAGTTGGAATTTCACATTTCTCGTGGTGGGTCGATGACATTCGAGCCATCTACGAAAAGCTCAAGGCCGCGGACGTCAAGATCCTGGTGCCGCCCTATGAAACCGACGCGGGCGGATATGGCGAAAACCCGGGGCGGAAGTACCTGACGTGCCTGTTCGAAGACCCCGACGGGATAATGGTGCAGCTCGATCAGCGCGTCGGATAGTTGCAGCAGCCGGCATTCAACGCTCAGCTTTCGCCTGAGGCACAAGAGAGGCACAACCCTCACCAGAGCGGATGTGCCAGCGCCCTGGGATCCGCGGGGAAACTGCGATAGGCAAAATTGTAAGCGTAGATCCAGTGCAGCTTAGGCTGTTTAGGGCCGCGATAATAAAGTGGCGGCGCATGCCAAGTCGGTGAAAAGGATGTTAGGCCATTGCCGAGTACTCGATCTCACTACCGAGCGCGGTCTGCTATGCGGCCAAGTGCTCGGCGACCTGGGCGCCGATGTAATCAAGGTCGAACCCATCGGCGGCTCGCCGGTGCGGCAGCTTCCGCCATTTTTTCAGGACCAGCCTGGCCCCGAACGCTCGGTCTACTGGTGGGCCTATAACCACAATAAACGGGGGATCACTCTCGACCTGGATCGTCAAGAAGGCCGTAACATATTCCGCGAACTAGCGCGCAAGGCTGATTTCGTCATCGAGTCCGACAATCCTGGCTATTGGAGCCAGCGCGATCTTGGTTATCAGGAATTGCGTGCCCTCAATCCGGGGTTGGTCATGGTCTCGATTACCCCTTTTGGCCAGGACGGTCCCAAGGCGAGCTATGCTGATAGCGACCTCATCGTGATGGCCGCGGGCGGCGTGCTGATATTATATGGCGACGAAGATCGGGCACCGATTAGAATGAGCGTGCCCCAAGCGTATCTGCACGCCAGCGTCGACGCGGCCGCGGCCGCGCTGCTTGCTTATTACGAACGGCTCGATTCAGCAATTGGCCAGCACGTTGATGTGGCAGCACAAGAAAGTGTCGGACTCGCAAATCAATCCAACGCATTGACGGTACCGATTCGCGGCGAGGAAACGCGCCGGATGGCGGGAGGTGCGCAACTCGGTACACTCCGCGTACCGCTGGTGTGGAACGCGAAGGATGGCCAGATAACGTTCGTTTTTCTGTTCGGCTCCGCGCTGGGGCCGTTCACCCGCAAATTTGTCGAGTATCTTTACGAGCAAGGTGCCTGCGATCAGGCGATGCGCGATACCGATTGGGTCGGGTATGGCGCCGAATTGCTCTCCGGTCGAGTGCCGATGGAGGACTACGATCGGCGCAAGACAGTCATCGCTGAATTTTTCCGCCACAAAACCAAGTCGGAGCTGTTCGAAGCCGCTCGTGAACGCACGCTACTGATCGCGCCCGTGTCGACGATTGATGATGTACTGCACAACCCGCAGTTCGTCGCACGCGAATATTGGCAGCGGCTGACGCACCCGGAGACCGGCGCCACGATGTTCTATCCCGGACCGTTCGCCCGCTTCAGCGCAAAGCCGATCACGTTCCGGCGTCCTCCGCCAGCCGTCGGTGAACATAACCGCGAAATCCTGATCGGCGAACTCAAGATGAGCGAACGTGAATTCGCCGGACTTCAGAAAAGGGGGATCATCTAAGTGGTCGCTCCGCGGAGCCACGCACGGCCATTAAGCCGAGCCAAGCGAGGGCTCGCCGTAGCGGGGTGAGTCGTGAGCCGGAGCGAGCACGAGGGGAATTCAAAGCGTTTGGAGTTTGCGACGTGGGTATAGAAAATAAACTGCCGCTCCAAGGCGTCAAGGTGCTCGACTTCATGTGGGTGCTGGCAGGGCCGGGAATTACGCGGCTGCTGGCCGATTACGGCGCAACCGTTGTCAGGATTGAGTCAACCAATCGCACCGACCCCACTCGGACGGTAGGACCGTTTCAAGACAGCCAAAGTGGCACCGAGAGCTCTGGTTTGTGGGGCAATAACAATGCGGGCAAATACGGCATCACCCTCGACCTGTCTACCGCCGGTGGACGCGCGATTGTGATGGATCTCGTGCGATGGGCTGATGTCGTGTGCGAGGCGTTCTCGCCCAAGGCGATGCGCGCCTGGGGCTTCGACTATGAATCGTTGCGCAAGGTGAAACCCGATTTGATCATGCTCAGCACGTGCCTGATGGGCCAGAGTGGCCCGCTTTCGCGCTTTGCCGGGTTTGGCAATCTCGCGGCAGCGTTGTGTGGATTTTACAACCTGGTCGGTTGGCCCGACCGGCCGCCGTCGGGGCCCTTCAGCGCTTATACTGACTACATCGCTCCGCGTTTTGGCGCCTGCGCGCTAATGGCAGCGCTCATTCATAGAAGGTTGACCGGGGAGGGACAGTACATCGACCAGGCGCAGGCTGAATCAGCGCTGCATTTCCTCGCCTTACCGATTGTCGACTTCTCCGCAAATGGGCGGCGCTATCAACCAGTTGGCAACCGCGATTTGTATCACGCCCCCCATGGAGTCTACGCAGCAGTCGGCAACGATCGATGGGTTGCGCTCGCATGCCGCACCGATGACCATTGGCGTGTGTTGTGCGCGGTCATGGGCGCGCCGCAGCTCGCTGCCGATGCGCGTTTCAATACGTTGGCGGCTCGCCAGACAAACTATGCCGAGTTGGACCGCCTGATCAGTCAATGGACGCGCACCCTCGAGGCGCATGAGGTTGAGCGGAGATTGCAGGCGCGAGGGATCCCCGCCCATATGGTGCAGGACGCAAACGACCTGTACGAGGACCAGCAACTGCATCATCGAAAGCATTTCGTCGAGGTGCCCCATTCGGAACTCGGCAAAACCTGGGTTGAGAACTCGCGTTTTATTTTGTCGCGCACGCCCGCTCGAGTTGAGCGTGCGGCTCCGATGTTGGGCGAGCACAATCAATACGTGCTTGAGCAAATCCTCGGTTACGACCAGGAGCGTATCGCCGAGTTAGTCGGAGCGGGCGGACTGGGCTGATTATTGACGAGCGCTTCGCGAGCCGTGAGCTTTTAGTGCGCAGAGTTGAGCCTTCGGTCCACCCCGAGTCGGCTGAGTCACAAGAGGAGTGATGAAATGAGTGTCCAGCTCAACCACATCATTGTACCGGCGAAGGATAAATGGACCTCAGCGAACTTTCTGGCTGCTATTCTGGGGCTTGAGGTTGGAACGCAGTGGGGTCCATTCGTTCCGCTCCGAACTAGCAATGGCGTCACGATTGACTTCGTTGATGCTGCGGATTTCAAGACGCATCACTGCGCCTTTCTAGTAAGTGAGGACGAATTCGACGCTGCGCTCGCCCGCCTTCGCGACAAGGGCCTCAGATTTTACGCGGACTTTATGCGTAAACGGTCCGGCGAAATCAATCATCTCTATGGAGGCCGGGGCGTCTACTTCGACGACCCTGACGGCCACCTGCTCGAACTTATCACGCAGCCTTACGGCGCAACTCCCGAGATGTGAGAGACCCCGGTTCAATGCAACGCCGAGCATAGCTCTGAAGGAGAACACCCGTGGCAGCAGTTGATTTTGGCGCAGCACTTTCCTCGATGAAGGACGTTCCAGAGACGGCCCGAAAGGCGGAAAGTCTCGGCTATGACTATTTGTGCTCAGGCGAGCACATGATGTTTCACGGCGCAGTGCCGAACTCGCTCATTACGCTCGCGGTTGCGGCTGGCGCTACTTCCAGGGTCAAGCTTATGAGCACCGTGGTGCTACTGCCATTGTACACTCCAATGGTGTTGGCAAAAATGACCTCGGTGCTCGACGTTGCCTCGAACGGCCGTTATCACATGGGCATCGGCGTTGGTGGCGAGTTCCCCAAGGAATTCGAAGCTTGCGGCGTGCCGGTCAAACAGCGGGGTTCGCGTTCGAATGAAGCTCTTGCAGTAATCAAAAAGCTTTGGACGGAAAAGAACGTGAGCTTTGAAGGCCGCTACTCCAAATTTTCCAGTGTCACACTTGATCCGCAGCCAATCCAAAAACCGCATCCTCCGATTTGGGTGGCCGGCCGCAAAGAAGCGGCGATGCGGCGGGCTG
>Ga0306920_100000737_pt1 | contig 39196 bp, 36 predicted proteins | sample flu12Cox44000170_FD_204666 | JGI IMG/M metagenome (GOLD analysis project Ga0306920, IMG submission 204666) | Lab enrichment of tropical soil microbial communities from Luquillo Experimental Forest, Puerto Rico - flux4day.12C.oxic.44.000.170 (v2)... | ecosystem: Environmental > Terrestrial >... | reverse complement strand
CTGGCAGCGGCGCATCGCGCGCGAGCCGCTTGCGCGCGTCCTGATCGCGCTGCGCGACGAGACGCCGCTGCTGGCGCTGCACGCGGCGGCGTCCGACGGCGCGCGGCGGGTGGTCGACCTGTCCGCTATGCTGGACCGGCTGGCAGCGCGCGCGAGCGCTGCGCCGGAGCGGCCGCTGCGTCACTGGGTCGAGGGGCTCGAGCGCGAGGAACGGCGGCGCTCGGCCGAGGAGCCGCTGCCCGACACCGATGCCGTGCGCGTGCTCTCCATCCACGGCGCGAAGGGCCTGGAGTTCGACGTGGTGATCCTGCCGGACCTCGCGCGGGGCAAGCCGCCCGACTGGGAGGACGCGCTCCGCTACTCGCGCGAGCTGAAGGCGCTGGCCGTGCGGACGCGCGCCGCCTCGTCGTCGACCTGGATCGAGCGCGAGCGCATCGAGAAGGAGCACGAGGACGCCGAGCTGCGGCGCCTGCTCTACGTCGGAGCCACGCGCGCGCGCGAGCGCCTGGTGGTCGCGAACGCCCGGCGCGCCGTCACGGCGGGCGCGGACAGCTTCGGCGGCCTGCTCGCCGGCTGGAAGCTGCCGGTCCGGCAGATCGACGAGCCGTTCGATTTCGCGCCCGCTGCGCCAGCTCGCGCGCGCCCGAGCGCGCTCGCCGCGCTCGAACGCACCGAGCGGGCCGCTCGAGTCGCCACCGCCGCGGCGCGCCCGGCCCTCTTGCGACCCTCCGCGGTCGCGGGCGCCGACGACGAGCACGCGCAGCCCGACGCTGAGGCCGACGAGCGGGATGCCGCCTGGACCGTCGCGCGCCGGCCGATCGCCCTGGCGGTCGGCACCGCGCTGCACGAGCTGTTCGAGCGCTGGGATTTCCGCGGGAAGGAGAAGGCGCGAACGCTGCTCCGCGACGCGGGGGTGCGCGCCGCGCGACGCGCCGGCGCGGACGAGGCCGAGGTCCGGCGCGAGTGCGAGTCTCTGCTCGAGTCACTGCTCGCGGGTGGCCTGCCGCACGCGCTGGCCGAGCTCGACATCCTGGGACGCGAGCTGCCGCTCCTGTTCCGCGAAGCGGACGGGCGGAGCTGGAGCGGGACGATCGACCTGCTCTATCGCGACCGGCACAGCGGGCGGCTCGTCGTCGCGGACTACAAGAGCGACGCAAAGCCCGATGCCGAGGCGCGGGCGCGCTACCGTGCGCAGCTCGAGGTGTACGCGCGCGGCGTCGCGCGGCTCTTCCCCGGCGAGCCGGCGCCCGAGCTCGAGCTGGTCTGGCTGCGCCGGGGCCAACGCGAGCGGCTCGGCTAGAATCGCGCGGTGGGCTTCGACGACCTCGACGTGCAGGAGCTGCGCCGGCGGCGCGGCGAGAAGTGGGCGGAGTACCCGCCCGACGTGCTGCCCGCGTGGGTCGCCGACATGGACTTCCCGGTCGCGGAGCCGATCGCGCGCCACCTGGCCGAGGCGGTGCGGCTGCACGACATCGGCTACCCGCTGAATCCGACGCCCTCCGCGCTGCCGACCGTGTTCGCCAAACGCATGCAGGAGCGCTTCGGCTGGCAGGTCGATCCGCGGCGCGTGCTGGTGCTGTCCGACGTGGTGCAGGGCATCTACATCGCGCTCGAGACGCTCAGCGAGCCCGGTGCCGGCGTCGTGCTGCAGCCGCCCGTCTATCCGCCGTTCTTTCACGCGGTGCGCGAGACCCAGCGGCGCACGGTGCTGAACCGGCTGGTGCGCGGCGCGAACGGCTACGGGCTCGACCTCGACGATCTGCGCCGCGCCTGCGACACGGGGACGCGCCTGCTCTTGTTGTGCAGCCCGCAGAACCCGACCGGCCGCGTGTTCACGCGCGCCGAGCTCGAGGGGATGGCTCAGATCGCGCTCGAGCGCGATCTCGTCGTGATCTCCGACGAGATCCAGTGCGACCTGGTCTACCCGGGTCACCGGCACATCCCGTTCGCGTCGTTGGGGCCCGAGGTCGAGGCGCACACGGTCACGCTGACCTCGGCGACCAAGGGCTTCAACATCGCGGGGCTGCGCTGCGCGGTGGCTTCGTTCGGCAGCGAGGCCTTGCTCGCGCGCTTCAAGACCGTGCCGAGCCACGTGCGCGGCGGTCTGGGCACGTTCGGGCTCGCCGCGACCGAGATCGCCTGGACCTCGTGCCAGCCCTGGCTCGACGACGTGATGGCCTATCTCGAGCAGAACCGCCGCTTCGTGGCCGAGTTCGTGGCGGAGCGCCTGCCCGAGATCCGGCACCACCCCGGTGAGTCGCTCTATCTCGCCTGGCTCGACTGCGCGGGGCTCGAGCTCGGCGGCGCAGCGCCCTACCAGTTCTTCCTGGAGCGCGCGCGGGTCGCGCTCTCCGACGGCCGCAACTTCGGCGCGGGCGGCGAGCGCTTCGTGCGGCTCAACTTCGCGACCTCGCGCGCGATCCTGCGCGAGATCCTGGAGCGGATGGCGCGCGCGCTCGGGCGCTAGCGCAGCACCAGCTCGGCGGCGTTGCGCACCTGCTCGACGACCTCGCCCTGCTTGTGCTGGCCGCTCATCCAGCCCAGCATCGCGGCGAACCAGACCATCTGCAGCACGTTGCAGCTGCGCGCTTCGAGCGGCGTCGCGTCTTCGAGCCTCACAGCGGGATCACCACGCAGCGCGCGGATCAGCATCAGGCTCGCGATGCCGTGGAAGGCGCGGATCTTGCCCGCGAGCTCGGGGTCGTCGGAGCTCGCTGCGCGCAGCACCGCGCGCGCCAGCTTCGGCTTGCGGCACAGCGCGCGGGTGGCCGCCGCGAAGTAGTCGGTGGCGCGCTCGAGCGCCGTGGCGCCCGTGGGCGGGCTCTTCCCGAGCCGTGCGGCCAGCCCCTCGGCCTCGGTCGCGAGCGCGGCCACCAGCAGCGCGTCCTTGCCGCGGAACAGCCGGTAGAGCGTGCCGAGGGCGACACCGGAGTGCGACGCCACGTCGCGCAGCCGCACGGCCTCGAAGCCGCCCTCCTCGGCCAATGCCACCGCGGTGGCCACGATCCGTCTCTCGCGCTCATCCACTCGATCCTCCTTGTCGCGAGGATCGAATAGCGGTTTTACTGCTCGGGCTCCACGAGACAGCGGTCGGGAACGCCGGCGCGGGCCGCCGCCTGCTCCGCACGCTCCACCTTGGCTTCGGCGAGCTCGCGGCGTTCGTTGGCGCGGTCGAGCGCGCGGTCCCGGCTGTAGCTGGAGAAGCTGCAGCGGCCCAAGGTCGGCGAGCCCATCAGGCACTCGGACTCCGAGGCGTACACGGGATCCGCGTCCAGGCGCGCGATCTCGCGCTCGGCGCGGCGGCGCTCGTCGGTCGCATCGAGCCACGCCTGCACGAGGCTCGGATGGGCGCTGCAGGGATCCGCGTCGTCCTCCTGCGTGGGCGCCGCGGGTGGGGCCGGCGCCTTGGCCGCGGGCGGCGGGGACGAGCCGACCGCCTCGTAGACCCGCACCAGCGCGGCATCCGGCGGCGGCGGCGACTCAGTGATGTGTAGGCTGCCGTCCGCGGCCTTCCACTGGTAGAGGCGGTCGGCGCCGGCAGCGGCCGGGCCGGCGCGGAGGACGCCCGCGAAAAGGACGCACGCCAACAGCCAGCGACGGGCATTCGCGGACACTCGCGCTCTCCTCGCCGTGCTCTTCGTCGGGCCGGGCGGGCGGCTTGAGCGCCGCAGTTGCGCGCGCCGTGGTAGGCTACTCGCGCCGCAACTTTCCGGGAGAACGGGCGATGAAGGTGGTCGTCGACTTCGATCTGTGCGAGGCAAATGCCGTGTGCGTGGACCAGGCGCCCGAGGTGTTCAAGGTCGACGAGAACGACTACCTGCAGATCCTGCTCGAGAGCCCGCCCGAGTCCCTGCGCCGCAAGGTCGAGGCCGCCGTGCGGCTCTGCCCGCGGCAGGCGATCTCGATCGTCGACTGAACCTCCGCGGGGCCCGGGCGGGCGAAGCCCGCCCACCCGCACTTCGCTCGGGTGTGCCTCGCTGTGCGCTCGCGCGCCCGCTCGCTTGCGACGATGCTCGATGCGAAGTCAGAGCACTCCGGACCGCTTGACGTCGAAGTAGCCGTTCACCAGCGCGATCGCGAGCTGCTGGGGCTCGGCGTCGAGCGCGAGCACGCCGGCCTTGCGCAGCCGCTCGTGCGCCAGCCGGCGGGCCTCCAGGTACTGGTGCGTGGCCGCGGCGGTGAGCGCGGATTCGAGGTCGCGGACAGGCGCGGCGAGCGCGTGCGCGAGCGCGCGCTCCTTCATGCTGGCGACCAGCACCAGATGGCGCCGGCCGAGCAGGCGCGCCGCGTCCAGCAGGTCCTCGTGGTCCTCGTCGCGTAGGTTCGAGACCACCACCACCAGCGCCCGCTTGTGCAGTACCGCCGCGAGCCGCTCTGCCGCGGCGAGGTAGTCCGAGGCGTGTGCGCTGCTCTCCAGGTCGTAGACCGCGTTCATCACCCGGGTGAGCTGCTGCGTGCCCTTGCGCGCCGCCAGGTAGCGCCGCTCGCCGCTGAAGGTCGACAGCCCCACGGCGTCGCCCTGGCGCAGCGCCACGTGGGTGAGCAGCAACACCGCGTCGAGCGCGCGGTCGAAGTGGGAGAGCGCCTCGTCGCGCGTGTGCATCTTGCGGCCGCAGTCGAGCAGGAAGACGATCTGCTGGTCGCGCTCCTCCTCGTACTCGCGCGACACGGCCCGGTGCAGGCGCGCGGTGGCCTTCCAGTCGATCTGGCGCAGCGTGTCGCCGGCGCGGTACTCGCGCAGCTGGTGGAACGCCAGCCCCTCGCCCCGGCGCGGCCGGCGGCGGATGCCCAGCGCGCCGGTGCGGTTGGCCGCGGCCAGGAGCTCGTAGCGCGAGACCGTGCGGAAGTTCGGGAACACCCGCAGCTCCTGCTCCGGTCCGAGCCGCAGGCGGCGCCGCCACAGACCGAGCGGCGAGCGCAGCTGCAGCTCGGCGCGCGCGAAGCGACGGCGGCCGCGCGCCAGCGGGCGCAGCCGGTAGCCGAAGCGCGCGCGCTCGCCGGGCTCGAGCCGGAGCTCGCGCGGCAGACCCCGCACCTCGGCCTCCGCCGGGAAGTGGTCGAACACGCGCAGCCGGGCCTGCGCGCGGCCGCGGTTCGCGAGCTCGAGCTTCACCTCGTGGTCGACCCCGACGGACAGCGCGCCGGGGACCGCGCGCTCGAGCTCGAACGGCCCGAGACGCTGGAGCGCCCAGGCATCGGCGAGCGCGAGCAGCGCGATCGCCGCGCCGGCACCCCACCAGGGTCCGAGCAGCTGCGCCTGGAATGCCGCCGCCAGCGCGAGCGCGAGCCACGCGCCTGCCAGCCCCACCAGCCGGCGCTCGGGGCTCACGCGCGCGGAGCCTCGACCTGGGCCAGGACCGCAGCGAGCAGCGCATCGATGCGCTGGCCTTCCAGCTCGATCTCCGGCGAGAGGTGCAGCCGGTGGCGCAGCGCCGCGGGCGCGATCGACTTCACGTCGTCCGGGGTGACGAAGTTGCGGCCCAGCAGCAGCGCGCGTGCGCGCGCCGCCCGCACCAGCGCCAGCCCGCCGCGCGGCCCCGCGCCCATCGCCACTCCGGGCCAGGTGCGCGTCGCCCGCGCCAGCCGCACTGCGTACTCCGCGACGCGCCCGTCGACGAACACGCGCGCGGCGGCCGCCTGGAGCTCGAGCACGCCCGCCGCGTCGGTCACCGGGGACACTTCGGAGACGTCGAGTGCGTCGCCGATGCGGCCGTCGGCCAGGCGACGGACCAGCTCGGTCTCCTCCTCGGCGCTGGGGTAGTCGATCTGCACCTTCAACAGGAAGCGGTCGATCTGCGCCTCGGGCAGCGGATAGGTGCCCTCGAGCTCGATCGGGTTCTGCGTGGCGAGCGTCATGAACGGTGCCGGGACGGCGAGTGACTCGCCCTCCAGGGTCACCTGCCGCTCCTGCATCACCTCGAGCAGCGCGGCCTGAGTCTTCGCGGGGGCGCGGTTGATCTCGTCGGCCAGCAGCACGTTGGTGAAGACGGGACCGCGCCGCAGCCGCATCTCGCCCGTACGCGCCTCGTAGAGCACGTGCCCGACCACGTCGGCGGGCATGAGATCGGGCGTGAACTGGATGCGCGCGCTGGCGCCGCCGATCGCGCGCGCGAGTGCGCGGACCAGCAGCGTCTTGCCGAGGCCCGGCACGCCTTCGATCAAGGCGTGCCCGGCCGCGAACAGCGCGACCAGCGTGTGCTCGACCACGTCCGCTTGACCCACCAGCACCTTGCCGATCTCGGCGCGGATCGATTGCGCGAGCGCGGAGGCGCGCGCCAGGTCGGGGCGGAGGGGAGCAGCTGCGGGTGCGTCGGTCATAGCGACCTCCTGACTTTCTCGAGCACGGCGATCTTCGCGGCGAAGCGCGCCGGGTCGCGATCCTGGCGGTAGCCGAGCGCGTCGTCGATGCGCTCCGCTGGGAGTCCCGAGAGCGCCTCGAGCTGCGCCACCTGCTCGCGCGGGGTCTGGGTGTGGAAGCTCGGGTGGCGCTCGCGCATGCGCGCGAACAGCGCCGCGCGCACCGCCTGGACCAGCGCCTGCGCGCCGCCGCGCTGCCACTGCAGCCTGCCGGCGGCGCGCACGTGCTCCATCAGCTCGCGCCGCGCGGGCGCCGGGTCGGCGGCGATCGGTCCCTCGCGCCGGACCACCGACCACAGCCACAGCGCGAGCAGGAGGACGCCGCTCGCCAGCACCATCCAGCCGTTGCGCAGCACGAGCCGCCAGATCGAGGGGAACTCGTCGCCGTACACGATCCACACCGGAGCGCGGTGACCGCCCAGGCGAGTCAGTCGGTACACCATCTCGGCGTGGTCGAGCTCGCCGATCGGCGGCTGGGTCATGAAGTAGTCGTCGGAGAGGGCCGTGAGCAGGCCCTTGCCGTGGCGCACCGTGACCAGGTGCGAGCCGGCGTCGTCGCCGGCCTCCAGGATGATGTCGTCGTCGGAGACCTGGTCCGAGACGTCGAGGCGGAAGCGCTGGTCGAAGCGCAACTGGAGCGGCTCGTCGCGATCCGGGAACTCGGCTTCGGCGAGCGGCGGCTCCCCGGAGTCGTCGTCCTGGCCGTCCTTCTCCCCGCCGGGCGCGGGCGCCTGCAGCTGCTGCGTGTCCCCGTGGTCGTCGTCGGTCTCCTTGTTCATGAACTGGTGCACGCCCACGGCGTCCAGGATGGGGTCCGGGTGCCGGTTCGGGTCGTCCCAGAGCTGCCAGCTCACCACGACCAGGTGCCCGCCGCGCTCGACCCAGTCGAGCAGGTCGGCCGACGTGCGGTCGGGGATCGAGCGGCGCTCGGTGGGGAGGATCAGCGTGGAGGTCACCGGCGGCAGCGACGACAGCACGCCGACGTCGGCGAAGCTGTCGGTCGGCATGCGCATGCGGTCGAGCATGCGCTCGGCCGCGAGATAGGGATTGCGGGCCGCCGCGCCGACGTAGCCGCGCGGCAGCACCACCTCGGTGGGCTCGCAGGTCGCGAAGAACAGCCCGACGGCCGCGGCAAGCAGACCGACCACGAACGCGACGCGCCAGCGCTGCGACGGCGTGCTCATGCGCGCGCTCCGAGCCCCGCCGCCCAGCGCCGGCAGAGCGCGTCGAACTCCTCGTCGCTGGGCGCGCGGTGCGCGTAGGCGCAGTACAGCCATGCGCGCGCGAGCGCGGCGAAGTCCTGCGCCAGCGGTCCCGCCGCCGCGGTACTCGCGATCCGCTCGCACTCGCCCTCGGTCGCGCTGGCGGGGAGCCGCAGCGCGAAGCGGCGTGCGAGCTCGACCAGCGCGCCGCGGTAGAGCAGCGAGAGCGCGCCCGCCGCATCGCCCGCCGCGAAGCGCGCGCGCGCCGCCGCCACGACGTCGGCGGGCAGTGACTCGGGCCGCAAGTCGAGCGCGCGGAACAGCGGGCTCGCGCCCGGCGGCGGCGGGCGCGAGTCGCGCTCGCGGCCGAACCGCATCCCGCGCGCGATCGCGACGAACAGGAGCGCGGCCACGACCGGCAGCGCCAGCCAGGCGCCGACGCGCGTCGCGGACGAGAGCACCCAGGCGATCGCGTGCCACAGCGGCGAGAGCAGCTGCACGTTGGTGTGGAACGCGCGCGGCCGCCAGATGCGGACCTTGGCGTCGCGATCGAAGTCCGGAGAGGCCAGCACCCGGTCGATGCACTCGCCCGCGTCGACCGGCGAGTCCACGTTGCACGTGGTGTCGTCCGCCGCGAGCGCGCGCGCGGCGGGGAGGAGCGCCACGAAGAGCAACGCCAGCACCGCCAGCGCGCGCACCCGGCGCTCGAGTCGGCGGAACGCCAGCTCGACGTCCCAGCCCTCGAGCCACACCCGCCGGTTGATGTAGAGCGCGAAGCCGCCGGCGACGTAGAGCGGCTCGACCGCACAGATCGCGAGCACGTAGAGCGCGAGCTCGAGCGCCGCGAGCGGCGCATCTGGATGGGTGAGCGCCGCGGCCCAGAACTCGAAGCCGCGGCCCTGCGGCCAGAAGGTCGAGGCGAGCTGGAGACCCGCGACGACGACGGCCAGCTCGACCGTGCTGCACACCAGCATCAAGCCGACCGCGGCGGCCGACTCGCGCTCCGCGAGCACGCGCACGCGCCGCACGCGCTCGCGCCCGCGCAGTCCCTCGAGCTGCAGCACCGGCGCGAAGAAGCTGCGCGTCGGGCTCAGCCGCAGCCAAGTGAGCGAGGTGAGCAGACCCGAGCGGAACACCAGGCGGGGCAGCGCCGCCAGGATCTCGGCGAACGCGGGCGCGCGACCGAGCAGCGCAATCGACAGCACGTGCAGCGCGACCCGGTCGTAGAGGGGCTTCAGCCACCACACCAGCGCGGCCGCGAGCGCGAGGTTCGAGCGGAACGCCAGCGCCAGCGAGAGGGACAGCGAGATCACCACCGCGGCATGCGCGCCGAACAGCGGGCGCCAGCTGCTGCGCGCCAGCGCGAAGCCGAGATCCGCGGCCTCGAGGCTTCCGCGCGGACGCACCACGACCGCGATCTCCTCAGTCTCCATGCGCGCGCCCCGCGAGCGACAGCCACAGCGCGACCAGCGTCCAGAGCGCGCCGCCGACCGAGAGTTTCAGCGCGAGCGGCAGCACGCGGGGCGACCAGAAGGCCTCGATTCCGGCCGCGATCACCAGCATCAGCGCGGCGCCCGAGATGATCGGCAGGCTCTGACCGGCCGCCGCGCGCACCGCCGAGAGCCGCGTGCGGGGACCGGGCGCGACGAGCGCGAGCCCGAGCCGCATTCCGGCCGCGCCCGCGAGCAGCATCGCGGTCAGCTCGAACGCGCTGTGTGCGACCACGAAGCCGAAGAACGGCTTCGCCGAGCCCGCGCGCGCGAGGTGACCGGCGACGAGCCCCAGGCTGAGCGCGTTCCACACCAGGCTCGCGACGGCACCGACGCCGAAGGCGAGCCCGCTCGCGAAGGTGCGGAACGCGATCGACACGTTGTTCCAGACGTAGAAGCCGAACATCTGCGCGTCGTCCTCGGCGCCGCGCCCCTTCTGCACCGAGCCGTGCTCGGGATCGTACATGTTCTCCATCTCGCGCACGCCGGTCTCGTCCATGAAGCTGTAGATCACGTCGGGGCTGCGGTAGGCCATCGCGCCGAGACCGAGCGCGAGCGAGTAGAAGATCAGGTGACACACCAGCACCAGCTTCCACTCGCGGCGCACGGCGCGCGGGAATGCGGCCCCGAGCATCCGTCCCAGCGCCCACCACTGACCGGCGCGCGCCTGGTACAGCAGCTGGTGACCCCGCAGCGCGAGCTGGTTCAGCTCCGCGACCAACGCGCTCGACAGCTGGCGATCGCGCGCGAGCGCCAAGTCGTTGCAGACCTGGCGGTAGAGCGCCGGCCAGTCGGCCACGTCGACGCCCTCGGTCGCGCCCTTGCCGAGCTCGAGCGCGTCGAGCTGCGCCGCGAGGCGGTCCCAGCGCGGCCGACCCTGCGCCTCGAACGCGGCGAGCTTCATGCGCTGCGTCCGAGCAGCCAGGCGGCGATGGCGAACAGTCGCGCGCGTGGCTCCCCGCCCTGGGTGAGCGCGGTCGGGATCGCGGCGATTTCGTCCGCGCGCTCCGCCGAGAGCAGCGGCGCGCGCTCCGCGAACGCGATCACGGCCCGCTGTTCCTCGAGCGTGAGCGGGAGCGCGGGCGCGACCGGCCGCTCGCGCTCACCGCTCGGAGCCGCGGCCGCGCGCAGCGCCCGGGCTTCGCGCGGCGCGTGCACCACCAGCGTCCCCGCGGCCAGGTCGCCGAGCCGGCGGAAGCTCGAGTCGACACACATCGACACCACCCCGGCGAGATACAGGAGCGGGAGGAAGTCCGCGACCAAGAGGAAGTTGCGCAGGACCGAGGCCGACCAGCCGATCGGCGTCCCGTCCTCGTGCACGACGCGGATCCCCACGATGCGCTTGCCCGGAGTCTGGCCCCGCCCGAGCACCTCGAACAGCACCGGGTAGAACCAGACGGTGAGGAAGGCCGCGATCAGATAGAGGCCGATCGCGAAGCCGGTCTGTCCCGCGGAGAACAACAGCGTCTGCGCGCTGCTCAGCACGACGCCCTGCAGCACCAGGTCCAGCCCGCAGGCCAGCCCGCGCGGCGCCGGCCCTGCGACCGGCAGCGCGAGATCGACCCCTTCCGGGGTCTGGACCGCGTGGATGGTGTCGATCATCGCCCGGGATCGTAGCGAGCGAGGTCGATATACTGCGCGCCCGTGCGCCGAACGATGCTCGTTCTCGCCGCGGCACTGGTCGGTGTCACCCTCGCCGCGGTCGCCGCCGAAGTCGCGGTGCGGCTGCTCTTTGGCCCGCAGCCGAGGTTCCCCAGCCGCGTGGTCGAGGCGCCCTGGGGCCTGCGCATGAACGAGCCCGGCGCCGTCTACCGCCAGCAGTCGGCGGACGTCCGGGTCGAGATCCGGATCGACGCCGACGGGTTCCGGGCCGACCGCGATCACCCGCGCGCCAAGCCCGGGGGCGTCCGGCGCATCGTCGCGCTGGGCGACGCGTTCACGCTCGGCGCCGCCGTGGAGCGCGAGCAGACCTTCTCGCACGTGCTCGAGTCCGAGCTGCGCAAGGCCGGTCTGGCGGTCGACGTGCTGAACGCCGGCGTGCCCGGCTTCGGCACCGCGGAGGAGTGTCTCTATCTCGAGCGCGCCCTGTTCGACTACGCGCCGGACCTGGTGCTGGTGTCGTTCCGCGCGGAAGACCTGGAAGAGAACGAGCGCGCCGACCTGCTGCGGTTCGACGGCCGGAAGCTCGTCGCGGGCCGGGACAGCTACGTTCCCGGCACTCTTGCGCACAGTGCGCTCGGCGACTTCGTGGCCGAGCACTCCGACGCCTGGGCGCTGCTGCGCGAGCGGCTCGCGGGCGGCCCGGCCAGGCGCGACGAGGCCGAGGTCTTCGCACAGAGCCGCCTCGCGGGCGCGATCCTGGATCGCATCTACCGCGACGGCCGCGGTCGCCGCATTCCGGTGGTGTTCCTGAGCATTCCCGCGCCCGATCTCAGCGACGCCTTTCCCGCGTTCGACACGAACCGGGACGGGTTGCTCCTCGTGCCCGCGAAGGCGGCGTTCGAGGCTCGCACGGGCAAGGAGCCGCTCTATTACGAGCGCTCGCACCAGCACTGGACGCCGCTCGCGCACCGGCTCGCGGGTGAGGCGCTGGCGCGCGCGATCCTCGACGCGAAGCTGCTCGGGCCCGCGCCCGAGCCGCGCCCCAAACCCGCCGGCCCCTAGCGTAAGATGCCGGCCCATGCCCAACCCCTTCCGCTTCGCGGTCCAGCTCCACTCCCTTCCGCCTGACTCGTGGGCCGAGCGCGTGCGCGCGCTCGAGCGCATGGGCTACTCGACGGTGTTCGTGCCCGATCACTTCGGGCCGCAGTGGGACCCGACCGCGCTGCTCGCGGCCGCGGCGGCGGTCACCACCCGGCTGCGCGTCGGGTCGCTGGTCTACGACGTCGACTACCGCCACCCGGTGATCCACGCCAAGAGCGCGGCGACGATCCAGCTGCTCTCGAACGGGCGCCACGAGTTCGGCCTGGGCGCCGGCTGGATGCAGACGGACTACGACGAGGCTGGAATGGCGTACGACTCGCCGGGCACGCGCATCGCCCGGCTCGACGAGGCGCTGCAGATCATCAAGAGCATGTGGCAGAACGAGCGCACCAGCTTCGCCGGGAAGCATTACCGGATCACCAACATCGCACGCGCCGCCGAGCCGGCCTTCCCCAGCCCGAAGGTCCTGGTGGGCGGCGGCGGGCCCAAGGTGCTGCGGCTGGCTGGGCGCCACGCGGACATCGTGGGCATCAACCCGGCGCTGGTCGAGGGCAAGGTGACTCCGCGCACCGCCGCCGACCTCGCGCCCGAGAAGCTCGACGAGAAGCTGCGCTGGGTGCGCGAGGGCGCCGAGTCGGCGGGCCGCCGCTTCGCGGAGCTCGAGATCAACTCGCTCACCTTCGTCGTCGCGATCACCGACGACCCCAAGGGGCTGCGCGCGGCGCTCGGCGCGAACACCGGCATGACGCCGCAGCAGATCGCCGACTGCCCGATGTTCCTGACCGGCTCGCCGGCCGAGATCCGCGACGGCCTTGAGAAGCGGCGCGAGCGCTACGGCTTCTCCTACATCGTGATCCAGGGCCGCGATCCCGCCGTCGTCGAGAGCTTCGCCGAGAAGGTCGTCGCACCGCTCGCCGGGAAGTGACTCGGGCGCCGCGCGCGCCATCTCCGCCTCAAGAGCACGCGCGGGGGCTCCGATCGGGGCATGGGTGAGCGCCGCGCTCCCCCCTCTGCTCGAGCGGTACACGCGCGAGCGCGGTCGGGTCCACCTGACCGGGCTCCAGGCGCTGGTGCGCGTAGCGCTCGACCAGCTCCGCCGCGACGAGCGCGCCGGCCGCAGGGTGGGTGCGCTCTTCTCGGGCTACCCAGGCTCGCCACTCGCGGGCTTCGACCAGCTGCTGCGCAGCCTCGCCCCGCTGCTCGAGCGCGCGCACGTGCGCTTCGCGCCGGGCCTGAACGAGGAGCTGGCCGCGACTGCGGTCGGAGGCACGCAGCTGGTCGAGCTCTTCCCGCGCGGCGAGTGGGACGGCGCGGTCGGCATCTTCTTCGCCAAGGCGCCGGGTCTCGACCGCGCGCTCGACGCGATCCGCCATGCCAACTTCGCCGGCAGCGCGCGCCTCGGCGGCGCGCTCGCGGTGGTGGGCGACGACCCCTTCTGCAAGAGCTCGTCGCTGCCGAGCCACAGCGAGCACGCCTTCGCGCACGCGTGGGTGCCCTTGTTCGCGCCCGCCGACTCCGCCGACGTGCTGCGGCTCGGGCTCGCCGCGCTCGAGCTGTCGCGCTATTCGGGCTTGTGGACGGGAATGCGGATCGTGGCCGACGTCGCCGACGGCGGCCAGATCTTCGAGCTCGGCGAGCCACCGCGCTTCGAGCGGCCGGAGTTCGAGCTGGACGGGGCCGGTTTCTCGCCGCGAGTCGACACGCATCTGCTGCCGCCCGAGGTGTTGCGGCTGGAGCAGGAGCTGGTGTTCGGACGGCTCGAGGCGGTGCGCCGTTTCGCCGCGGCGAACGCGCTCGATCCGATCACCTCGCGCCACCCGCGCGACCGCATCGGGCTCGTCGCTGCAGGCTCGCTCTATCGCGAGCTCGAGCGGGCGCTCGGCATGCTCGGCCTGGACGAGCCGGCGCGCGAGCGGCTCGGCATCCGGCTGTTGAAGCTCGAGCTGGTGTGGCCGGTGTCGCGCGCGCGCGTGCAGGAGTTCGCCGACGGCCTGGACGAGATCGTGGTGGTCGATGCGCGCCGCGGCTATCTCGAGGAGCAGCTCTGCGCCGCACTGTACGGCGGCCCCGCGCGCCCTGCGGTGCTGGGACAGCGCGATCGCGCCGGCGCCTTCTGGCTCGCGCGCCGCGCGGAGATCTCGGGCGCCACGCTCGCCAGCGACCTCGCTCCCTACCTGACGGAGCGCCTGCGCGCGCCCGGAATAGCGGCCCGGCTCGCGCCGGTCGAAGCCGCGCTCGCACGCGCGGGCGACGCGCCCGTGCCGACCCGCACCCCGCACTTCTGCAGCGGCTGTCCGCACTCGGCGTCGACGCGCGTGCCCGCAGGTTCGTTCGCCGGGGGCGGGATCGGCTGCCACACCATGGCGCTGCAGATGCCCGAGCGCGAGGTGAAGTTCATCGGCGCGATGGGCTGCGAGGGCGCGCAATGGATCGGGCTCTCGCCCTACACCAGCACGCGTCACCTGTTCCAGAACCTGGGCGACGGCACCTACTTCCACTCGGGCCGCCTGGCGGTGCGGGCGTGCGTGGCGGCGGACGTGCCGATCACCTTCAAGCTGCTCTGGAACGGCGTGGTGGCGATGACCGGCGGACAGCGCGCGATCGGCGCGAAGTCGCTGCTCGGGCTCGCGAGCGACCTGCTCTCGGACGGCGTGCGTGAGCTCGCCGCGATGACCGCCGACCCCGAGATCGCGGACCTCGCGCTGCGCGACCCGCGGGTGCGCGTGGTCGCGCGCAGCGACTGGGACGCGGAGATGCGCACGCTGCGCGAGCGGCCCGGAGTCACCGCGATGATCTGGGACGAGCTGTGCGCGAACGAGAAGCAGCGGCTGGAGCGGCGCGGCCTGCGCGCGCGGCCGAGCGAGCGCATCGCGATTTCCGAGGACGTGTGCGAGGGCTGCGGCGACTGCGGCGCGAAGTCGACCTGCGTCTCGCTGCGGCCGGTGGAGACGGCGCTCGGGCGCAAGACGCGGCTGCACGAGAGCTCGTGCAGCGACGACCGCGCGTGTCTGGAGGGCGATTGCCCTGCGTTCGTCGCGGTGGCGACGCCGCGGCGTCCGCTCGAGCGCTTCGAGGACCGGCTGCGCGCGCCGCTCCCCGAGCCGCCGCCGCTCGACTGGGACGGCCGCCGGCTCGAGCTCCTGCTGGTGGGGATCGGCAGCACGGGCGTGGTGACGATCGACGCGCTGCTGGTGCGCGCGGCCGAGCACGACGGGTTGTTCGCGGCCCACCTCGACCAGACCGGGCTCGCGCAGCGCGGCGGCAAGGTGGTCTCGCACTGCGTGCTCTCCTCGGAGCCGATCACGGGCGGCGCGCGCATCGAGCCCGGCCACGCCGACGTGCTGCTCGCCTTCGACCCGCTCGGCGCGGCCGACCGCGAGGCGCTGCGCGCGCTCGACCCCGCGCGCACCCACGCGGTGGCGCACGCGCTCTACGTGCCCACGGGCGACGACGTCGCCAGCCCGCGCTTCCGCGAGCCGCCGCTCGAGGCACTCGTCGCCCCGCTGCGCGCGGCGGCGCGCTCGCTCGCGCTCGTCCCGGCGGAGCTCCTCGCCGACGCGGCGCTGGGCCAGCCGCTCGCCGCGAACCTGGTGCTTTTGGGCTTCGCCTGGCAGCGCGGGCTGGTGCCGCTCTCGGCCCGCGCGCTCGCGCAGGCGATTCGCGAGAACGGCGTCGCGGTCGAGGCGAACCTGCGCGCGTTCGCGCTGGGTCGCGCCGCGGCGGCCGAGCCGGAGCTCGCGGACGAGTTCACCCAGGACGCGACGCCACCCGCGATCGGCGACGAGGACGCGCTGGAGCGCGCCCAGCGCAAGCTCGGGCCCGCATTCGCGGCAGTGGCGGAGGCGCTCGGCCGCTTCCACTCGGCGAAGGATTCGAGCCGGCTGCTGCAGCGCGCGGCCGGATTCGCGGCCGACCTCGTGGACTACCAGTCGCGCCGGCTGGCCGAGCGCTACTGTGCGCGCCTCGCGCGAGTCGCGAACGGCGAGGCCGCAGTCGAGCCGGAGACGCCCGCGCTCACCGAGGTCGCCGCGCGCGAGCTCTATCGGCTGCTCGCGTACAAGGACGAGTACGAGGTCGCGCGGCTCCTGCTCCGTGGTCCGCACCGGCGCTGGCTGCGCCGGCACAGCGCCGGCGAGCCCGCGCTCCGCTACTTCCTCCACCCCCCGCTGCTGCGCGCGCTGGGACTGCGCCGCAAGCTGGCGCTCGGCCCCGAGTTCGAGCCGCTGCTCGAGCTGCTGGCGCGGCTGCGCCGGCTGCGCGGCACCCCGTTCGATCCGTTCGGCTGGACGCGCGCGCGTCGCCTCGAGCGCGAGCTCGCGCGCTGGTACGAGTCGCTGCTCGACGAGCTCGCTTCCGGGCTCTCCGCGGAGAACCGCGGCGAGGCAGTGGCGATCGCCGCGCTGGCGGGCGAGATCCGCGGCTTCGAGTCGGTGAAGGAGGCGAACGCGTCGCGCGTGCGGCCGATTGCCGAGCGCCGGCTCGCCGCCTGGCGCGGCCGCCGCTGAGCTAGCATTGCGCGCATGGGGGAGTGGCTGTGCCTGGCGTCCGACCGGACCGTCGTGCGCCGCGCGCTGCGCACCGCAGCGATCGTGGGAACGATCCTGACCGCGATCAACCACGGCTCGGCGCTGCTCGCCGGCGACGTGGACGGCGTGCGGGTCTTCCGCATCCTGCTCACCGTGTTCGTGCCCTACGCGGTCTCGACCACGTCGAGCGTCGCGGCGCTGCGCTCGGTCGATCGGCCGGGCTAGCGCGACTGCGACTGCGCGAGGAGCTTCGCGCAGTCGTCGACGGCGAGCGTCTCGGCGTAGACCACCGCCTCCTCGCCGAGGTGCGCGAGCACGCCCATGTGGTCCGCCCGATCCTCGAGCCCCTGGACCGACGCCAGCTGCAGCGTCTCGCCCGAGACCGTCAGGCACAGCCGCTCGCCGTGTCCCGCGTTGCGCGACTCGTACAGGTCGACCAGGCCGCGCACTCCGCTGTAGGTCAGGCGGCTGGCCGCGATGATCGACAGCGGCTGGGCGAGGCCCGCGATCTGCGCGTTCGACTGCTCACCGTAGAGGTGGAACTCGGGATACGCCCGCAGGTAGTCCGACGCCTCGTCCAGCGGCACCACGCCGAGCAGGGCGTTCACAGGCTTGGCGGTCCAGTCCTCGCTCTCCGCGCGCACCACGAGATACGTCCCCGAGAGCGGCCCGCCGCGCGTGAAGTGGACCTCGTAGTCCTGGGACTCGACCACGACCTCGTTGCCGTCGACGCTCGGGTCGAGCGGATTCTTGAGCACGTAGCGCACGACCAGCGGGCCGAGGATGAAGACCGCGAGCAAGAGCAGCACGACCTTCCACACGCCTCTCGTATCGGCGCGAGGTGACGCGAAATGGAGCGAGTTGCGCACTGCAGGACCCGAATTCAAGCTCTCGGGCGTGAAGCTCCTCTCATGGAACACGAACGGGCTGCGCGCCGCCGCGCGCGCGGGCTTCGGCGATTGGCTCGACGCGGAGCGCCCGTTCGCAGCCTGCGTGCAGGAGATCAAGGTCCACCCCGACGAGCTCTCCCCGAAGCTGCGCAACCCGGCGCGCTACCACGCCTACTTCGCGCCGGCCGAGCGGCCCGGCTACAGCGGCGTCGCGACCTTCACGCGCCGGGAGCCGCTGCGCGTGGTGCCGGGGCTCGGAGTGCCGGAGTTCGACTGCGAGGGGCGCGTGCTGCGGCTGGAGTTCGCGGAGTTCGTGCTGGTGAACGCGTACTTCCCGAACAGCCGCCGCGACCACGCGCGGCTCGGCTACAAGCTCGCCTTCTGCGCGGCGATGCTGCGGCTGTTGAACCGCTACCGCCGCGCCGGCCGGAACGTGCTGCTGTGCGGCGACTACAACATCGCCCACCGCGCGATCGACCTGGCCAATCCGCGCCAGAACGCGCAGAACGCCGGCTTCCTGCCCGAGGAGCGGGCCTGGCTCGGCCGCTTCTTCGCTCGCCACGGCTGGGTCGACGCGTTCCGTCACCACCGCGGCGACGAGCCGGGGCAGTACACCTGGTGGAGCTACCGGCCGGGCGTGCGCGAGCGGAACGTCGGCTGGCGCATCGACTACTTCGCCGCGAACCCGGAGCTCGCGCCGCGGATCGCACGCGTGCGACACCAGAGCGAAGTGCGCGGCTCCGACCACTGCCCCGTCGAGCTGGTGCTGCGCGCGTAGCGATGCCGCGCGGCGAGGTCGAGTTCGAGGTCGCGCCGCGCGGCGCGTACTCGCTTGCGCGCACCAGCGCGCGCTTCGCGCGCCACGGCGACACGGTGAACGTGGTCGACCTCGAGGGCTTCGCGCGGCTGGTGCCGATCGGCCGCACGCACGCGCTGGTGCGGATCGCGCAGCGCGGCTCGGTCGCGCACCCGAAGCTGTCGGTGCGCGTGTCCGGTGCGCAAGGAGACGCGGCGCGCGCCGCCGCGGAGCGCGTGCTCGAGCGGGTCGTCGGCGCGGGCGTCGACTTGCGGCCGTTCGAGCGCGCCCTGGCCGGCGATCCTCTTCTCGGCGACACACTGCGCGCACAGCGCGGCCTCCGCGTCGCGGGAAGCTACGGCTTGTTCGAGGCGCTCGTCGGCGCGGTGCTCACCCAGCAGGTGAACCTCGCGTTCGCGTTCTCGATCCGCGCGGCGCTGGTCGCCGCGTTCGGCGAGCGCGCGCGCATCGCCGGACGGGAATGGCAGGCGTTTCCGACGGCCGAGCGGGTCGCGCGCGAGAGCGAGTCGACCTTGCGCGCCTTCCGCATGACCGCCGCGAAGGCCGGCACCATCGCGCGGCTCGCGCGCGCGCTCGCCGAGGGCGCGCTCGACGAGGAGCGCTTGCGCGCGCTCGGCGACGAAGAAGCGATCGACGAGCTGATGCGCTGGAAGGGCGTCGGCCGCTGGACCGCCGAGATCGCACTGCTGCGCGGTCTCGGCCGCCTCGACGTCTTCCCAGCCGGCGACCTCGCCGTGGTGAAGCGCCTCGCGCTGCGCTGGCTCGGCCGCGACCAGCCCGCCAGCGAACGCGAGATGCGCCTCTTCTCCGAACGCTGGCGCCCCTACCGCTCGCTGGCGCTCGTCTACGCGCTCGAAGGCCTGGCGGCATCCGGCTCCGGCTCTTCACGAGCAACCAACACCACATCGGCGAGGCCGAGCGAAGGCCACCCGGAGCGAGGCCGCAAGCGCCGAAGGCGAGCGTAGCGAGCGAAGTGCGGCTGACGCGGCGCAAGCCGCGCCGGGCCCGCTAGATCTGGTAGTCCGGATCCACGGAGCCGCTCTCGGCGTCCTTCTGGCTGACGTGGAGGCGCGGGGGCTCGATCTGGATGCGCGAGTACGGCGGCACGGATTCGTGCAGCCACACGTTGCCGCCGATCACCGAGCCTTCCCCGATCACGGTGGTGCCGCCCAGGATCGTCGCGTTCGCGTAGATCGTGACGTCGTCCTCGATCGTGGGGTGGCGCTTCTTGCCGATGTCGTTGCGGCCCTGCTTGTTCGAGAACGCCACCAGGCCGACGCCCTGGTACATCTTGACCCGGTTCCCGATCGTGGCGGTCTCGCCGATCACCACGCCCGTGCCGTGGTCGATGAAGAAGTGGCAGCCGATCGTGGCGCCCGGGTGGATGTCGATCCCGGTCTTGCTCTTGGCGTGCTCCGACATGATGCGCGCGGCGACCGGTGCGCCGAGCTCGTACAGCACGTGCGCGATGCGGTAGGTCGAGACCGCGTAGGCGGAGGGGTACGCCGCGATCACCTCCGCATAGGACTTCGCCGCGGGGTCCGCCTTGAAGGCGGCCTCGACGTCCATGCCGACGCAGTGGCGGACATCGGGCAGGCGCTCGAGGAAGCGCGAGGCGACGTCCGAGCTGGTCAGGCCCGAGAGCAGGCCGTGTACGACCTCGAGGTCGGAGTTCAGCCGCTCGATCGGGGTGCGCTCGAACACGATCGAGCGCAGGTGCTCGAGCGCGTCGACCACGCGCCCGGTGTCGGGGCAGGCCTGGCGGCGCGCCTCGCTGACGGGATCGTTCTGGTCGCGCTTCGCGGTCAGGTGTTGCGCGATGGTCTCGGTCAGGCTCGACACGGTCCGGACTCCCTTTGCGCTTCGATCCCCCACGGGGGGCCAAGGTTACGCGTCCCGGCGGGCCCTGCACAGCGAGGTCCGTCACACCGTTGACGCGTGGCGGCAACCGTCCCCATACTGCGTTGGCCCTCCGGGGGGAAGGTGGCCGACTACAGTCACTCGCGGCTTGCGACGTTCGAGGACTGCCCGCGCAAGTTCCGCTACCGCTACGTCGACGACATCAAGGTCGACTCCGAGGGCGTGGAAGCGTTCATGGGAAAGCGCGTCCACGAGATCCTCGAGCGCCTGTACCACCACGTCGCGCGCTACGGCCGGCCGCCGAGCCTGGCGCAGGTGCTCGACCGCTTCCGCCAGGACTGGGCGCGGGCATGGCACGACAAGGTCACGATCGTGCGCGCCGAGAACGCTCCGGACTTCTACGAGGACCGCGGCGCGCGCTGCCTCGAGAACTTCTACCGCGCGAACTACCCGTTCACCCACGGCGAGACCGTGGCGATCGAGCAGCGGCTGCAGCTCGCGCTCGACGGCGAGGGCCGCTACCGCGCGATCGGCGTGGTCGACCGGATCGTGCGGCGCAGCGACGGCGTGTTCGAGATCCACGACTACAAGTGCAGCGGCTACCTGCCGCCGCAGCGCCGCGTCGACGAGGACCGCCAGCTCGCGCTCTACCAGATCGGCCTCGAGCAGACCTACGCCGACGCGCGCGAGGTCGAGCTCGTCTGGCACTACCTGGTGTTCAACCGCACGCTGCGCTCGCAGCGGACGCCCGAGGCGCTCGACAAGCTGCGCGCGGACACGATGCGGCTGATCGACGAGATCGAGGCGGAGCGCGAATACGCGGCCCGGCCCGGGCCGCTGTGCCGCTGGTGCGACTACTCCGACCTGTGCCCGGACGCGACCGAAGAGGCCCGCACGGTCCAGAAGTCGCTGCTGCCGGTGTCGCTGCCGCTCCCGCCGGCTCTGCCAGCCGGCGGCCTGCAGCTCGCCCTGCTCCTGGAGTAGCCAGTGGCCGCCGATAAGCGCGCGATGGCGCGGCTTTCGTGTCGCTGCATGGGACTGTCGAGCCGCGTCGTCGAGGCCGCCGTGCGCGCGCACGACGTCCGCGAGCTCGCGGTGCTCGCGCAGCTCTCCGGTGCGGGTAGCGGCTGCGGGACGTGCCACCCGGAGCTGCTCGAGATCATCGCGGACGTCCTGGGCGCACCCGTGCTCGAGGCGACCCGCAGGGCGAACCGCGCCCGCTGCGTCTCCGAGACGATGCGCCGGGTCGAGGCCGCGCTCTTCGGCGCGATTGCCGCGCGCCTTCCCGCGGACGTCGAGGTCGAGCTGGTGTCGGTGGAGGGCCTGCGGGTCGAGCTGCACCTCGCGCGTGGCGACCGGCCCGAGATTCGCGCACTCGTCGCGGAGCGGCTGTGCAAGCTGGTGTGCACCGAGCTGCAAGTCGTGTTCGGCTGATCGGTTAGACTCGGGCCATGCCCGACTCCTCCCCCCGCGTCGAGCGCATTCCGACGCTGCGCGACAACTACACCTACCTGATCATCGATCCCGAGAGCTCCGAAGCGGCGGTGGTGGATGCGCCGGAGGCCGGACCGGTGGTCGCGCGCGTCGAGAGGCTCGGTGTGCGCGTGACCAAGGTGCTCTCCACCCACCACCACCCAGACCACAGTGCGGCGAATCCCGAGCTGGCGAAGCGCTGGGGCGTCCCCGTGCTGGGCCACGCCTCGGACGCGGCGCGCCTGCCCGGCTTCACCCAGGGTCTAGAAGAGGGAGACCGGGTCGCGATCGGCCGGTTGGAAGCACAGGTGCTGTTCATCCCCGCCCACACGCGCGGCCACATCGCCTATGTGCTGCCCGGCGCGGTCTTCTGCGGCGACACCTTGTTCGCCGGCGGCTGCGGACGGCTGTTCGAGGGCACCCCCGCGATGATGCACGAGGCGCTGAACGTGAAGCTCGCGAGCCTTTCGGACGCGACGCGCGTCTATTGCGGTCATGAGTACACGGAGAACAACCTGCGCTTCGCGCTCACCCTGGAGCCGGGGAACGCCGCGCTTTGGGAGCGCATGGAGCGGGTGCGGGCGACGCGGGCGACGGTGGCGCGCGACTGGCACGCCGCCGCCGAGGCCGAGATGACCGTCCCGTCGACCCTGGCCGAGGAGCGCGCCACGAACCCGTTCATGCGCGCGCACTCTCCCGAGCTGATGGCGAACGTGCGCGCGCAGCTGCCGAACGCGCCGACCGACCCCGTCGGGGTCCTCGGCGCGGTGCGCGCCCTCAAGGACAAGTTCTGAACGCTTTCCGCGTCCTCACAGCCACGGTCCTGTTCGCCGCCGTTCTCGCCACGGGAAGCGCGCGGGCCGACCTGCCGTTCCGGCCCGAGGACCGCGTCGACCTGCTCCAGGTCGACCGGCACCTCATCGCAGTGGTCGGCGTCGGCTTCGCCGCGGTCGAGACCGACCTCGAGCTCGGCGAGTACGTGATCGCGATGGACAGCCAGGGCTTCGTCGGGGTGATCGCCACCAACTTCCGGCTGCTGGGGATCCACTCGGGCGCGACCTTCTTCGCCGAGCTGCGCTACCGCATCGCCGAGAAGCCCGTCGATCCCAACGGCATCCATGTGGGCTCGCGGATCGCGCTGGTCGAGCTGCACACGCGCGCGGTCGGCTTCGCGGCCGAGCTGGGGCGGTGGGTCGAGACGGGACTCGGGCCGGGCGAGTACCCGCGCAGCTTCGAGGTCGAGGAGAACATGGGCCTCGTCATCACGCCGCGCCGCGCGATCGGCTTCTCGGCCCGCTCTGCGGGCTTCGTCGACTTCGTGCTGACGCCGCAGGAGGTGGTCGAGCGCGCGTCGTTCGGCGACGCGTCGATCACGCTGATCCTGCCCCACAAAATCTTGATCTTTCGCCTGGGCGACAAGACCTGGTCGAGCCTGATCCGCTGACCGTTCGGCAGCCGACGGAGAGTTGACGAATAGCGTCACCGCGCTGACGCGAACCGTCCGCGAACGGCGGGCCGATTCCTGCGGCCGGGGCGGTCGGTTTCGCGAATTCGCGCAGTTGGGCCGCGCCGTTGCCCGTACCGCTCTTTGGCACGGCCAATGCTTTGGAAGTCGCGCGTACCGAGACGCTCCGGCAAGTGAGCGGTTGCAAGGGGAGAGCATGACGCAGGTTGCACACACGCTGGCCCAGCTGCAGAGCCTGGAAGCCGCTCACCCCGAGACACTCACGCTGCTCGACCTCGTTGCCGCGGTCGCCGACGCGGCGCGCAGCGAGGAAGAGGTCGTCGCCGCGGTGCAGCACCTGATCGAGAGCGGGCGCGTGACCCTGGTGGGGAACTTCCGCTGCGGCGACGTCGGCCGCTCGCGCTAGCGCGCGGGCCGGAGCGCTTCGCCCAGCGCCGTGACCACGTGATAGACGCTGGTGGCATTCTGCGCCTCGGAGACGACGCTGCCGTCGCGCGCGAGCTGCTCGTGCCAGCCCCCGCCTGAGTCGACGTAGCGCTCTCCACAGCGCGCAAGCGCTGCGTCGAGCCGCGCTTCGTCGCCCTGCACGGCGAGCGCCTTGATCCGCTCCAGCTGTGGCCACAGCCGCTTGCCGGTCGCGACGTGGCGCCCCGCGCGGTCCACCTGGTCGAAGACTCCGCCGTCCGCGTCCACGCCGTGGCGCTCGGCGAAGTCGAACAGCCGCCGGGCCAGCGGCAGCGCAGTCCGATCGTCCGCGAGCGCCGCGAAGGCGTGGAGCAGCGCGAACCACTCGAAGCCGTGTCCGGGCTCGACCGCCTCACCTGGAGCGCCGGGCGCCGGCTGCCAGCTCGCGCCGAACAGCTCGCCCAGCGCACCGTGGCCGTCGCTGAAGCGGGTCTCGGCGAGCTGCGCCAGGGCGCGGGCCTCGGCGAGCGCGCCGTCCCCGGGCGCCACGCGGTGGAGCGCGAGCAGCGCCTCGAACAGGTGCATGTGGGGATTCTGCCGGCGCGGGCCCGGGAGCGGCTGCCAATCCTCGCTTGCCTGCTCGAAGAAGCCGCCGGACTTCGGGTCGAGCAGCCGCTCGCGCACGAGCGCCCAGGTCTCGCGCGCCAGGCGCAGCGGCTCGGAGCCCCCGGCGATCCGGTGGTGCTCCGCGAGGGCGAAGATGGCGAACGCGTGGCCGTACAGGCCCTTGCCGCGGTCGAGCGGCCGTCCGTCGAGTGAGGTGGTCGAGAACCAGCCGCCATGCCGCGGGTCCCGGAAGCGGGACACCAGGAACTCGAGCGCTGCGCCCGCCGCCTCGCTGGCCCAGGAACCGGCGCCGAGCTCAACTCCCCGAGAGAACGCGTACAGCTGGCGGGTATGCACCAGCAGCCGCTTGTGGTCGTCGGGAACGGGCGTCCGGTCCGCACGGAGCCGGTTCCAGAGGCCCCCGCGGTCGCGGTCGAGCCCATGGCGCGCCCAGAGCGGCAGGAGCTCGTCCACGAGGTGAGTGCGGAGCCCCGCGCGCGTGAGGCGCATCGGGCGTGAGCTTAGCAGCGGCGGGTCAGGTCGCCGCGGGAGCTGCGGCGAGCTCGATGGTCACCGCGGGCTCGGCCGGGTCCGGCGCTGCCTCGGCCAGGATCTCGCGGATCGAGGGGCGGCAGCCGCCGCACGAAGACCCCGCTCCACAGGCCCGGGCGACCTGGCGCGGGCTGGTGGCGCCCTCGCGAACCAGGCGGCGGATCTCGCGGTCGCTCACGGCGTGGCAGCTGCAGACGATCAAAGCGGCCGGGATCGTACCCACTTTGAGAATGACTTTCAATTGCAGGTTGCCGGCGGGTTGCCGGCTTCCCCGGAGCGCGTCCGCTCGGGTACGCTGGCACGCGATGAAAACTAGAAAACAATCGCGTGCTTGGGCAGTCGCCCTGCTGCTCGCCCTGTCGGCCTGCGGCTACAACAGCATCCAGTCGTCGGACGAGTCGGTGAAGGCCGCCTGGGCGGAGGTCCAGAACCAGTACCAGCGGCGGATGGACCTCATCCCCAACCTGGTGAACACGGTGAAGGGCGCCGCGAACTTCGAGAAGGAGACGCTCGAGGCGGTGATCCAGGCCCGCGCCAACGCCACCAGCGTGAAGATGGACGCGAGCGTGCTCGACGACCCGAACGCGTTCAAGAAGCTGCAGGAGACGCAGGGCCAGCTGCAGAGCGCGCTGGGGCGGCTGCTGGTCGTCTCCGAGCGCTACCCGGAGCTCACCGCCACCGCGGGCTACCGCGACCTGCAGGCGCAGCTCGAAGGAACGGAGAACCGCATCGCGGTCGCGCGCAAGCGCTACGTCGACAGCGTCGCGGACTACAACCGGCTGGTGCGCTCGTTCCCGACCAACCTCACCGCGAGATACCTGCTCCACGCCGAAGTGCGCCCGAGCTTCGAAGCCACGGCCGGCGCCGAGAAGCCGCCCGAGGTGAAGTTCTGAGCCGAAGCCGCGCGCTCGCGGCGCTCGCCGCGGTCTGCCTCGCGCTCGCCGGTCCCGCGCTCGCGCTCGAGATCCCCGCGCTCGGCGCGCACGTGATGGACCGCGCGAACCTGCTGTCGCCCGGCATCCGCGACTCGCTTGAGCGCTCGCTCGCCGACTACGAGCGCACCACCGGCCACCAGATCGTGGTCCACACCACGCCCTCGCTCGAGGGTCTCGAGGTCGAGGACTACTCGATCCAGGTCGCGCAGGCCTGGAAGGTGGGCCAGAAGGGCCTCGACAACGGGGTGATCCTCACCGTCGCCCCGAACGAGCACAAGGTGCGCATCGAGGTCGGGTACGGGCTCGAGGGCATCCTGCCCGACGCGATCGCCTCGCGCATCATCCGCGAGCAGATCACCCCGCGCTTCCGTTCGGGTCAGATGGACGCCGGGATCGTCGCGGGCGTGCGCGCGATCGAGCAGGTGATCGCGGGCGAGAAGCTGCCAGTGCCGACGCGGCCGACGGCGCCCAAGATCGACTGGGTGCAGCTGATCTGGATCCTGTTCCTGGTGCTGTTCGTGCTGGGCCGCAGCCCGCTCCTGTTCTGGCTGTTCGGCACGCGCGCACTCTCGGCGCGGCGGGGCCCGTGGGGCGGCTCGGGCTGGGGCGGCCCCGGCGGGGTCGGCGGCTTCGGGCGCGGCGGCTTCGGCGGATTCGGCTCGGGCGGTGGTGGCTTCTCGGGCGGCGGCGGCGGGTTCGGCGGCGGCGGCGCCTCGGGGAGCTGGTGATGCGGATCGAGGAGCTGCTCGCGCCGGAGGCGCTGGCGTCGATCGAAGCCGCCGTCGGCCGCGCCGAGCGCACCACCTCGAGCGAGATCGTGCCGATGCTGGTCGAGCGCAGCGACTCGTACGCCGACGTGCGCGCCGGCGTGGCGGCGCTGCTCGCGTTCGCGGCGGGCGCGGTCTGGCTGGCGCTGTGGCCGCGGCTGGCGCGCTGGACCGTGCCGACACAGATCTGCGTATTCGCGGCGCTGGTCTGGCTGCTGCACTGGCGGCCGCTGCTGCGGGCGCTCCTGCCGGCGCGGCTGCGCCGCGAGCGGGTGCAGCGCGCGGCGGCGCTCGCCTTCCACCACGGCGGGATCCACTCCACGCGCGAGCGCACCGGCATCCTGCTCTACGTGTCGCTGCTCGAGCACCAGGTCGTGGTGCTGGCGGACGAGGGCATCCACGCCCGCGTCGGAGAAGGCACCTGGGACGACGTGGTCACGCGGGTGCTCGACGGCATCCGCAGCGGGCGCGCCGACGACGGCCTGGTCGAGGCGATCCGGCTGTGCGGCGAGCACCTGGCGGCGCACTTCCCGCGCCGCGACGACGACGAGAACGAGCTAGCGGACCGACCGCGCGGAGCCTAGCTCCTTCTTCTGGCACTTCGCGCAGAGCCCGTAGAGGATGTGCCGGTGCTGAGTGAGTCGGTAGCCGTGCTCGGCGGCGACCTTCTCCTGCTCTTCCTCGATCAGCGCGCGCTCGAACTCGACGATGGCGCCGCAGCCGGTGCAGATCAGGTGGTCGTGGTGGTGGCCCTCGCGCTCGTACAGAGTCACTCCGTCGCGGAAGTGGTGCGCGCGGGCCACGCCGGCGTCGCAGAACAGCTTGAGCGCCCGGTACACCGTCGCGGCGCCGACCTCGGGGTGGCGCGCGCGCACGACCTCGTACAGCTCTTCGCTGGACACGTGGCCTTTCGCCGCCGCGAACGCCTCGAAGATCGCCTCGCGCTGGCGGGTCTGCTTCAGCCCGTGACGCGCCAGGTGCTCCTCGAGGAGCTTGTGCATGCGCCGGTCGGACTCACCGCTGTGGGCCATCGCGCAGCCACGCTATCGAGGGGTCCCCGAGCTGTCAACGCGGCTCGAGCGGCCCGCGCATGGCGTCGCCGATCTCCGCATCGTCGAGCATGCCGAGCGCCGCGTAGGTCTCCGCGAGTCTCTCGCGGACGTCGGCGGCGCGCGCGGCGAGCGCCACCTCGCGCGCACACAGCTCGAGCGCCGACGCATCCATCCTGCGCACGACCTGCCGCATCAACGGCACCGAGAACGGCGCCATCGAGAGCTCCTCGATGCCCATCCCGACGAGCAGCGGCGCGACCACGGGATTGCCGCCGAGCTCGCCGCAGACGGCGCAGGGAATGCCGGCCACGCGGGCGCTGGCCGCACTGTGCGCGATCGCCGCCAGCACCGCCGGGTGGAACGGGTCGTAGGCGGCCGCGACGCGCTCGTTCTCGCGGTCGGTGGCGAGCGTGTACTGCATCAGGTCGTTGGTGCCGATCGAGAAGAAGTCGCAGTGGCGGGCCAGATGCTCCGCGATCGTCACCGCCGCCGGCGTCTCGATCATCACACCCAGCGGCGGCGCAGGGCGCGCGAGCTCCGCACAGACCTCGGCGAGCAGCGCGCGCGAGGCCAGCAGCTCGTCGAGCGAGGCGATCATCGGCAGCATCACCCGCACGTTGCCCAGCGCATTGGCGCGCACGATCGCGCGCAGCTGCTCGCGGAACAGCTGCGGCCGGTCGAGCAGGATGCGGATCGCGCGCCAGCCCAGCTGCGGGTTCGCCTCGGACAGCGCCTCGTTGGGCAGCGCCTTGTCGCCGCCCAGGTCGAAGCAGCGCACCGTGACCGGGTCGGGCGCGATCTGCTCGGCGATCCGCGCGTAGCCGCGGAGCTGCTCGTCCTCGGGCGGCAGGCCGCGCGAGGAGAGCGCGAGGATCTCGGTGCGCAGGAGGCCGACGCCTTCGGCGCCGGAGCGCTTCACCAGCTCGAGGTCGTAGAGCCCGCCGATGTTCGCGGAGAGCCGGATGCGCCGGCCGTCGCGCGTCTCGCTCGGGAGATCGCGCAGCTCGTCGAGCCTGCCGCGCAGCTTGCCATGCCGCGCCGCCAGCTCGGCGTACTGCGCGCGCTGCTCGAGGCGCGGGTTCGCGATCACCACGCCGCCCAGGCCGTCGACGATCACCTCGTCGCCTGGGGCGAGCGCCGCCGCCACGCGCCGCAGACCCGAGACGGCGGGGATCTCGAGCGAGCGCGCGAAGATCGCCGCGTGGCTGGTCGGGCCGCCGTGCTCGGTGATCAGGCCCGCCACCTTCTCGAGCTCGAGCAGCGCGAACTCGCTTGGGGTGATGCGCTCCGCGACCACGATCGCGCCCTTCTGCAGTGCCGTGTCGCCGGTGCGCACGCCCACGAGCTGACCGAGCGCGCGCTGCAGCACGTCCTCGAGGTCGGCGGCGCGCTCGCGCAGCGTCGGATCCTGGGCGGATGCCAGGATCTGCGCGTAGCTCTCCAGCGTCTCGACCAGCGCGCGCGCGCCGTTGCCGTGCACCTCGAGCTGGCGCTGCAGGCGGCTGCGGAAGCCCTGGTCCTCGAGGATCATGATGTGCGTCGTGAACACCTCGGCGAGCCTCTCGCCGAAGCGCTCGCCAACCTGCTCGCGCAGCTCGTTCAGCTGGCGCACCGTCTCGCGCAGCGCGCGCTGCAGCGCGCGCCACTCGGCGGCGCGGGTGCGGGCGGGCCGGTAGTCGATCGAGCCGAGCTCGAGCGGCGCCGCCAGGAAGTGCACCGGCCCGCGCGCGATGCCCGGCGAGGTGGCGATGCCGCGCAGCACGGATCCGGGTTGGGTCGGCTCGTGCGCCGCGGCGCCGCGCCCGCGGGCCCCGCCCGAGCGCAGCGCCCGGTCCAGCAGCCGCGCCGACAGCACGATCGAGCCCACCTGCGCCGCGATCATCTCCAGGAGCTCGAGCTGCGCCGGCGGGAACACCCGCACGCGCGCGGTGCGCGCGGTGAGCACGCCCACCGGCTCGTCGCGCACGAGCAGCGGCACCGCCACGAGCGAGCGGAAGCGCTGCTCGCCCGAGTACGGGAAGGCGTGGACGCGCGGGTCCTTGCGCACGTCGGGCACGGCGATGGTGCTGCGCTCGGCCAGCGCCCGGCCGGCGATCCCCTGCCCGACGCGAATGCGCATGCGCCCGACCGACTGCGGGTTCAGGCCGCGCGTCGCGCGCAGCACCAGCCGCTCGCCGTCGTCCTCGAGCAGGTAGATCGAGCAGGCGGACGCGTGCATCCAGCGCGCGACCAGGCGCACCACGTTCTCGAGCGTCTCCTCGAGGTCATGGCTGCGGGTGAGCAGCCGCCCGAGGTCGCGCAAGAGGTTCGCGGACGGGCGGGGCATGGAGTGGAGTCTAGCGACTCACTCCGTCCGGCCGAAAAAGAGAAGCACGGCAGGACGCGAGTCGTGCCGTGCCTCGGGCAACAGGAGCGCCCGTAGAATCAATCCAGAAAGACTTGGTCCTTGTCCTCGAAGCGCATCCCGAGGGCCAGGAGGATCTTGCGCTTGGTGTCCATCCGGCAGTTCATGCCCTTCTCCACGGAGTGGATGGTGCGGAGCGCAACCTTGGCCTTCTTGGCCAGCTGCGCCTGGGTCATGAGCTTGTTCTCGCGCAGCTCCCGCACCCGGTTCCGCTTGCGGGGCTTGCTGTCGTCCATGTGCTGTTCGAAGCTCGTGTGCTCCATTCCGTGGAGCTCCTCCAGGTCAGTCCGGGGGCCCCCCTCACAGAGGCCTCCGATTGGCGATGTCGCTCCATCCGATCGGGACCGCGAATCCGGTTCTTTAGCGGGGGCCGGCGCTTAGCGGCTCCGGCCGCAGGGTGGGCGCGCGGCCCCGACGGGCCCCGGCGCCGGTGATTTGCGAAGGTGTTGCGGGTGACTCTGCGCGCCCGATGCCGGCGCGAGAGTGCGAGCTTTGGAGCGCTGCCTCTGGCCGAATACAAACGCCCGGAACCCCAGCCCGAGAGGCGCAGCCGCGGAGCGCAGATCGCGCGGCGCCTGATCGCCGCCGCGCTGCTGCTCGCACTGGCCTCGGCGGCGATCCTGTTCGCCGTCGTCTACAGCGCCGACTCCGCCTTCATCGCGGGTGCGCTCTCTTCCATGGTGGGGCGGCGGGTCGAGATCGGCCGGGTCGCCTTCCACTTCGGCCGGCGGCTCGAGGTCGAGCTCGAGCACGTCCGGGTCGAGGACCCCGCGCGGCCCGAGGGGCCGCCGGTGCTCGAGATCGAGCACGCGCTGGGGGTGCAGGCGTGGCCGCGGCTGCTCGCCGGGCAGTATCTGCCGCTCGACTGGAAGCTGCAGGGGCCGGTGCTGCGGCTGCGCAGCGGCCCCCGACCGGCCGCGCCCAACCTCGCCGGCCTGCCGCGGCTGGGTCTCAGCGTCCGGGAGGGGAGGGTCGAGCTCGCCACCGCCAACGAGACCTGGTCACTGCGGAACCTGGAGCTCGACGCCCAGCGCACCGCCTTCGGCACCCGCGTCGAGGGCGACGGCAGCGGGCGGGTGTTCCGCGGTGACTCGCAGATCTCGGAGGTCGCCCTGCACTTCGCGCTGCACCGCGACCGCCAGGAGCTGCGCGGCACGTGGGCCGGCCTCGACCTCGCCGCGCTCCCGCGACGAGCGATCTCACCCCACGGGCGCGCCTCGGGTGACTTCGATCTCGTCCTGCGCGACGGCGGGGTGCACGGCAGCGCGCGCGTGGAGGTCGCGCGCTTCGTGCTGCGCGTGCCCAAGCTCACGGGGCCGATCACGCCCGCGGTCGCGCGCGTGTCGGCCGACGTCGACTGGCACGGCGACCAGCTCTCGCTCGACCTGCATCCGCTCGCCCTCGACGACCTGGTGGCGAGCGGGACGGTGCGCATCGGCACCGGCAGCGCAGGCCGGCTCGCGCTCGACCTGCGGCTCGCCCCGTTCGAGCCGGCGCACCGCGAGCGCGTCTCGGGCCTGACCTTCCTGGCGCTGCGCTTCGACAGCTGGGCGCACGTGCAGTCGCGCATCGAGGCGGGGATCGTCGAGGACATCCACCTCGTGATCGACGTGCCGCGCGCGACCGCCGCGGAGAGCCTGGGCTTCGACACTCCGATGCCCGAGAGCGCCTTCTCGCTGCAGCTGCGCGCGCACGACGGCACCTACCGGCCCAAGCCCGGCGAGCCCGCGCTGGAGAAGCTGTCGGGCGAGCTCGACATCCGCGGCAACGTGATGGACGTGCGCCACATCCGCATGACCCACAAGGGCGCGTCGCTGCCGGAGATCAACGTGCACCTCGAAGGCATGCACCGGCTGGTGCACCTGCCGGACGCGGAGGACCACGTGGTGGGCGGTCCCGGGGTCGATCTGGCGGGGCTCGCGCCGATGGCGGACGCGCTGCGCGCGGGCGACGCCGACGCCACCGTGCCCACGGTGCTCCATTTCGACGAGCTCGACCTGCGGCTGCCCTCGTTCATGCTGCCGCTGCGCGCGGCCTCGGGCAGCCTCCGCTTCCCCGACGGCGGCGTGCTGGCCGACCCGGTGCAGGGGATCCTCGGGGGCGCGCCCGCGTCGATGCGCGTGCGCTGGGACCCCGCGGTGGACCGGGTCGACGTCGCCGTCCACTACAACGAGGGCGCGGCGCCGGGGGGCCCGATCACCGGCCCGCTGTGGCTGCGCGCGAACGTCGACTTCGAGCAGCTCGCGATCCCCGAATGGCCGATCGAGAGCCTGCGCGCGTCGCTCTCCGGCGAGCGGGCGCTGGTCACGCTGCACACCATCGACGGGCGGATCGCCGGAGGGAACCTCGCGGGCAGCGGCTCGCTCGATCTGTCCGAGCCCACGCGCGCGCCGTTCAAGCTGGACTTCTCGGTCGCGAGCTTCGAGCCCAGGCAGATGTGCGCCACCTTCGGCCTGCCGCCCGAGAGCGTGTCCGGCCGCGGCAACGCAAAAGTGCGTATGGCGGGCGGGCTGCGCCCGGGCGGCAGCTTCGCCGGCGAAGGCCAGCTCGACGCGAAGCTCGAGCTCCGCGACGGCACGGTGGACCGGCTGCCGGCGCTGGTGGCGATCGCGCGCCTCCCCTCGCTGGCGGGCGTGACCGGGCTGCTGGGCCGGCCGCTCCCGTACAAGACCGCCAGCGTCGACCTGTCGCTCGCCGACGGGCGGCTGGCCTTCGCCGACGGGAAGCTCCTGGGCCCGCAGCTGCGCATCCTCGCGAGCGGCGAGATGAACGCCGCGAGCCCCGACCGCCCGCTGGACCTGGTGGTCGCCCTGCTCTTCCTGCAGACGCTCGACCGCCTGCTCGAGGAGGTTCCGGTCGTGCGCAACGTGGTGCTCGGCGACGACGAGAACCTGATCGCGGTCTACCTGCGCGTGAAGGGCCCGCGCGCGAACCCGAGCGTGACGCTGCTCCCACCGCAGAGCGTGAAGAGCGTGATGGGCTTCGCCTCGAAGGCGGTGATCGCTGGCGTGAAGCGCCTGGGGCAGCTGATTCCGCTCGGCCACGGCAAGCCGGCCACCGACCACTCCGCTCCCAGCCCGCAGAACCCGTGAGGTAGACTGCCGGCGCTGTGAGCGACGCGGTCGAACGGATTCGCAAGGAGATGGCGCGGGTCCTGGTCGGCCAGCGCGAGCTCGTGGACGGCCTGTTGGTCGCGCTCCTCTGTCAGGGGCACGTGCTGGTCGAAGGCGTCCCGGGCCTGGCCAAGACGACCGCGGTGCGCACCTTCGCCCGCGTGCTCGACCTGTCGTTCCGGCGCATCCAGTTCACGCCGGACCTCCTGCCCGCGGACCTGCTCGGGACGCAGGTGTACGAGCCCGCGCACTCCACCTTCCGGCTGCACCGCGGGCCGCTGTTCCACCAGGTGATCCTCGCCGACGAGATCAACCGCGCGCCGGCGAAGGTACAGAGCGCGCTGCTCGAGGCGATGGAGGAGCGCCAGGTGACGCTCGCCGGCGAGACGCTGCGCCTGCCTGAGCCGTTCCTGGTGATGGCGACCCAGAATCCGGTCGAGCAGGAGGGCGTCTATCCGCTGCCCGAGGCGCAGGTCGACCGCTTCATGCTGAAGCTGCGGGTCGACTACCCGACGCGCGAGGAGGAGATCGAGATCGTGCGCAGCCGCACCGCGGGCGAGCTCGAGCACCCCGCCCCCGCGCTGTCGGCGAGCGACGTGCTGTCGGTGCGCGAGACGGTGCGGCGCGTGCACGTGGAGCCGTCGCTGTTCGAGTACGCGGTCGCGCTGGTCACGCGCAGCCGCTCGCTGTCGGCGGTGGAGCTGGGCGGCTCGCCGCGCGCCTCGATCTACCTGGTCGAAGCGGCGCGCGCCCGCGCCTACCTCGAGGAGCGCGACTACGTGCTGCCCGAGGACGTGAAGCGCGTCGCGCCCTCGGTGCTGCGCCACCGGCTGCTGCTGACCTACGAGGCCGCTGCGGAAGGCCAGACCCCCGACGGGGTCGTGCGCGAGCTGCTCGCGGCCGTCCCGACGCCGTGAAGGCTCAGCTCGCCCCGATCGCCCGCAGCCTGCGGATCCGCGCGCGCCGCGACGTCACCACCTCGCTCACCGGCGCCTACCGCAGCGCGTTCCGCGGGCAGGGGCTCACCTTCGAGGAGCTGCGCGACTACGCGCCCGGCGACGACGTGCGCTGGATCGAGTGGAACGCCACCGCGAGGCTGGGTCGGCCGATCGCCAAGCGCATGCGCGAGGAGCGCGACCTGGTGCTCGCGCTGCTGATCGACGTGTCGCGCTCGCTCGAAGCCGAGGCCGGCCTCGACGGGAAGCGCGAAGCGGTGCAGCGCGCGACGGCGGCGCTCGCCGCGGCGGCGCTCGCGTCCCAGGACCGCGTGGCGCTGGCGCTGTTCGACGAGCGATTGCGCCGCGTGCTCGCGCCCGGCACCGGCCCGCTGCAGCTGGAGCGCGTGCAGCACGCGCTCGATCAGGCGCCGCATGGCGTGCGGACCGACGCCGGACCCGCGCTCGACTGGGCGGCGGAGAAGCTGCCGCGCCATTCGGTGGTGGTGTTGATCTCGGACCTGCTCCTGGCCGACCCCGGCGCACCGCTGCGGCGCTGCGCGAGCAAGCACGACCTGGTGGCGCTGCGCGTGCGCGCGGCGGCGGACCTGCCGCCGGCCGGGCTGCCGCCGGTGCGCGTGCGCGGCGCCGAAGACCGCCGCGCGCGGCTCTGGCGCCGGCGCTCCGACGCGGAGCACGCGCAGACGGCGCCGCTGGCCGAGGCGACGCTGCGCGCGCTGGGCGCGGACTACGGCGAGCTGTGGGCGGGCGCGCGGCTGATGCCCAGCCTGCTGCGCTTCTTCGAAGAGCGCGCGCGGAGGCGGGCGTGAGGCGGTGGAGCGGGCTCGCGGCGCTGGTGGCCGCGCTCGCCTGCGGTCGCGCGGATCCGCCCGCGCTCGGACTCGGCGCGCGGGTCACCCTGGACCGGAGTGAGACGCGCGTCGGCGACCCGGTCGGAGTCACGGTCGAGATCGAGACTCCCGCGGGCTACTCGCTGCAGGCTCCGCCGCCGCCGGCCAGCGGACCGTTCGCGTCCGACTCGCTGCAGCTGGTGCCGCCGATCGAGGTCCCCGGGGGCCTGCGCCACCACGTGCTCTGGACCGTGCGCGCGCGCGAGGTGGGCGACCAGACCCTGCCCTGGATCGACATCCCGCTGGTGCGGCCCGACGGCAACGTGGAGCCGCTGCGCGTCGGCGGCGTGCCGCTCGAGGTGCGCTCCGTGCGCGCGGAGATGCCGGAGCGCGCGGCGGTGTTCGACATCCGGGTCGCCCCGCCGCAGCAGCCGATCCCGCTGTGGGCGTGGGGGATCGCTGCGGCGGCGCTCGCGAGCGGCGTCGCGGGGGTGCGCGCGCTGCGCGCGCGGAGCCGCGCAGCGCAGGCGCGGGCGGGCCGGATCGCCGCCGCGGGCCGGGAGGCGCTCGCGCTGCTCGACGGAGCCGAGAGCGAGCCCGACGCGCGCGGCCTCGCGCTGCGCGTGCGCGCGGCGCTGCTCGGCTTCGTGGCCCGGTCCTGGCGGATCGACGCGCGAGCCGCGACCCCGGGCGAGCTGCCGGCGGAAGTCGACGGCGAGCTCGTGCGCATCCTCGGGGGCCTCGACGCCGCGCGCTTCGCGCCGCGGCCCGCACGAGCCGCGGTCACCGGGCTCGCGGAGCGCGCGCGGGAGCGCGTGCGCCATGTGGCGGACCTTCGCGCTTAGCGCGCTCTCCGCGCGCGCGTTCGCGGTGGAGTCGCCGCGCGTGCTCTGGCTCGGGCTGGCGTGCGTCGCGCTGCTGGTCCTCCTTGCGCTCGCCGCGGGTCCGCGGCGGCTGCGCGTGCCGAGCGCCGGCCGGTCCGCGGCAGCGCGCTGGTTCGCGCTCGATGCGAGCTGGATCCTGTCCATCGCCCTGCGCGCGGCGGTGCTGGCGCTGGTGGTCGCCACGCTCGCGCGGCCGGTGGGGCTGGTGGCGGAGAACCCGGCCAACGGCTCCGGCGTCGACATCGTGATCGCGCTCGACGCCTCGGGCAGCATGATGGCGCTCGACGCCGAGCTCGAGGGCCGCCAGGTGCCGCGGATCGAGCTCGCCAAGCGCGTGGTCGCCGAGTTCGTGCGCGCCCGCACGGGCGACCGAATCGGGCTGGTGGTGTTCGGCGAGCACGCCTTCACGCAGTGCCCGCTGACCGTGGACCACCGCCTCGTGCTCGAAGCGATCGACCGCGTCGAGGTCGGCGTCGCGGGCGACGCGACGGCGCTGGGCGAGGCGATCGGCCTGGCCACGCGGCGGCTCAGCGCGTCGGGCGGGCCGGAGGACACCCGGCGCGTGCTGGTGCTGGTGACCGACGGCCGCCACAACTCCGGCAAGCTCGCGCCCAAGACGGCGGCGAGCCTCGCGCACCTGGCGAACGTGCGCATCCACGCGGTCGGCGTCGGGACCGAGGGGCTGGTACCATTCGCGCAGCCGGGCGGCGAGACACCGATGCACTTCGAGCGCGTCGATCTCGACCAGGAGACCCTGCAGGTCGTGGCCGACGCCACCGACGGGAAGTTCTTCCACGCGCGCAAGCCCGAAGACCTGCGCGAGGTGGCGGCGGCGATCGACCGGCTCGAGGCACGTCCGATCGCGGCCGATGCGCGCTTCCGCCACGCGTCGCTCGCGCCCTTCACGCTCGCGGCGGCGCTGGCGCTCCTGCTCGGCGAGGCCGCGCTCGCCCACGGCGCGCTGCGGAGGCTGCCGTGAGCGGCGCCTGGCTCGTCTGGGTCGCTGCGCTCGCGGTGGCGTTGTTCGCCGCCCAGGCCGCGCTGCGCAGCCGGCTGCAGCTCCGCGCGTGGCTCGGCCGCGACCCGCTGGGCTGGCGCCGGATCGCGCGCGCGGCGGCGCTCGCCGGGGCCGCGGCGACGCTCGCCGGCGCACTGCGCTTTGCGCTCGCGATTCCGGAAGAGCTCTCGGGCGAGGGCGCCGACGTGGTGATCGCGATCGACGTCTCCGAGAGCATGGACACCGCCGACGTCGCACCGTCGCGGCTGCGCCGCGCGCAGCGCACGGCCGAGCGGGTGGTCGAGGCCGCGCGGGGCGAGCGGCTCGCGCTGGTGGTGTTCTCGGGCGAGGCGTTCATCGCGCTGCCGCTCACCCAGGACCGCGACGCGATCCTCACCTACCTGCGCGCGCTCGACTCGAGCACCATCTCGGTGCGCGGCAGCGAGCTCGGCCGCGGCCTGGCCGAGGCCGCGCGCGCGTTCGACCCGCGCTCGAGCCGACCGCGCTCGGTGCTGCTGCTCAGCGACGGGGAGGACTTCGGCCCGGCGCCCGAGCCCGAGCTCGCGGAGCTGCAGGCGCTCGGGGTGCGCGTGGTGGCGGTCGGCTACGGGACCGAAGAGGGCGGGCCGGTCCCCGGCCAGGCCGCGCAGAACGAGTCGGTGCGCATCGGCGAGCCGCCGATCTCGCAGCGCAACGACGGGCTGCTGTCGCACATCGCGAGCGAGACCGGCGGCGCGTACTTCCGCGAGGCCGAGGACCGGCCGAAGCCCGCGGCGCTCCTCCCGCTCGAAGCCGCCCCCGGGGCCGCGCGCGACGAGAAGCCGCAGCGCGAGTCAGTGACTCCGCTGCTCGGGCTCGCCGCGCTGCTGCTGGCGAGCGAGCTCGGGCTCTCCTGCGCGCCGCTCGGCTCGCGCCGCCGCCTCGGACGCCCGGCGCTGGCGCTGGTCGCCCTGGCGCTCGGCGGCTTCGGGCCGTCGTCGGCGGTGAGCCGCGGCGACGCGGAGCTCGCCGACGGCAAGCCGGCCGACGCGCTCTCCGACTACCGCGATGCGGAGACGTCGGATCCCAACGACGCCCGCCTGCAGGTGCGGATCGGGAACGCACTGTACCGGCTGCAGCGGCTGGACCAGGCCGCCGGTGCCTACCTGGAGGCGCTGCGCACGGTCGAGCCCGACGACGCCGAGACGCGCTTCGCCGCGAGCTTCAACCTGGGTGACGCCTTCGCGGCGCGGCAGCACTTCGAGGAGGCGCGCGACGCGTACTGGGCGGCGCTGCTGGCGCGGCCCGGGAGCGCGGAGGCGCAGTTCAACTACGAGTGGGCGCAGTCGCACATGCTGCCCACGCCGCCGGTGAACCCGCCCGAGCCCGACGCGGCGCCCAAGCGCGAGAGCAAGAGCTCGGGCCGCAGCGACGCGAAGGAGCGCGAGCCGCGGCCGAGCGACGCGCGCCCCGAGAAGGGAACGCTCGACGAGAAGGAGGCCGAGCACTGGCTCGACTCGCTCGAGGAGCCCGTCGGCGACGCGCTGCGCCAGCAGATCACCAACGCCTCGGGCGGCCGCGCGCGCGCGCGGCCCGGGGGGAAGACCTGGTGAGGCGCGCGCTGGCGTTGGCCGCGCTCGCGCTCGCCGCGCTCGGGGCCCGCGCGCGCGCGGCGGAGCCGGAGATCGCGGTGCGCGTGCGGCTCGACCGAGACGCAGTGTACGTGCACGAGCAGGTGCTGCTCTCGGTCGAGATCGTTCACCCGGCGGACGCGCGCGCGAGCTGGGAGGCTCCGCCCTTCGACGGCTTCTGGGCCGAGCGGCTGGGCACGCGCGCACTGCCGGACGAGCCGAGCGGCCTGCACCGCACCGAGTTCCGCCGCGCGCTCTTTCCCACGCGCAGCGGCGAGCTCGAGATCGCGCCGTCGAAGCTCGAAGTGAGCGGCGAGGGCGGGACCACGCGCGACATCCCGGTCCCCGGCACGACCGTGCGCGTGCGGCCGCTGCCCGCGGACGTGCCCGCCGATGCGCTGGTCGGGCGGATCGATCTGCAGGTCTCGAGCGCGGACGAGCGCGTGCGGCTCGGCAAGGCGCTCTCGCTCGCGATCGAGCTCACCGGCGAGGCCAACGTCTGGGACGCACCGGCGCCCGACCTGGAGGCGCTCTTCGGGCCGGACGTCGAGGTCTTTCCCGAGCCGGCGCGGACGTCGATCGCCGAGAACGCGGGGCGCGCGCTGGCGCGGCGCAGCTTCCGCTATTCGATCGTGCCGTCGCATGCCGGCGTGGTGCGCCTCGCCGCGCTCTCGGTGCCCTACTTCGACCCCGCCACCGGCAAGGTCTCTAGCGCGAAGAGCGACGCGCTCGCCTTCGAGGTGTTCGACGGGCCCGCCAAGGAGGAGTCGCGCGCGCATGCCGGCCGCGCGTCCGGCGCGGCCCAGAGCGCTGGCTCGAGCGGGCTGCCCTGGCTCGCCGCCGTGCTCGCGCTGGCGGCGGCGGCCGCGGTGGCCGCACGGTTCCGCGGCCCTGCGCTCGCGCGGCTCGCGCCTGGAAAGGGGTCGGCGAGCGCGGCCTTCGACGCCGCGCGGGCCGCGCGCGGCTCCGCGGAGTTCGCGGCGCTGCTGTCGCGCGCGGTGCGGGCCGGAGTGGGCGCACGCCACCGCTTCGACGCGCAGCCACTCTCGCGCGAGGAGATCGCGGCGCGCGGTGCGGAGCGCGAGGCGGTCGAGCTGCTCGAGGCGCTAGACCGCATGCGCTTCGCCCGCCGCGGCGCCGACGAGGACGAGTTGCTCGAGCGCGCGCGCGCCTACCTGGGGCTCTGAACCAGCGCGCGCTCGAGGAGCGCGACCCGCCGGCCGTCGCTCACTTCGAGCTGGCCGACCTCGACGAAGCCGAGCGCGGCGTGGAACGCGAGCGAGCGCGGGTTGGCGGGCCGCA
>Ga0306920_100000736_pt1 | contig 39205 bp, 32 predicted proteins | sample flu12Cox44000170_FD_204666 | JGI IMG/M metagenome (GOLD analysis project Ga0306920, IMG submission 204666) | Lab enrichment of tropical soil microbial communities from Luquillo Experimental Forest, Puerto Rico - flux4day.12C.oxic.44.000.170 (v2)... | ecosystem: Environmental > Terrestrial >... | reverse complement strand
CTCGATGGCCGGACTTCCGGGGAGCGGGAAGCTCGAGTTTCTGATCCGCGGGTATGAGGGCGGCGCGTTCGCCTCGATCCTGAAGGCCGGTCTGGCGGCCGGGACCGAGATCCGCTTCACCGGGCCGTACGGATCCTTCCAGCTGGCAGGCACGGACCGCGATGTCCTGATGGTCGCCGGAGGCTCGGGGATGGCCCCCGTACTGTCGCTGCTGCGCCAGCTGGCGCAACAGGGGAGCACCCGCAAGATCCGCTTCTTCTACGGCGCACGGACCCCCGCCGACCTGTTCCACCGGTCGCTGATTGAAGAGCTCGGAGCGAGGCTCGGCGACTTCCAATACATCGAGGTCATTTCGGAGCCCGGCGACGGTGGCTGGATCGGAGCGACCGGCTACGTGCACGAGGCGGCGGCGGCCGCGATCGCCGGCGGCGAGGTCGCCGATCCCGAGGTTTACACATGCGGGCCGCCGCCGATGATCGACGCGCTGGTCGACGTGCTCACCGGCGTCCATGGTGTGCAGGACGACGACATCCGCTACGACAAGTTCACGACCGCGGTGAGCGAGTGAATCTCGCTGCGCTCCCGGCCCGGGTCCGGATCCGCGAGGTCGGGCCCCGGGACGGGTTTCAGAACGAACCCGAGCGGATCCCGACCGAGGACAAGATCAGGCTGATCGATGCCCTCGCGCGGACCGGCCTCAAGCGGATCGAGGTGGCGAGCTTCGTCCGCGCTGACGTGATCCCCCAGCTCGACGACGCGGTGCCGGTGCTGACCGGGATCGACGTGCCCGACGATGTCTCGCTGACCGTGCTCGTTCCGAACGAGCAGGGGCTGCAGACGGCGCTCGAGTACCGCGACCGGTTTCACGAGGTGGCTGTCTTTCTGAGCGCGTCCGAGACACACAACCGCAGAAACGTCAACCGCACCGTCGGGGAGTCGCTTGGTGCGCTGGAGCGGTTGATTCCGGCGGTCCGTGACGCGGGGCTGCGCGCTGGTGCGGTGATCGCCACCTCGTTCGGTTGCCCGTACGAAGGACCGGTTTCGCAGGAGCGCGTGCTCGAGCTCGCACAGCGACTCGCAGCCGCCGGCGCGCAGGAGCTCGGCTTCGGCGACACGACCGGAATGGCAAACCCGCGTCAGGTGCACGCATTCTTCGCCGCGGCGGCCCGGCGCATCGGCGGGATCGAATTGACCGCCCACTTCCACAACACCCGCGGCCAGGGCCTAGCCAACTGCCTGGCCGCGCTCGAAGCCGGCGTCAGCAGCTTCGAATCGTCGTTCGGGGAGCTCGGGGGCTGCCCGGTGCCGCCGGGCTCGACCGGCAACGTCGCCAGCGAGGACCTCGTCTCGATGTTCGCGGAGATGGGGATCGAGACCGGAATCGACCTGCAGGCGCTGATCGCCACCTCGGCCGAGGTTCAGCGCGTGCTCGGGCGCCGCCTCACGAGCCATGTCCTGATCGCGGGTCCGGTGAACTGGAATGGCGGCTAGCGACCTCGTCGAGACCTCCCGGCACGGCGAGGTCATGCACCTCGTCATGGGTAGTGCCCCGGCCAACGCGCTCGGGCTTACGCTCGTCGAGGCGCTCGAAGCGGCGCTCGACGCGTTTGAGATGAGCGACGCCCGGACGCTCGTGGTCAGCTCCACGATCTCCGGGTTCTTCGCCGCGGGCGCGGACCTCAAGTACATCTCGACGCTCGACACATCGCAGTTCGAGCACTACCGCGACGCGCTGCGCTCGCCGCTCGAGCGCATCGCCTCCTGCGGCCGTCCGTCGATTGCCGCGATCGACGGCTTCGCCCTCGGCGGCGGGCTCGAGCTGGCGATGGCCTGCACGCTGCGCATGGCGACGCCGGACTCGCGGCTGGGCCTGCCTGAAGTCAAGCTTGGGTTGATCCCCGGCGCCGGCGGAACGCAACGGCTTCCGCGGCTCGTCGGCGCCGGCCGGGCGCTCGACCTGATGCTGAGCGGATGTGAGATCAACGGACGACGAGCGCTCGCTATCGGGCTCGTGAGCGAGGTGACCGAGGACGACGTGGTGTCCCGAGCGCTCGATTACGCCGCGCGGCTCGCCGCAGCGCCGCTGGCCGCGATGGCCGCGATCATGCGGTGCGTCGAGGCTGCCTTCACGACGCCCGAGCGTGGCATGGAACTCGAGGGCCAGGCGGTGGCCCGCCTGTTCGCCGCCGGCCACGCCGACGACGGGATCGCGGCGTTCCTGGACCGGCTCGGGGGCGCGGCGGCATGAGCGCGCGGATGAGCCGCGGCGTCACGATCCTGCGCGGGGACATCGAGACGATCGCGTCGGCCGCGGAGGCCGCCGAGGGAGTCGGTTTTGACACCGTCTGGACGCCAGAGTTCTACACGCGTTCAGCGATCGTCACGCTCGCACAGATCGCCGCGCGCACCAGATGCTGCCGGGTGGGCACCGGGATCGCTTATGCGACCGGGCGCTCGCCGCTCGTACTCGCGACTGAAGCCCGGAGTCTCGACGAGATCTCTGGTGGCCGCGTCGTACTCGGATTGGGCACCGGCACCCGGCGGATGATGGAGGACTGGCACGGCGTCGACCCCGAGGGCCCGGCGGCCAGGATGGAGGAGCTTGTCCCGCTGCTACGACGCCTGTGGCGACTGCACGACGGACCAGTCGAGCACGACGGTCGCTTCTACCGCTGCCGGATCACACCGACGGCCGAGACGACCCCGGGTGTGCGCGACGAAATCCCGGTATTCACGGCGGGCGTCAACCCGCGGATGGTGCAGGTCGCCGGGCGCGTGTCCGACGGGCTGCTCGGCCACCCACTGTTCTCCCGCGGGTACGTCGACGACGTCGTACGTCCGGCGATCGAAGCCGGCAAGCACCACGCCGAGCGCCACGACGCATCTGTCGAACTGGTTGGGATCGTGATCTGCGCGATCGCCGACGACCCCGAACAGGCGAGGCGGGAGGCGGCCGCGCAGCTCGCGTTCTATGCGGCGCCAAAGACGTACGGTCCGCTGCTCGAGGCGAGCGGGTTCGGCGCGGCCGGCGCGGAGATCCGCGCCGCATTCGCGGAGCGCGACTTCGAGCGGATGACCACCGCCGTCCCGGAGGCGATGATCGACGCCATGGCCGCGGCGGGGACGGCCGCCGAGGTGCAGGCCCGGCTGCAGCAGGCGGCCGAGGTGTTCGACCACGTCGTCGTCTACCCGCCCAGCTTTGGGCTCCCGCACGCGCGCTGCGAGGAGCTTGCGGCGTCGCTGGTGGCGCAGCTCGCCCCCGGGGTGACGGTCGGTGCGTGAGCATCTCGCGCCCGGCCTGCTCGTCGACGAGGTCGAGTTCCCGGTGGAGGAGGGCAAGGTGATGGAGTTCGCGCGCGCGCTCGGCGACACCGATCTCGACACTGTCCCCTTGACGTTCACCGCGGTTGCCGGTCATTGGCGCGATCAGGCGGCGATGGTCGAGCTGCTCGGGCTCGAGCTACCCCGGATTGTCATCGGCGGCAGCGAGTGGGAGTACCACGCGCCGGTCGAAATCGGCGACCGGCTCCGCGGCCGCCGGCTGGTGAGCACGGTGGACGAGAAGTGCGGCGCGCGCGGGACGATGACGATCATCGCGCTGGAAACGCGCTTTCACCGGCACGACGGAGCGCTCGCCGTCGTCCAGCGCGACACGGTGATCGAGCTTCCGGGCTGATGGGCGCGTTCGAGCAGCTCACCGCGCCGATCACACGCACCCAGATCGTCCGCTTCGCCGGGGCGGCCGGCGACTTCAACGCGATGCATCACGACGAGCCGTTCGCGCAGGCGAACGGGCAACCGTCGGTGTTCGCGATGGGTCAGCTCACCGCCGGACTCCTCGGCTCCGCCGTCGCGGAGTGGCTTGGGCGCGGCAACCTTGCGGGCTACGGCGTGCGCTTCAAGGACAAGGTCTGGCCGGGTGACCGGCTGATGCTCACCGGGCGTCAGGTCGACGAGCGCCGCTGGGATCTGAACGTCGTCCGCGAGGCCGACGACGTCGTGGTGATGACCGGCTGGGCGATCGTCCGTCCATCTCAGTACCCACGCCCGGAGGCGGCCAGTTCCGCGGCCGGTGCGAGATCGAGCGCGTCGGCAATCCGATCGTCGTAGACGCCTACGCCGCCAAACAGCTCGGCGTCGCTCTTGGCCCGCTTGAACAGTAGCTGCAGGTCGTGCTCCCAGGTGTAACCGACGGCTCCGTGCAGGAACAGGGCCTTGTCGGCCACGAAGCTCCCGGCGCGCGCCGAACGCGCCTTGGCGACCCACGCATCAACCGCCGCGTCGGGTTCGCCGGCGGCGACCGACCATGCGGCGTAGTGGACAGCCGCACGGGTGCCCTCAATCGCGACCAGCATCTCGGCCGCGGCATGCTTGACGGCCTGGAGCGAGCCGACCGCAACTCCGAACTGCCGGCGGTCCGCCACGTACTCAACCGTCATATCCAGCATCCGCTGCGCCGCGCCCAGCGCGTCGGCGGCGACCAGCACCGCGGCCCTGGCGGCAACCGAGCGCATCGCATCGCAGCCGACGCCCTCGTACCGCGTCAGCGGTGAGGCGAGGAGCGCCACGTCCGCGACCGAGCGCGTCCGGTCCACGAGCAGGCGCGGTGTGCACTCCGCACCGGGCGCGTCGTAAAGCTCGAGAGCATCTCCGTCCCACTTGACGAGCACGTCTGCCTCGCCGGCGCCGAGCACCAGCTCGACGGTACCGCCGCCGTGCCGTGCGTCGGCGGGCTGCCCGGCCGGATGAACGAGCGCGCCGATCCGCTCGCCGAGCGCCAGCGCCTCGATCGCCGCCTTCGCCCCCTCGCCGGCGGCGGCGCTCAGCGCGGTCGCGGCCAGCAGCGTCGCATATAGCCCGTCGGCGGGAACCGCGCCACGCCCGAGCTCCTCGGCCAGGATCGCCAGCTCCAACAGGTCGCCTCCCTGGCCGCCGTGCTCCTCCGGAATCCCGATGCCCGTCCATCCCTGGCGGACCGCGAGCGCGAGCGCGTCCCCAAACTGCGGACACGGCTCGGGCTCGATGACCCACCTCCGAACGGCCGGAAGAGATGCCTCGCGGTCGATCGCGCCGCGCACGGCCTCCCGCAGGAACTGTTGCTCGTCGCTGAAGGAAAGGTCCATCGTCTGTAGTCAAGCGCGTGTCAGGCGCGGGTGCCTGCCTCCCCAGGGAGAGCCGAAGTATCCAGCGGGGAGGCGAGCGGGCCTCTCGCCGCCCCTACGCTGCGCGGCATGGAGATCAATACGAACGGACGCAGTGCAAATGGCCGCGTGGCCCTGGTGACAGGTGGCGCGCGCGGAATCGGGGAAGCGATCTCGAGGGCGCTGGCGGGCGATGGCCTCAGAGTGGCCGTCGCCGACCTGAGAATCGATGAGGCCGACGCGACCGCCGCGGCGATCAGGGATGCCGGCGGGACGGCGATCGCCGTGGAGCTTGATGTGACATCGACCGAAAGCGTCAACGCCGGGCTGGCGTCGGCGCGCGAGGCGTTCGGGCCAGTCGACGTGCTCGTCAACAACGCCGGTTGGGACGACCTGAAGCCATTCGTCGAGACCGAGGAGCAGTTCTGGGACCGGGTGATCGAGATCAACTTCAAAGGCGCGCTGCGCCTCACGCGCGGCGTGCTTCCCGAGATGCTCGAACGGGGTTGGGGCCGGATCATCAACATTGGATCCGACGCGGGCCGCGTCGGATCCTCGCTCGAGTCGGTGTACTCCGGTGCCAAGGGCGGAGTGATCGCGTTCACGAAGACGATCGCGCGCGAGACCGCGCGCAACGGCATCACCGCCAACGCAGTATGTCCCGGCCCGACCGACACGCCGTTCCTGCGTGAGGTCATCGCCAAGCAGGGCGACGCCGACAAGGTGATCGGGGCGATGGTCTCCGGCGTCCCGATGAAGCGGCTCGCCCACCCGGAGGAGATCGCGGCGGCGGTCAGGTTCTTCGCCGCCGAGGACGCCGGCTACGTCACCGGTCAAACGCTGTCGGTCTCCGGCGGCCTGACGATGGCATAACAAATGGCCGGCGTCATCGACATAATGAACTACGCGCCGTTTGTCGCGCCCGGGCTGTCGGGGACCGAGTATCAGTACGAGGAGTTCCAAACGATGGTGCGGACCACGCTACGGCCGCTTCTGCGTGACGGAAAAGTCACCACGCAGTGGGGACGCGTGGTCGAGGTGGACGACCCGCCGACCGAGTCCGATCCGGAACTGAAGGTGGAGGAGGCGGTGGCCCGTCTCGACGCCACGGGTTGCGAGGCGGTCGTGCTCGCGTGCCTGAAGATGTATTCGTACCGCTCGCACCACCAGTTGATCATGGACATGCCCGAAGAGGTCGTCGCGGAGGCGGTGACATGCGAGCCGTCCCGGTTCATCGGTGCCGCCGGGTACAACCCCTGGCGGATCGACGAGAGCCTGCGCAGGATCGAGACGTTCGTGCGCGAGTATCAGTTCAAGTACGTCTACTTCCACCCGATCACATTCGGGATGGCACCGAACGACCGGCGCTGCTATCCGCTGTACGCCAAATGCGTCGAGCTTGGAATCCCCGTCGGGATGCAGGTCGGCCACTCGGCGGAGCCGCTGCCTTCGGACGTCGGTCGGCCGATGCTGGTGGATGACGTCGCGATCGACTTCCCCGACCTGAAGATCAACCTGTCTCACACCGGTTGGCCGTGGACCGGCGAGTTCATCTCGATGCTGTGGCGGCACCCAAACGTGTACGGCGACATTTCGGCGTATTTCCCCAAGACGCTTGACACGGAGTTGGTACGAGCCATGGACCGCCAGCTGCGGCACAAAATCATGCTCGGGACCAATGGTTTCCCGCTCGAACGTTGTCTTGCCGAACTCGACGAGCTGCCGCTCCGCGAGGAGACGAAAGCTCGCATCTGTCGGGACAACGCCGCCGAGTTCCTGGGACTGTGACGGGCGGTCGTGGTGGTGAGCGGGCAGGTCACCGAGGAATCGCCTGCCGCGCCCGCCGCCGCGGATGCCGGGGCGCTCGATGTTGCCGCCAGCCCGTTTCCGCCGATCGCCGACTACGCCTTCCTGTCGGATTGCGAGACGACTGCGCTGGTCGCTCCGGGCGGAGCGGTCGAGTGGATGTGCATTCCACGAACGGACTCGCCGAGCGTGTTCGGCGCGCTGCTCGACCGCGACGCGGGGTGGTTCCGGGTCGGCCCGGCCGATGTCGCCGTGCCCGTCGCCCGGCGCTACCTACCCGGCACGATGGTCCTCGAGACGACCTGGTCGACGCGCGCCGGCTGGCTCGTGGTCCGCGACGCGCTACTGATCGGGCCCTGGCACCACGAGGACGCCTGCTCTGACACGCATCCTCGCGCACCGACCGACTACGAAGCCGATCATGTACTGCTGCGCGAGCTGTATTGCTCGAACGGCGAGGTCCAGATCGCGCTCGAGTGCGCGCCGATGTTCGACTACGGCAGGCGCGTGGCGAGATGGCAGTACGAGGGTCACGGCTGCCGCGAGGCGAGTGCGCGCGGCGGCGCGGGGGATCTAGAGCTGCGGCTCGTGACCGACATGAGGCTCGGGCTCGAAGGGCCGATGGCGGTCGCGCGCACCCGGTTGCGCGCCGGCGACCGCCGCTTCTGCGCGCTGTCGTGGAGCGACCATGCCGGCCCCGGCGACGGCGAGGACGCAGTGGAGCGCCTGGCGCGGACCGAGCACCACTGGCAGCACTGGCTCGATCGCGGACGCTTTCCCGACCATCGCTGGCGCGCGCACCTGCAACGCAGCGCGCTGACGCTCAAGGCGCTCACATACGCGCCCACTGGAGCCGTGGCTGCGGCGGCCACGACATCTCTGCCGGAGACGCCCGGCGGCGAGCGCAACTGGGACTGCCGCTACACGTGGATCCGGGATGCCACGCTGACGTTGTGGGCGCTTTACTCGCTCGGGTTCGACTGGGAGGCGGGCGACTTCTTTCACTTCGTCGCCGAGGTCGCCGGTCGCCACGGCGCCGAGCTGCAGATCATGTATGGCCTCGACGGCCGCTCCCAGCTCGAGGAGAGCTCACTCGAACACCTCTCCGGGTACGAGGGCGCGCGCCCGGTGCGAATCGGAAACGCCGCGTACCTTCAGGGTCAGAACGACGTCTGGGGCTCGTTGGTGGGAGCGGCGTGGCTGCACTGGCTTCACGCCGCCGCCGGCGGTCACATGCGCCCGCGGTCATGGCCGGTCACCGTCTCGATTGTTGAACGGGCCCTGGCGCACTGGCGAGAGCCGGATTGCGGGCTGTGGGAGGTGCGTGGTGAGCCGCAGCACTTCACCTATTCCAAGGTGGCGTGTTGGATCGCGGCCGACCGTGGCGCGCGCCTGGCGCGCCTGCAAGGCGACGGAGTGAACGCCAGGCGCTGGTCCGAGGCGGCCGGGGAGATCCAGGCCGACGTATGCGCGAACGCTGTGGATGAGCGCGGCGTGTTTACGCAGCACTATGGGACCTCCGCGCTCGACGCCTCGGTCCTCCTGCTGGTGCTGGTCGGCTTCCTCCCGCCAGAGGATGCCCGGATTCGCAGCACGGTGCTCGCGATCGCCGACGAGCTGACCGAGGAGGGCCTCGTGCTCCGGTACCGAACGGGCCAGACCGATGACGGGCTGCAGGGAGCGGAGGGCGCATTCACCACGTGCTCGTTCTGGCTGGTGTCCGCGCTCGTGGCGATCGGGGAGCTCCCGCGCGGGCGTGCCCTGTGCGAACGCCTGTTGTCGTACTCCAGCGAACTCGGCCTTTACGCCGAGGAGATCGATCCCCGCAGCGGTCGTCACCTCGGCAACTTCCCGCAAGCGCTCACGCACCTCGCGCTGATCCATGCGGTGATGAGCGTGATCCGGGCCGAGCGGGGGCTCCGCACCTCCGACCTGACGGTCAGCGAACTCGGTCGGCCGACTCGTACCTGACCGGGCGGCGCCCGCGAGCGAACTCGACGAACCAGTCGAGCGCCAGCGGGTTAGCCAGCGCGTCGCGGCTTGCGGCCTCCTGGACGGCGCGACCCATCAGCAGTCGCTTGATTGGCACCTCAAGCAGCTTGCCGGTCAGCGTCCTGGGCACCTCGCGAACCGCGATCACCTCGTCGGGTACGTGCCGCGGCGAGCAGTCGGTGCGGATCCGCGCTCGGAGCGCCGCGCGCAGCGCGTCGTCCAACTCGGCGCCGGGCGCCAGCACAACGAACAGGAACAGGTGCCCATCGCCCGTGCCGTCCTCGCTGGGGACGTCGACGGCAAGCGCTTCGGTGACCTGCTCCAACGACAGCACCGCGGCGTACACCTCGGCGGTGCCGATCCGGATCCCGCCACGATTGATGGTGGAATCCGAGCGGCCGTAGATGACCGCGGAACCTCGCGTCGTGATCCGGATCCAGTCGCCATGACGCCAGACCCCGGGGTAGGTGGAGAAGTACGCCTCGATGTACCGCTCGTCGCCGGGATCGTTCCAGAAGCGAACCGGCATGCTCGGCATCGGTTGCGTGACGACGAGCTCGCCGACCTCCTCGACGACAGGTGAGCCGTCCTCGTCCCACGCCTGGACGTCGACCCCGAGCATGCGGGCCGGCAGCTCGCCGCGAAACACCGGCACGATCGGCGCGCCGCCGACGAACGCGCTCGCGATGTCCGTGCCGCCCGACACCGACGCGAGCCAGATGTCACTCCCCAGGCGCTCGTAGATCCAGTCGAACGCCTCGGGCGCGAGCGGGGATCCGGTCGAGCCGATGGACCGGAGCGCCGATAGGTCGCGGCCGGCGGCCGGGTCGATGCCGGCCTTCATGCAGCCGTGGATGAACGCGGCGCCGCACCCGAACAGCGTCGCGCGGGTCCGCGCCGCGAGATCCCATAGGGCTCCGAGGTCGGGGTAGCCCGGATTTCCGTCGTAGAGCACGATCGACACGTCGCTGAGCATTCCGCTCACCAGGTAGTTCCACATGATCCAACCAGTAGTCGTGAACCACATGACGCGATCGGAGCGGCGGACGTCGTGGTGCAGGCGGAAGTTCTTCAAATGCTCGAGCAAGATCCCGCCGTGCCCGTGCACGATTGCCTTCGGCAGTCCGGTCGTGCCGCTCGAGTACACGATCCAGAGCGGGTGGTCGAACGGCACCCGCACGAACTCGAGCGGCTCCTCGGCTGGCGCGAACGCCGCGTCCCAGTCACTGTGATCGCCCAGATACGGGAGCACAACCGTGTACTCGACGGTGGGCAGGGCCGCGCGCAACTCGGCGATCAGCTGCAAGCGGTCGAAGCTCTTGCCTCCGTAGCGGTATCCGTCGACCGCCAACAGGAGCTTCGGCTCGATCTGGGCGAACCGGTCGACGATCGTCCGGGAGCCGAAGTCGGGCGAGCAGCAGGACCAGATCGCGCCGAGGGACGTGGTCGCCAGGAACGCCGCGATCGTTTCGGGGATGTTCGGCAGACAACCCGCGACACGGTCGCCCGGACCGACGCCCATACGGCGCAAGCCGGCCCGTATGCGCACCGTCTCCGAGCGCAGCCGCGCCCACGTCCAGCTCTCGAGCGGGCGAGTCTCGGACGCGAAATGCACCGCCGGGTCGTCATCGGCCTTTCCCGCGAATACATGCTCGGGGAACGAGAGCGCGACATTGGGGAACCAGCGCGCCCCCGGCATCGAGGCATCTGCGAGGGCGACGGTCGGATCGCCGTCGGCGATCACCCCGTACCGGTCCCAGATCCGCCGCCAGAAGCGCCCGACATCGGCGACCGACCACTCCCACAGCGCGTCGTAGTCGGCGAGACCGAGTTCGCGTAGCCAGGTGGTCATCTCGGCCCGTTCGAGCATTCCCGGCGGCGGGGTCCAGATAGGCGACGGGATGGTCATGGGATCGACAGGACAAGCTTGCCGGTGTGCCCCGGGCGCTCCATCGCCGCATGCGCCTCGTGCGCCCGGTCCAGCGTGCGGATGCTGTCGATCGCCGGGCGCCAGCCTGGCGCCTCATCGAGCATCGACAGCAGGGAGGCGAAGTCTCGCGGGCTGCCCATCGTCGTGCCGAGGATCGTGTGCTGCGCGAAGTAGAAGCGCCGCACGTCGACCTCCGCGCGGGCCGAGCCAGTGGCGCCGAAGGCGACGAGCCGCCCGCCGGGCCGGAGTGCCGCCAGCGAATCCGGCCAGGTGCTCCCGACCGAGTCGATGACCAGGTCGACGCCGTCGCCGCCCGACAGTTCCCGGATCTCCGCGGCCCACGCCGCCTCGGTGTAAAGCGCCCCTCCGGCCGCCCCGAGCGACCGCGCGAGCGCGAGCTTCTCGCTCGACGACGAGGTGGCGAGCACGCGCGCGCCGGCGATAGCGGCCAGCCCGATGGCGATCGAGGCCACGCCGCCACCCGCGCCCAGCACGAGGACGGTCTCGCCAGAATGCAGGTGCCCCCGCGAGAACAGGGCGCGGTAGGCGGTCAGCCCCGCCAGCGGCAGCGCCGCGGCGGCGGTCCAGCTCCAGTTGCGTGGCTTGGCGTATAGGTTTTCCACAGGAACGGCCACGAGCTCGGCGTATGTGCCGTCCGTGTAGTCACCGAGGATCTCCCACGACGGAGCGGGAGCCCGTTCGTCATCGCCCCAGCGCAGCGACGGAAGGATCACGACGTCCTCGCCGGTGTCGCGGCGGACGCCGGCGCCGTCGGCGCCAAGCACGCGCGGGAGCGGGACATCGGCGTAGACGCCCTGCCGCACCAGGCAGTCGTGCCAGTTGAGCGCGGCCGCTCGCAACTCGACCGTTACCCAGCCGTCACGCGGAACCGGGTCGGGCAGCGCGCCGAACTCCAACGCGTCCGGAGGGCCGAACTCCCTCAGCGATACTCCGTGCAAAGCCGACTCAGCCTCGCGGCAGACCGAGGACGCGCTCGGCCACGATGTTGCGCTGGATGAACGTCGTACCACCGGCGATAGAGGTCCCGCGCGCCTGGTAGGCGAGGCGCAGCCAGCGTCCTGCGGGCACGTCCCCGTCGGCGGGATCAAGCAAGCCGGCGAGACCGTGCTGAGCGACGGCAAAGTCGGCCATGTCCTCCAACAACGGTGCCGACAGGAGTTTGCCGAGCGAGGCGGGAGGCCCGGGCGCCCCGGCCGCCATCGAGCTCAGTGCGCGTAGCCCGTTCAGCCGATACACACGTAGGCGCGCATAAAGATCTGCAAGCGTGCGGCGAACGTACGGATCCTCACCGAGGGGTCGGCCGTCGCGCTCGCACGCCCGGACGACTGCGAGCAGGTCCCCCCACAACCGTTGCATGTTGACGCGGCCCGTAGCCAACGCGACGCGCTCGTAGGACAGCGTCGCCATTGCGATCTTCCAGCCGCCGTCGACTGGTCCCAGCACCAGTTCGTCGGGAACGTAAGCGTCGTCGAGGAACACCTCGTTGAACTCCGCCTCTCCGAGGATGTGGCGAAGCGGCCGGATGTTCACCCCCTCCTGGCGCATCGGGAGGATGAAATAGGTGATCCCGCCGTGGCGAGGACCGCCGGTCCGCGCCAGCAGCATCCCGTAATCGGCGATCTGCGCGCGACTGGTCCACACCTTCTGGCCGGCAATGCGCCAGCCACCGGGCTCGCGTTGGGCACGGGCCTCGAGTGCGGCAAGGTCCGACCCCGCGGCCGGCTCGGAGAACAGCTGGCACCAGACATCCTCGCCCTGGAGGATCGGGCGCAGGAACCGTTCGCGCTGCCGGTCGGTGCCGAAGTCGATGATCGTCGGCCCGGCCAGGCCCTCGCCGAGCATGTTGATCCGATCGGGCGCGCCCGCGCGGTCGTATTCCTCGAGGAAGATCGCCTGCTGCATGAGTGACGCCTGCTGACCGCCGTAGGCGCGCGGCCACGACAGGCCCGCGTACCCGGCCGCGTACAGTCGGCGCTGAAACGGCCGCCAGTAATCCAGGCGCTCCTCGATCGTCGGGGGCTCGGGACCGGGAAGTGCGGCCACTGCGTCATCGAGCCAGGCGCGAAGCTCGGCCCGGTACCTCGCGTCCTCGGGGCTGTCACGGAAGTCCATGTCGTCCCTTATACACGCGCCCGGACGGCAATTCACGGGCTCCTGCCCCCGGGGGGAGAGCGAATCTGCCCCCCGGGGAGATGGCGCTTCTCGACCCGACATTCATGCTTGCGATGAGCCAACCGAGGAGACGACCCGACCGCATGAGCACAGCCCGACGCAGATCCGTAACCAAGACGCACGAGCGCATCGGACAACTCGGCTGGGAGCCGACGCACCACCAGCCGGTGACCAACTACCCGACGCGCTACAAGTTCCCGGCCAAGGCGAAGGACCCGATGAAGCAGATCATGCGGGAGTACCTGCCGATGCAGCTCGAGAAGGACGAGCGGATGTACGGCGGCTTCGATGCGGCGGTCCGCGCCAACATGGCCGATAAGACCGAGCGGCGCTGGCTCGAGGTGCTGAAGCCGTTCGTCCACACCACCACTTACATCGAGGGCTGCGCCGGGCGTGTCATGAGCATGCTGATGGACACTGTGCCCAACCACGAGCTCCTGAATGGCTACCACGTCCAGTTCCTCGACGAGCTCCGCCACATCGGGATGCAGCAGAGCCTCGCCCGCTGGTACACGAAGAACGCCCCCGAGCCGGAAGGCTGGGCGATGGGTGCCAAGTACTACACCGGCAGCCCGCTGACCAAGGCCGGCTACAACATGGGCACGAACACGATCGTCGGCGACCCGGTCCACGCCGGGCTGACGATGATGGGCGTGCTCGAGACCGCGTTCACGAACATCGCGTTCGTCGCGCTCCCCGACGTCGCCGTCCGCAACGGCGACTTCACGCTGCCAACGACCTACTCGAGCGCGCAGTCGGACGAGGCGAGGCACATCTCGAACGGCTACGCGACGCTTATGACGCTGCTCCAAGAGGACTCGAACATCCCACTCATCCAGCAGGACCTGGCGGCGGGTTGGTGGTCGACCCACGCGTTCATCGACCCATTCGCCGGAGTGCTGATGGAGTACTTCTCGAAGAATCGGAGCGATACCGAGTCCTACCTTGACAAGTGGAACCGGTGGGTCAACGACGACTACTACCGCTCCTACATCGAGCAGCTCGGCAAGCTCGGCCTGGAGATGGACCCGGCGGTGTTCCTCGACGCGCGCGAGCGGATCGAGAACGGCCTGATCCACCAGACCGCGATCTTCGCGTTCGCGATCTGGCCGCTCGCCTACTGGCGCTTCGACGGGCTGAACGAGGAGGACTTCGAGTGGTTCGAGGCCCGCTATCCCGGCTGGTATGACGAGTACGGGCCGCTGTGGGAGGCCTTTAACGCGCTGAAGGACCCCGAGGAACAGACGCTGCTGCTCAGCGGCTTTCTCGAGAACGCGCCGCCGATGTGCTGGAGCTGCATGATGAACTGCCTCGGCGACGAGGGACCGCTGCACCGGGTCCTCGACGGCCGCACCCGCTTCTACTGCTCGGACCAGTGCATGAAGAACGACGTCAACTACCCGGGGCGCTACACCGGCGACCGCATCTTCTTCGACAAGTACCACGGCTGGAACCTCGCCGACGTGATCCGGGACATCGGCTTCATCCACCCGGACGGCAAGACCCTCGTCGGCCAGCCCCACATCGACGACGACAACCGGCTGTGGACGATCGACGACATCGAGGCCTGCGGCCTGGAGATCATCAGCCCGAACGTCCGTGCCGCTGAGGAGATGGGGCTGCCGAACGGCAACTGGCACGACCCCGAGGCGCCCGACGGGGCGGTCGTGACGACCGAGATGTCCTACGTCCACACGTCGATAGGCGGCGACGGGCTCGAGACCGGTCCCGGGGTCATTGCGGCGGGTGCCAACGGCAACGGCCGGCGCAACGTCGCGGAGGTGATTCGATGAGCGCTCCAGCTCCCCCGGTCAAGAGGTTCGACGACGGCTCGCAGCGCAAGGGCGACGAGGAACGGCGCGGATTCTTGTACTTCACGCCGCAGAAGCGCCGCGCCAGCCTGTACGAAGAGCTGACCGTCGACACGCAGCCCTCGGTCACACGCCATCTCACGGGCGGCTGGCTTCTGTCCTTCTCCGATGGACGCGGCACCCACTCGCTCGGCTCGACCGCGCTGCGGGTCAAGGACTGGTTCGACTGGCGCGATCCGGCGGGGCTATGGGAGCGGCCCTTCTACCAGCAGGCGGCTCAGGCTGCCCGCGAGCAGGACGCAGCGGTCGCGGTCGCCCACTCCGAGGGCCTGTTTAGCCGCTTCACCGAAGGCTGGAAGGCGTTCCTGCGCGACAGCGTCCAGCTGCCCGCGTTCTACGAGTACGGGCTGTGGCGCGCGCTGTGTGGCGCGTCCCGGCCCGCGCTCTCGGACACGATCACGCACGCGATCGTGCTCGAGGCCGCGATGATCCAGCGCCAAGCGCAGGATCTCGTCGTGTACGCGATGGATCTCGAGCCCGAAATCGGCCCTTGTTCGACGGAGGAGGCGAAGAAACGCTTCCTCGAGGAAGAGGGCTGGCAGCCGGTGCGGGCGCTCGTGGAGCACCTCCACGCCGTTGCCGACTGGAACGAGCGTGTGCTCGCGGCCAACCTCTGCATCGAGCCGCTGGTCGGGACGCTGCTGCGCCGGGAGATGCTGCTGATCCCCGCGAGCGCCAACGGCGACTCGGTGACGCCGGTGATGATCGGTGCCGCCCAGCGCGAGTGGCACTGGGTTCGCGACTGGACCGCCGAGTTGGTGCGGTTCTGCGTCGAGGACGAGGAGTTCGGCGAGCAGAACCGCGAGATCATCGCGGAGTGGGCCGAGAAGTGGAACGCCGAGGCCGAAGTCGCCGCCGAGGCGGTCGCGAAGGAGATCGAGCGGGTCCCGCACACGAGGCTCACAGCCGAGGCGCTCGAGCATGTGCGCCGCGAGCGCGACGAACTGCAATCGGCGCTCCAGCGCCAGGAGGTCGCGGCATGAGCTCTGAGGAAGAGCAGGCATTCGATTACGTCGGCATCACGATCGCTCGCAGCGTCGACGGCGACGCCCTCGCCGAGGCGATGAAAGACGTGGAGGGCGTCGAGGTCGTGCCGCAGCACTCCTACTGGGAGATCAAGGCGCGAGAGCGGCTGCGGCTGGACTTCGAACAGCTCTCGGAGGAGACCGGACTCGACGTCGATTCCGAGCTGATCCAGGTGCTGATGTCGACCTACTACGGACGGATCGTCAACACCGACGACGCGATCCTGCTGTTCCACGACCCGATCGAAGCGATGGAGGCCATGTGATGGCAGGCGGCCTGCTCGCCGGGACGGGACTGAGCTTCACGCTCTCCGAGGATCAGGAGACGATCCGGCGAGCCGTGGCAGAGCTGGCCGCGAGCTTCGACGAGGAGTACTGGCTCCGCAAGGACGCCGAGCATGAGTTCCCGTGGGAGTTCTACAACGCGTTCGCGGAGGCCGGCTGGCTCGGCATCTGCGTTCCGGACGAGTACGGCGGCAGCGGCCTCGGCATCCTCGAGGCCTCGCTGCTGCTCGAGGAGGTCTCGGCCTCGGGCGCCGGCATGAACGGCGCCAGCTGCATGCACATGTCGATCTTCGGGATGCACCCGGTTATCGTCCACGGCTCCGAGGAGCTCAAGCAGGCCACGCTGCCGAGGGTGGTCTCGGGCGACCTGCACGTGTGCTTCGGCGTCACCGAGCCCGATGCCGGACTCGACACGACCCGAATAAAGACCTTCGCGCGCAAGGACGGCGATCGCTACATCGTCACCGGCCGCAAGGTGTGGATCTCCAAGGCGCTCGAATCCGAGAAGGTGCTGCTGCTGACGCGCACGACGAAGCTCGAGGAGTGCGCCAAGAAGACCGACGGGATGACGCTGTTCCTGACCGACCTCGACCGGGATCGGGTCGACATCCGGCCGATCCCCAAGATGGGGCGCGAGGCAGTCGACTCCAACGAGCTGTTCATCGATCAGCTGGACGTGCCGGCGGCACACCGCGTGGGCGAGGAGGGCAAGGGCTTCAGGTACCTGCTCGACGGGCTGAATCCCGAGCGGATCCTGATCGCGGTCGAGGCGCTTGGGCTGGGGCGGGCCGCGATCCGCCGGGCGGTCAGCTACGGGAAGGAGCGGGTCGTCTTCGGGCGGCCGATCGGCATGAACCAGGGGCTCCAGTTCCCGATCGCCGACGCTCAGATCAAGCTCGACGCGGCGACGCTGATGGTGCGCAAGGCGGCGTGGCTGTACGACCAGGGACTGCCGTGCGGCCGAGAGGCGAACGCCGCTAAGTACCTGTGCGCCGAGGCCGGATTCGCGGCCGCCGACCGCGCCGTGCAGATGCACGGGGGCATGGGATACGCGCGGGAATACCACGTCGAGCGGTACTTCCGCGAGGCCCGCCTGCTGCGGATCGCTCCGATCAGCCAGGAGATGATCCTCAACTACGTCGGCGAGCACGTGCTCGGATTGCCGAGGTCCTACTGATGCGCGGGCTGTCCGGCAGGGTGGCGCTCGTCACGGGGGCGGGAGCCGGTATCGGCGCCGCCGTGGCCACACGGCTGGCGGCGGAGGGCGCCCACGTGGCGGTCGTCGATCGCGACGGCGACGCCGCCAGGAGCGTGGCCGGTGAGATCAAAGCGAGCGGCGGCCGCGCGATCGGCGTGGCGGCCGACGTGACCCAGCCCGAGCAGATCGCAGTCGCCGTTGCGGAGGCATCCAAGCTGGGTGAAGCGCTGAACATCGTGATCAACAACGCGGGCATCGTACGGCCCGCGATGCTGCCCGACCTCGACGAGGACACGTTCCGGCTGGTTGTGGATGTGCACCTCCTCGGAACCTTCCGGGTGCTCCGCGCCGCACTCGCCCACCTGCCCGACGACGGCACAGGTCGGGTGATCAACTCGACCTCGGCGGCCGGCTTGGTCGGAACGATCGGCCAGGCCAACTACGGCGCCGCGAAGGCTGGGATCGTCGGGCTGACGAAATCGGCGGCGCGAGAGCTCGCAAAACGCAGGATCACCGTCAACGCGGTCGCGCCGCTGGCGGCGACGGCGATGACCGAAACGGTGCGCACCGACCCGAAGTTCGCCGCCAAGACGCTCGAGCGGATCCCGCTGGGCCGCTTTGCCGAACCGGACGAGGTGGCGGGAGCATTTGCCTTCCTCGCCTCCGACGACGCGGCATACATCACCGGGCAGGTGCTGTGCGTCGACGGCGGCACCGTCATCTAGGGGGCCGTCCAGTGTCGCTGCGCTCACCGTTTCTGGAGACGGGCCGCGAGGCGCTCGTGATCGACGCCATACGGACACCGATAGGGCGCGCGCACCCTGAGCGTGGCGCCTTCCGTGACACGCACCCGAACACCCTGCTGGCCAGCTGCTTCAAAGAACTCGTCAATCGCGCCGCGATCGACCCGGCGGAGGTCGAGGACGTGATCGCCGGCTGCACGGCTCCGTTCGGGGAGCAGTCGCGCAACATCGCACGAAACGCATGGCTCCAGGCCGGCTTTCCGGTCGAGGTGCCGGCGATCACGATCGACCGGCGCTGCGGCTCGGCGCAGTCTGCCGTCAGCTACGCCGCGGCGCTGGTCGGCTCCGGCTCCCACGATCTTGTGATTGCCGCCGGCGTCGAGCACATGCACCACGTCCCGATCGACTCCCCGGTCAAGGTGGCCGAGCTGTACGGCACCCCGTGGCCGCAGGAGCTGCTGGAGCGTTTTGACTTCATACCGCAGGGACTGAGCGCCGAGCGGATCGCCGAGCAATGGGATCTCGGGCGCACCGAGCTGGACGAGCTTGCCGTGCGCTCGCACCGGCTCGCGGACGCCGCGACGCGCAAGGGGCGCTTCGCCGCGGAGATCGTCCCGATCGAGACGCCGCACGGCACCATCGACCGTGATCAGGGGATCCGCCCGGATACGACGCTCGACGCGCTGGCGGCGCTGAAGACGCCGTTCAAGGAGGGCGGCCGGATCACCGCCGGCACCTCGTCACAGCTGTCGGACGGCGCCGCCGCCGTGCTGATCGCGAGCCGCGCCGCCGCCGCACGCCTTGACCTGACCGCCCGGGCGCAGATCGTCGATCAGGTGACGGTCGGGGTCGACCCGATCATCATGCTGACCGGGCCGATCCCGGCGACGCGGAAGCTGCTTGACCGCACGGGCCTGAGCATCGACGACTTCGATCTGATCGAGATCAACGAGGCGTTCGCATCGGTGGTGCTCGCCTGGGAGCGCGAGCTCGCCCCGGACATGGAGCGCGTCAACGTGAACGGCGGCGCGATCGCGCTCGGACACCCGGTCGGCTCGACCGGCGCGCGGCTTCTGACCACGCTCGTCCACGAGCTCGATCGCTCGGACAAGGAGCTCGGACTCGTGACGATGTGCTGCGGGGGCGGCCTCGGCACCGGCACGATCGTGAGGCGGGTCGCGGCATGAGGGGGCCGACGATCGTTCACGAGGACGAGCTCGCGCTCGAGCGCTGGATCGGGCCCGGGGACGGTGTCGTGGTCGGCCAGGCGTGCGCCGAGCCGACCGTACTCGTCGACGCGCTGTTGACGCAGGCTCCAGAGATCGGTCCGCTCCGCGCTTTCGTCGGGTTGACTTGGGGGGACCGGATCTCGCGGCACGCCCCCCCGTCGCTGCGGATCGTCTCCTACGGCGCACTCGGAACGTTGGGGCGCGTACCGGACCTGAGCGTCGTTCCGTGTCACTTCTCGGCGCTGCCCGCGCTGTTCGCCGCGCGCGCCCTCCCGGGAGACGTCGCCCTCATTCTGGTTGCTCCGCCCGATCGCCAGGGCCGCTGCAGCCTCGGTGTCGGCGTCGACTACATCGCCGACGCCGTCAACAGCGCACGTGTCGTGATCGCCGAGGTCAACGACCACTGTCCGAGCACCGCCGGCGCCTGGATCGCGTGGGGGCGGATCGACGCCGCCGTGATGACGTCGAGACCTCTGCTGGAAGCCCCGGTGGCGGATCCGGGCGAGCGCGAGCGGCGGATCGCCGAGCACGTCGCCGCGCTCGTGCGCGACGGCGACACGATCCAGACCGGCGTGGGCGCACTGCCCGAGGCGATCATGCGGGAACTGTCGGGCCGCTGCGAGCTCGGCGTGCACTCGGGGATGATCACGGACGGCGTGCTCGATCTGATCGAGGCGGGCGTGGTCACCAACCGGCGAAAGCCCTCCGACCACGGTCTCACGGTGACGGGGGCCGCGCTCGGGAGCAGGCGACTATTCGATGCGCTGGCTGACCGGGAGGACGTCTGTTTCCACCCGGTCAGCTACACACACCAGCCGGCGACGCTCGCGAGCGTCGGGCGTCTGTGCGCGATCAACAGCGCCGTCGAGATCGATCTGCACGGTCAGGTCAACGCGGAGGCCGCGGGCCGACGCCGCCTGGGCGCCGTCGGCGGCCAGGTCGACTTCCTGCGGGCTGCGGCGGCTTGCGGCGGAACGGCGATCGTCGCGCTCCCGGCGGAGCGGATCGTGAGCCGCCTGAGCGGACCGGTCAGCACCTCGCGTAGCGACGTCGACTGGGTCGTCACCGAGCACGGCGCGCGCTCGCTGCGTGGGCTGACCGACGAGCAACGGGCCCGGGCGCTGACCGAGCTGGCCGGACTGGAGCGAGCGGACGAGCTGTCCGAGCGCGCGGACGATCACTTGGAGGTCCCGGCACGTGGCTGACGGGGCGCCCTGGTCCGGCGTCGGGATCGCGCTCCCGTGCGTCGACGCCCTGGGTCGTGGGACCCCGGTGGTCGAGGTCGCGCGCGCCGCACAGGACGTCGGGCTCGATCACGTCTGGGTTCCCGACCATCTGGTGTTTCACCGGCCGATCATCGAGGCAACGACCGCGCTCGCCTGCGTCGCCGGCGCCACCGACCGGATCCGGCTCGGCACCGCGATCCTCAACCCGACGCTGCGGCCGGTCGTGTGGCTGGCCAAGCAGCTGACGACGCTCGCGACGCTGGCGCCTGACCGACTGCTGCTGGGCGTCGGGCTCGGGGGAGAATACGAGCCCGAATTCCGAGCCGCCGGCATCGACCGAAAGGGGCGCGGGCGGCGCCTGGACGAGGCGCTCGAGCTGCTGCCCAAGCTCGCCGCGGGCGAACCGGTCGTGCATCGCGGCGCGTTCGAGGTCGACTGCGACGCGCTCGCGCCGACCCTCGACGCATTCCCACCGGTGCTCGTCGGGGGGCGCGGAGACGCGGCGATCCGCCGGGCGGCGCGGTTTGCGGACGCCTGGTTTCCGATGTGGCTCGACCCGGACGAGATCGGCTCCTCGCACGAGCGCCTGGGCGAGCTCGCGGCCGAGCACGGGCGTTCCGAGCCGGGTGTCGCGCTCGTCGCGTTCGTCAACGTCTGCGAGGACCGTGCCACCGGCGAAGCCCACGCCGCTGAGCTGATCCGCCGCCAGTACGGGATGCCGTACGAGCGGGTGAGCCGCTGGACACTCGTCGGCTCGGCCGCCGAGGTGACGGAACGACTGGCCGCCTATGTCGCGGCCGGCGTGCAGGGCTTCTGCCTCTCGCCGGCGCATCCGCAGCCGATCGAGCAGATTCACGCGCTCGCCGAAATCCGCGCCCAGCTCGAGGCGGAGGTCGTGGCGCGGTGAGGCGTGAGCTGTTCGGCGAGGAGCACGAGGCGCTGCGGGAGAGCTTCGCGCGCTATCTCGAAGCCGAGATCGTGCCTCGCTACGACGAGTGGGAGCGTGCGGGCAGAATCCCGCGGGAGGCGCTCCGGCGACTCGGGAAGCTCGGGTTCCTGGGGCTGGCCGTGCCCGAGCGCTTCGGCGGACCCGGCGCCGGCGATTTCCGCTTCAACGCGGTGCTCAACGAAGAGGCCGCCCGGCGGGGGCTGGCCGCGTTCGCGCTCGCGTTCACGATGCAGAACGATGTCGCCCTGCCGTATCTGCTCGAGCTGTGCAGCGAGGAGCAGCTCGAGCGCTGGTTGCCCGGGGTCGCGACCGGGGAACTGGTGCTCGGGATCGCGATGTCAGAGCCGCAGACCGGCTCGGATCTCCAGGGGATTCGAACGCGGGCAGACCGAAGCGACGGCGGCTACGAGCTCAACGGGTCAAAGACCTTCATCACCAACGGCCTCAACGCCGATCTCGTGATCACGGTGGTGCGTACGGGCCGCAACGGTGACCACTCCGACATCAGCCTGATCGTCGTCGAGAACGACACCCCGGGCTTCACCCGCGGCCGCAATCTCGAGAAGCTCGGGCAGCACGCCCAGGACACCGCCGAGCTGTTCTTCGCGGGCGCCCGCGTGCCGGCGCAGAATCTCCTCGGCGAGGAGGGCGGTGGTTTCCAGTACCTGACACGGGGCCTCGTGCCGGAGCGACTCTCGATCGCGATCGGCGCCGTCGCGTCGGCACGCGGCGCACTCGAACGAACCCTGACCTACGTCAAGGAACGAAACGCGTTCGGCCGTCCGGTGGGTACGTTCCAGAACTCGCGCTTCAGGCTGGCCGAGTGTCAGACCGAGGTCGAGGTCGCGCAGGCGTTCGTCGACCGGGCGCTGGCCGCGCACGTCGCCGGCGAGCTCAGCGTCGAGGAGGCTGCGATGGCGAAGTACTGGTGCACCGAGGCGCAGGGCCGAGTGATCGACACCTGCCTGCAATTGCACGGCGGCTACGGCTACATGCTCGAGTACCCCATCGCCCGTGACTACGCCGACGCACGCATCTCGCGGATCTACGGTGGCACGAACGAGATCATGCGCGAGGTCATCGGTCGCGGCATGGGGCTGGCGGACCCTCGCTAACGGATGCCGTTTTCCCTCGGATGGGGGATGACGGGGGGCATACGCATGGTGAACATTGACACGGCGGGGAGACGACCTCCCGAAGGCACGCGCGCAGGAAGCGTCGGACCGGAAGGTCCACTTCGTTCACCAGAGGAGAGAACATTGTTACTTCATTCAAAGCTCACCAGTCGGCTCCTGCTGTCGTCTGCGCTCGTGGCGATCGTCGTTGCGCTCAGCGCCTGCGGCTCGACCGCCTCGAGCAGCACCAGCTCCGCTTCGAGCGCGACGCAGGCGGCGAGCTCGAGCGTCGCGGGTCCGAGCGGGAAGGCGATCGTCGTCGGGATGATCTGCAGCTGCACCGGCCCGGAGTCCGCGGCGGTCGGCAACAACATCAGCGTGATCAAGGCGTGGGCTGACCATGTCAACGCCAGCGGTGGCCTCAACGGCTACCCGGTCAAGGTCATCACGATGGATGACCAGCAGAACGCCGCCACGAGCCTCCAGGATGCCAAGCAACTCGTCGAACAGGACCACGTGATGGCGATCGTGGGCGAGTCGAGCTTCGTCGATGCGTCGTTTGCTCCCTACGTCCAGAGCGCCGGTGTCCCTGTCGTCGGGGGCAGCAACTTCGAGGCGTCGTTCCAGTCGAACCCGGACTTCTTCCCCTCGGGTGGGGACCAGATCAGCGGACTCATCGGACAGTTCGCGCTGGCCAAGCAGGCAGGGAAAAAGGTGTTCGGAACGATCTACTGCGCGGAGTCTCCGATCTGCGCCGAGCTCGTGCCGGCCGCCAACGGCCTCGCGCCGCTGTACGGACTGAAGTCCTTCGCGGCCAAGATCTCGGCCACGGCGCCCAGCTACACCGCGCCCTGCCTCGCCGCCAAGAGCGCAGGCGTCGACGCGATGTTCGTCGCCGACAACTCACCGATCGTGCTCCGCTTTGTCGCCGCCTGTGCCCAGCAGGGCTATACGCCGCTGCAGCTCACGAGCATCAACGCGGCGACGTCAGCCTGGCTGTCTGACCCGACGCTTAACGGCACGCTGCTAACGGCACTCAACGCCAACGGCTACGACACCTCGACGCCGGCGATCGAGACCTTCCAGGCTGCGCTGAGAAAATACGAGCCGAGCGCGATCAACGGCTCCACGTTCTCGGGTGAGGAGATCAACGCCTGGTCCGGCGGCCTGCTGTTCCAGGCCGCCGCCGAGGCGGCGCACCTGACACCAAGCTCGACCCCCGCCGACGTGAAGAAGGGTCTCTACGCGCTGAAGAACGAGACGCTCGACGGGGTCGCGCCGCCGCTCAACTTCACGCCCGGAAAGCCCTCGTTCATCCCGTGCTGGTTTGCCCAGGAGGTGAAGGACGGCAAGTTCACGTCGCTCAACGGCGACCAGGCGAGCTGCCTCACCGCCGCCCAGGCCGCTGCGTTGGCGAAGGCGCTCAAGCTCTAGCACGACCGTGATCGCGGCGGCGCGTCACCCGCGGACGCGCTGCCCGGACGCGCAATCCCAGGACGGCTGAAAGGATCGAGGGTGTTGCCTTACATCGTGGTTGGGCTCACGTCCGGCGCCGTGTACGCGCTGGCCGGCCTGGGCCTGGTCCTGACCTACAAGACCTCTGGAGTGTTCAACTTCGCGCAGGGGGCGCTGGCGACGGTGTCGGCGTATGTCTTCTATGCGCTGTACGTCTTGAACGGTTGGTCGTGGGTGACCGCGGCACTCGTCGCGATTCTGGTCGTCGGGCCGCTGATGGGCTTGATACTGGAGGTGCTCGCGCGCAGGATCCAGATCGCCAGCCTGGCGCTGCAGGTCGCCTCGACGGTCGGTCTGCTGCTGGTCATCGAGGCGGGGATCGAGCTTATCTACGGCACCCAGCAGACGCGGACCGTGCCGATCTTCCTCGGCACCGGCAACGTGCGCCTGCTCGGTACCAATGTTCAGATCGACCAGATCGTGACGTTTGTGTTCGCGATGGTGGTGGCCGGCGCGCTGACCGTCTTCTTCCGCCGCTCACGCAAGGGTGTGGCGATGCGCGCGGTGGTCGACAATCCGGAGCTCCTCGACATCGCGGGCACCAGCCCGCTGCGCATTCGCCGGCTCGCTTGGATCATCGGCGTCGTCCTCGCGGCGGCGTCGGGGGTGCTGTTTGCACCGGTGCTTTCGCTGGACCCGATCCAGCTGACGCTCCTTGTTGTGTCGGCATTCGGTGCGGCAGCGATCGGTGCTTTCACGAGCATTCCGCTGACGCTCGCGGGCGGCTTAGCGATCGGGGTGGTTGCCTCGCTTTCCACGAAATGGTTCACCACCGGCTTGCTCTCGGGTTTGCCGGCGGCGATGCCCTTCCTGGTCCTGTTCGCGGTCCTGCTCCTGTTCCCCAAGCGCTACCTCGTCGGCCGGGCCGTCGCGCTTGCGCAGCCGCGCCCGACCTGGCGGGCGCCCGGATTGCTCCAACTCGTCGGAGCGGCGGTGCTCATCGGCTTCCTCTGCCTAGTGCCAGGGTTCGCCGGGATTCACCTGACCGACTGGACGACGTTTGTTGCGATGAGCATCGTTTTCATGTCGTTGAGCCTGCTCGTGCGCACCTCTGGACAGGTCTCACTGGCACAGATCTCGTTCATGGCGATCGGCGCGTGCGCCTTCTCGCACCTCACGGTCGGGAGTGGAGTGCCGTGGTTCATAGCGCTGTTGCTGGCTGGGCTGATCGCCGTACCCGTTGGGGTGCTCCTGGCGATCCCGGCGATCCGCCTAACAGGCCTATACCTCGCCCTCGCGACGTTCGGGTTCGGAATTCTGCTCCAGTACATGTTCTATACCGAGAACTTCATGTTCGGGTCCAGCGGTGTCGGGCAGAAGATGCCGATGCCGTCGATCGCGAACAACCCGGACGGCAAGCCGTACTACTTCCTGGTTCTCGCACTCGCCATCTGCGCCGCGTTGTTCACGGTCTGGCTCAACCGGTCACGACTCGGCCGCCTGCTACGCGGTGGCGCCGAGTCCGCGACCGCGCTCGAGACGACGGGAACGTCTGTGACCGTCACGCGGGTGCTCGTGTTCTGCATCTCGGCGTTCATGGCTGCGGTCGGCGGCGCGCTCGCCGGGGTCGGCCAGGGCGTGATCTCGGCCGACAGCTACCAGCCGATTCTGTCGCTGACGTTCTTCACGGTGATCATCGTGGTGCTCGGCGCTGCACCGTGGGACGCGGTACTCGCGTCGGCGGTGCTTTTCCTCGTCCCGTCGTACGTGTCGGGGGCCCACGTCACGCTCGTGCTCCAACTGCTGTTCGGAGCGGCAGCGATCCTCTACGCCGTCACCCCACCCCGTTACCGCTCGCTGCCCGCCGCAGCCGAGGAGGTCATCGATCGTACCTTCGGGCGCCTACGGATCCGCAGTCCGTTCGGCGCGATCGGCGACCGCCTGACCGGGTCCGAGGGCGCCGCACTCCCGGGGGTCCTGACTGCCGATCTGGCGATCGACGGCCTCAAGGTTCGCTACGGCGGGCTGCTCGCCGTCGACGGCGTGACCCTCGCGGCGCCGGCGGGCCGCATCACCGGCCTGATCGGCCCCAATGGTGCGGGCAAGACGACCACGTTCAATGCATGCACCGGGCTGGTGAAGCCAACGCAGGGGACGGTCGCGATTGCCGGGCACGACGTATCCGGGCGCGGACCCTCAGCGCGGGCGCGGCGAGGGCTGGGTCGCACGTTCCAGAAGATGGAGCTGTTCGAGACCCTGACTGTCCGCGAGAACGTCGAGGTCGGCGCTGAAGGCGTGCTGGCCGGCGCGAACCCGGTGACGCAGGTGGCCGCCAAGCCCGGCCAGCGTGGGCACGTACGCGGCGCGGCCGAGAAAGCGATGCGGCTGTGCGAAATCGCCGAGCTCGCCGACACCCCGGTGTCGGGCCTGTCGACCGGCCAACGGCGCCTCGTGGAGCTCGCTCGCTGCCTCGCCGGTCCGTTCGGGCTGCTGCTGCTCGACGAGCCATCGTCTGGACTAGACCCAACTGAGACAGAGCGCTTCGGCGCGATTCTCAAGAGCGTTGTCGCTACGCGTGGGGTCGGGATCCTGCTCGTCGAGCACGACATGTCAATGGTGCTCAATATCTGCGAGTACATCTACGTGCTCGACTTCGGCGAACTGATCTTCCAGGGCACGCCCGAGCACATCATGGCCTCGCCGATCGTCAAGGCCGCCTACCTCGGCGACAGCGAGGTCGAGGCGGCGGTGGAGGTCGGCCACATGATCGAGGGGGTGGCACGATGAGTGCGGCCAGCGGACTCGTCTCCGATCACGGCGGCGGCGCATTTCCGATGCCCGTCGACGACGCGGTCCTCACTCTGCAACGCGTGTCTGCCGGCTACGGGCGTACGGCCGTCCTACGGGATGTGGATCTCACGGTTCCCGCGGGCAAGATCGTCGCGTTGCTCGGCCCCAACGGCGCCGGGAAAACGACGCTGTTGCGCGCTGCCAGCGGTCTCCTCAGCATCAGCGCCGGCCAGGTGCGCCTCGGCGGCAGCGACGTCACCCGCGAACCCCCATATCGGCGGGCGATCGGCGGGCTGTGCCTCGTGCCCGAAGGCCGCGGCATCTTTCCCAACCTGAGCGTTCGGGAGAACCTGCTCCTGCAGGTGCCGCCGACGCGGCAGCATGTCGGCTATGAGCCGGCGCTCGAGGCGTTCCCGATCCTCTCCGAGCGGCTCACCCAGCGCGCGGGGTCGTTGTCGGGCGGCCAGCAGCAGATGCTCGCGCTATCCCGGTGCTTTCTCTCCGACCCCAGCGTGGTGCTGCTCGATGAGGTTTCGATGGGGCTCGCGCCCCGGATCATCGACGAGATCTTCGACGCGCTCGTCAAGCTGAGTCACAACGGGGTCGCGCTCCTACTTGTCGAGCAATACGTGAACCGGGCCCTCGGGATCGCCGACCACGTTTACCTGCTGGGACGCGGCCGCATCACCTTCTCGGGTCCGCCGGCCGAGCTCGACGAGGCCGAGTTGATTCGGCGCTACGTGGGGGCAGCCGGGTGACCCGGGCTTGGCTCAGGGAATTCCTCGCAACGACGGTCGTGTCGTGATCGCCGCCACGCTGGCCGCCCCAGGCCAGATCGAGCTGAAGGAAGTTCCCAAGCCCGAGATCGCGGAGAATACGACCGCCCTGGTCCGAATCACTCGAGCCGGGATCTGCGGCAGCGATCTGTACCTGTACGACGGCCGGATGGAGATCGAGCCCGATTTCCCTCTCGGCCACGAGTACGTCGGCATCGTTGAGGAGGTTGGGCCCGATGTCCGGCTGATCGAGGTCGGCGACCGCGTCGCCGGATCGTTCTCAGTCTCCTGCGGACGCTGCGGCCCTTGTCAGCGCGGGCTGCATCAGCGCTGCCTGATGCTCCGGTTCTTCGGTTTCGGGTTCGCGTTCGGCGATCTGCCCGGCGCGCAGTCCCAGTCCATCGCCGTCCCCGAAGCCGACCTGACGCTGCGCAAGATCCCGGACGCCATCACCGACGACTCCGCCGTGATGCTCGGCAACAACATCGCCACCGCGGTGGACGTGCTGCACCGCGGACGCTTCGAGCCCGGTCACACAGTCGCGGTGATGGGTGCCGGGCCGACCGGCCTGCTGACCGCACAGGCCGCGCTCGCACTCGGCGCCAGCAACGTCGTCGTGAGCGATTCAGTGGCGCACCGCCTCCGCTCCGCCGAGAGCATCGGAGCGACGGCGGTCGACATCACCGTGGATGATCCGGCCGACGCGGTCCTCGAGCTCAGCGGCTTTCAGGGTGCCGACCTCGTGGTCGAGGCGACCTCCACGCTACAGGCGACCGCCGACGCGGTCGCGCTTGCGCGCAAGGGCGGCGTGATCGCGGTCATAACGGTCCACACCGACGGTGAGGTGACGATCCCACTCGGCGAGATGTGGCTCAAGGATCTCGACCTGATCATGCACCAGGTAAACGTGCAGGCGCGCCTGGATGAGGTGGTCTCACTCGTCGCCTCGGGGCGGATGCGCCCCGAGCTCGTGATAACCCACCGCCTTGCCCTCGAACACACCGCCGAGGGTTACCGACTCGCCGCTTCTCACGAGGCTGGGAAAGTCGTCCTGGCGCCGTAGGGGGGCCCTCACCCGATGGGGGGAGGCGATCCGCTCCGTCGGGCGATGAATGGCCCGGCTCAGGTTCCTAGGCTCGGTACGTGGCAGCGACGCGTACCGGACACGGCTCCCCCGGCATGGGCCCGGGAACGAGCGCGAACCCCAAAGAATCCGCAACCGACACCTTTGCGACGTTGCACAGCCTTGCGCTTCGCGGCGCGGCCCGGCAACTTCCGGAGGAGCCGGGCAGCCTCATCAGGGAAGGACTGGTCCGCCCGACATCCAAGGGATACGAGCTCACCGAGCTCGGACACCGGCGGCACCGCGCGCTGTTCGAGGGCGAACGGCGAAGCATCGATCTGGGCCTCCTCGAGATGGCGTACGCGCGGCTCCCCGGGCTGACGCGGCGGCTTCGCGATCTTTCGCTCGAGTGGGAGGCGAATGACGAGCTGACCCGTGGGCAAATGGTCGGCCGGCTGTGCGCGATCGTCGATGAGGCCGAGCTGATCCTGCGCCGCAGTGCCGCGATCGCTCCCAGGTTCGCGAGCTACCGGCGGCGCCTGGACGCCGCCAAGTATCTACTCCTCGACTCCGATCTCAGGTACGCGTTCGAAACGGGCGTCCAATCGATCCTCACCGTCTGGCGGGAGATGACCGAGGATTACCTGCAGACACTCGGCTGCGCCCACGACGAGGACGACCTGTGACGCACTCGAAGGTCCGAGACACCATCAGCGAGGCCGGAGTGCGCACGATCGCGCTCGACGACCCCGACAAGCGCAACGCACTGTCGCTGGAGTTGCTCGACGACTTGATCGGCGCACTCGAAACTGCGCGCTCGGATCCAGATACGAGATGCGTAGTACTCGCCTCGACCCACCCCAAGGTGTTCTGCGCCGGCGGCAACCTCGCCGCGTTCGGCGACGACGCGTCGATCGTCGACAAGCACCTCGCCAACGACCGGTTCCCGCTCCTGTTCAAGCTTCTCGGCGAGCTGGGTAAGCCCAGTATCTGCGCGGTCGGCGGGCACGCCCTCGCCGGTGGCTTCGGGCTCACGCTGGCCTGCGACCTAATCCTGGCGCGGGAATCGGCGACGTTCGGAACCCCGGAGATCAATGTCGGTATCTTCCCGTTCATGCTGATGGCGCTGCTGTACCGGAACCTGCCGCGCAAGCGAGTCAACCAGCTGATGCTGCTCGGCGAGCGCGTGTCGGCGCACGAGGCGCACGAGCTGGGCTTCGTCAATCGCGTCGTGCCGGACGGGGACGACTTCGACGCCGCCGTGATGGAGTGGGCCGATCGCCTCGCCTCCAAATCGCCAGTGCTGATGCGGTTCGGCAAGGAGGCGATGCACCGCCAGGACGGAATGCACTACGACGACGCGCTCGACTACCTGCAGGCCCAGCTGTCACTGGCGTTCGCGACCGAGGACGCGCGCGAGGGCCTCACGGCCTTCCTGGAGAAGCGCGAGCCGAGCTGGACCGGCCGCTGACGGCCGTCAGTCGTGCTGCCGGCGGACCGGCGCGGTATCCGATTCCAGCGAACCAACGAGCCCCGACATCGCGGCAAAGGTCTCGTCGATCACCGACCGCAGTCTGATGATCCGCGAGCGCTGCTGCTCGACGCGGGCGAGCAGCGCGGTCCGCTGGATCGCATAACCGAGACCCTCGGCGAACGCCCCCAGCACATCACGGTCCGCCTCGGTCACGTCTCGGTCCTGGAAGTAGCAGTCGGCATGCAGGAACCCGATGATCTGGTTCTCGGGCACGAGCGGCGAGGCGGCGTACGAACGCGTACGCGAGGCCACGACCAGCGGCTTGAAGCCCCGGGGGTTGCTCTGCGCCTCCGGCACGAGCATCGGCGCCCGCGTCGAGATCATCTCGGTCTCGACGATGTCGAAGTCGATGCGCATCGGAGTCTTCATCCCGATCTCGCGGAACTCCTCCGCCCAAACCGGGTCGCCGGCGAAATGGACGCTGTACGGGAGCATCTCGAACCCCTCAAGGCGGAACACGACCGCTCGATCGAACCGGAGGTAGTCGCAAACCGCCTTGGTCGCGCGGTCGTACAGGTCCTGCAACGACGCGGCAGTGCGTAGCTTCGACAGTGCCTGGCGCACGTCGGCGGTGCTACGCGGTGCAATGAGCTGATCGGTCATCTCTTGCTCGGGTCAAACCGTACGAGGCTGTGTGGGACCAGCGGAACGCCTTGGTGGGTGATGCTGATCGCCCGGAGGGGGTAGGGACTGCGCGGGGGAGATCCCTAACACCCCTGGAGGGGGTGCTGGACCTCCCCAGGGAGGGTCGCGAGTGCCAGGTCACGGATCTACCTTGACGTACTCGAGATGACCGTGTCCGACTCTGATCAGGCAGCGATCGCCGCATCGTGGAACGCGGATCGACGGCTCACGCCGTTCGAGAACCTGATGTGGCGCACCGAGGCGAAGCCGCTGCTGCGGTCCACTGGCGTAGTCATGGAGCTACTGGACTCCGTGCCGGACCGTGAGCGGGTGATCGCCGCCCACGAGTGGGGGTCGCGGCTGCTCGCGCCGCTTCGCCACAAGGTGGTCGAGGACGCGCTCCGCCTAGCCTCACCGCGCTGGGTCGTCGATCAGGACTTCGACATCGGCTATCACCTGCGGTTCGCACGGCTGCCACAGCCGGGGAACGTGCAGCAGGCGGTCGAGGCCGCGCAGACGCTGGGGATGACCCCGTTTGACCGGGCGCGACCGCTGTGGGAGGCGCTCCTGCTCGAGGGTCTCGAGGGCGACCGCGCGGTGTATCTGTTGAAGCTGCATCACAGCATCGCCGACGGCGAGGGGACCGTCCAGATGTTCGACATCCTGCATGGGGACTCGCCCGAGCCGGGCCGCGCGCGGGCCCTGCCAGTTCCTGCGCCCGAGCACGTCTCGGGCGCCTCGATCGCGCTCGACACGCTGCTGTCGGCTCCGCGTCGCCTCCTGCGTGAGACCGTGGGCATCGGCGGGCGAATCGCGTCGGGGGCCGTTCATGCCCGACCGGACAAGCTGCTGGGCGCGATCCGCTACGCGGAGTCACTCGGCAAGATGCTCGGCCCGCCTCCGGCCCAGGGCTCGATCCTGCTCGAGCAGCGGAGCCTGAACCGGCGCTACGGGATCCTGGACATACCACTCGACGACCTGCGCGCGGCTGGCAGAGCGTGCGGCGGGACCGTCAACGACGCGTTCGTGGCCGCGCTGGTCGGCGGAATGCGCCGGTACCACGAGCATCACGGCATCGACCTCGGCGAGCTGACCGTCGCGCTACCGATCAGCCTGCGCAAGGAGGGAGACCCGCCGGGCTCGAACCGTTTCGCCGGAGCGCGGATCCTCGCTCCGCTCGGGGAGCTCGACCCGCGGACGCGGATGCGGCTCATCGGCGAGCGGACCGCCGCAGCCCGGTCGGAGCCCGCGATCGGGTTCATGGACGCGCTGTCGCCCGTGATGAGCCGGCTACCCTCGGTGCTGGTCGCGACGATGACCGAACGGGTGACACGCTCGATCGACCTGCAGGCGTCGAACGTGCGCGGGCTGCAGCGCACCGCCTACATGGCCGGCGCCCGGGTCGAGCGGATGTATGCGTTCGGCGCGGCTCCCGGGCCGGCGGTGATGGTGACACTGATGTCCTACGACGGCCATTGCTACATCGCGGTGAACGTGAATGCGGCGGCGGTCCCCGACCATGAGCTGTTCGTCCAGTCCGTGCAGGAGGGGCTCGACGAGGTGGTCACGCTCGGGCGAGCGAAGCGCAAGCGGCCACCCGCCCGAGGTGTCGCCGATGCTGCTTGAGGTACTCGCGGGGGTCGCTTGACCGTGAGGGAACCTGCCGCGCAACAGATCCTGGACGCACCCGTGGGGTCGGACGTCGCCGCGTTCTTCGACTTCGACGGGACGCTGATCGACGGCTACTCGGCGGCGGCGTTCCTCAAGGACCGGGCGCGCCGGCGCGACCTGCCGCCGGGTGAGTTCGCGAAGCTGCTCCGGGCGGGCCTCGATGTGCGGTCCGGGAAGGCGGACTTCGAGCGTTTCATGCGCGTCGGCACTCAGGCGTTCCGGGGTCACGATGCGCGCACGCTCGGCCTGCTCGGCGACCGGCTGCTGCGCAGCACGCTCGGGGGACTTCTGTTTCCGGAGATGCTCGAGATCGTCGAAGCCCATCACCGGCGAGGGCACACGCTGGTGATCGCCTCCTCCGCGCTCCCGTTCCAGGTGGAGCCGGTCGCGCGCGAGCTCGGCTTTGACCATGTCCTATGCACGCGGCTGGAGACGATCGGCGACCTGTACACCGGCCGCGTCGACGGCCCGACCCTGTGGGGCGTCGGCAAGGCGGCGGCGGTCAGGGACCTCGCGCAGAGCCATGGGATCGCGCTGGATCGCAGCTATGCGTATGGCAATGGGAATGAGGACGCCGAGTTTCTCTCGGTGGTCGGTCATCCGCGTGCGATCAACCCGGATCCCCAGCTCGAAGCTACCGCGCGGCGCGAGGGTTGGCCGGTGAGCCGGTTTGCCGGGCGCGGATGGCCCGGTCCGCACGCAGTTGTCCGGACGGCAGCAGCCTACGGCGGTATGGCGAGCGCGTTCGGTACCGGACTCGGGATCGGCCTCCTGAAGCGGAGCCGGCGTGATGCGGTGAACTTCACGACCTCGACCGGATCGGACCTGACGCTGGCGCTGGCTGGCGTGCGTCTCAACGTGACCGGCGCGCAACGCATCGAGGCGGCCAAGCCGGCGGTGTTCATCTTCAACCATCAGAGCATCCTCGACGGCTTCATCATCATGAACCTGATCCGTACCGACCTCACCGGGGTCGCCAAGAAGGAGGTCGCGGCTCAGCCCGGGTTCGGCCACTTCGCGCGGCTGGCGAACATGGCGTTTGTGGATCGGGCGGACAGCAAGCAGGCCGTGGCGGCGCTCCAGCCGGTCGTCGAAAGGCTCAACGAGGGCTACTCGATCGCGATCTCACCCGAAGGGACACGCTCGCCCACGCCGGTGATGGGCCGCTTCAAGAAGGGCGCGTTCCGCATGGCAATGCAGGGCGGCGTCCCGATCGTCCCCATCGTGATCCGAAACGCCGGTGAGGTGCTGTGGCGCGGCTCTAAGGTGATGCGTCCTGGCGTAGTCGATGTCCACGTGCACGAGCCGATCTCGGTTGCCGACTGGACCGCGGAGACGCTCGACGACAGGATCGCCGACGTCCGCACGCTATTCCTGCAGACGCTGTCGGATTGGCCGTGCGCCGCAGCTGACGGAGAGCGTTTCGAAGTACCCAGGCGCTGAGGGGCAGGCGCTACCGGCCCAGGTACTTCGAGATCGCCTCGGCGCGGTTGACGGCGTCAAGCTTGCGCAGGATGTGCTTGACATGCGATTTCACGGTGCCCTCCTTGACGATCAGCTGCTCGGCGATCACCGCGTTCGACGCACCCCTGACCATCATCGCGAGCACCTCGGCCTCGCGGGCGGTGAGCAGCTCCTCGATCGCCTGCGGCGGCGAGGTGGCAGCGAGCTCGGGTTCGTCGCCGTTGGCCGGCAGCCGCCCCTCGGGAGTGCGGGCGAGCTCGATCTCTGCGTTGGCCAGCGAGCTCATCATGTTCTCGGCGAACCCGAACGCCTCTTCGATCCGTTCGCGCTGCGCACGCATGCGCTCGACGAGCGCGACACGCGCATAGATGAGGCCGAAGTCGTCTGCGAACGCCGAAAGGATGTCACGGTCGATCTCGTCAACCGGCCGTCCGCTCGGGCCTGGATCGCCGTAGAGAACGCCGACGAGGCGGCCGGCCGGGCTGATCGGAGCCGCCACGTAGCTCGGCGTCTTAGAGAACTCGATCATCGGTGCGAACCCACCCGCCCGTGCCACCGCATCACGAACGACGACCGGTCGGAGGGCCAGCAGGTTACGTCCGAGGTCGGCGCGGAAGCGCTGCGTATTCATCCATTCGACGAACCGCTGCTCCAGCTCGCGGTCATCGGAGAAATAAGCCATCCACGGAAGCCACCAATCCCCCTCGACCCTCGTCAGCATCGCCCGGGGGAACCCGCAGCACTCGACCACCTCGGCGCACACGCGGTCGAGCAGCGCAGCCGAGCTGGCCACCCGACGGAGCCGGTCGAGCCCCTGGCGCATCTGGGCGTAACGCCTCGCCCGCTGCGATGCGATCCGCTTATGAACGACGTCAGATAGATCCAGGGCGCGGACAGCGACAGACGTAAGGTGGCGCGCCTTCCCGCGGTCTCGCTTGCCGAGCTGCTCAACGGTGCTCAGCGCGGTCGAACTAATGGCGGAGAGGAGGTTCGCCGCCATCGTCAAATCCGACGCGCTCGAGGGATGGTGGTCCTCGAGTGCCAGCAACTCGTTGGCCTCCTGCGCGAGCTGCTCCACCTGCGCCAGCATCTGGCGGTCCATGCGGGACTCTCCCGGCGGCGCGGCCGCGGCAGCGCTCATCGCGCCGTCCGACGCATCAGGTGCAGATAACGCGCCACCGCGCCTGCGCGGTTGTCGACATGAAGCTTGCGCAGGATCCGCTTGACGTGCGACTTGACCGTGCCCTCGGACACAACGAGCTCACGAGCTATCTGGTTGTTCGTCGCCCCGGAGGCCATCAGTTCGAGGACCTCCTGCTCACGAGCCGTGAGCAGCGACCCCAGTGGCGAGCGCTTGGCCACCGGCCCAGGAGCTGCCACCGGAGCCGGCTCGCGGCGCTCGAGCGTGACCGCGGCGCCGCTGATCTCGTCGAGCGACATGCTCGTGGCGGACAGCAACTCGTGCAGCTGTGTGCGCTGGAGGTCAAGCCGCTCGACCAGCACCGAGCGCTCGTACAACAGCGCGAAGTGCTCGGCGAACACCCATAGGTTGTCGCGATCCTCCGGACCGACCGGGAGCTCCTGGCCGAAACGGTCGACGTGCAAGAAGCCGATGACCCGCGTCGTCGGCATGATCGGCGCCGCCGCATACGAGGTGCACCGCGACACCTCGACGATCGGCTTGTACGTCCTCGGATGAGCCAGGGGATCGGTCACGAGCACCGGAATCCGCCGACGCACGAGCTCGGTCTCCATCAACATGTGGGCGAGCGGGATCTCCGTCTCGGCGACGTACTGCTTGAACTCGTCAGCGAGCGGATCGACACCATCGACGATTTCCACTAGCTCGGGGGTCCAGAGCGAGCCGCGGACGCGGGATACCATCGCCCTTGAGACGCCCAGCGTGCGGATCAGCTCGACCGGAGCGGCCTCGATCAGCTCCTGCGGCGTCCTAAGCGATCGTAGGCGCGTGAGACCCTCGTGGACGCGCACGTACGTGCGCAGCCGCGCGTACCCCTCCCGAGCCTCGATCCGCTGGCGCGTCTGCTCGGCTTCCGCCAGCAGGCGCAGACGCGCCACGGTCGTGGCCATCCGCGCGTGGGTGTCGTCGGCGATCAGGCTGCGGATCGCGTCACGGCCGGAGCGCAGACGCTCCAGTAGCTCAGCGGGGACATGCCCGAAGCACTCGTCCGCGAGCCGCTCCGCGCGCTCGGCCTCGGCTACCGCAGCCGCCACGTCCGCCGGATCGAACCCCCGGCCCCTGCCCGCCTCGGGTTCTGTCTCGATCGTAAACGACACCACTCTCCTCCTGCAGATGCATACTAGCCCCTAGAAGGGGAAGCCTCGCCCGCACGGAACCGGCCGGGCCTGAGCCTCGTCGAGCGCGTTGAGGACGAGCTGAACCGTGGTCACGTCGTAGGGCATACCAAGATGACCGACGGAGTCGTCCGGGCAGAAGCTCTGGACGTTTTCATTGGTGACGTTCGGCCCAGCAGGCAGGAACGACACCGGGTCCGGCGGGGTAGCAACCTCGTCGGTAGTAGTGGCGATGTCGGTGTAGATCACGTTGCCAAATGTGGCCGACGGAGTGTTCAGCGCGGTGAACGCCGGCTGGGTGGAGAGTTCCTCAAAGGCGGGGCTCACGACGCCCACCAGCGCCGTTGCCCCTGGGATCTGGTACGCATAGGTGAGAATCCCGCTGAACGTGGGCGGCTGGGAATTGACCGGCGAGATGCCGACGAACTGGCTGACGTCCTGGGAGCCGTAGGTCTTCATGTACAGGCGGGAGACGAAACCGCCCTCCGAATAGCCGACCAGGTCGACCTGCGATGCGCCGGTCTGGGCCAGCACCTGGTCGACGAACTCATGGAGCTCGGCGGCCGAGTTCGACAGATAGTCGACGCCGCCGAGATTGCCGCTGTACCAGGTCTGGCCGTAGGTCAGCGTGTAGACGCAGTAACCGTCGTTGGCCAGTAAGGGTGCCAGCGCCTGCCAGGCCATGTTCTGGTTCCCGAATATGCCGTGCACCAGCACCACCGGTTCGGGGTGCGTGGCATCGGGCGTGCACGGGACGTTGGCGCCCGGCGGCGCGATGTTCAGCGCGGCACCGGTGGCGGTTGCCGTGAGGACATCCCAGTTGACCGGGTAGCCGTCGGCTTGGGCCTGGCCCGCGAAGACGGCCGAAGCGGCGAGGGCGATCGCAGATATCGCGGCCAGGTGGGCTGCAGCTTTGCGCATGTTTCCTCTGATTCCTCCTCGTGGGGATCGGGGTGACCCGAGACTAGGCATCGGCCCGGGTCAGCGAGAGCGGACCCCAGTTATGGTCTGGTGACTGTCATTTGCGCCGCGGGGCGGTCGTGAACTCTGTGCTTAGACGCTGGCCGCGGCGGCTGGAACGGCCACGCTGTCGAGGAAGCGTGCCACCTCGTCGAGAACCTCCTCGCGGTTTATTTCGTTGAGGACCTCATGCCGAGCCCCCGGGTACACCAGCTCCTCGAACTGGTCGCCCCGGAGCTGCTCGATCGCCGGACGGGTCACCTGCAGCGGCGCCAGGGCATCTTCCTCGCCGTGAATCCAGAGCGTGGGCAGGGCTCCGAACCCAGGTCCCTTAGCGATCACCGCGACCGTTCCGAACAGCTCCTCGAGCGTCTGGCGCGCGACCGGCCCGTGGTACACGAGCGGGTCGCTGGCGTACTGCTCACCGACCTGGGGGTCGCGGCTGAGCAGATCCGGGCTGATCGGAACGTCCGGGATCGGGTCCATCGCGAGCAGGCCCTCGAACGCCGGGTTGCCGCCGACGAACGGACCGGTCAGGACAAGCGCCGACAGGTGCTGATCGCGTCGCTGGACGAACCGGGTGGCGATCATCCCGCCGAGCGAGTGACCTAGGAGCGCGACCGGAAGTCCGGGATACTCGGACCTCGCCTCCTCGACGACCCGCGACACGTCGTCGACGATCGACTCCACATCGTCAACGAGCCCACGCTCGCCCGCGGAGCGGCCGTGACCGTAATGGTCGGGGGCGTAGACGACCGCCCCGTCGGCGGCGAGCCGGGCGGCGACGTGCTCGTAGCGGCCGCTGTGCTCGCCGATCCCGTGGACGAGCACCACGATGCGCTTCGGGTCCGCGACGGACCAGCGCCGGACGACGATCGTTCCGCGCGTGCCGTCCAGCGAGATGTCAGTCGACTGGCTCAATGTCCTGCTCCTTTTCTGGGTCTTCCCGGTGGTGACTTCGAGAATCGTTCGCGCGACCAGCGCCGGATCGTCGTACATCGGGATGTGGCCGACACCGCGCAGGGTCACAAGCTCGGCTCGATCGAGCGCTGCGAGCAGCGGGCAGCCGTAACGAGCGAACGGGATCGTGCGATCCTCCTCCGCCCACGCCACTCGGATCGGACAATCAACCGGCGTGTTCGAGCTGGCGATCGGCTCGGCTCCGCGAATCCAGTCGATGAAGCCGGTGAACATCGTGCATCCGGCCGTGTCCTCCATCATCTCGAGTACTTCCTGCGGTGGGATCAGATCGCCACGAGTCATCGCCTGGCGCAGCGCCAGCCGGCGGAAGCGCGGCCGCCGCATAAGGTCGGTCAGGCCGAGCGCATCGCGGCGCTCAATCAGCATCCTGGCCGCCTCGAGCAGCCGGACGACCCGGCCAAGGTCGCGATCGGAAGTCCAGCCACCGGCGGGGGATAGCGCGACAACGGACCTTGCTCGTCCCCGCCGCGCCAACTCGATGGCAATCCAGCCGCCGAGCGAGTTGCCGGCCAGATGCGCGCGCTCGATGCCGGCGGCATCGAGGATCCGCTCAACGCCGTCGGCGAGCAACCCGATGCTCACTGGCTGACCGGGGTCAAGCGGTGGTCCGCCTCGGTGGCCGGGTAACGTCGGCGCGAACACGTCGTGCTTCGCCTGAAGCGCAGCGAGCACGGGACGCCACACCCGCCAGCTGGCGTTGATCCCATGCAGCAGCACGAGCGGCTCGCCCGCGCCGTCCCGGTATGCGGCGGTAGTGGTGCCGCTGGCGGACCGGCGAAACGCGGGGTCGATCGTTAGGAAGGTCGACACCCGCCGATCATGCGCGACTGCGGTTGGGGTCGCATTGCCCCGCAGACGTATCTTCCTC
>Ga0306920_100000735_pt1 | contig 39211 bp, 36 predicted proteins | sample flu12Cox44000170_FD_204666 | JGI IMG/M metagenome (GOLD analysis project Ga0306920, IMG submission 204666) | Lab enrichment of tropical soil microbial communities from Luquillo Experimental Forest, Puerto Rico - flux4day.12C.oxic.44.000.170 (v2)... | ecosystem: Environmental > Terrestrial >... | reverse complement strand
GATCGCTGCGCTCACTCCAGAAGATTTCAGCGCCCTGTTTCGCCGCAGTGCAGCAAAACGCGCAAAATGGCGCGGCCTTGTGCGAAATGCCTGTGTGGCTTTGGGCAATTCCGGAGTCAAGCAGAGCTCGCCGGCTTATCCGCGCGTCTTGAAGTTACTCGAGAATCTTTCTGCTTCCGCCGATCCCCTCATCGCCGAACATGCCACCTGGGCGCTCGACCGAATTCGCGATGAAACACAGAGTCCGAATCACCGAGACCGTGCGGAATTGGCGACTCTTGCTCGAGCAAAAACACAATAGACATCGCGGCGCGGTCTTTGCCATACTTCCTCATTCAAACGGCCGCCTCCCTTCGGGAAGCGAGCCGCAATTCATCTCACAGGATCCGATCTGATGAACGCAATTTACCGCTGGCTTCTGTGCGCGATCATGTTCCTTGCAGCTGGCCTGGGCGCCTCTCGTCTGTTCTCGCGCGAGAACCAGGTTTCAGCGCAAAAGACTCCCCCTGCGGCGGCGGCCCCTGCCCAGCCGGGCGCGATTGAACGTGGTAAATACTTAGTCGAAAACGTCGCCATGTGCCAGGAGTGCCACACGCCTCGAGACGGCAATGGAAACCTCGATGAGTCACGCCGGCTTCAGGGCGCGGCTATCTGGATCGTCCCGGTTCACCGGACGTCGAATTGGGCGAATCGCGCACCCGCCTTGGCCGGATTCGAGGAATTCACCGAAGAACAGGGCGAGCAGATTTTGGAGAAGGGCATCGGGCCGAACGGCCTGCAGATCCAACCTCCCATGCACATCTACCACATGACGCACGCTGACGCGCAGGCTGTGATCGCATATCTCCGCTCGCTGCCTGGGGCCTATCCGCAAAACCAATAAGGGTACCTGGCGGCGGGCAAAGGCCGTAACATGCCCGTAACACTAAAAGGATATCGTTTCCCCCCACCGAACCCCCATGGCCAAGCGGGTTTTCGCAGATTACGAGAGGTTCATTAATCGCCATTTTTCGTGGATGCAGTTCAATGAACGCGTCCTCGAGGAAGCGCGCGACGCGGGGAATCCTCTGCTCGAACGAGTCAAATTCCTGGCCATCACGGCCAGCAATCTGGATGAATTCGTTGAAGTGCGCCTGGCCGGTTTGATGCAGCAGGCTGAACACGGGAATCGCGAGCTGAGCGCGGACGGCCGCACTCCCGCCGAAGCCCTCGCCGAACTCACCAAGCAAATCCACGGATTCGTCGGGGCACAATACCGATGTTGGCGCGAGGAACTGGTGCCGGCTCTCGAATTGGAATCCATCCGCGTGCTCGGACTGCACCAGTTGCGGCCCCAAGCACGCGAGCACATCGAAAATTTCTACAGCCAAATCGTTGAACCGCTCCTGACACCTGTTACAGTGGACCCGGCCCATCCGTTTCCGCACGTTCTCAATAAAGCCCTTTGTCTTGCTTTTCTCCTCCGGAAAATACGGGGCGGCTCGCAAACCTATCTTGGCGTCGTGACAGTGCCGCGGGCCCTGCCTCGCCTTGTGCGCCTACCTTCCCCGGACGGCGAAGCCGAGTACATTTTTCTACACGACGTCGTACACGCCTTCGCCGATCGCCTATACGACGGATACGATGTTCTCTCCGTTGCCGCCTTTCGCATCACCCGAAACAGCAATCTCTACCTCGAAGAAGAGGAATCGCGCAGCATCCTCGAATCGGTCGACATGCAGCTCCATCGCCGCCGCAAAGGTGCCGCGGTACGCTTGGAGATCGAGTCGACCGCCAAGTCGGAAATCATCGACCGACTTCAGGCCAATTTTCATTTGTCGGCCGGACTGGTTTTCCGAATCAACGGGCCGATCAATCTCTGCCGTATCTCCCACCTCTACGATGAAACCGCGCGGCCCGATCTGAAGTTCCGCCCGTTCGTCCCGCGAGAAATGCCGCTAAAGCCCGGCCCACCTTCCATCTTCGAGCAAGTCCGAAAGCGCAGCATTCTCCTGCACCACCCCTATGATTCCTACTCCACAGTCGTACGGTTCATCGAGAGTGCCGCGCAGGATCCCGCTGTGCTCTCGATCAAGCAAACCCTGTATCGTACGAGTGAGAATTCGCCGATCGTACGCGCGCTGATTGAGGTAGCCGCGAAGAAGGAAGTGGCGGTCGTTGTCGAGCTGAAAGCTCGCTTCGACGAAGCCTCGAACATTCGCTGGGCTCGAAATCTGCAGGAAGCGGGAGTCCAGGTTTTTCACGGTGTGGTGGGCCTGAAAACGCATTGCAAGCTCGCGCTCGTCGCGCGGCAGGAGTCCGACGGGCAGATTCGCCGTTACGCCCACCTGGGCACAGGAAACTACAATCCTTCTACTGCGCGTTTTTACACCGACCTGAGCTTGCTAACCTGCGATCCCCGCCTTACCTCGGCCATACATCACGTCTTCAACTATTTGACCGCCCATTCAGAGCGCCGGCAGTACACTCCGCTTTTCGTCGCGCCATTAAATCTAGGCCGCAGTTTTCTTAGCCTCATCCATCGTGAGGCCGCTCACGCCAAGGCCGGACGTCCCAGCTTCATTTTCGCGAAATTCAACTCCTTGCTGGACGAGAAGATCATCGAGGCGCTCTATCGCGCTTCGCAGGCCGGTGTGCGGGTCGAACTTCTCGTCCGCGGCGCGTGCGCGCTGCGGCCGGGCGTTGGCGGTCTCAGCAGCCGCATCCGCGTACGCAGTGTTGTCGGACGCTTCCTGGAGCACAGCCGCGTATTTGTTTTCGGCAACGGTGGCAGAACCGATGTCTACCTGGGCAGCGCGGACTGGACGCAGCGCAATATCTACGAGCGGGTGGAGGTGATCTTCCATGTGAAAGATCCGGTACTGCGGAACCAGATTTTCGCGGAAGTCGTCGCTCCCTATCTGGCCGATACGCTGAAAACGCGGATGCTGCTGCCGACGGGAGAATACGTCAGGCTGCATGCCGCAAGGCAGCTGGCCCATTGGCGCAATGGCTATCATTTCAACGCGCAAGAATTTCTGATCGATTTTGCCGAGGGACGCCAGACCGGCGATTCTGTTCCGCCTCTTCCTCGATTCATGCGGACTGGCGCGCCACAGGCGGTGGCCAGCGCGGAATCGTCCACTCGCACGCGATTGCGGAAACACTCCCCCCATCCCTCGGTATAATCGCCTGCCATGGAAGGATGGCTGGAGCGCAGCATCCATTGGCTGCTCGCACCGGAAATCGCGGACGAGAAACACCCCGGCCATCTTTGGCCCCGCTGGATTTTTCTTCGCGCTCTCGGAGTGATCTATTTTTCAGCCTTTTATTCGCTGTTGTTTCAGATCCGCGGGATGATCGGTCGAAATGGCATATTACCTGCAGCTGACTACCTCGAAGCTGCCCAGGCAGCCCTCCATGGCTATCGCTTTCTTTATGTGCCGTCATTGTTCTGGTTTGGCTCCAGCGATCGAGCGCTCATGCTGGTTACCTGGCTGGGCCTCATTGCTTCCGTGCTGGTCACGTTCAATATTGGGCCGCGCGCGAATCTTTTGATTTGCTTTGTCTGTTTTCTGTCCTTCGTCACAGTAGCGCGCGACTTTGCCTCCTACCAATCGGATTACATGCTGCCCGAGGCTGGCTTTGTCTCCTTCTTTTTCGCGCCGGCTGGACTTCTTCCCCGCCTGGGGCGAGCTCATCCTCCTCCGCGCGCCAGCCTCTATCTCCTACGATGGGAATGGTTCCGCATCTACTTCGAGTCGGGCGTGGCCAAGATGGCCAGCGGCGACTATTCATGGCGCCACTTCACCGCGATGGACGATTACTATCAAAATGCGCCACTGCCAACCTGGATTGGCTGGTATGTTGGACACTTCCCTCACTGGTTTCACGCATCGGCGGTTTTCTACACACTGGCGGTCGAGCTGGTGCTGGTATTCTTGGTGTTCTTGCCCCGTCCGTTTCGCATCGCGATCTTCTGGATCGTTGCACCGTTTGAAATCAGCATTATCCTCACCGGAAATTATGCCTTTCTGAACTACATCGTTTTCTTCCTCGGTTTGCTTTTGCTCGACGATCGTTTCATCGAGTGGATCATCCCCGGTAGAATCCTGCAGTTGTTGGAAGGCAGCCGCTCGGACAGCCCCCCGGCCTGGCCCAGAACCGCACGAGCGGAGGGGCAAAAAAGGCTCGCTGCTGTAAGAATGGCGATCGCCGGCGTGTGCTTCGCTCTGATTTTCTACTCGACAACGGTATGGCTCCTCTGGCGACTTTGGCCGGATGCCCCTCTCTGGGGGCGCCCCGCACGCATAGCGGAAATTTTTCATATTGCCGGCGTGTACGGGCTGTTTGCCAACATGACCCACGAGCGCCGCGAAATCGAATTTCAAGGTTCCCTGGACGGAACAACTTGGACTGCCTATCCATTCCGCTACAAACCGCAGGATCCTTCCAAAGCCCCAGGAATCTATGCCCCCTACCAGCCGCGGTTTGAATGGAATCTCTGGTTCGCGTCGCTGGGTGAATGGACGCAATATCAGTTCGTAGTTTCGACCGAGGAATGTCTTCTCGAAAATCAACCGGATGTGCTCGAGCTCTTCGCGCGCAATCCGTTTCCGAACGGACCTCCCAAACGGGTGCGAGCCGTCATTTATCAATATTGGTTTGCGGATCTCAAGACCAAGCGCCAGACGGGCCTGTGGTGGCGTCGTCACTTGCTAGGCGACTATGCCCCTACGCTTGAACGCGAGCCGGATGGAAGAATCTTCATCATCGAGACTCCGACCGTTTCGCCGCCTCTCGACTAGGGGAGCCAGCTTGGGCTGGCATGTGGGTTTTGCCACGGGAGGCAATTTCCGTTAGCCTGTTCAAGCCAAGGCAGTTTCGCTGATGAGGCGCCGCCACACGATCGAACCACGCGAGCCGCGCCCGCCTGAAGTCGATGGCGGCCAAGTGCTCGCGCATCTAGCGACGCTCTCTCAACCCGCCAGCATCCGTGAAATCGCTCATGGCCTGGACCTCCAGCATCGCGGCAGGCGATTGCTTCCTCGCCTGATCCAACAGCTAAAGAAAAAGGGGAAAATCGAAGAAATCGGTGGCGGCCGCTATCGCTTGGCCGGACAAAGGACCTCGGCTGCGCCCGCTCCGCAAGACGGGGAGGCGGCCAACGAGGCTTCCCTTCGCCCGGCTGCCTCGGCCAAGCACCCACGCGATCGGAATCTGGTCTCGGGCCGAATTGTGGCGCACCGTGATGGTTACGGCTTCGTCGTGCCGGACGAGCCGATGCCGCGCGTGGAAGGTGATCTCTTCATTGCCGCGGGCAATCTCGGCGACGCAATGCATGGAGATCACGTCCTGGCGCGCATCGAGCGCCGTCGCCCGGACGGGCGGGCGGAAGGCCGCGTGGTCCAGATCCTCGAGCGTGAGCATGCGACCGTCGTTGGACTATTTCGCTATGGGCCGCACGGCAATTTCGTCCTCCCATACGACACGCGCATCCTCCACGAGATCTTGATTCTGCCCGGCGACGAGCTGACGCCTGAGCTTCGAGGGAGGCTCGGTACGGCTTCCGGAGCTGATGCCGCCTCCCTGCGGCGAATGCGCCTTGCGGAACTCGATGGCGCCGTTGTGGACGTGGAAATAAGGCGATTTCCAAAAGGCGGTCTCGCGCCCTCCGGGCGCGTTATCGAAATTCTCGGACGACCGGGCGATATCGGCGTCGATGTCGAGATCATTATTCGCAAACATCACCTTCCTCACGTGTTTCCCGATGAAGTGCTGGCCCAAGCGCTCGCTGTTCCGCAGCAGGTGGACGAAGCGCTCCTGCGTGACCGTCGCGACTTCCGCCAATTGCCGATCGTGACGATCGACGGCGAAACTGCGCGTGACTTCGACGACGCGGTGTACGTGCGCTCCCTGCCAAACGGCGGCTACGAGTTGCAGGTCCACATTGCCGACGTAGCGCACTACGTTCGCCGTGATTCTTCCATGGATCACCAAGCGCGGCTGCGCGGCACCTCCGTGTATTTCCCGAATCGCGCCGTGCCGATGCTGCCAGAAGAGCTGTCCAACGGCATCTGCTCGCTGAATCCGAGGGTGGACCGGCTGGTCATGAGCGTGATCATAGAGATCAACGCCAGCGGCAAGATGACGCACTCTTATTTCGCGCCAGGGGTGATTCGCTCCGCCGAGCGGATGACCTACACCAACGTAAACAAGTTGCTCGAGGGCGATCCTGAAATGAGCCGACGCTACCGAGCGCTCGCCGACGATTTCCGGCGCATGAAGGATTTGGCGCTGCTGCTTAATTCGCGTCGCCATGCACGCGGTTCGATCGATTTCGATCTGCCGGAACCGGTGATCGAGTTCGACGCCCAGGGCCGAATGCAGAACATCATTCGAAGCGAGCGGAACATCGCTCACCGCATCATCGAGGAGTTCATGCTGGCGGCTAACGAGGCCGTGGCGCAATATCTCGCAAAACGCGCGCTGAGGTTGCTCTATCGCGTCCACGAGAAGCCTGATCCGAGGAAAGTGCTTGAATTTGAGGAACTGGCCCAGGCATTCGGCTATTCGCTCGGCGTCGAGGATTTGATTGAGCGCCGGCTGGCGGTGCGCCACGGCCGGGTGCCAGCTCCGGCAAAAGCGAGCGGCGGAAGAGGCCGCATGCGGCCAATGAGTGTGACCCGGCCTGCCGCAGAAGAAGTCGACATTCGCCCGCAGCATTATCAGCGGCTCACCGAGAAAATTGCAGGCAAGCCGGAGGAGCGTATTCTTTCATACCTGATGCTGCGCTCCCTCAAACAGGCTCGCTACACGACAGACCTGCTCGGTCACTTTGCGCTAGCTGCGAAGGAATACACGCATTTCACATCGCCGATTCGCCGCTATCCGGATTTGATCGTCCACCGCTGCTTGAAATGGGCGCTGGAGAACCCCGCGGCAGCTCCCCGGCGCGCGCCGGCGCGACATGCCCGATGGGAAGAGGAAACTTCCGCTACAACGCTGGGTCCCTATCGACCTGTCGAGCTCGAGGAGATCGCTGCGGAAAGCTCGGAAGCGGAGCGGCGCGCCGATCTGGCCGAGCGCGACTTGATGGACTGGAAAACAGCGCAGTTCATGGAGCAGCATCTGGGGGAGGAATACGAGGCCCTGATCATTTCCGTGCAAAAGTTCGGTTTCTTTGTAGAGCTCACTGACATTTTCGTCGAGGGCCTGGTTGGCATCGATCGCCTGGAGGAGTTTACGGGGCAGCGTTGTCTTTACCGCGAGCGCGATCACGCCATCGTCACCGAGCCTTATCGCGGCTCACGGAGCGTGGCGCCCAAGCGAGCCTTCCGGCTGGGTGATCGAGTCCGAGTGCGCGCCGAACGCATCGATCCATTCAGACACCGGGTCGAATTCGCGCTCGTATGACCCGGAGATTTCGAACCTAGTCTGCTGTTGTCCTCACCGGAGAAATCAATGAAGCCAACAATCGGATTCATCGGACTGGGACTGATGGGCAAGCCGATGGCCCAAAACCTGTTACGCGCGGGGTTTCCGCTGCTGGTATGGAACCGCACCGCGTGGAAAGCCGATGAGCTGGTTCGCGCGGGGGCGAAACTCGCGGCCTATCCGGGCGAAGCCGCGGCACAGGCCGATGTGCTGATCACCATCGTGAGTGATCCTCCCGCTCTCGAACAGGTGCTTTGGCGAGAACACGGCGCAATGGAGAGCCTGCGAGCAGGGAGCTTGCTGATCGATTCGAGTACCGTTTCTCCCGATTTAGCGCGGCGCGTGGCGGAAGCTTGTAGGAAGCGCGACGTCGATTTTCTCGATGCCCCTGTAACCGGCGGCACCTGGGGTGCCGAAAAAGGCGAGCTGGTTTTCATGGTTGGCGGCAGGTCTGAAACACTCGCGCGCGCCAAGCCTGTGCTGGAAACCATGGGGAGGAAATTCCTTCTGCTCGGCCCCAACGGCGCAGGACAAATAGTGAAACTCGGAATGAACTTGTTGCTGGCCCTCGAAGTGAACGCCTTCGCCGAAGCTTTGGCGCTGGTGACGGCGGCAGGCATCCCGGCCGAGCGAATGGTCGAAGTGATGCAATCGAGCATGGGCCGCGCTCCCTTACTGGATGTCAAAGCACCGCTGATGCTGAAAGGCGAATTCCCGGCAAGTTTCCCTTTGCGGTTGATGCACAAAGACGTTCGCCTGGCGCTTGAGCTGGCGCGAGAGCTTCGTGTCGCGCTTCCGGCCGGCGAGGCGGCCTTTCGCACCTATAGCCAGGTCAGAGACTCTGCGAAAGACGACCCGGACTTTTCGGCGATCATGCGCTTCTGGACGGAAACTGCGTCCTGAGAGCGGACACTGGCGGGCTTACTCTATTTAACGCTTTTCGCGGTGGCCGGCTCGCCCAGGTCGACTCCGGCTGATTTCGCCGCGCTTTTTTCCTCGAGGGCAAGGTCAACCCGGTAGACGCCGCGGACGCTGTTGGAGAGGTAGATTTCGTCCGCGTGGAGAAGATCACTGATGGTGAGGATCGCTTCAAGTGCGTGCGGGTGCTCGCGAAGAATTTGCGCGCGGCACGTTCCCGGGAGCAGGCCCGAGGAAATCGCTGGCGTTCGCCAGACTCCGTCCTTCACTAGGAAAACATTGTGGATCGCGCCTTCCGTGAGCTCGCCGCGCTCGTTGAAAAAGAGCGCGTCATCGAATCCCGATTTCTGTGCAGCGACGAACTCTTCATCAAACAGGCGGCGATTGGTCGTCTTGTGAAAGAGAAATCGATCGCTGCTTGAAACCGTATGGCTCGAAATGCGCACTCGGCCGAAGCGCTGGTCAACCGAGTCGCGGTGTTGGATTTGAAACGTGCCGTCTTGCCCCAGCGTGATGCGGACTCTTTGAGGGTGGTCGGGCAGCCGTTTCGCTAGGTCCTCCAGGGATCCGCGAACCCTGGATTCATGGAAACGAAAATCGAAATGCTCTGCCGAGGCTTTCATTCGCGCTAGGTGATCCGTGAAATGGCGGTAGGCGCCGTTCCAATACATGGTTTCGAAGAGCTTGAATTCTGGATGGCTGTCGGTGAGGAACGCTGCCTTCCACCTACATTCTTCCCACTCCGCTGCTGCAGAGGAGCCATGCGTGATGCCGCCGCCAACTCCCATCGTTCCCGTTTTGCCGCGCAGGGTGGCGGTACGAATGGCAACGTTGAACAACGCGCGGTCCGGGGCGAAGAATCCGATCGCGCCCGCGTACATGCCCCGCGGCGAGGATTCCAAACGAGCGATGTGCTCCATCGCGCGAATTTTCGGCGCGCCGGTGACCGAACCGGACGGAAACAGCGCTCGAAGGATCGACTCTATTTTCGATCCTTCTTTCAATTCACCCTCGACCGTCGAAGTCATTTGCCAAACCGATGGATAACGCTCGACCTCGAAGAGCTTGGGCGTTTTGACCGATCCAGTGCGGCAAATACGGCCCAAATCATTTCGCATCAGGTCGACGATCATGACATTTTCTGCGCAGTTTTTTGCGTCTCGGCGCAGCGCCTGGCCCCAGGCGACATCTTCCGCCAAGGTTCGGCCGCGCGGGGCGGTCCCCTTCATCGGTCGGACGGTAATGCGCCCCTTTTCGATCTCGAAAAAAAGCTCCGGGGATAGGGAGACGATTTGCTCGTCTCCTCGATTGACGAACGCGGCGTAGGGAACCGGATGGCTTCGGAAAAGAGCACAGAACAACTCCCACGCACCGCGGCAGGTCTCGAAGTGCACGCGAGTTGTGAAATTGATCTGGTACACCTCCCCCGCTTCGATCAAGCGTCGGATGGCGGCGATTCGTCCGAAGTAACTTTCGCGCGTGATTGCCAGCCGAAGTCGCTCGATGTCGATTTCGCTTGAAGGCGGAGGAGAAAAATCGTCCAGGACAGTGCAATCGTCGTAGAGAGCAAAATAGGCGAGCCGCCGCGAGGCGCTGCTGAGCAGCGGACACAAGCGCGGTTCGAGAGCGTAGCCCGCTTCGTAGTTCAAGACGCCCGCCGCCTGTCCACCGCCTTGGACGTGTTCCTCGATACGTCTAAGCAAATGCAAAAGGGAATCTGGGTCCGTGGCAACGAGAGTCTTCCGCGGAGCGGAGTAGAGTCGCCAGGACGATCCGTGGCGAAACAGGATGAAGCCTGGGCGCGTCGCGGCCTCCGCCCATCGGGCAGGGTTCACATTACGAGGGTAGCTGGACACTGCCCACATTATCCCATGCATTCCGAGTGCCTGCGCTCCCGGACCGGTACTGCACAATACGGAGCGCGCTTTGAGCCGCTCACCGACGAGCGCGGGTTAGTGGCCACGAATGAGATAGATGACGTCGAGAAGGGCGAGAATCGTAATCGCGAACTCGAGGACGAAAGAACGAGCTTCGTTGAATTCGTCGACCATGAACTCGTAGAGCTCGCCTGCCGTACGGAGCTTTTCGTCAACCAGTTCACGGTACTCGGAAACACCCATGCGGGCAGCTGCCAGGCGATGGACACGCGCGTAATACACGTCACTTACGAACTTGATGTCGTTGTCAATGCGTTCGGCAAGCTCGGCCACGTCCAGACGAATGCGATTAATCCGGCGCGCTTCGCGGGAAAGCGTCCAGCGGCCAAACAGGCTACGCTCCTTTTCCAGAGCGTCGTAAAGCTGGGCGAGAACGCGGCTCATGACCCGGTCGTAGTAGCGAAGCTCGAGCAATTGAAGCTGGGCATATTCGAGCACCTGGGTGGCGACGATGGCCTCCTCGGCGCGGTCATAGACGAACGCTCCCGACGAACTGATGACGATGAGATCAGCTGGATAATAGGAAAGGCTGGCGCGACAAACTTCATCTACTTCAGGTTCCGACAGGGCGCGATCTTCACCCCACACGATCTCTGCAATTTCTTTGCGGCGGGCGGCGAGAAGCGAATGGCCCGGCGCAGCTTCGCCTAACGAGTCGGAAACCTGCTCGACGTTCACAACCAAATAGGTTTCGTGCAGCCACCACTCTTTGTGAGGCCGGGTGATGGCGGCGGCAGCACGATCCACGTGTTCGCGAACCAAGGCACGCATCTCGCGCTCCAGATCGGTTGGACCGTTCCATCGCCAGGCTTGTGCTACCAAATCACTCCAAGAGCCTTCAAAAGGCAGTTCCAGCTGAAGCGCAATTACAGCGAACGAATAGTAGCGAAGCGAGCAGGCAGCGGTTTGGCCGGTGGAAAGGCGTACCGGCTCAGCGCTTTCGACATAGGGCGGCACCTCGAAGCGAATGTGCTCGGGGGTACCGCGGCCGAATCTTGGTTCCCGTTCGCCACCGCGCGGGCCCAGCAACTGCTTAAGCTGCTGCAGGTCGATCGCTTCTGCAACGTCATAGAGGAAGAGCATGCGCAAGAAGCCGCGGAGGCGCTCGGCGCTTGCCGTCACGTCTAGCTCCTGCTCCTTTGTTTGAGGATGGTATGGCTCCATGGCTGAACCCTTAGAAAATGCCTATGGCGGGCTGATTCGATCTTACAACAGTCAGCTCCACCGCTCCGGCCTCGGCGTACAGTGAGCCCCGTGAACCTCAGACAATCCGGGAAGGCGGAAGATAGACGAGGGGCAGATCGCGGACGGTACGCAGGCCGGCGGGGGCGGCGAGGATTGCCGGAATCGTGTTGACGGCGATTGCAACGGTGGCCAGGTCGCCGTGGGTGCCGCCGGGAATCGTCATGGAAACATCCGGCTCGCCGCGCAATTCGGCCCTATCACAGGGCTGCTTAGCACCAGCGTACATTTGCAGCTCCATGAGTACTTTTTCCCGTCCGGCAGCGGTGCCCCGAGCGACTTGGTGGACACCGGCCACCTGACCAGGAGCGATTTCCAAAAATTCGGTCTTCACCGTCTCTTCAGCGATGATCGGCTCGATGGTTTCGGAAATCTCGTCGAGCGCGAAACCGAGGCCATCGGCAACCATCGCAATCGATTCCGGCAAACCGTGATGCTTGATCTTTCCCTCGGCGACCTGTTCCCGGAATTCCTCCGGCGCCATCCCCGCACCGATTTTTTGCTGCAATGGGAAGCGGCGCTGCGATGCGTCGACGATGCGCGTGGCCCGCGCCCAATCGACCCGTTGCGCGGTGGTGGAGAGAGTCAGCACCAGCTTATCCATCACGAAGCCGGGATTGACGCCGGCGCCGACTAAAGCGACTCCCTCCTCCTTTGCGGCCGAGTCGAGTTTCGCCGACAGCTGGGGATGCTTGTGAAAGGGATAGGCGAGCTCTTCGCAGGTCGAGACGATGCAGCAGCCACTGTTGAGGCAGGGCAGCAGTTCTCCCATTACGTTTGCGAGGTAAGAGGAAGTTGTGTGCATGACGACATCGGCAGGCTTTTCGAGCGCAACGGAAACCTCGGGCACGATCATGATTCCCCAGGGCGCGTCGCTCGCGCCGACGATTTCACCGAGGTCTCGGCCGGCCTTGGCCGGATCGTTGTCGACCGCGCCTACGATTTCAAGCGAGGACTTCTGACGCATCAGGCGAACGATGGAGGCGCCGATGGGTCCGACTCCGAATTGAATGACACGAATCTTTTTGGTCACAGGCGAGGTCCTTGAACTCCGGGATGAAACACTACGTTAAGGGGTTATGCAACAGCAGGCAAGTGAAACAAAAAAGAAGAAGGTTGGAAATCAAGAAGATCAAACAACAGCGACAGAGGCGATAGCTGCGGTTTGGTGTAGTGTTGGAGCATTCGCTTTAGAGCTCAAATCTAGGCCAAGGCCTGCGAATCGATCTCCAAGACGCCGGGAGGTTCGGCGGCTAGAAACCAAGTCTGATCGCCAGCGTGCCGCGCCTGCCCCTCGGCGCTCAGGAGCAAAACAACGATCGGCCGACGCCGCAGAGTAGCTCGTCGCAGAAGGGCGCTAGAACAGCCGCGCGAGACAGCGTTCAGAAGCGTGAGCGAGTGGCGCGAATGTATTCACGGAGAGTCGAAACGTTGGGCCCGTAGGAACCCACGCGGCCCGCGTCCACCGGGAGCCCGAGGAGTTCGGCTTGTTCGATGCTCAAGCCCACGTCGTCGAGTTCGGCAAGGCTGTAGCCTTCGGCTGGTATGAGGCGGTTGAGCATGGAGCGGTCGAGCGGCCGTGGGGGGCGGCGCATCGAGGTGCGTCGATTCACGATGTCGAAGAACTGAGCCCAGTCTCGCCGATTCCACATCTTGCCCTCTCTTCCCCGTGGGCTGGCATCCAAGCGATTGGATGCAGAAAACTCGTTTTGGGTAGCATGAATAAATCAGTCCTCCCCGCGAAGAGGAGTGGGCTGATTGTAAACCGCTGGCAGCGGCAAAAGTCGATCCCGCGGACCACTGTATCCAGTGAGTTATAGCCCATTAGGAACATGGCCAGGGCAGTTTAGAGCGCATAACGGAAGTCACTGACGCGCACCTGACACGAGAATGGTCGCCGCTCGGACGCGACTGCTATACTCGCTTGGGCTCGCGGCGCTAGGTTAACGCGCCGTGTCAAAAGGGAAAACAGAACGTGAACCCGCCAGTCATTGTCGTCCACTACCACGAACTGTGGCTCAAGGGCCGCAACCGACGATTCTTTCTCGGGAAGCTGGTAGCCGCGCTCGAGCAATCGCTTCAGGGAATTGCGGTTGAGCGGATCGAAAAGCCGGGCGATCGGCTTTTGATTCGTCTCGCCGAGGCAGCGCCGCTTGAAGAGGCGATCCGACGCGTGGAGCGAGTACTGGGAATTGCCTATTACGCGGTGGCACGTCTTGTGGAACGGAATCTTGAGGCACTGTGCCATGCCGCCTGGGAGGAAGTGGGGTCGCTGAAGTTCCGCACATTTGCGGTGAGGGCTAAGCGAAGCGACAAGTCGTTTCCACACGGAACAATCGAAATTGAAACCGCGGTTGGACGCCATCTGCTCGAAAAATTGCGCGAAGGGGGCCGCGAGGTAGGTGTACAGCTGAAAGATCCGGAAGTGACTTGCCACATCGAGGTGACGCCGGGGCCTCTGCTCGTCTATGTGCGAAAGGTTGTGGGCGCCAGAGGGCTGCCGGCAAACACCGCCGGGCGGATGATGTGCTTGCTTTCGGGCGGCTATGATTCGGCAGTCGCAGGATATCTGATGATGAAGCGTGGAGCACACCTTGGCTTCGTCCATTTCTACGGCGGTGGCGGGCGGTCGGGGGAATCGTCGCTGCACGTGGCGAGCAGCTTGGTGCGGCAGCTTGTACCGTATCAGTTTCTCGCTCGGCTCTATCGCGTACCGTTCGAGGCCATTCAGCGCGAAATTGTAAGGAGCGCGCCGGAGAGCGTTCGCGTGCTGCTCTACCGGAGGATGATGCTACGGATCGCGGAGGTGTTCGCACGGCGCGATCGGGCACTGGCCATTGTCAATGGAGATAGCTTGGGACAGGTAGCCTCGCAAACGCTGCGAAATCTGGTGGCAGTCGAGGCGGCCGCCAGCATGCCTATTTTCAGGCCGCTGGCAGGAATGGATAAGATGGAGATCCTCGCGCTGGCGCGGAAGATTGGGACGTATGAAATTTCCTCAGAGCCATTTCATGATTGCTGCCCGGTGTTTTTGCCGCGCAGTCCGGAGCTTTCCGCGACGGCCCAGGAATTGGCCCGGGCCGAGCAAGGGCTCGACATGGAAGGGCTCGTGGCACAAGGGGTTCAGGGCTCTACGCTCGAGAGGTTTACCTGCCTGGAAGGAAGGGTCGAGGTCAGGGAACCAGTGCTAGTGGTCAAAGCACAACCGCGCTCGGCGATCGCTTAGTCGACGCTTCAATACGCGTTTGACGTTTCCCTGATGCGGTGGAGCAGACAAGCTCATCGGTCGCGATCGTAACCGCCACGGCCCCCACCGCCGCGTCCTCCCCGCCCCCCGCCCTGAGCTCCGCGCCCCCCGCCGCCGCGATTTTCCTGAGGCCGCGCTTCATTGACGACCAGAGCGCGACCGAGGAACTGCTTACCGTTAAGGGCCGCGATCACTCGTTCCGCTTCGGCGTCATCGCGAATCTCGGCAAAGCCGAAGCCGCGAGGCTGGCCCGTAAAGCGATCTCGGAGCAAGGTGAGAGAATCAGGTTGGACGCCGAGTTCGGCGAATAGTGCGGCAACTTCGTCTTCCGTGGCCTTGAACGGCAGATTGCCCACGTACAGTTTCTTCACGTTCCTCTCCTTGTGCCCCACCCCTGCAAAGGCTGGCACGCGATGCGAGGCTGAAGAGGCAGGATCTCGGCCCGTGGGCAGTCGCGAGCAGTCGCGACTCCGGGCTGGAGCGAGCACCCCAGCAACTCAGGGAGCATCTTGCGGCAACTGGACCTCGCAGTCAACATCCTGGCTGTGCCGTGCCACGCGGCCCAGACCATGCGAATCTGCCTAAGTGCGATAGCTCGAATTGATGTGGACGTACTCGATGGTGAAATCGCAGGTCCAGACGCGCCAAGAAGCCTTGCCCGAGCCTAAGTCAATGCGGATGGGGACATACTTGGCTAACATCTCCTGGTGAACGGCACGTTCATCGAAAAGGTGTTCGCGACCGCTGCGGCACACGGCGACGCCAGCGATCCAGATATTGGCACGGGTGGAGTCGAATTTCACGCCGGAGCGACCTGCGGCGGCAAGGATACGGCCCCAGTTCGGATCGGCGCCCGCAAAAGCGGTTTTGACAAGAGGCGAATTTGCGATTGTGCGGGCGACCTGGCGCGCAGCGCTCTCCGAGGCGGTGCCGCGAACCTCGATTTCGATAACGCGCTCGGCGCCTTCTCCATCTTCGACAATCGCGAGCGCGAGCGACTTGCAGATACTGTGGAGCGCCTTGCGGAAGGCCTTGTAGTCGAGCCCCGAAGCTTTTGTAATTGCCGGAGCACCGGACTTACCGTTGGCCAGGATGGCCACCGTATCATTGGTCGAGGTATCCCCGTCGACCGTGATGGAATTGAACGTAGGCTCGACAGCGGTGCGCAGAGCGTGGTCCAGAACGGGCGAAGAGATTGCGGCGTCGGTAGCGATATACGCCAGCATGGTCGCCATATTGGGCTGGATCATTCCCGAACCTTTTGCGCAGCCGAGCAGGCGAACCTGCTTTCCTCCGATGCGGCAGCGCGCGGTGGCCCATTTGGGACGAGTGTCCGTCGTCATAATCGAGCGGGCAAATTCCTCGAAGGCCCCCGCCTCCGCGCTGCGGACAAGCGCTAGATGCGGGACGGCAGCGAGAATCTTTTCCACGCGAAGGGGCGCACCGATAACACCGGTTGAGCTAACCAGAATTTGTGAAGCGCCGACCCCGAGCTCGTCGGCCAGTTTGGACGCCATGGACATGGAAGCGGGGTAGCCGTCTTCCTGAGTGCAGCAGTTGGCGTTACCCGAGTTGACGATTACGCCGCGCATGCTGTCGCGAGCCTTACGCAGATTTTCGCGTGATGCAATCACCGGAGCGGCGACGATTTGATTGGTGGTGAAGACTGCCGCCGCAGTTGACGGCAGGTCACTGACCAGGATGCCCAAGTCGAGGCGCGAGCGCTTGATGCCGCAGTGAGTGGCAGCGAAGGTGAAGCCCGCGGGAATGTCGGACGCCAAAAGATGCGGATTCATGGCCTGCCGATGCTTTCGAAAAGCAATAAGCTCCCCCGCATGTGCCGGGCACTGGTCATCAGGGGCTCTCCTCTAGGTTTCCGAGGCGTACGTTGAAGTCTTCGAGTGCGGCGCGAACCGCACCAGGGGCGGTGCCACCGAGCGTCGAGCGGCGGGCCAACGCCGATTCTAGCGTAAGGACAGTGGATAGCTCGGGGCCGAACGCCGACGAAAATTGCTTCAACCGCGACAAGGGCATTTCGCGAATTGATTTTCCTTCCTGCTCGGCTGCGCGCAGCACCTTGCCCACAATTTCGTGCGCTTCGCGAAAGGGAATGCCTTGGGCAACGAGGTAATCGGCAACTTCGGTGGCCACCAGCGCCGGGTCCTGCGCCGCTTCGCGAAGGCGTGCTTGGCGAAATCGCGTTGCGGCAAGCGCTGCGGCGGCGATTCTAGCCACGGCCAGGGCCTGATCGTGAGCGGCAAAGAGCGGCTCCTTGTCCTCCTGAAGGTCCCGCTGATAACTCGATGGCAGGCCCTTGGTTGTCGCGAGAAGCGAAATTAGAGAACCGTAGATGCGGCCGGTTTTACCGCGGATAAGCTCCCAGGCATCGGGGTTCTTTTTCTGGGGCATGAGACTGCTGCCGGTGGAGTATTCGTCCGGTAATTCCACAAACCCAAATTCGGGCGAGGCAAAGAGAATCATGTCTTCGGCCAAGCGCGAAAGATGCATGGCCAGCATGGCAAGCGCGAAGAGCATTTCCAATGCGAAGTCGCGATCGCCAACGGCATCCAGACTGTTGGCGGTGATGCCAGAGAAACCGAGCTGGTGAGCGAGCGCTGCGCGGTCGAGTGGAAACGCGCAGCCGGCCAGCGCGCCCGATCCCAGCGGGCAGCGATCTGCGCTGGCGGAAGCGGAGCTAAATCGTGCTGCATCGCGAGCCAAGGCTTCGCCGTGCGCCAGAAGCCAATGCGAAACGAGAAGCGGTTGTGCGTGTTGCATGTGGGTGGTGCCCGGTAGGGGAACAGGGAGATTCGCTTTCGCCTGATTCGCGATTGCTCGCATCAGCGCTGCGACGGCGCAGCGCATTTCGCGCGCGGCGTCTTTCACGTACATGCGAAATTCGGTGGCCACCATCTCATTGCGGCTCCGGCCGGTGTGCAACTTGGCACCAAGCTGACCGAGTTTTTCAATCAGGGCTGCTTCGACAAAATGGTGAACGTCTTCGGCTTTTGAGGAATCCAGCCAAACCGAATCCGACTCGGCGCGAGATTTGATCCGCTCGAGAGCGTCAGTGATCTGCTGACATTCTTCCTGAGTGAGGATTCCGGCGGCGGCAAGGGCATGCGCCCAGGCGCGATCGAGCGCTAGTTCCTGGGGAAGCAGGCGACGATCGAATTGCCAGGAACGCTCGAACTCGTAAAATCCGGCCTCGGGCGGCCGCTCGAAACGGCCACCCCACATCTTCTGACCCTCCGAACCGCTCATCTCACTGCGGCCTCGAGCGGAATCGTAATTGGCAGCGAGAAGAGATTAATGAATCCCTCCGCGTCCTTTGGGTTGTAGCCGGTCATGCTGAAGCTCGCCAGGCCGGTGCGGTAGAGCGAATACGGCGAGTGGCGTGAGGTCACGTTGACGTTGCCTTTGAACAGCGAGAGGCCAACTGAGCCGGTGACGCGTTTCTGCGAGCTGGCGAAAAATGCATCGAGTGCTTCACGCAGCGGCGTGAACCACATTCCGTAGTACACCATCTCCGCGTAGCGCAGCGAAAGCAGTTGCTGATAGTGAGCCGTTTCTCGATCAAGACACAGTGACTCAAGTTCGCGATGCGCGGCGACTAGCAGAGTACCGCCTGGAGTCTCGTATGCGCCACGCGATTTCATGCCAACCAGTCGGTTTTCCACAATATCCATGCGGCCCACGCCATTTGCAGCAGCAATCTCGTTGAGCTCGTTGACCAGCTCGAGCGGAGACAGCTTTCTTCCATTCACAGATACCAGAATCCCAGATTCGAAGCCGACTTCAACCTGGGCGGGCTGATCGGGCGCCTTGGCGGGCGAAACGACCCACTGCCACATCGATTCCTCGGGCGCGTTTGCGGGATCTTCAAGCACGCCGCCTTCGTGACTCAAGTGCCAGATATTACGGTCGCGGCTATAGATATTCCGCGTGGTCTGATCGACGGAAACGTTGTGGTCGCGGGCGTAGGCAATGGCCTCTTCGCGAGAATGGATCTTCCATTCCCGCCAAGGGGCAATGATGGTCAGCTCGGGCGCCAGGGCCTTGGCCGCAAGCTCGAAACGAACTTGGTCGTTGCCCTTGCCGGTACAACCATGCGCCAAAGCGTCTGCGCCGATCTTTTTCGCAACTTCGACCTGCCTTTTAGCCAGCAGCGGACGAGCGAACGAAGTGCCCAGCAAATATTTGTGCTCGTAGACGGCTCCCGCCCGCAGCGTAGGCCAAATATAGCCGGTGATAAATTCCTCGCGCAGGTCCTCGATATAGGCGGCACTTGCGCCCGTGGCCAGAGCTTTCTTGCGGGCGGCCTCGAGATCTTCGCGCTGGCCGAGATCGCCGATCATGGCGATCACTTCGCAACCGCCGTAGGTTTCCTTGAGCCAAGGGATGATGATCGAAGTATCGAGTCCCCCGGAATATGCAAGAACGACCTTTTTGGGCAACGGATTCTCCTTAGCTGAGCAGCAGGGTGTGCAGAAGAGCCTTCTGCACGTGTAGTCGATTTTCCGCCTGATCGTAAATGATGGAACGCGGCGAATCGATCACGCCCTCAGTCACTTCCAAGCCCCGGTGGGCGGGCAGGCAGTGCAGGAACACGGCATCGGGCGCGGCCTGAGCGAAGAGCTGCTCATTGACCTGATACCCCGCGAAGGCGATCTCACGTTGAGCCGATTCGCTTTCCTGACCCATGCTGGCCCACACGTCCGTGTAAACGGCTTGCGCGCCAGTAACGGCTTCCTGGGGCGAACGGAAAATCTCGATTTTGCCGCGACTCTCCCGCGCAGCTCGCTTTGCTTCGGCAACAACGCCGGTATCGGGTTCATAGCCTTCCGGGGTCGCGATGCGCAGATGAACTCCGGCGCGTGCGCCAATGCTCAACAGCGAATGGCACATGTTATTGCCGTCGCCAACATAGGCGAGCTTCAAACCTCGCAAATTGCCGAAGCGTTCCTCGAGCGTGAAGAAATCGGCCAAGGCCTGGCAGGGATGAAACTTGTCGGAGAGCGCGTTGACTACGGGAACGGCAGCGTTTGCGGCCAGCTCATCCAGAGTTTCCTGGGCGAAGACCCGCGCGATGATGCCTTGCACCCAGCGCTCGAGATTCCTAGCGATATCGCGAACCGGCTCACGCTCGCTCAGCCTCGCGGAGGTGTGGTCCAAAAAGATGGAAGAACCGCCGAGATTGGCGATGCCCGCCTCAAAGGTGACACGAGTGCGCAGGGACGGTTTTTCGAAAATGAGAACAAAAACACTGCCTGTGAGGGCGCCCCGATAGCGGTCCGGGTGCGCCTTCATTTCCCCAGCCAAACGCAAGAAGTCGCGCAGCTGCCGAACGCTCCATTCAGTGCCAGTAAGAAAGTCTCGCTCCAGAGCCAGTGTGGTTGTGGTTGCGCTCATATCTACCTCGTTGCCGCTAGGGCAAGCGGCTGAGTGCCAGGGTGCGATTCGGTTGTCGCGATCGCAACGCTTTTGGCGGACTTCGCGCCCCGCGCCAACACCTTTTCAAATTTGACTAAGAACTCCGCCACTTCCTTCTTCCGAATAATGAACGGCGGAAGCAGTCGCAGGATGCGCTCATGCGTGCAATTGATCAACAGGCCGAGACGAAGGGCCTCTTGAACGAACGGAGAACCGTCCACAGCGAGATCGACGCCAATCATGAGCCCTTCGCCACGGATCTCGCGGATGAAACCAAATTGCCTGGCCAGGTTTTCAAGACCGGCGCGCAGCTCGACACCGCGGGCGCGAACGTTGGCGAACAGATCGTTTTCCTCAACGATGGTCAAGAATTCGAGTGCTGTGGCACAGACCAACGGACCTCCGCCGAAAGTGGATCCGTGCATGCCAGGACTGAACGTGGATGCGAATTTCTCGCTGGCGATGAAGGCGCCCAGAGGGAGACCGCCGGCCAGAGGCTTAGCAACCGTCACCATGTCCGGCAGGGAGGCAAATTTCCGGTAAGCGAATTTTCGACCGGTGCGACCAAGGCCCGATTGGATTTCATCGGCAATCAGCGCGGCATGATGATCTTCGGTCAAGCGACGAGCCCGCTCCCAAAACTCTTCGCTTACCGGGCAGACACCACCTTCGCCCTGAATCGGTTCTATGATGATGGCACAGACAGCTTCATCGAATTTCAGATCCAGATCGGCGACATCGTTCGCCCTTACGAAATCAACGCCCGGAATCAGCGGTTCGAAAGGTTCACGATATTTGGCTGTGTGCGTGACGGAAAGGGCGCCCATGGTGCGGCCATGAAAGGAATTTTCGAGAGCAAGAATGCGCGTCTTCGGTGGGGTCAGAGACCCGCGGGCGCTCGCCTGCGCGTACGCCCGCGCGAGCTTCAGAGCACCTTCGACCGCTTCGCTTCCGCTATTCGAGAAAAAGACGCGATCGAGACCCGACCACCGTGCCAATTTGTGGGCGAGAGGTGCTTGATAGGGGTTGTGGAACAGGTTTGAAACATGCGTCGCACGCGCTGCTTCCCGCCGAATCACATGAACCATTCGCGGATGCGCGTAGCCAAGCGCGTTCACCGCGATGCCACCGATAAAATCGAGATACTCGCGACCGCTGGCATCGTAGAGCCGCACTCCCCGGCCACGTGTGAAGACGACCGGCGGACGGCGGTACGTTTTCATCAGATAGCGCGACTCTTCAGCGAGAATTTTCGCCGGCGAAATGTGATTTGAGGCTCGCAATGTTTTCTTGGTCATAAGATTACGCCGCACCGTGCGCGGCCCTTGCACTGATGCGCACAACCGGCAAGACACGCGTTCCAGGGCCGCGAGTTCCGCCTGCCGCGGCGAGCAGGGCGCGCGGCTGTGTTCCTCCAACGATGCGCACTTCCGACACGCCTCCTGAAAGCGCGCGCTTTGCGGCTTCGAGTTTCAGGATCATTCCGCCGGATACTTTATTGCGGCGAATCAGGTCCTCGATTTCCGCCCCGCGCACAGCTCGCAGAACTTTCCCGTCATCGAGCACGCCCGCCACGTCTGTCAGGAAGATCAGCCGCTCCGCCCCAACAAATTCGGCGGCCGCTGCGGCCATGTGGTCGGCATTGATGTTGTAAAGCTCGCCGTCGGCACCCAATCCCATGCACGACGCGACCGGAACAATTCCTTCGCGCCACAGCGAACGGAGAAAATCCACGTTGACTTCAGTCAAATAGCCGACAAACCCGAGGCCCTCGAGTTCATCAAGCTGCATCGGCTCTGCAAGAAAACAGGCTGCATCGGCGGCGCTAATGCCAATGGCCGGCTGGCCTGCCAGCGAGATGGCGCCCGAAATCTTTTTGTTCAACAGACCGGCAAAAACCATGACAGCGGCGTCGCGGGTTTCGCGGTCCGTGATGCGCAAACCGTTCACGAAACGGCTGCTGATGCCCATGCGCACTAGCATGTTTGTGAAGATCTTCCCGCCGCCATGGACGACAAGCAGCTCATGGCCCGCGTGCGCGAGTTCAGCAATCTGGCGTGCGAGCGCCTGCACATCTTGATCGCGCTCAAGCAATGCACCCGCAAGTTTGACAACCATCCTCATAACAGGCCTGCCGTTTCGGGATAGCCAAACATCCCATTGAAGTTTTGCACGGCCTGGCCGGCCGCACCTTTGCCGAGATTATCCAAGCATGAAACAACTACCAACCGCTGCCCCGAGGAATCCAGAGCGAAGCCAATATCGCAGAAATTCGTATGCGTCACGTACTGCAGTTCGGGCAGTGTTCCTGTGGCCATGACGCGAACCATGGGCTTGCCCGCGTAGAACTTCCCGTAAAGCGCCTGGAGTTCTTCCGCGGTGCGTGGCGATTGGAGCCACAGGTAGAGCGTCGAGAGAATTCCGCGTTCGACGGGAAGCAAGTGCGTGGAAAAGACGAAATCGCTCGCCGTCAGGCCAAGATGATCGGAGACCTCGGGCGTGTGACGATGGGTGAACAGGCCGTAGGCGCGGAAATTTTCGTTCACTTCCGCAAATTGCGTCTCTCGCTTCGGCTCTTTGCCGGCGCCGGTAACGCCGGATTTGCAGTCGCAGACGATTCCGCGAGTCGAGTTGATCCAACCTGCCTCGACCAGGGGCCGCAACCCAAGAATGACAGAGGTGGGGTAGCAGCCGGGATTGCCAACGATGCGGGCATCTGCGAGCGCATCCGCGTAAAGTTCGGGAAGGCCGTAGACCGTCTGCCGAAGAGTAGACGCGTCGGGCGGTGGCAATTTGTACCACTTCGCGAAGGTCTCTCCATTGCGGAAGCGGAAAGCACCGCTGAGGTCGACGATGCGAAGATCCGGATTGGCGGCAAGGAGTGGGGGGACCATTTCCAACGATGCTTCGTGCGGCGTCGAGAGGAACACAACCTGGGCGCCACCGCTTGCCACCGCGTCGACCGACAGTGCCCGGCACGGAGCATCGCCCCAACCGCGCAGCTGCGGGAACAGTTCGGTCAGGCAACCAACCCTACCGTGGCTCTTGCGGAGAAAAAAAGTCGTCTTTTCGATGTGCGGGTGCCGCAGCAGTAAGCGGGCCAGCTCGAAACCCGCATAGCCCGTCACTCCCACGACGGCGACCCGGCATGGGCCCTTCATCGCAACATTTCCTCTAGGCGGCGTTGAACCGTGCCGCACGCGCTGCGCGAACAACAAATAACCAGGACCGTATCGTCTCCGGCAAGAGTTCCAGCGATTTCCTTCCAGTGCTCGCTGTCCACGGCCGCTGCCAGAGGTTGCGCCCCACTCGGCGGAGTTTTCAGCACGAGCATGTTTTGTGCTGCGCGCAGATCCATCAAGAACTCCTTGAGTGCGCGAGTAAGCGTCGGCAGCTGAGGAGCCTCCTCGCCGCTTCCGTTCGCGAGCGGCCGGTAGCCTTCGGAGGTCTTCACTAAACGGAGCTCGCGCAAGTCGCGTGAAAGCGTCGCTTGGGTCACGCGCACCCCCAGATGACCTAGCCGGCGGCGCAATTCGTCCTGGCTCGCGACGGGCTGCCCCGAGAGAAGTTTCAAGATTTGGCCTTGCCGGAATCGCTTTTGAACGCTCATGTCTCGCCGCTGCTTGAATATGCAGATTCTTGCATAATCATACATGCATTCACGCAATCGCTGTCAACAACTAATTGCAGATTTTTAACAAGACCCGATGTCCTGCGAGGTCCGCGTCTTCGACCTTGATTTATCTAATCCGGAACAACGTCGACATCGTGCTCAAGATGTGGTCGTAATGGAAGCTGTTTGGCGAGGCTGTGATGGTCGCGTCGCGTGCAGGATCGCCGAGGGCAGGCGCAGATATGCTGCTCGGTTCATTTTATGAACGCAAGCCCTCTCTAAGCTTTGGAGGGAGTCGGAGACAGGCGAAGGAAGCACTCTGCAGCAAATGCAGGCGGTCTCAGCACATCTCCACACTGTCAACCTACCACGACCCCTGCAGCTCGGATATTTGCAACACGCGATCTTATGATCCGCTCGTTGACACGCGCAAACGGGCAGACGTTAACAATGCTACGTGCGGCGGACACTTGATAGTCATGATATGATGACCATGGGCGGGAGAGGTGTTATGAAATACATACCAGCAGGTACGTTCAAGGCTCGCTGCCTCGCTGTGATGAAAAGCGTTCAGGCGACCGGCGAGCCCGTCATTGTGACCAAGCGTGGAACGCCAGTGGTTAGGGTGGTTCCCGCCCAACCGGAGAAGAATGACATTTTCGGGTCTATGACGGGAAAAGTTAAAATCGTCGGCGATATTGAGTCTCCGATCCCTGTTGAGTGGGAGAGCACGACAAAGTGATCCTGCTCGATACTCACGTGCTCGTTTGGCTCACCAGTGAACCCGCAAAATTGTCTAAGCATGCTAACTCTGCCATCCGAAGAGCCAGCCGAGGTGGGGGCATAGCCATCTCTGCGATTACTCTGTGGGAGCTGGGATGGTTGGCAAGTCACGGTCGTTTGCAGCCAACCGGAACGGTGGAAGCATATCTCGAAGAAGTTTCTTCGCGGGTCGCTGTCCTTCCTACCACTGCGAAGGTTGCTGCGCTGGCTAACCTCTTTTCCACAGGTTATTCAAGCGATCCATGCGACCGCATAATCGGGGCGACAGCACTCGCGGAGGGCATCGCCCTAGTCACCAAAGACGAGAAAATTCGCGATTGCAAGCAGATTCAGACAGTCTGGTAATGCCGCCAGATCTCCACAGTGTCAACCTACCACCCATACAAATAACAACTTAGACCGTATCGAACATGCTCTCTACACGTGTCATACCGCTTTCGCAGATAGAGATCACAGGTAGGAATCACAGGGATTAGTTCTTCCGCATGGATACACCAATCCCGCTAAAATTGGTGTATAATGAGTTTATGGCGCGCACTAACATCAACATTAACGAAACCCTGATCCGCAAGGCCAAAAAACTAACGCGCCTGAAAACAAAGCGCGAAATCGTGGATAGAGCTTTGGAGTTGCTTGTCCGCTCGGAGGATCGCAAAAGCATCCTTCATTACCATGGCAGTGGTATTTGGAAAGGTAACTACAAGTTGGCTCGGAGAAATCGCGTTTGATTCTCGTCGATACCTCTGTTTGGGTCGACTTTTTCAGTCCCTCGCCGAGTCGCGCCGGAACCGAGCTGCGCCGGATGATAGCTGATGCAGAACCTCTTGCCCTTTCGGGCGTTATCGTTTCCGAGATCTTGCAAGGCCTCAAGCGCGACGTCGACCAACTCGACCGTCATCTTTCGCAGTGGGATATGCTTGAGCCTCTCGGCTTCTCCACGTACCGCGAAGCGGCGGCCATTTTCCGAATCGGTCGCGCAAAAGGATTCTCATTGACCACCATCGACACTCTCATTGCTGCCATTGCCCTTGATCATCGGGCCATTCTTTTCACGGTCGATCAGGATTTCTCACGCATCGCTCGTATCGCTCGCCTCCAACTCCATTCGAACTACTAATCCGGACCTCGGTTCTATCTGGGGCAGGCTCTATCGGAGACGTAGATTCGGACGCAAGGGATTATTCGAACGCGAAATGCGGTCGCGTCCCGCCGCGCAAACACAGGTAGGAAATCACAGGTAGAAGAGTGCGCCGCAATTTGACAAGGGGCGCTAAGTAATTGAAAAGAATGGTAGGCCCGGGAGGACTCGAACCTCTGACCTCTTCCGTGTCAAGGAAGCGCTCTAACCAACTGAGCTACGGGCCTGCTCACGTGTCCGCAATTTTAGCACAGCGGTTCCCACATTTTTCCTGCGACTACCGTGCACGCGATGAGAAAAGCGGTGATGGCAGCGGCTGCAATAAGCCTAACAATTGTCTCGAGGCTCGTCCAAATTCCGGATTTTAATGGGAACGATTCGACCGACAACCGTCAAAAGGATGTCATCTCACGAACCGGTAGCCCACGCCACGAACGGTCAACAGATGCTGCGGCTTGGAAGGATCTTTCTCAAGGTAGCGTCGCAAGCGAACAATAAAGTTATCGATCGCCCGCGTATCGGTGTCTTCCCGAAGGCCCCAGACATCCTCGAGAATGGATTTTCTCGACACCGTCTTCCCCACGTTGCCAATTAGGTGGCGGAGCAGCTTTGCCTCCATGAGCGTCAGCCGAACCGTATTGTCGGTGCTGCGCAGTTCGAGCGCAGGGAAGTCGATGGTGATCCCGGCGAACGAAACGACATCGCCCTCCTTGCTCGGTTTTTCAACACTTCTTAGCTTATCGCCGGCCGGCGTAGCAGTCGGCCTTTGATCGGTGCCCGATAACCAAGCACTGCGGCGGAGCAATCCCTGAAGACGAGCCAGAAATATGGGTAGCTCAAAGGGCTTGGGGAGATAATCGTCCGCACCAGCAGCGAAACCGGCGAGCACATCCTCCGGGCGGCCGCGCGCGGTCAACATCAAAATCGGCACATAGTTCTTGGCTTTGCGCAATGCTGACGCGACTGCAAATCCGTCCATGCCTGGAAGCATCACATCCAAAACGACGGCATCAGTCTTATCGTGCGCTCTGTTGAGCTGTTCCAACGCCTCTTCGCCATCACCCGCAAGCTGCACGGAATATCCTTCCGCCTCGAGATTGAAGCGCAGTCCCTCGGCCAGATGGGCCTCATCTTCAACAATCAAGACGCGGCTCACGTGGCACTCCTCGGCAGCTCCAGAGTGACCGTCGTACCGCGAGCCTCGCCGGCGCTTTCAGCGAATACGCGACCTCCGTGCGCGCGAGCGATCGCTCGAACGATAAACAACCCTAGTCCAGTGCCTTTCACCTGCGAGACGGACCTGCTCGAGACGCGGTAGAAGCGCTTGAATATATGTTTGAGTTCGGGGCGCGGAATACCCATTCCAGTGTCGTGGACGCGGAGGGAGACGAAACCATCGCTCGGGGCGGCCAGATCCACGGAAACGTCCACGTTTCCCCCAGAATACTTTATAGCGTTGTCGAGGATGTTTCCGATCGCCGTGCGAAGCTCGTCCGGGTCTCCCTGAACGGTGATCGTGGACCCATTGGCAGGCTTCTGCCAATGGAGCGCGCCCGGCCGCAGGTTGTGCCTTGTACGGGCTAGTTCCATGCATTCGCTGACCAGACTTCCAAAATCGACGCGCGTCGATTTCATAATGGGACGTTTGTACCCGAGCTCACCCGCCTTTAGAACTTGCTCCACTGTGGCGCGCAGGCGATCAGTATCATCGAGCATCAGCCGATAAAACTCCTGTCGCTGGTGGGGATCCACGTCGCGCCGTTGCAGAGTCTCAAGGTAAAGACGGATGGACGTGATCGGTGTCTTCAGTTCGTGTGTGACAGCATTGATGAAGCTGTTGTGATGTTCATTCCGCCGGATTTCGCGAATGAGGAAGCTCGTGTTGAGTATCAAGCCCACAATAATCGCGAGAAATCCAACAAAGCCGAAGAAGACTAGAACGCCTTGACGCCAGTGGAGGACGATCCAGCCAACGTTCAAGGTGACAGCCGCGATCAGGCAAACGGCTAGAACGACAAAGAACGCAATGCTCTTAAGTCGGCCGCTAAACTTCATGGAAGTAAGATTCTACAGCGGCAGAGGCGAGAATTCGCTTCGAGCTGATCGAAACACAGCGGCCTGCGCCAGGCGGCAGACTGGCAGGTTGGTTTAGGCCGAAATTAGGTCGTGTTCCGTTTTACCAGCAGCCACGGGAACGGCGGGGATTGGGGGGGACTGTGTTTTGCTCGCTAGGTTGTAGCGATACACATCGTATGCGAGTCCGAGCTTGCGAAGCGCCCAGATGCCGTACCAATTCAAATCAATCTCGTACCAGGTGAGACCGTGTTGAGCGGAGACCGGATGAGCGTGATGGTTGTTGTGCCAGCCCTCCCCGAATGAAAAGAGCGCCACCCACCAGCTGTTGGTGGAATCGTCGCGCGTCTGAAAACGGCGCGAACCCCAAACGTGCGTTGCTGAATTGACCAGCCATGTCGCATGCAATCCGACGATGGTGCGGAAACAGATTCCCCAAAGAACATACGGAACACCGCCAAGGGCAAGAAGAGCCAGCCCGAGCGCGATCATCGGCAGGTAGTGATACTTGGTGATCCAGACATGAAACTTGTCTTTCGCCAGATCGGGCACGTAGCGCGCCAGAGTATTCGTATCGTGGTGCATCGATTTTCCGACAAGAATCCAGCCTACATGAGCCCACCACTTTCCGTCGCGGGGGGAGTGCGGGTCGCCGGCCTTGTCTGAGTGCTGATGGTGAATCCGATGCGTTGCGACCCAGAAAATCGGTCCGCCTTCCATGGCCAGCACGGCGCAAGTGGTCAAGAAATATTCGACCCATTTGGGAGTCTTGTAGCCGCGGTGAGTCAGCAGGCGGTGATACCCCATGCCAATGCCCAGGCTGCCACCGACCCAGTACAGGAACATTGCCAGCCAAAACGCCTTCCAGCTAAAGAAAAACAACGCGGCAACAGCACCCACATGCAACGAAAGCATGAAACCGGCGGTGAGCCAGTTGATTCCGTTTTCCTTAGCAGACTCTTTGCCTAAATCGCTGAGTGTCATGTGGCCCTATTGGATTGGATTTTGATTGCTTACGCTCAATGGCTTCCTGAAGTGCGATGGCAGAATAGCAGCGAGGCAGCGTGTTCCTTTGTAATACTTCTGTAATACCCGTGGCTTGCGCCCTATGCGTCAGCGTGTACGAACGGACAGGTCGCGGCGGTTTCGAGCTGCGCGGCTTGTCAATCGGGAAGCTTTCCTCGATAATCAAAACTCGCCCAGTTTTGCTGCTCCGTGGCGCTATGGTGCAACGGTTAGCACGCGGCCCTTTCAAGGCCGAAATACGGGTTCGATTCCCGTTAGCGCTACCAACGTCTTGATAATTTGCGAGCCGATTTATCCTGAATCCCGTGGTTATCGGTTTTCGAAAGCCTCTGGCTCATGCTCACGCGAAGTTCTTCGATGGCGAGCTCGTCTTCCCGGATAAGCTGGCCAGTCTCCCCGCCTCAACACTGAAGTGGCCGCAGGGCCCAGGGTTTCAAATTGCACCCATCAAGAACAGGTGAGAGGGTTTGGCCCCGCCTTTATATGCCTTGACACGCATATGCTGTGTGGAGTATATCAAGAAAGTGGAATCTGTGTTCGCCGTCATTGCCGAGCCGAATCGCCGCGCGATATTGAACCTCCTGGTCTCGTCACAACAGTCGGTTGGCGAGATCGAGCGTCGGCTTCGTATGCCGCAGCCGACTGTGTCCAAGCACCTGCGGGTGCTGCGCCAGGCCGGTTTCGTCGAATCCACAGTGGACGCACAGCGCCGTCTCTACCGACTAAAACCAGAACCACTTCAGGAGGTGGATGCCTGGCTGGCTCCGTTCCGTCGGTTTTGGTCGGCTCACCTAGATGCTCTCGAACGCCACCTCGACCGCGTGGATCAGTCAGCATGGAAGAAAAGGAAGACCAGGAGAAGGAGATGACCGATCGCGAGCACTACCTACCGGGTCCGGCCCGCGGGGCACAGATACGAAAGGACGGAGAGAAGTGGACGCTCATCCTCGTCAGAGAACTGCGCCACCCACCGGAAAGAGTCTGGCAGGCGCTAACCGACCCGCAGCAGCTGCGCGAGTGGGCGCCCTTTGAAGCCGATGAGAGCTTGGGCACGCTGGGAACCAGGGTGAAGCTCACCACCGTGGGAGCGCCCACGCCGCACGTCTCCGAAACAACCGTGACGCGAGCCGACGCTCCCAAGGTGCTTGAGTACAACTGGGCCGGCGCCGATATCCGGTGGGAACTCGAAGCCTCTGGTGGCGGGACACGCCTGACGCTTTGGCACAACATCGATCGCCGCTTCATCTCTATGGGTGCCGCGGGGTGGCACATTTGTTTGGATGTTCTGGATCACCTGCTCAGCGGAACTCCCATCGGGCGCATGGCTGGTGGCGAGGCGTTGAAGTTCGGGGGCTGGCAGCGGCTGAACGCGGAGTACGCCAAGCAGTTCGGTCTCGAAGTTCCGAGCTGGCCACCCAAAGTCGCCCAATCCTGAACCGAGGAAACCTGCATGAGATTTTTCTACGGTTTTTGCGAACATGCATCCATTCCTCGCGCCTGCGCCGGTCGTCCTTGCGCCGTTCGGCAGGCCTGGCAGAGATATCGAAAGGTTTGCGGGGCGGTGTTTGTGCCCGCGTCTACAGGCAGCGCTACCACTGTTTTGAATCTCTTTTTTCGGTTCCGGTTTTGCCCCACTCCGGCAATTCGCGCCGACCGAGTAAGGCCTCCGCAGCCCATGCACCCAAGTGAACCGATAACGCCACGCCGTGGCCGGCGAATACGCCCAAGACGATGCCGTTCGGGCTCGCTGCATGGTATGAAAATACAGGTTCGAAATTCGCCCGGAAGGCGATCGGTCCTCCCCACCAGTGCGTAAACCGGGCGTTAGCCAGGACTGGATGCAGGCCGTGAACGCGCGCCTTTAGCCTCGCAAACATTTGCGCCGCGTGATTGCCGCTGACATTGACTTGCGTTAGCTCGCCCCGTTCCGGCGGATCCACCAGACCCGCACCCCAGACGATCGAGTTGTCTGAACAGAGGCGTCCCCACAAATATGGAAAATCCACAGTGTAGAAGGGCTTTCGTTCAGCCAGACCGATGGCCTGTATTTGTGCTTGGCTCAGCGGAGCCGTACGTGCGGCAAGCGTAAGTTTCGGATGAATCGTCGATCCTAGCGAAGCGAGATCGGCCGAAAGTGCATTTGTGGCTAGCAAGACTTTCGCAGCTCGCATTTTGCCAGCCGAAAGGTCTAGTTCGGGGGTTTCCTTCCACTGGATCTGCCGGACTTCGGCGTTCTCCAGGATGTTCGCGCCCAGCCGCACAGCTGCGCGAGCAAGCCCGCTCACCTGCTTCCCAGGGTCGAGCGTGCCGCCGGGAACCTCGTTGATTACCCGAAGCAGGCCTGAATCCTGCCAGGAAATCGGGGATTCCCCCCGCAGTGCACGGCCGTTTTTAGATTTCTCAGCTTGCTCGCTGCGAGCAATTTCCCAGGCACCGGGCAGGTTGAGCTCGCCATCGACTTTCAGTGTGCGCAAGATTTGCCTGAAGCTCGCAAGAACATCACCCAAACCGGGTAGATCACCGGCCGCTGTCTCGCTCAGTACAATGCCGCCGGTCCGCCCGCTGGCACCGCCGCCGATCCGCGACGCCTCCGCCACCACAACCGTTTTTTCCGGGACAAGACAGCGCAGCCAGGCCGCTGCGGCTAGGCCGGTGAATCCGGCGCCGACGACCGCGAAATCGGCGGTCTCGGGGAGCGGCTTGCTAGGAGGAATGAAATCAATTCGCCAGGGAGGGATGCCCCAGGAAATGCGCTCGGTAGGAACTCGGTGGGCAGCGTCACTCATGGGAGAAGTCGGAATTTTCGCGGTTGAAGGGGTGTAGGGGAGGGCCAGCAGCCACCTGTCTTCAATTGCGAACTACTCTTTGTCCGATTGCTTTCGAACTCGATTCTTCCGCCGTCTGGGCGCTACAAAATGGGCTCAGTCCAATTCTCAAGCGTGCGCTTGAGGTGTCCCATGAACTGGTGCGCTACGGCCCCATCGACTACGCGATGATCGTACGATAGCGTGAGATAAACCATCGAACGAATACCGATGGCATCGTCCACGACGACTGGTCGCTTCTCGATCGTTCCAAGCCCGAGAATCGCCGCGTTTGGCTGATTGATGACCGGCAGTCCCATCAACCCGCCGAATACACCTGGGTTGGTGATTGAGAATGTGCTCTCAGCCACTTCTTCAGGCTTGAGCTTTTTCGCCCGCGCGCGTTCCGCCAAATCATTCACCGAGCGGGCCAACCCGTAGAAATTCTTTTCTTCCGCGTTTTTGATCACCGGAACAATCAATCCCCAGTCGAGCGCGACAGCGATTCCGATGTTGCACTCCTTGTGCAGAACGATATTCGTTCCGTCAACCGAAGCGTTTACGGTCGGAAACGCACGCAGCGCCTCGACAGCAGCCCGGATAAAGAAAGGCATGAAGGTCAGCTTCGTGCCTGACTCTGCTTCGAATTTTTCTTTCATCTTGGTCCGCAGGGCCACGATTGCCGAAACGTTCGCCTCCTCGATTGAGTAGACGTGCGGAGAAGTTCGCTTGGAGAGCACCATGTGTTCGGCGATCTTCTGCCGCATCGTGGACATGGGCTGTACTTCATAATGGCCGAAGTACATTTTCTCCCGCGGCACGCTGGTTATGGGCGTTTCGCGGAGGACCGCTGGCGGTGTGCTGGGAACTGCGCTTGGGGGGTCCGCCGGAGCCGCGCTGCTACCTTCCACAGCAGCCATAATGTCGCGTTTGCTGATTCGACCCCCCACACCCGTTCCCGATACTTGAGAAAGATCGATGTTGTTTTCGCGGGCGATGCGGCGGACAAGCGGAGAACTGCGGATCTTGTCGCCGTTGCCTCCTGCCCGCTGGGGCGCGGCACTAGCCGGCGGACCAGGCGTTGGCTTGGGTGGTGGAGGTGCGGCAGGTTGGGGGGGTTCCGCTTTTGTGGTCGCGGGTGCCCCGACAGCAGGCTTCGCAGCTTCCGGCTTTGGTGCAGCGGCGGGCGCTGGTAGAGCGGCGGTCGCGCCAGCCGCGTCGATCACGGCGACCACGGTTTGAATGGGAACCGTCTGCCCCTCGGTCACTTTAATCTCTTTCAGCACGCCGGCGGCGGGCGCCGGAATTTCCGCATCGACCTTGTCAGTGGAAATCTCAAACAGCGGCTCATCCCTTTCGATTTTGTCACCGGGCTTCTTCAGCCACTTGGTGATGGTGCCTTCAAAAATGCTTTCCCCCATTTGGGGCATGATGACATCAACAGCCATAGGTTTCTCCTGGGGAGGGAACACTCATGCGGTGCTCAGACACTCTTCGTGCCAAACGCCGGGAACACCTTCGAGCGTATAGATCTCATCTCCACCGTGAAAGAACTCGACCCGCGCCACGTGGGCCACGCGACCGGCATATTCAAGCTGTTCGGGCTCGAGTTCGTTGTGATATTGCCCTTCCTCGAGAAAATCCTCCAGGAAAGTGCGGTCCGCTATCCGAACCTGCGACCCGACCTCAAACTCCGCTACGTTCAGACCTCTTGTCTTTCCCAAGGCGGACGCCTCCGTTTCCGACTGTTCTAGTATTTTGCCAATTCCCGCGCGGCGGCAGCAACTTTTTCGACGCTGGGTAGAAACTCGGCTTCGAGTGGCGGCGAATAAGGTACCGGCGTATCAAGTCCGGTTACCCGCCTAATCGGCCCGTCGAGATAGTCGAAACCGCTTTCGCAAACAATAGCCGCTATTTCGCCGGCAATGCCACCTGTTCGCGTGTCTTCGTGCACCACCAGCAGCTTGTTCGTTTTCCTAAGGGAGTTGAGTATGGCTTCACGATCTAGGGGCAACAGCGTCCGCAGATCGATCACTTCCGCTTGGATGCCTTCCCTGGCCAGCGCCTCGGCGGCTTCGAGTGACGTGTGCACTGCCGCCGCGTAGCTCACCATGGTTAGATCCCGACCTTCGCGCCGCAAAGCGGCCTTCCCCATCGGCACAGTATAGTCATCGCGTGGAATGTCTTGCTTAATCCGCCGGTAGAGGAATTTGTGCTCGAAGAACAACACCGGATTATTGTCGCGAATCGCCGACTTGAGCAAACCCTTGGCGTCATAGGCGGTAGAGGGATAGACGACCTTCAACCCAGGCGTATGCACAAAGTACATTTCCGGATTAGCCGAATGAAAAGGCCCACCATGAACGCCGCCTCCGGAGGGTCCGCGCAGGACCATCGGTACGGGAGCTCCCCAGCGGTAATGCGATTTAGCGACGAAGTTCGTGACTTGGTTAAAACAGCAAGCAATGAAGTCGATGAACTGCATTTCCGCCACCGGCCGCAAGCCAAGATAAGCCATCCCGCAGGCCGCCCCGACGATAGCCGTTTCGCTGATCGGTGCGTCGATGACACGCTCGGGGCCAAATTTCGCTAGCAACCCCTCGGTGACCTTGAACGCACCGCCATAGACGCCGATATCTTCGCCGAGGGTCACCACGGCGGGATCGCGCTCCATCTCCTCAAAGAGGGCTTCGCGAATGGCTTCGAGCATGGTGATTTCCGCCACGGTCAGCGTCTACCTCGCCGGGGGTGCCGATGCGGCGCTTTAGAAGCGTGCTTCTCCGGTGGTTGCTGCTGCCGCTCGCGTTCAAACGCTCGATCCTTCGGTCCCCGGCCGAACGGCACTCGGATGGGCTGCTGATTTTCAACGGCCACCTCGTCCTCGCCAGGTGCAGCAGGCTTGGGCTTGGGCTGGGGCTGGGGCTTCGGCGCAGCAGCCGCTTCGGTGGCGGGCGAGCGTTCTACGCCCAACCGAGAGCGAATACCGCCAAAATCTGAAATGTTCCAGGCCGCCTCGACGCTCGCGGCGGGGGCCATCACTTCTTTCTTGTCCCGCAGCCATTGAGCGTCAATCGCGTGGCAGCCCTCGCAGTAGACCCCCTCTTTGGCTTGCTCGCCCAGCGGCATGGGAGATTCTTCCGCAAACTTTTGGTCTTCGTTCAGCTCGCGCTCAATCCGCAGATCGATTTGGGACTTCTTGTCTTTGTCCCAGAGCTTGTGCTCTGTCAAATAAGCCTCGAAGCGGGCAATCGGGTCGCGGGCCTTCCAGTAGTCAAACATCTCTTGGGGAACATATTCGGCCGGGTCGTGCTGCGCATGACCTTTCATGCGCATGGTTTTCACTTCGATCAGCACTGGGCCTCGCCCTGCGCGGCAGTCGTTCACTGCGAGCCTGGAGGCTTCATACACCGCAAGAACGTCGTTGCCATCGACGATCTTGCTAGAAACGCCATAGGCCTTGGCACGATCGGCGAGGTCTCGGATGGGGACCTGGCGCGCGACCGGCGTCGAATAAGCCCACTGATTGTTCTCCAGTACCACGACAAGTGGGGCCCGCTGCACGGCCGCGAAATTCAAGCCTTCGTGAAATGCGCCCGTTGAACTCCCGCCGTCACCGATCCAAGTCATGGCCACGATCTTCTGCCCCAGATAGCGGCCGGCCATGGCAACACCTGTCAGCACAGGAATCAGATCGCCTAACATCGAGATCGGCGAAACGATGTGGCGACCTTTCAGGTCTCCGAAATGACTCGTGCCGTCCTTTCCATGCGTCGGCGAGGTGTACTTGGCCATATGCTGGGCCAACACCTCTCGTGGCCTAACGCCTTTGACCAGCAGCGCGCCGATATTGCGAATCATCGGCGCGAGCCAGTCGCCCGGCTCGAGCGCGTACGCCGTGCCCACGGAAACGGCCTCCTGCCCCAGACTCGAATACACGCCGCCCACAATCTTGTTCTGCCGAAACAGCCGTACAAGCCGCTCTTCGAGCTGGCGGTTGAGTTGCATGAAGTAGTACAGCTCAAGATGCTGCTCGGGGCTCGGTTTTTGGGTCATCGTCGCTTGTTGCAGTCTTCTGCGGACCGGGTTGCTGCCGGACCGCGAGTCGTTCAGGAAAAACTATGCTATGGACGCGAGTGTACCGGGAGTCGCTTCGCTCAGCGAGCCGAGAATTTCGGCCAATTGCGCGCGTGTGCTCTCATGTAGGTTACGATTGAAAACAACGGAAAAATGCAGCGCGAGTCGCTCCCTGACTTTGCCCACCTGGACAGGAATGCCGAGCGCCTCAAGCGACGTCACGCCTTTTCCTGGAATCCCACAGGGGACGATCAGCTCGAAATAGCGCAGGTCAACGCTGACATTATAGGCAAGGCCATGCGATGTCACCCAGCGGCTTATGTGCACGCCGAGCGCACCGAGTTTTTCGTCCCCCGCCCGCCCCTCAACCCACGCGCCATGCCGTCCCTCGACGCGTTTTGCCGTGATCCCGAAATCGGCTGCCGTGCGAATCATCACTTCCTCGAGCTGCTCGACGTACCAGCGGACGTCGCGGCGCTGTTCGGTCAGATCAAAAATGGGGTAGGCGATGATCTGGCCGGGGCCGTGGTAGGTAACGTCGCCGCCGCGATCAGAACAGTGCAGTTTGACGTTCCTCTGTTCAAGCACACTTCGCGGTGCGCGCAGGTGTTCGACCTTTCCGTTTCTCCCCAAGGTGATGACATGCGGGTGCTCACAAAAAAGCAGGATGTCGGGAATCGCAGCCGCCTGGCGAGCTTCGACAAGCTGACGCTGCAATGCACAGGCCGGACCATACGCGATCAGGCCCAGGTCAACTACCCAGCAGATTTTTTCGTTGCGATTCAACTTGAATCTCCGCTGCCGCCAGCTGCGCTAAAAGTTGATTGCCAGCCCGCGGACGGCATTGAACGCATCGCCCATCGCTTCCCATACAGTTGGATGCGCGTGTATCGTGGTGGCCATATCATCGAGCGTCGCTTCCAACCCGAGCGCGGCCACAGGTTCGGAGATAATTTCCGTAGCCAAAGGTCCGATGGCGTGAACGCCCAAGACTTCTCCGTACCTGGCCTCAGCAACGACCTTGATGAAGCCCTCATGCTGCCCGAGGATGGTCGCCTTACTATTCCCAAGAAACGGAAACTTTCCGGTCTTGACCTCGAAACCGGCTTGTCGGGCTTGCTGCTCGGTCAAGCCGATCGACCCGATCTGCGGCTCGCAGTAGGTGCAAGCCGGACAACGCCGCTTGTCAAAGGGCTGCACCTCCTTTCCGGCCATTCGCCCGACGGCGATAATGCCCTCCATCGAAGCCGCATGGGCCAGCTGCGGCAACCCCGCCACGATATCGCCGATAGCGTACACGTGTGGCTCGGCCGTTTCGAGGAAAGCATTCGCGCGCACGTAACCGCGCTCAACCTCCACCTTCGTCTTCTCCAAGCCGATGTCTTCGGTCAGCGGTCGGCGTCCCACGCCGATGAGAACCTTTTCTGCCGCAATCGATTGCTCCTTACCGCTTCTGTCTTTGAAACTGACCGTCGCTCCTTTTGAGTCCTTCCTAACCGTTTCCACCTTTGCGCCGGTCTCGATCCGAATTCCCTTTTTCTTGAACGATTTTTCAAGCTGCAGAGATATCTCTTCATCTTCCAGGGGAACAATGCGCGGGAGCATTTCCAAAAGGGTCACTTCGCTGCCGAAGGTGCGGAAAATGGAAGCAAACTCCACTCCTACCGCTCCACAGCCTACCACCACCAGGGATTTCGGAACCGAGTCGAGTTGCAAAATCTCGCGATTGGTCAAGATTGTGCTTCCGTCGATCTCGACGCCCGGCAGTGAGCGCGCCTCCGAACCGGTCGCGACCATCGTGCAAGTTGTCTCGATCTGGGTGATTTTGCCGTCTCTCTCCACGGAAACTCGTCCGGGTCCGGCGATGCGCCCCCAGCCTTGGATCGAGTCCACCTTGTTTTTCCTGAAAAGCACACCGATGCCACCGGCGTGCTTGTCCACCACTTTCTGCTTCCGCGCCAGCATCGCCGGCCAGTTCACCTGGACATTTTTCACTTCGAAGCCAAATTCCTCAGCTCGCTTGAAATAATCGTAGAGATCGGCGTGGTGCAAGAAGACCTTGGTAGGAATGCAACCGACGTGCAGGCAAGTGCCGCCAAGAAAGGGATCTTTCTCTACCACCGCTGTCTTCAAACCCCACTGGCTCGCGCGTATCGCGGCGACATATCCCCCGGGGCCGCTGCCAATAATTACGAGATCATATTTGGCCAAATATCTCCTCCAAAGTCTTGCCTATTGCTGCCGAGCCGGTATTGCACGGAAGGTTGGTACAGCGCGGCTCCATGATGTTCGCAGAATCGGCAGTTTATCAGTCACGGCCAGCCCCTCGCAACTCGCGAACGCCAGGCTTAGGAACCTCAAATAGGGATTAGGATGGAGGGCCAATCGCGAGGAAACGCCCGTAAAATGCCGCCTTCAAACTCACAGTTTCCGGCTCGACTCCTCGATGAGTGACCAACGCTCACCCGTCCCCCAACCATGGATACAGACTGTGTTTCTGGGGCCTCGCGGGATCAGGTCACCATGGAGAGTATTGCTGGCCCTGGCCTTCTACAAAATCTTTGCATACACAATAGGCGCCGCCCTGATTGCGAATGGAATAGTTTATCGATGGCTCGAAGCGGAACGCCTGGCCAGCCTGAGTCCGGGGCTTTTGCTGTTCGGTGAGAGTATTCGCACACTGGCCGGCCTGCTCGCGGGCATCTGTATGGCCAAAATCGAGGGACGCAGTTTTTCAGAATATGGTCTTAAATGGAACAAGGTCTCCGCGAAGCAGTTTCTTTTCGGGATACCGCTTGGCTTAGCCATGCTCGCATTGCTGATGTCGACAATGTACGCCCTCCGAGCCGTGTCGTTTTCTGTCGACAGCCTCAATGCCTCAGAAGTTTTAAAACATGGCGTTCTCTATGGTGCCGGATACCTGCTTGTGGGTCTTTTCGAGGAGGGCGCATTTCGCGGCTACCTACAGGCCACTCTCGCGACCGACTTCGGTTTCTGGCCAACCGCCTTCGTTCTCTCCATCACCTTTGGAGCGGTTCATCTAGGCAATCGCGGGGAGTCGATATTCGGGATCTTGATGGCCAGTTGTTTCGGGTTGCTTGCTGCTTTTTCCGTGCGCCGGACCGGAAACATCTGGTTGGCGATCGGTATGCACGCCTCTTGGGATTGGGGCCAATCCTTCCTGTACGGCACACCGAACAGCGGCATTGTGGCCAGGGGACACCTATTGCTTTCATGGTTTCACGGTTCGCAATGGCTAACCGGCGGTTCTGTCGGACCAGAGGGGAGCGTTCTGGTGTTTCCCGTCTTGCTTTTCTGGGTGCTCACGATTCACTCGATCTTTCCCGCCAAAGCGAGGAACGCCTGAGGCTGCCTAGAAGGCGCAGCCGGGGCACGGGCAAAGCCAAATGTCAACGCAAAGTAGAAATGTCCGGATTTCTGCCAAGTAGAAATGTCCGGCGCCAGGGGTGATCGGGAGGCGGAATGTATTTGGGTTTGCTGAGTTGA